>Ga0187890_10001205_pt1 | contig 18850 bp, 21 predicted proteins | sample June2016WEW_21_1_FD_133005 | JGI IMG/M metagenome (GOLD analysis project Ga0187890, IMG submission 133005) | Peatland microbial communities from SPRUCE experiment site at the Marcell Experimental Forest, Minnesota, USA - June2016WEW_21_10 | ecosystem: Environmental > Terrestrial > Soil >... | reverse complement strand
CTTCCCGGCAAACTAGCCGACTGCTCCGAGCGCGATCCCAACCGCTGCGAGCTTTTTCTGGTAGAAGGCGAATCCGCCGGCGGCACCGCCAAACAAGGCCGCGACCGCCGCTTCCAGGCTATCCTCCCGCTCAAGGGAAAAATTCTGAACGTGGAAAAAGCGCGCTACGACAAGATGCTCGCCCACGAGGAAATTCGCTGCCTGATCACCGCGCTCGGCACCGGCATCTCGAAAGAAGATTTCGATCCCACCAAAGTTCGCTACGGAAAAATCATTCTGATGACCGACGCCGACGTAGACGGCTCGCACATCCGCACCCTGCTGCTGACCTTCTTCTTCCGCCACATGCAGGAACTGATCAAGCGCAGCAACGTCTACATCGCGCAGCCCCCGCTATTCGGCATCCGGAAAGGCAAGTCGCACCAGTACATCAAGGACGAGAAAGAATTCGTCAAGGTCATGGTGAAGCGCGCGTCCGAAGGCCTGGTCATCCGCTACGGCGAAGGCGCCGCCAAGCTAGAAGGCGCGGCCCTGACTAAGTTCATCACCGTTCTCAACGAGTATCTCGGATTCCTGGACAAGCTGAACAAGCGCGTACGCGAAGAGCAGATCACCGCACTGCTGCCCAAACTCGACCTGGCGAAGCGCGCCGATTTCGAAGGCGACAAGAATACTCCGCCCAAAAAAATCGAGAAGCTCGAAAAAGAACTCAAGCGCCTGCAAAAAGATTTGAAGCTGAAGAGCGTGGAAACGCGCTTCGACGAAGAACATAATCTCTGGGCATTGATCTTCGTGAACTCGCAGGGCGCCGAGCACATCATCAACTGGGAACTCGCCTCGTCCCCGGAATGCCGCCAACTCATAGCCAAGTTCAAGCAGATCGAGCAGTATCTCGATCCGCCCTTCGTGGTCGAGAGCGTGGTGAAACCCGCAAAGACGAGGCTCACCGGCGAAGACAAGAATGAAGACGAAGGCGAGAGCAATAACGAAGACGAAACCCTGAGCGCCGCCGAGAAAGAAGAAAACGAAAAGGCCGAAAAGAAAACCGGCAAGCCGCCAGCACGCCGAGCAAAAGAGCCCGAGATCGTAGAGAAAAACACCGCCCGCGAACTTTTCGATTACGTCCTGAACGAAGGCCGCAAAGAGTACACCGTGCAGCGTTACAAAGGCCTCGGAGAAATGACCGCCGAGCAGCTCTGGGAAACCACCATGGACCCCGAGCGCCGCACCCTCCTGCAAGTCCGCCTCGAAGATATAGCCGAGTGCGAAACCATCTTCACGACGTTAATGGGCGAAGACGTAGAAGCCCGCAGAAAATTCATTGAAGACAACGCCCTCGACGTGAAGAATTTGGATATCTAGGTTGTGTGGGGACGGGCGCCCTCGCCCGTCCAAGCCGAGCAAAGCTCGGCAGCCATCCGAGTGGAGGTATCATGGACGCCGCCGACATCATCAAGATAATCAAGAGACGTAAGGATGAGTTCTCCGATTTGCAGCTAATCGGCACCGCCGAGGACCTGCCCGTTTTTTCAGAGGCTGACGTGGTCAGGGCAAAAGCGGACGAATATGACTCATTGTTGGCCGAAATCGAGGGCCTGAATCGACGTAGCGCGAACCGGCTGACGTAACAGGGGACACGAGCGCGTGGGCCAAAACGCTCACCGGAGCGGGAAATGAAATCTGCACTCGAAGTCCGCGACCTAAAGATGACGCAATGCGCTGACTGGCAGAGGATCGTGCGAGCCTTCAACGCATTCCCAAGCCCCGAGATCGAGATCGATGACTTCGGGGGCTGCGGCGAAAAGGCCTGGATTTTCCGTGGACACGGCTCCATCGACTGCCTCCTAGCACCTTCAGTCGAGCGGGCTGCAGAAAAGAAATCCGCTTCCTGGGTCCTATTGGAGTCGCTGATGCTGGAAGAGTTTCGGGCAAAAGCTCCAATGCACGTTGATCCTCGAAGCCTCCCTCCGACGAACGACACCCTCGCGTGGCTTGCCCTCATGCAACACTACGGAGTACCGACAAGGCTCTTGGATTTTACCTATTCGCCGTACGTCGCGCTCTATTTTGCGATCCGGAATTTTGTGAATTGGCATCCCACTGAAACGGATAAGGTTAGCATCTATGTCATCGGGATCAACGCCCAGGCATTAGCCGAGGTGGCCCGGAAAAAGAGTCGGGAGGCAGGCGAAAGAGAGGATGACTACGAGAATCGAAAAAACAAAAAAGAGCCGGCTGCCCCGCAACCGATCAGCCTGAACCCGGACTTCTTTTCGACAGACAGTGACGGTTGGCAGTTCGAGCGCCAATATCAGCAGAAAATACTTTCGAATGCGCTTTCACCTCACCCGATCCGTCGAGCGTACTTCAACGATCAAGGCTTTGTGTCCATCGCAGAGACAACGATGCACAACCCTAGGCTCTCAAGTCAGCAGGGCGTATTCCTCTTTAACGGAGCGGAAAGCCATTCGTTACGAGCGTCGCTCTTTACGATGATGAGCAAGAGCAAAGGGGACTGGTATAAGTGCTTTGCCGTGCCGGCCAACGTACTGCCAAGCATCGAGCGCAAGCTCTTCCAAATGAACATCCACGAGCTATCGCTGTTTCCTGACATAGAGGGGCTTGCAGGATTTCTGAGACAAAGGGCACGCCTTCACTGGGACCCAGATGACCCTTCGGACAGGGACGGTTCGTGACCGGCCGACGTGCTACCATCACCGCATGGCGAAATCGAAAACGTTCGATTTAGAGAATCCCGCTCCCGTCGTCGATGACGAACACGAGGAGACCCTCGCCGCAATTGACGAAGGAATGCAGGACGCTGAAGCCGGTCGGACCGTGCCCGCGAGAGAAGTCCGTCGGCTGTTGGCGGAGGTTCGCCAGGCGGATCGCCAGGTCAAATCGGGACACTACATCAAGCACGAGGACATGAAGGCGTGGCTGTTGTCATGGGGAACCGATCACGAGTTGCCGGCCCCGAAGTGCGCCTGCGGGTCGCCTGAATTGTGAATGTCCCGGAGCAACTACAAGACCCAGTTGACAAGAGGAACTATAATGGAATTTACCCTACGGCACAGAGTGGCCGGAGCAATATTTTTCCATAAGTTCATTGAAATCAAGACTTTGGCAGGATTTTAAGACCGTAAGCCATTGATTCCAAAAGGCCGAATGTTTGGCGGTCTTTGGGAGTGTATGCTAACCCCAATCACTTCAAGACTTTGACTATAAAGTATCTGGAATGAAGACTTTGGCGGGACAGCATAGCCTAACTCCATGATTCCAATAGACCGGCAGCAAGACTAGGGGGAGGGGGGTACCAGTTCATTCGGGTCGCTAACTTTGGCGCGCGCCGTACTTAACCTCCGGATAAGCCCGGTCAAACAAGACCCAAAGCGCTCCGATGACGACGAAAACGAGATAGCTTCCCTCCGGTCCAGTCGAACCGCCTGTCAGCCAAACGGGCCCATGCAAACTGGAATTGATCAGGTGCCCGGGAAGAAGCATCCCGCTGTCGGGAACGGAGTACAGATAGCTCTCGCCCCAATCCCAGGCCATGTGAAAGCCGACAGCCCACCATAAATCGCCCGTCCGCCGCAGCGTCAGACACAAAAAGAAACCGATCAAGCCCGCTGCTACGAGCCCAATCTTCGATTCACCCGGATTGTCGCCGTGGATGTAGCCGAACGCAAACGACAGAAACGCCGCAGCCGGCCAGAAGTTCATCGCCTGCCCAAGCACCCACTGCGAGTAGCCGCGGACCAGGAATTCTTCAAACAATCCTGTCAACAGAAAAAGCACCGCGTAAAACGCCGCAAACTTCCAGATGCGCGCACCGTGCAAAGCTAAAGACAACGCCCCGAACTCAAACGTGCCCGCGATTCGCAAAGCCAGCATCAGGACGCTCAGCGATCCGATCCCCCACAGTGTTCCCACCCAGAAATTTCGGCCGAAGGCGCGGCGCGCTGGCAAGCCGAACTCGCCGAATGGCCGGTCTTCGATGCGGGCCATCAGAAAACCAGGCAGGATCGCGGCCAGCACCAAGCTGGCTTCGATCATCATGCGCCACCAGAGGACGCCCAGATTAGACCGCAGAGACACTACCAGCCAGCCTTCCATCTGGTAAACGGTCCACGCCATCGCCAGGTAAATCAACCAGCACGCGCCCGGGTAAACGCCCTTCGGACCGATGAAACCATCGCGCAGCACAGACTCGCGGCCACCGCTAGCGGCGCGTGGAGGCGTTGGTAAAGACGAGGGTGAAGACGCAGGTGAAAACGAAAGCGCGGTCGGCTTTGCGTCTTCCGCCACTGCTGGCTCCGGTTCCGCGGAAGAAGGTGACAACGGTTTGTTATCCATCATCGTCCCGGACATGGTAAAACACTCGGTCTCCTCTGTTACGCGAAAAGTTGCGCCGATTTCTTCATTCCGATGCTTTCCGCGCCCCGCAATTTGCCGCGGCTGCGCTGCTGTTGCTCTATCTTCTGCAGTGCGTCTGGCTGGTCCGAGTGCAAACGTTGCATGCCTCGGTGCCGGACTCCGACCAGGCTCTGCGCATCTACCAGGGCCTTGAGCAATGGGAAAGTGGAACCATCGCGGGAACTCCCGAGTCGTTGCGTTCTGAAGCCGCCACTGGCGTGCCTTCTGCGGGTCGGGCCGGTCATCTTCGCGTGCGCGACGGTTACGATCAGGACCGCTCGCCGCTCTACTACCTCGTCGCCGCCGCTCCGCTTTTGTTGCGTCCCCGAGCATGGTTGCCAGAATCACTTCAGCCGTTACTGGCTATGACTCCGTACCTGTTCTTCGGCGTCATGCTCGGAGCCTCGCTCTGGTACGTCGCGCGCCGTCTCTATGGCAACGCTGGCGGATACATTGCACTCGCACTCTACTGCTTTTCGCCGGCCATGATCGTAAACGTTGCCGGCACACAGAGTCTGGGGGAAATGGGCGCGGTGTGGGGAGCGTTCGGAACCGTCTTCACCGCGATCGCCGTGGCGCACACACTCTATGCTCCCCGCGAAGTTGTGCTGTGGAACTGGCGACGCATTCTGCTTCTGGGATTGTCTATGGCGCTGGTGGCGGGCAACCAGTTTTCGCTGGCGGTACTAGCGCTGGTGATTTCGCCACTCATGTTCTGGGTGGCGCCAGTCCGGCCTCGGGCTGTGCTTGCGATCTGGACCACTGCAATCGCAGTCGCCGTGGTGCTGTTGTTTGCCGCCTACTTTTTCGAGCCTGCATTATTCTGGCAAGGAATGCTGCACGCGCGCTGGATCAAGTTCGAACCCGCCGCGTTTGGCATGTCCGTCTCCTACCGCAACGCTTGGCAAACGATCTTCGTCGGCAGCCCGCCGCTGATGCTCGCTCTGCCCGTGGCGCTGATCGCATTCCTCGGATGGAAGCGCACCCGCTACTTCGGCAACGCCGCGCCGCTTCTGATCGCGCTGCTGATGCTCATCCTGGCGCTGGCCGCTCCCAATTTTCCGGGACAAGGATTTCATCTGACCATGCTCGTGTTCCTCTTTGTCTTCGTCAGCGGAGTGTTCGCGGACCTGCTGGAAACGAGACAAAACCTGCTCGTCACGGCTGCCCTGTGCGGATTATTGATCGCATCCGCCGTGTGGAACCTGGTGCAGCTGTGGCGCGTCTGATTACCGATAGAGACGGGGCAGACCCCGTCTCTACAGAATCCAGCAGGTTAAAATAACTGCTTACAACATCGGCAACGATCGACTATGAACACCTCGACTCAAACTCCCACATCGAAGACCATCTATGTAACTCGCACTGGCCTGCCGCTGAGTTTCAAACTCGAATGGCCTTTCCGCCACGCCACGTCCGGCGCGGACTTTGACGTCCTGCACACGGTCATTACGCTGGAGAACTCCGATGGCCTGCGCGCGCTCGTGGCCGTGAATCTTTCCGCCACTTTGCGCGAAGTGCTGCCTTCGCTCGATCCGAAAGATACGGAAGCTCCCGTGATCAATGCTCTACGCAAGGAGGTCGACAACAAGCAGACGGAGTTCGTGAAATCCGGCAAGCTGGTGCCGCTGCCCTTCTCCAGTCGGCACTACAGCCTCAAACTCAAGAAGTGGGTTTTCGGGAAGGCCAGCGACGAAGAAATCGCCCGCATGATCGAGCGCAAAGTGTACTGGCAGACGCGTCTGGTCGGCGGCGATGTGTGGCTGGGCGACTCGACCGAGGCCCTCTACCTGGATACCACCACCGATCATATCGCCGAAATCGCCGCCGGACTCGCGCAGCAGGGACTCTTCACCATGGCTCGGCGCTATGCCACGGCGCTCCCCGCCCTGATGGATCAAAGAGACCACTTTGAATCGGAGATGGCCGCAGCCCGTCAGCAGTTAGATGAAAAGCACGCCTTCGAGCGCGGCTAGAGTCAAAGCCCCGCCCCTAAAGGGGCGGCTGCTTTCGAGGAATTTGCGGCATCGCTAAAGCGATTGCCTGATACGGAGCCGGAATTTCCTGCAGCCTTGCCCACCTACCACACTCGGCAAGCGTTCTCCCGCACCATCGGCTGCCCCGGCTTGCAGTGGAATGCGGAGCGGAATTCCGTCATGTTCGAGACTACGCCATTGACCCGATACTTCTCCGGCGAGTGCGGATCGACCGTAGCCCGCAGCCGCTTATTCTCATCGCGCTCGTTCGTGCACCAGCTCTGGCCGTAGGCAACGAAGAATCGCTGTTCCGGCGTCAACCCATCCTGCGGCTGTAGCTGCTTATCCTTCGTGTCTTCCTTCCACGCCAGATACGCCAACAGGGTCCCGCCCAGATCCGCCAGGTCCTCACCGTTTGTAAGTTTGCCGTTGATCTTGATGTCGTCGATGATCGTGTATCCGGAGTACTGATCGACCACGCATTGGGCGCGCTGCTCAAACTCCTTGCGGTCGGCATCCGTCCACCAGTTGCGCAAATTACCCTGCGCGTCGAACTGGCTACCCTCGTCGTCAAAGGCGTGGGTCAGTTCGTGGCCCATGGTGGCGCCGGTGTCGCCATAGTTGGGCGCAGCGTCCGATAGCGCGCTGAACAGCGGCGGCTGCAGAATTCCTGCCGGAAAGTTGATGTCGTTTTTCTGCGGATCGTAATCCGCATTTACGGTGGGCGGCGTCATGTCCCATTCTTTGCGGTCCACTGGCTTACCGATTTTCGCGAGCCAGCGGTGAAATTCGAACCACGATGCCCGCTCCGAGTTCCCGATTTCGTCTCCGTGCACGATCTCGAGCGAGCTGTAGTCACGCCAGGTGTCGGGATAACCGATCTTGTTCGCGATCGCGTGCAGCTTGGCGAACGCCTGCTCCCTGGTCGCCGCTCCCATCCACGGCAGCGCCTGGATCTCGCTCTGCATGGCCGCTTCGATCTCTTTCACAATTTTCAGCGCTGCCTGCTTCGCCTCCGGACTGAAGTACTTCGCCACATACGCCTGACCCAGCGCTTCTCCCAGGTTGTTATCCACGTCATTCGTGCAGCGCTTCCAGCGTGGCGGCAGTTCCTCTTGTCCCCGCAACGTTTTGCCGTAGAAACCAAAATTCTCCTTCACGAACGCAGCGGAAAGGTCAGCGGCCGCGTCGTGCGCAGAGTGCCACCGCAGATAGGTTTTCCAGTCCGCCAGGCTTTCCTTTTCGATTTCTTCACTCATGAGGTGGAAATAGTCCGGCGTCATTACGTTCAAAGTTCCGAGGGGAGAGGCGAGCGATCCCACACCGGTTTTTGTGAAATAGGTGTTCCAGCCGAAAGCGGGCGCCAGTTTTTGTAGTTCCTCCACGCTCATCTTGTGATAGAGCTTGGGGGGATCACGCCGTTCAACGAGGGTCATCTGGCCCTTGGCGAGCGCAGTTTCGATGCGCATTACCGTCGCTGCTTCGGTGACCGCATCGGCTGGGTTGTCTCCCACCAGTTCGAACATTTTCGCGACGTGCGCCAAGTATGCCTTGCGCAGTTCTTCGGATTTGGCGTCGTCTTTCAAGTAGTAATCGCGATCCGGGAGGCCGAGGCCGCCCTGATCGGCCTCGGCGATCACCTGCGCCGAGTCCTTGTAATCCTGATCCGAACGGAACGTGAACAGCGTTCCCCCACCCTCGAGCGAAGGTGGAAACTGCGCAGTCGCGACATATTCCGCCAGATCCTGCTTCGACTTCAGACCGGAAATGCGGTCGAGCGCCGGCAACAGAGGCTTGGCGCCCAGCTTCTCGATGGCCGCCTCATCCATGCAGGACGCGTAGTAATCGCCGATCTTTTGTGTGACATCATGTGTCGCTGCATCCCGCGTACCGCTCGCTTTCGTCGCTTCTTCCAGAATCGCCCTCAACTGCGCGCGATTTTCGTCCTCGAGCTTGCCGGACGTACCCCAACTCGACTGATCCGGAGGGATCGGATTGTTTTTGATCCACCCGCCGCACGAGTACACGTAGAAGTCCACGCACGGATCAACGGTTCGATCGATGGCCGACACATCCAGCACCGGCTCGGAAGGGGAGTTTTGCGCACAGAGAGGCACAGCGGCCGAAAACGCGGCCAGAATCAGAATAGCGATTTTCCAGTTCATAAGGTTTTGAGGCGCGAAATTGCTCTCTGAGATTATCGCTTCGCTCAATACTTATCCAGCGTCAACGACCCGTCGCTGGTGTGCACCGTCAATAGTTTTCCGCCGCCATTCATCTTGCCATGTACGTCGTGACGGCCGAAGCTGCCTTCCACGGCGATGGGAATGTTGGTCGTGATACTGCCGTCGCTGGTGTGCAGCGCAACGTCCGCCGCCAGGTTTCCTGGGAGTCTTAGAGTCACGCTACCATCCGAGCTGCGCACATCCCAAGGCTCCCGCAGTTGCGATCCGGGCCGCGCATCCACTTCAACCCGGCCGTCGCTGGTGCGTAGTTCGAGAACATCGAACCGCCCCGACACGCGCACCGAACCGTCACTGGTGTGGGCGTGTAGACTGCCATCTACATCCTCGATTTCGAGCCTGCCGTCGCCGGTCGTAAAATCCAATTCGCCTTCGAGACCTTTCGCCGAGACGGCGCCGTCGCCGCTGTGGACATTGACCTGCGCCCTCCGTGGCATGCGGATCACCAAGTCAGTCCGCCGGGTGTCGATTCCGATCGAGAAATGATGCGGCTGCCGCAATTCGATGTCGACCGCGTTTCCCTGCTGACGTTCCACAATCTGCAGACTGCCGCTTCCCGGTCCGATGTGCCAGCCGCTGGTGGTTACCCGCGCCTCAATCTTGTTTTGATCCCAGCTCTCGATGCGAACGTTGGCATCGTGCGTCTCGACGCGCAACTCGGGCTTGCCGGTCAGATCGTACGTCTTTGACCAATCGTCCGCGTGAGCTAAAGCTGTGAAGGTGAGTGCAGCAACGAACAAAGTCAGGCAAATGTTGCGCATGGCGGCAGCTCTCCGGGACACCTGGGCACAAGACGATCCAAGTAGTCAGACGTAAGTACGGGGTGTTGGTTAGAGAAGTTCCAGAAAAAATCGGCAGGTACGCCGCTACGGGTGATTTAACCCGCTGAGAAATCCTCCCAGATGCCCAGTGATAGCCACCACAGCCATCGACAAAACCTCCAGCACCCAGCGAGATGCCGGAGGCTTGTCGCCGGTCCCGCGTTTAAATCTCCAGTGCAACCACCAAACCGCGGCGATCAGAACCAGCGACGCGCTGCCGGAGAGCAGATGCATCAGCAGGATTCCTTTCAACCTTCGCCCGTCCAATTCCCACCGCCAAGCCAGCAGACCGGTCAGTACTGCCGGCACGGCCGTCAGCAGCGCGGCACAGAAGCTGCAGTACGCAACCAACGCCAGATCTTTTCGCCGAGTCCATGTCGAGATGAAATCAAACGCCACGCCGGCGATAAAGAGCGCGATCGGGAAGTGGATGATCACCACGTGCTGTGCATGCTTCGCGACGATGGCAGTGCGCGGATCCCATGGGTTCATTGTCACCCCTCCTTGGACTAAGTTTGCTGGCGGAGAGCCCGCGTCCTGGCCCGGCTGGACCCTTCGACTTCAGGGCAGGCTCGCGAGACGCCCGTTCTCCACGACGCTCACTGCACAACGACTTTCGCTGTCATCTTCGGATGGAGCGAGCAGAAATATGTGTACGTGCCGGGCTTGGCAAAAGTGAATCTAAACTTTTCGTCGGTGTCGAGCGCACGCGACTTGAAGGTCGCCTGATCCTCGCTCACCACCGTGTGCGGAATGTCGTCATGATTCACCCAGGTCACCTCGGTTCCCGCCTTGACCGTCAACGTGGCCGGCGCGAAGCTGAAGTTGTCGATGGTGATCTGCTGGCCGGACGGATTCTCCCCCGCCGAAGCTGTTTCGGCGAAGCCGACTAACGCGATACCCAGGACCGCCAGGCCTGCCGCTCGTAAGATTGAGACACAAGTATTTTGTTGCATTGCCTTCTTCTCCTTTTCGAAAGTTGTGGAAGATCTCCTGGAAATCAGGCAGTTCACCCGAGCGACAAGTCTGTGATTGCGAGCGTGTGTTGCCCCTTCTTGTAATGCACGCCGGTCACGCCTAGAAGACTGCGCAACTGTTCTGCTGGCACCTTCATCGGGCCCGGTGACGGCGCCGCGCCCGGCTTTGGTTGCGGAAACGCAGTCGAACACGCCGTGTGAAACGTCACGTTGCCCTCGACCTTCTGCATCGTCTGGTGAATATGCCCGTTCAGCACCGTCACGCTGCCAAAGCGCTTCAGATACCCGAGCGCTTGCGCGCTATCATCGGTTCCCCAACCCCAGTCCGGATATACGGCCCAGAGCGGGATGTGCGCGAAAACAACCACAGGCGTGCTGCTTTTCAGGTGCTTCACGTCTTTCTCCATCCACTCCAGTTGCTCCGCGCCCAGCGATCCGAGTCCACCTGCCTTCAGATTCGCCACATTGACCAACCCGACGAAATGCACGCCTTTTTTCTCAAAGCTGTACCACCCCGCACCCTGCGTGCCCTTGCCAAAACGCTCACGAAACTGCTGGCCGTCGTCGCCCACGAAATCGTGCTCTCCGGGAACGTAGAAAACATCCGATGTGCGCGCCGATTTCAAAATCTGTTCAACATTGTCGAACTGTGCCGCCTTCGCCAGATGAGTGACGTCGCCGGTGTGCAAGATGAATTCCGGAGCTACGGGCAGCGCGTTGATCTTGTCGATCGCCGCCTGGAAAGTGGCGACCACGTCGGAATTCGCCGGCTTATCGAATCCCATGTGACTGTCGCTGATCTGCACAAACGCCAACTCGCCCTTGGGAATGTTGGCGCCTTTTTCGCCGCCGTGGCCCAAGGCGTAGCTGGTAAACACTCCGCCATTGAGCACGCAAACAGCCCCCGTGCCCGCCCAAGCCATGCAGCGCAGAAATCCACGCCGGTCGATCCCGTCGTGGTTATGGTCATAAAGAATCTTGTCTGTCGGTGGAACCATAGCGTCCTCCATAAGTTTCATGTGGCGCGGACACTACCGTCCGCGGCCTTTAAGTTTCATGCGTGGCAACGACTAGCGTCGAATCGCCCACGAGTCGCCGCTTTCCATACCGCTACTAACCGCCTCGATGGCCGTTTATTCCCAATGAAGAAACTTTTCTTCCACGGGAATAAAACCGCCCCCCGCTGGTTTACCCTTGTGTGCGTGCTGGAGGAGCGCTCATCGCCGACGTCGTTTGAGCAGTTGGCTCTGCCGCTGTTCGGACGGCTCTACAACTTCGCGCACTGGCTCGCCCAAAACCGCGAAGAAGCTGAGGATCTGGTGCAGGAAACGTACGCCAAAGCGCTCAAGGGATTTTCTTCGTTCGAGCCTGGTACGGATTTCAAAGCCTGGATGTTTCGGATCCTGCGAAACACTTTCCTGAATTCGCGCACCGGACTCAAAGCCGCCACCGTCCCGCTCGACTTGCCCGACGATGACCCAGCGCTCCCCGCCGAACACCAGACTCCCGAAACCATCCTGATTGACCGCGCCAGTCACCAGATCGTTCAGGAGGCGATCGCCGAACTTGTCGTCCCTTATCGAGAAGTATTGCTGCTCTGCGAGGTGGAAGAAATGTCTTACCAGGAAATTGCGACTGCGCTGGCCATCCCGGTTGGAACGGTGATGTCGCGGTTGTCGCGCGCACGCCGGGTCCTGCGCGAGACGGTGCAGAAGAAACTGCACAGGAGTTCACCATGACAGAAGACATGACCGAAGCGACGACCCACGAAACGTGGGTAGGGAAACTGGACGCTTACCTCGACGGCGAACTCGATTCCAGCCAGATGCAGGAGCTGGACCGGCACCTGCGCGAGTGTCCAGGATGCACGGCCGAAGTTCTACGCAGGTTGCAATGGAAACGCGCGGTTCATTCGGCGGGCCAGTGTTACGTGGCCGATCCTGCGCTGCGCGAGCGAATTCAGAGGTGCATTTCGCCCGGCAAGCCGGCGTGGTGGCACTTGCGGCCGGGGTTCGCCGCCATCGCCGCCGTGCTGCTGTTGTTCGCTGGAGCCAGAATCGTTCAGTTGGAAGTTGGCCAGCCGAACGCACGCCCGATCCGGGACAATCTGGTTCGGGACAATCTCGTTCAGCAAAGCAGGATCGTGGGTGAATTGGCTGATCTGCACGTAACCACGCTGGCTAGCGCGAATCCGGTCGATGTGGTTTCCTCCGACCGGCACAACGTCAAACCCTGGTTCGCGGGCAAGATTCCCTTCAGCTTCGACCTACCAGAGTTACAGGGTTCGCAGTTTGAGTTGGTTGGAGGAAAAGTCAGTTACGTGGAGCAGTCGCCTGGCGCGCAGTTGCTTTTTCGAGTCCGCAAGCACGAGATTTCGGTGTTTATTTTTCAGTCAAGAGCTCTGCCCCTGGATTTCGCGAGCACGGAGGAGATAAACGCGCGGTCCTTCCATCTGGAGAGTTGGCGGCGCAATGGCCTGCAATACTTCGCGATCAGCGACGTGGCGCCCGAAGATCTCCGAGCACTAAGCTACCTTCTGAACAAATAGTGCTACGGCGGAGAGAAGTGTCCGTCTTGACATATTCTGAGCCACCTTCTAAGGCTACCCGTACTCTACTTAAGTATGTTATTGGACCCTACTTATTACGCCTACTTACAGGCTAGGTTTCGATCCCAATGTAACACACACGACCCGCGATGTAGTCGCCGGGCTTTTCACCGTCTTCCATTGTTATTATTTCAATCGGGTAGGCCGGGTTGTGCGGACGCAGGATCAAGTGGCTGTCTGCGGCTTCGACATGCCTGATCGTGCAAGTATCATCTTTACGCACCGCGTACATGTTACTTTCGCCCTTGCGATAGGGAGTCAGCGAATTATAGTGGCGGTCAAGGAGAAGGGTGGCACCGGGCATGGTGTGGGGATACATACTCATTCCCTCATGGGCATCCAGTTTGACGATAACAAAGCGCTCCCAGCCGCTGCGGTCGCCTTCCACGACCTCCCTCAAACGCTTCAGGAAGTTCTTCTTGAACTTCAGTATCTGCTTGACGTGCATGGTCATAATCGGCGCTTCGGAGGCTGCGATATGCGAGTCGACGACCGCTACGTTGTCGAATTCGTCCTCACTCAACGGGATGATCGAGGAACGCTTGTTGACTTCGGCGGGATCGATGAGATCAAGCACCGAAAGATGCTGCACGTTCAGAACTTTGTCCATGCCTTCCAGGCTAAGCCCGCGCTTGCGGTTAAGGAAGTTAGAGATGTGGGCTTGCTTGAAGCCGGTCTGTTCCGCCAGACGCAAGCCGGTAAGTTCCCCTGCGTCAATGCGGTCCCACAGGGTGTTGCGGAGATTTTCTTGAAGCATGCGGAATTTCATCGGCGGAGTATAACACGCTGCAATAGCCGGATGCTATTGTTAACATAAGTGTAACAAGCGTAAAGGAATATAGTTCTTGACTTAGCCATTTGCGAGTTATAGCATAACTCAATTATATGTTTCATAATGCACTTATACTGCAGGAAAGGTCGTCAGCCATGATAGAAGTACAGTCTTCTGAAAGCGAGGAAAGGAACTTCGGGGAGTTCCGCCGGAAGGTGCGCGCGGCGGAAGTGCTCTCGGCAGCCATGCAGCGGTTGTTGCAGTCCATTCACTTCAACGGGCGTTTGAGCGTCATTGTGCAAAACGGGCAGGTGCTCAAGTCCGGCTACGAGGAGGGCTACTTCCGGCAATCGGAATCGGGGGTATTCGCCAGGCTGCAGTAACGGCTTCATATAACTAAATAGCACTACAGGTCATCGTAAGAGAAACGAGCCCTGGGCCGAGCAATCGGTACCAGGGCTTTTTTTGGTTGAATGTTGTTCATTTCATATGGAGAGAGGCAATCATGAACTTCATAAGCGAGATGGAAGGCCAGGAAATCCAAGTCGAACTGAAATATTGCGAGCGGTGCGGCGGATTATGGCTGCGTCTGCAGGGAGCAGCGGGGGTGTACTGCGCAAGTTGCCGGGTGGTTCTGGCGGCGATGCCAAACCCTGGGGAGGCGCCGCCCCGGAAAGCACGCCGCCGGAAAGCGCGCGCGCAAGGACAAGGAGCGGACGTTCAACAAGACACTCAAAGTGCTGACCTTCAGAGCCCGGCCCGGATTGACGATCTGCAGGGCGTGGCCGCGATGGAGATGTGGGCATGACAAGCGCACAAAGCACGAGCACACAAGCATGGAGTCTGATGGGGCAGGCAGAGCCACCGCCATCGGTAGTGTTTGGCGAGACGGAGATGGAACTATGGCCCTATCGCAGGCGCACAGTGGCGTTGCTGCGGCGGTATGCCCGCGCCTCGGTCGAGGTGGGAAGGCTGCCGTCGCTGCTGGGGCGCGAGTTCTTCCGGTCGCGGGTCACGTCGTACACGATGAGGAACTTTGAGGAGGTGGTGATCTTTGTGACCGACATGGAGCGGGCGATCGAGAAATTGAACCCACTCGAAAAGAAACTGCTGGCGATGAACGTTCTGGAAGAATACACCCTAGACGAGATCGCGCGGCTGCTCAGTTGTAACCGTAAAATGGTGCAACGGCTCCTACAAGACGCGCTCGACCAGTTGTCGCGAATCCTGCTGGCGGGTGGTTTGATGGACAGATTGCCCTCGGTGGGTGGTGGGCCCAAAACTTGTCAAGAGGGTAAAAATTACAATTTCGAGGTAAGTGTCTCAAACGAAGGCGAAAATAAATCTCGGAAATTTGTCCACCCACCCCCCTCTAATTTGATATCCTAAACTTAAGAGTCGAAAAAATGGAGACTTTAAAAGGGCGCGACGCAAATCGCGCCCTTTTTCTATTTCGGCGGGCAGATGGCTAAAGCAAAGAAGAACAGGTCGCGGCCGCGGAAGTCGCAGGCGGCGCCATGCGGGGTCGAAGAGCAGGAGTCAGTGGTAAAGTCGCTCATCGAAAAGCTGGGGTTGCACGAAGAGTTCCCTGCCATCCACGATGGTGAGGGCGACGTGACAGGTGACGTAGAATCAGAATCATCGTAAGACGCAGATTGCGGATTGCAACGGGAAGGCGAACCAAAACGCTGCATGGACATGACCTGGGTCACGGAACGAGTTGCGCTGGGCGGTGGAATCTGGAACCCGCGGAACATGGGAGAACTGGCGCAAGCCGGTGTGACCCACGTGCTCAACATGCAGGTTGAGTTCGATGACCGGCCGCTAGCGGAGCCGCATGGGATCCGTGTGCTGTGGAATCCGACTGACGACGATTTTCTGCCGAAGCCCGCGGAACTGCTGAAACGCGGCGTCGATTTTGCGCTGGAAGCGCTGGAGGATCCGGAAGCGCGGCTTTACGTTCATTGCGCCGCAGGGGTGCACCGGGCTCCGATGATGACGCTGGCGATTTTATGTGCAATGGAATGGGAAATGGAAGCGGCCATGGTGCTGATAGAGACACGAAGGCCGGTGGTCGACTTCGCGGACGTGTATGTGGAGAGCGTGCGGCGATTTCTGGAGTCGCGAGTTGAGAGCGAGCCGAGGAGTTCAGATTAACAAACGGAATTGAGTTGGGAGGGAATATGAGAAAGGGGCGCCGCTCGGCAGAGCGGCTTTTTTATTGGCCCGAAGTGGGGTCGCGTGCGCTCACGAGGAGAGAACAAGAGATGCCCAGATCGTTCGCGGGGAATAACAAGTGTTTTCCGATGGCGGCAGAGACGGTGATTTCCCTGGTACTGGCACTGCTAATGGCGTTGATGTTGTCGGCCAGGTTGCAGGCACAAGGGCCAGCACTTACGACGATCAGCGAAGTGCGGTACTCGGATGAGGGGTGGGGAGTCGGTTACAACGGCAACCTGATGGGCCGTTTCACGAGCAGCAGTTTTACGCTCACGCGGTTCGCGCGAGCTCAAGACTACTTTTTGAGGAGCTATGACGACAGCGCTCCAGCTAAGTATTCGCGGTACTCGGCCGCGCTGCACGTTGACTATCCACTCTGACCACGTCGACTTGAAAATCGGGTCATCGGGAGATTAAAAGTCAGAGGCTTCCGTATTTGAACTTAAACGGCTCGATGATTCGATGATCAGATGACCCGATTTCTAGGGAGATGACCACTTCGCCCAGCAGCGGATACCTGCTGGAAGCATTGCTGCTCGCGCCGAGGCGCGAGACTGGTTTGTAACCTGACCGGCGCACAGGATCGAGGAGAGTGGCTGTGACCTTTAAACACCCGAACGTCCATCGCGAATTCGTGGAGTACTCCGAGACCCAGAAATTGCATGTCGTTTCGGTGTATTCAAACCCGTACCGGTGGCAGCGCAGACGGGAAGCTTTTCATGATTTTCGGTTTCACATGGAGGCCAGTCCAAACGTCGCGCTACATGTCGTCGAGGTCGCCTTCGGAGATCGGCCGCACGAAGTCACCAGCGCCGACAATCCGCTCGATTTGCAACTGCGGACCGACTCGAGCCTTTGGATCAAGGAATGCGCGATCAATGAAGGTGTGCGCCGCTTCCCGCCCGACTGGGAATACGGTGGGTATGTGGACGGCGACTTCCACTTCACGCGACATGATTGGGCGCTGGAGGCAATCCACATGCTTCAGCACCACAGCTTTGTGCAATTATTCAGCACTTATACAGATTTGACCGGCGAAACCGCAACGAGTCATCTCGGCCATCGCCCGTACCGCATGAGCACGAGCTTTGCGTGGAATCATTTGCACCAAACTGAATTCCTGAGTTCGCGGCGAGCGCGACGTGGAGGAACTGATACTTACTACGCCCCGCTTCAACCATCAGAATCCTTCCCCTTTGGTCATCCTCCTGGAGCCACTGGAGGTGCGTGGTCGTGGCGCCGGGATGCTTTCAATATGGTGGGTGGGATGCTGGACACCTGCGTCCTGGGCAGCGCGGACTGGCACATGGCTTTCGGGTTGGTGCAAGCGACGAACGTGGCCGCCGAAATGAAGCGGTGCACGGGGCCTTACGTGGAAGCTGTACTCAATTGGCAAGCACGCGCCGCGAAACTGAACCGCATCGAAGGGCGCTCCCCAATGGGGTGCATCGATAACTTTGCAACGCATGCCTTTCACGGCAGCAAAGCACTGCGTGCGTATGGAGAGCGGTGGGCGCTTCTGCAGAAGTGGAACTTCAACCCCGCAACTGACATCGCGCGAGACTATCAGGGACTCTGGCGGTGGACAGGAAACAAACCTGGGCTCCGCGATGACGTGGCCCGATATTTCATCGAACGTTCGGAAGATGGGCCGATGCTACTGGGGGAAGCGCCCTTAGTTTGACGCTGCACAGCCGCTGAAGGCGCGTCTGATTTCGGAGAACCTACGGTATCGCCAACCCGATACCTGAGACGAATCGCGCATCTTTCCGCAAGCTGTAAAGGCATGCCCCGATACGAGTCGTACTTTCGTCACAGGCTGCTAGCCGACTTCCTCACTCCAGTTTTCGAGAGACTTTTTCACGACGAGCATGAACTGGTCGGCGATGGCGCCGTCGATGATGCGATGGTCGTAGCCCAGGGTGAGGTGAACGACGGACCGGATGGCGATGGAATCCGCGCCGTCTTTGTCAGTGAGCACCATGGGCTGCTTGGTGATCCCGCCGACGCCCAGGATGGCTGCGTTCGGCTGGTTGATGATAGGCAAGCCGAAGACGGCGCCAAACTGGCCGGGGTTGGTGATGGTGAAAGTCGCGCCTTCGACATCAGCCGGCATGAGCTTCTTCGATCGGGCGCGCTCGCCGAGGTCGGTGATGCCGCGCTGAAGTCCGAGGAAGTTGAGCTCGTCGGCGTTCTTGAGAACAGGGACGATGAGTCCCCAATCGAGCGCGACGGCGATGCCAGCATTAACGTGCTTGTGATAGCGAACGCTGTCGCCTTCGAGTGAGCTGTTAACGATCGGATATTGCTGCAGGGCGATGATGGCGGCGCGCACGAAGAAGGGCATGAAGGTCAGCCGCGCCCCGTAACGCTGCTCGAAACCGTGCTTGAGCTGATTGCGCAAATTGACGATGCGAGTCATATCCACCTCGAACATGCAGTGGACGTGAGCGCTGGTGCGGCGCGATTCAATCATGCGCTGCGCGATGATCTTGCGCATCTGGGACATGGGCACGAGTTCGCCGGGAATGACGGCCGGCGCGGGAACTGAGGCTTGGCGCGGCGCTGGAGCCGCAACTGGAGCGGCGGTGCGGCGTTCGACGAAATCGAGGACGTCCTGCTTGGTAACTCGGCCGCCGGTTCCGGTGCCACCTACTTTTGCGAGATCCACGTTGTGCTCGCGGGCTAGCTTGCGGACGAGCGGAGAAGAGCGAACGTCGGAATCTTCTTCCTCTTCCTCCGTGGGAGCGCTGGTGGCGGGTGCGGGCACCGGCGGAGCCGGAGCTTCTTTCTTGGCGGATGCCGGAGCGGCAGGGG
>Ga0187890_10001201_pt1 | contig 18904 bp, 18 predicted proteins | sample June2016WEW_21_1_FD_133005 | JGI IMG/M metagenome (GOLD analysis project Ga0187890, IMG submission 133005) | Peatland microbial communities from SPRUCE experiment site at the Marcell Experimental Forest, Minnesota, USA - June2016WEW_21_10 | ecosystem: Environmental > Terrestrial > Soil >... | reverse complement strand
GCCGTCGCCGAAAACCTCGATATCAACCTGCGGCTCGGCATGCGGGTGGACGATTTCGTCACCCATGACAACGGCATAACCGTCTCGGCGCAGGGCCGCGGCGGCGTCTGGCACGAGCGCGGCGACGCGGTTATCGCCGCCGACGGTCTGTGGTCGGTCACACGCGCGCGCATGGGTTTTCGCGAGCCGCCGCGCTTTGCCGGGCGTACCGCCTGGCGGGCGCTCTTGCCGGCAAAGCAAGCGCCGCCAAATTTCCGCGCGCCGCTGATCCATCTGTGGCTCGGGCGCGAAGCCCATATCGTCCACTACCCGGTCAAAGGCGGCGCCCTCATCAACATCGTCGTCATCATCAACGACGATTGGAACGCGCCCGGCTGGAGTGCGCCGGCAAGCCGCGACGAGCTGTTGCCGCGATTGTCGGTCAAGCGCGTGGCGCCGGCCGTGCTCGGCTTGATCAACCAGCCGCAGGCCTGGCTGAAATGGGCGCTGTTCGACAGGCGGCCGCTGTTGAACTGGTCGCAAGGCGCGGTGGCGCTGATTGGGGACGCTGCCCATCCGATGCTGCCCTATCTGGCCCAAGGCGCGGCGATGGCGATCGAGGACGCCGCCGTGGCGGCGCAGTGTCTCGCGCAAACGCCGGACGACGCCACGGCGGCGCTGCGCGCCTATTGCGCGGTGCGGCGCGCGCGGGCCTGGAAAGTGCAGCGGCTCGCCGCCCGCAATGGGCAGCGTTATCATCTGGCGGGCCTGCACGCCGCGCTGCGCAACAGCGCAATGCGGTTCATGGGCGGCGCACGGCTGTTACATCATTATGATTGGCTCTATGATTGGCGCCCGCCTGCAACGCTATCGATCACCTGATGCTGTTTCCGACCACCATCGCCGGCAGCCTGCCAAAACCCGCCTGGCTCGCGGAGCCGAACAAATTATGGGCGCCGTGGCGTCTGCAGGGCGAAGAACTCGCCAGCGCCAAGGATGACGCCACGCTGATCGCGATAAAACTGCAAGAGGATGCCGGTATCGACATCGTCGGCGACGGCGAGCAGGCGCGCCAGCATTTCGTCCACGGCTTTCTCGAGGCGATCGACGGCATCGATTTCAACAAGCGCGTCGAAATGGGCATCCGCAACGATCGCTACAAGGCGATGTGCCCGACCGTGGTCGGCGAATTGAAACTGCGCCACCGCGTCCACGCCCGCGAGGCGCGGCTCGCCCGCGCCCACACCAAGCGCAAGCTCAAATTCACCTTGCCGGGTCCGATGACCATCGTCGATACCATCGCCGACGCCCATTACGGCGACCGCGTGAAAATGGCGATGGCGTTTGCGGCGCTGCTCAACGAAGAGGTCCGCGGGCTCGTCGCCGACGGCGTCGACGTCATCCAGTTCGACGAGCCGGCCTTCAACGTCTACATGGACGCCGCCGCCGGCTGGGGTATCGAGGCGCTGCACCGCGCCATCGACGGCGTCGATTGCACGAGCGCGGTGCATATCTGCTATGGCTACGGCATCCCCGCCAATATCGAGTGGAAGGCGACGCTCGGCACCGAATGGCGGCAATACGAGAAATTTTTCCCGGCATTGGCGAAAAGCCGAATCGATCAGGTTTCGCTCGAGTGCATCAATTCGCACGTGCCGATGAGCGTGCTAAAACTGCTCGACGGCAAGGATGTGCTGGTCGGCGCCATCGATGTCGCCACCGACCGCATCGAAACGCCCGAAGAAGTCGCCGCGGTGATCGGCAAAGCGGCAGAATATGTTCCTGCGCAAAAAATCATCGCTTGCACAAACTGCGGCATGGCGCCGATGCGCCGCGAAATCGCCGCATTGAAGCTTGAAGCACTCGGCCGCGGCGCCGCGTTGGCGCGAGAGAAATTCGGTTGAGTCTGCTGAACTAGCAAAAATCCTGCCATTGCGATGACAAGCGGCGACGTTGCCCGCGACAGCGGACAGACGATGGCTTGGCATCGCCGCCAGACCGGCGACAGGTAGGATTTTGTTAAAGTTTTGCCGATTGATTGGATGGGGAAAAGTGCGAAGGGAAGCGAAAATGCAGGTGCCGTTCGTAACGACAGTCTCATTTGCCGATCGCGACGGCACGGCCGTGCATCTGCAATACGGCGTATCCGCCGGCAACGAGCGCGAGGCGCGCAGCGAGCTCGAGCGCCGCTTGATCAACCAAGAGCTTTTCAACTATTCAATTTTGGAAATCAGGCGGGCGACATCGACCGAAGCCGCTTCGCTTGACCTGCCCGCCGGCACCATCAAGCTGTTGAACTAAGGCGTGGACTCATTATCAGCGAGCAGCATTGCTCCCGATTTCGAGCCCGACAGCAGGATGACAGAGGCCAAGACCAACCAACGCTTTGGCGTCGGGTCGGCTTGGTGTCAACTTGGGCCTCCAGATTTCCGGCCCGTAGCGATGAGCCCGCGATACATTGCAGGATGGTAAAGTCGGCAGCGAGAGGCCGAAACCTGTGGCAAGAATTCTCATTATTCTGCACGGCAAGGCCGCTGGCAACGCAAGCTTGAGAGCGGCTGTTCACCGGCTGCGGCAAGACGGTCACTCCGCGCAGGTGCGCGTCACGTGGGAACCGGGGGATGCCGCACGCATGACGGCCGAAGCAATTGCCGAGACGGGCGGCGACAAAATCGACTGCATCGTTGCGGGCGGCGGCGACGGCACAATTAATGAGGTATTTGGCGCCGCCTATACGATTGGTCTGCCAGGAGGGTGTTGTCTTGGCGTCCTTCCCTTGGGCACCGCCAACGATTTTGCTCACGCAACGGGCATACCGCTGCAGGATCTTACGGCCGCCTTGCAACTCGCGGCAAGCGGCTCGCCCCGATGGATCGATTTAGGCCTCCTCAACGGCAAGCCATTCGTGAACCTCGTCTCGGGCGGCTTCGGCTCGCGTGTCACGGTGGAAACGGATCCGGAGCTCAAGCGGCGATTGGGGGGAATGGCCTACGTGCTCACCGGCATCTCGCGCTTTACGGAACTGGCGGCGAACCGCGGCAGCTTTCGTGCGGAAGGCTTCGCGTGGCAAGGACGCTTCGTGGCGGTTGCGATCGGCAATGGCCGGCAGGCCGGAGGTGGCGTGCCACTTTGCCCGGACGCGCTGATCGATGACGGTCTGCTGGATTTGATGATCCTGCCCGAACTGGACCGCACCGCACGCCTGGAGGCTTTCTCCCATTTGCTGCGGGAAGGTGCTGCGGCCATTCGCGCCGAACAGGTCACGACACAAAGTTCCTGGATCGAGTTTGAATCGGATGACGATTTAAACGTAAACCTGGACGGTGAGCCGGCACTCTTCAAGCGGTTTCGAGTCGAGTGTCGCCGGCGCGTGCTGCCGGTGTGTCTCGGCGAAAGTCCGCTCTTCTCCAATCATCTTAGGCGCGCGTGACAGACTCCGGCTCGTTCTGCCGATATTCAGGTCGGCAGACCATTCACAGCTGTTGCATGCATTCCTTCAGATCGTGCGCAGGCCAAGCGCCAGCGCGATCCAAGCGCAACCGTAGAAGATCAAATCAATCCCAACGAAGAGGCCGATCACCCAAAGTCCCGATGCCGGCCATCCGGCAAGAACCAACAGCCCCAGCACGAGCGTAATGACGCCGTCTGCGACCTGCCAGCCCCATCCCGGCAGCGCCAGCGCAACCGAGCCCACGATTTGAAAAAGTCCGCCAACCAGGAAGAACATCGCCATGAACACGGTTACGACTTCGGCGCTGATCAGCGGTCGCGTGACTATCAGGAGACCCGCGACGCCAAAGAGAATGGCCGCCAGCAGGTGTTGAAAGAACCCCGCCCAATGCCCCACCATTACGGCTTGAGTGATCTCAACTGCCGAGGCGAACACAAGCAGCCAGCCGAAAAATAGCATCGAGACGATTGTTGCAGTGATGGATCGCACTACGGCGGCGATGCCCAACACCACCAAGCAAATTCCAAAGGCCAGAAACCATCCCCAGTAGTGAACTATTTCCTGGGGAATTTGGACCTCGAAAACCCCCATAGCGCCCGTCATGTTTGCCTCCGATTCAAGTCGTTACGGCTCGGCCGAACTTCTTGCGGTGGTCGGTATGGTTCGAGCGGCAATCGCGCGGCAACGCGGACCAAATCATCCTGCACGCCGGTGGATCGGCCTTGAGGCTTCCCGGTACCCCGCAAGCAGTTCCCGGTCAGCCCACAGGCTTGCGCCGATGCAATTTACATTTCGGAAGCTGAGATTCCTGCACCATCTGCGAGTGATGTCAATGCGCTCCAGCTTCAGTTGCCTTGGGCGTAGTCGACATCCTCGGCGCAGCAGCCATGCCTCCTGGTCATCCCTACAGCCTCGCCGTTCGCCGCATGGCGTTCGGCAGGGCGCCTGCGGCAAAGCAGTTTGGCACCTTCCCGGTCGCATATGAGCGGATGAACTGAATTAGCTGACGACTTGGTTCGGCACGACGACGCCGAGCGCGCGAGGGCGAATTTTATAGTGCAGCGGCGCATCCATAATGCTGACTTCGCCATCGGTGGATACGTTCACCCGCGCGGTCCCCGGCTCCACCCATAGTTCCTGCGCCTCGAAATCGCTCAGTGCCTGATCGGTGGCGCCGCCCGCGAGCGTCCTCATCGCGATGGACATGACGTGCCGACGGCCAACGGTAGGCGCCGTGCACACCCATAGCCGGCCCAAATCCAGCCTGGACCGCGCACCTATGTGCAAACCCGAGGTTTGATAACGATTGTTGCCGACAAACAAGAACGGTGTGACGTGTTCCAACGCGTCCGCCTGGTCCATATGCACCTTTATGCGCAGGCGAAAATAGCGCCGGACCGCAGCCCTTAAAGCGAGCATGAATGCCACCCGCTTAACATGTCCATGTTTCTCCTGCTCTTCGCGTTGGCGTACAAAGTGTGGGTAGAACCCGACGCCCGAATTATTCACGAAGACGCGGCCATTGACCTCCCCGACATCCACCCTGGTGACTTGGCCGGTGAAGAGATTACGGACCGCGGCGGCGAGGTTAAGCGGAATGCCGGCATCCTTGGCGAAATGGTTCAACGTGCCCATAGGCAAAACGCCGAGCGGCGTATCGGTGCCTGCGAGCTTGCCGGCCACGGCATTGACCGTTCCGTCACCGCCCCCAGCCACAACCGGGTGACGGCGCTCGGCCAGCGCGCGTGCCGCCACAGCCGAGATATCGTCGCCGCGCTTGGTGACCACGACCTGTACGTCGGCGCCAAGCTCACCTGAAATACGCGCGATATGCGCCTTCGCCTCCTCGACGTGCACGGAATGGCCGTTGAGGATGCAGGTGGGGTTTGCAATTGCTGCCGGCGGCGAGGTCATAGTTCATTATACGCCAAGTGGTGCCGCAAGCGCTTGTAGAAGCACTACGCCGGCCCGGCCGCTTCCACTCGGCCGCCATGCTGAAGCCAGGTCATCAACACCCAGCACCCCAGCGCCCAGGCCGCACCGATGCACCAGCCGCCAACGACATCCGTCGGATAGTGAACGCCAAGGTAGATGCGGCTAATGCCGATGAGGATCGTCAGAAGCGCCGCCAGGACGATGAAATAACGACCGATCTTGGACGAGGATTGGCTTCGCGCCAGAAGCGCCGCGATCGTCAGATAGGTGATGGCCGACAGTGTCGCGTGGCCGCTTGGAAAGCTGGTCGTAAAGACCCGCGCCGCCGGAGCGACGAAATCGGGGCGCGGACGCGCAAACGCGAACTTCAGCAGATCGCTCACCGCGATACCGCCGAACACGGCGAAGAGCATCAGCCATGCCGCCGCCTGCTTGCGCGCCAAAAACAGATAACCCGCGACCGCAGCGGTTATTATCACGAGCACTATGATACTGCCGAGACTGGTTAGATCGCGCGCCGCCTCCTGAACCCATGCCGGGCCGATGGGAGCCGACAGGTTAGCAGGATCACGAAAAGCAAGAATGATGCTTCGGTCGAACGCAGAGGATTTTCCTTCGACCACGACTTGGGCGACCACGCCAAAAACGAACAACAGACAAGCGATCGCGAAAAGATAGATCGGTGCACCGTTTTGATTAGTTTTCGCGATTTGGTCTCGCATGACGCCCCGATGCTGAGTTGATGAGCCATCTCTCGGGCATGCTCGTAACCTAACGAAACCGCCCAATTATGCACCAAGCGAACCCGCAGGTATCTTCCGAATTACCGTCACATCGGACCGGCGGGTTCGATCTGGCCTGCTTGCTGAAGCCAAGCCAACAGCACCCAGCAACCTATGGCCCAGGCCGTACCGATGCACCAGCCTCCGAGAATATCCGTCGGAAAATGAACGCCGAGATAGATCCGGCTCAGGCCGACGAGGACCGTTACAAGCGCCGCGAGCGACATGAAGTAAAAGTCCAAAACTGGCGATGGGTAGGCTCGTGCGAGAAGGGCGGCGATCGTCAAATAGGCGATCGCAGACAATGTGGCGTGCCCGCTTGGGAAGCTTGTCGTGAAAACGCGCGGCGCATGGCTGACGACTTCCGGCCGCGGGCGCGCGAACACGAATTTTAGAAGATTGTTGAGTGCAAGGCCGCCGAGCACCGCAATCAGCATCAGCCAAGCTACTCCAGGCTTGCGGTCCAGGAACAGATATCCCGCCACCGCAAAAGTCATGATCAAGAGCACAGCGACGCTGCCGAGACTTGTCACATCCCGCGCCGCTTCTTGCAACCATGGCGGGCCGATAGGGATAGGCTGTTCGGCAGATTTTCGCAGCTTAAAGATGACGTAACGATCAAAACCTGACGATTTGCGTGTCGCCACGTCAATGGCAACAAACCCGAATAGGAAGAGAAGAACCGCTATCGTCAAAAGGGAAACCAGCGCAATTGCTCCGTCTATTGTCGACGTGAACGATGTTGGGCAGCGGCCTTGACGAAGTCTAAGTGCGAAGGCACTCCGCCGCCAATTCCAAAATCGTCGTTCCAATGGGGAACCGTTTTGCAATATTAGATCAGGTTGAGCGTTTAGGCCAAAGTTGCGCATCCCGCCCCGAAGCTCGCCCCTGCCTTACGTCGCCGGCGGCCTTCAAGCGATCACGATTACTGCTTTGTCGCCGTCAGACGGGGACAAGCTTTACTCCGAAATTTTCCCGTCGGTGACCGCTCACCTGTCGCTGCGCGACAGCACGTCCATCAATTCGCTGACCTTGCGCCGCTGCTCGGCCTTGTTGCCGGACGCAATGGCGTGCTCGACGCAATGCGCCGCATGGTCGGCGAGGATCTCCTCCTCGGCACGGCGTAACGCCGCGCGCGCCGCCGACAGTTGCGTTACGATATCGATGCAATAGCGGTCGTCCTCGACCATGCGCGCGAGCCCGCGCACCTGGCCTTCGATCCTTTTGAGGCGCTTGAGCACCGACGTCTTGGCAAGCGGTCGCATGCCGGCTATATACCCCTACCGGGTACCCGTTTCAAGGGAATTTTATGGCCGTGGACCATTCGACCGATAGTCATGCCGCCGCAGCGGCGATCGATCCGGTATGCGGCATGACGGTCGATCCGGCGAAAAGTCCGCATCGCCTTAGCCACGCGCAAACGACCTATCACTTCTGCTCGGCCGGCTGCCGCGGCAAGTTTGCCGCCGATCCCGACAAATATTTGCACGGCGCAGCACCGGCGCCGGCGGAGGCCCTGCCCGAGGGCACGATCTACACCTGCCCGATGCACCCGAATGTCCGCCAGGCCGGCCCGGGCGCTTGCCCGATCTGCGGCATGGCGCTGGAGCCGGAAACAAGCGGCGCGGATGATGGCGGCGAACTCGCCGGCATGACGCGCCGCTTGTGGATCTCGACGCTGCTCGCGCTGCCGGTCGTGACGCTCGATATGGGCGGGCATTTCGGTCTTTGGCATTTGCCTGGCCACATCTCGGCCTATGCAGAGCTTGTGCTGGCGACGCCGGCGGTGCTGTGGGGCGGCTGGCCGTTTTTCGTGCGCGGCGTTCAATCGCTGATCACGCGCAACCTCAACATGTTCACGCTGATCGCCATGGGCACCGGCGTCGCTTATGGCTACAGCATCGTCGCGGTGCTGGCGCCCGGCCTGTTTCCCGCGGCGTTTCACGACGAGCACGGTGGCATCGCCCTTTATTTCGAGGCTGCCAGCGTCATCACGGTGCTGGTGCTGCTCGGCCAAGTACTCGAATTACGCGCCCGCGCCTCGACCTCGGGCGCGATCCGCGCGCTCATCGCGCTCGCGCCCAAGACCGCGCGACGCGTCAAGGATGACGGCGATGACGAGGACGTGCCGCTCGAGGCCGTCGCGGTCGGCGATCGGCTGCGCGTTCGTCCCGGCGAAAAGATTCCCGTCGACGGCGTGGTGATCGAAGGCAGATTCGCGGTCGATGAATCCATGGTCACCGGTGAAGCGATGCCGGTGACCAAAGAACAAGACGCGGACGTCATCGCCGGAACGCTCAACGGCAGCGGCGGCTTCGTCATGCGCGCCGAAAAGGTCGGCCGCGACACCATGCTGGCGCACATCGTGCAGATGGTCGCCACGGCGCAACGCTCGCGCGCGCCGATCCAGCGGCTGGCCGACCGGGTCGCCGCCTGGTTTGTGCCGGCGGTGATCGCGGTGGCGCTGATCGCGTTTGCGGCCTGGGCGGAATTCGGGCCGCAGCCGCGCCTGGCTTACGCGCTGGTCGCCGCCGTGACCGTGCTGATCATCGCCTGCCCCTGCGCGCTTGGCCTTGCCACGCCGATGTCGATCATGGTCGGCGTCGGCCGCGCCGCGCAGGCCGGCATTTTGATCAGGAACGCCGAGGCGCTCGAACGCCTGGAAAAAATCGACACGCTGGTCGTCGACAAGACCGGCACGCTGACCGAAGGCAAGCCCACGGTCACCGCCATCGTGCCGGTGCAGAATTTTGACGAGAATATTCTGCTGCGGTTTGCCGCCAGCGTCGAGCGGTCGAGCGAACACCCGCTTGCCGCGGCCATTGTCGCGGCGGCCGCCGCGCGCAAGATCGATCTCCTGTCCGCAAGCGATTTCGCTTCGCCGTCCGGCAAGGGCGCAACCGGCGTGGTCGAGCGCCGCCGCGTCGCGCTTGGCAACGCCAACTTTTTCGCCGAGCTCGGCATCGCCACGGCGGCCCTGCAAGGCGAAGCCGAACGGCTGCGCGGCGACGGCGGCTCGGTGATCTTCGTCGCCATCAACGGCGTGCTTTCAGGCCTCATTGCGGTTGCCGATCCGCTGAAACCAACGACGCGCGCCGCGCTCGACGCGCTCAAGGCGCAAGGCATTGCCATCGTCATGCTGACCGGCGACAGCCGCGGCACCGCGCAAGCGATTGGTAAAAAACTCGGCATTACCGATATCGAAGCGGAGGTCCTGCCCGAACGGAAAAGCGCCGTAGTCGAGGCGTTGCGCCGCGCCGGCAGGATCGTCGCCATGGCCGGCGACGGCATCAACGATGCGCCGGCGCTGGCTTCGGCAGATGTCGGCATTGCCATGGGCGGCGGCACCGACATTGCCATGGCGAGCGCCGGCGTAACACTGGTCAAGGGCGATCTCACCGGCATCGTGCGCGCAAAAAAACTCTCCGCCGCGACCATGCACAATATCCGGCAGAATTTGTTCTTCGCGTTTCTCTATAACGCAGCCGGCGTGCCGATCGCCGCCGGCGCGCTCTATCCGCTGTTCGGCTTGCTGCTGTCGCCGGCATTCGCCGCCGCCGCCATGGCGCTGTCGTCGGTGAGCGTGGTCGCCAATGCGCTGCGGCTGCGGCGCATCGCGCTCTAAACTCACTCCCCCGCTAATCTCCGCTATTCGCAATTGCCGGCATAGCCACTATAGTTTCAAGATCGATCATCCGTTTTTCGGCGACCATCGCCGCGACCGACGCCTGGTATTGCTCCATGCTCACTGCACCGTCGCCGACCAGCGTGGCCTTGCTTCTGGGCTTGAGCTTTTTCTTAGGCCTGGCGTTCGAGGATTTCTTCGCCGGTGCCGCGCAGCAACGTCCCGGCGGCATTCGCACTTTTCCGCTGCTCGCGCTCGCCGGCGGCATGCTCTATCTGCTCGACCCTGGCCATGGCATTGCCTTCACCGCGGGCCTCCTCGTGCTTGGCGCCTGGCTCGTCATGTATTACCGGACGCACCTGACGGAGCCCGACGAGACCGGCGAGACCAGAGCCAATCTCATCGTGCCGTTGCTCAACGTCCACGCTTATCTGCTCGGCGCCGTCGCCTTGGCGCTGCCGCCATGGGTCGCGGTGACGACGACGGTGGTGGCGGTTCTGCTCTTGACCGGCCGCACCTGGCTGCACGACCTGGCACGGCGCATCGACATGAAGGAGATCGTCACCGCCGGCCAGTTTCTGATCCTGACCGGGATCATTCTGCCGCTGTTGCCGAACGAGCCGGTGACGACGCTGACCGCCATCACGCCGCGCCAGGTCTGGCTGGCGCTGGTGGTAGTCGCCACGTTTTCCTACGTGAGCTATCTGGCGCAGCGCTATTGGGCCGCCGCGGCTGGCGGATTGTGGATGGCGGCGCTGGGCGGGCTTTACTCTTCCACCGCGACGACGGTGGTGCTGGCGCGCCAGGCCAAGGCCGATCCCACCGTCCGCCGCCACGCTCAGGCCGGCATCACGCTCGCCACCGCGATCATGTACGTTCGCATCTTGGCGGTCACTGCCATCTTCAACTTGACGCTGGCGCGCCGTTTGGCGCTGCCGATGCTCGGCCTCTCCGCGGCGGGCCTTCTGATCTGCGCGCTGCAATACTGGGTTTTCGGCCGCGCGACGGGCGATCAAAAGGCGCGGCAACAGCCGATGAAGCTCGGCGCCAGCGGCAATCCGCTGGCGCTTGGCGCGGCCGGCATTTTTGCGGCGCTGTTCGTCGTCACGTCTCTCCTGTCGACCTGGGCGAGCAAGGAATTCGGCGTCACCGGCATCTATTCGCTCGCGGCAATCGTCGGCATTTCCGATATCGACCCGTTCGTCCTCAATCTGGCGCAAGGCGGACTGACGGGCGTGTCGCCTGACACGCTGGTCGGCGCCATCCTGATCGCCGCGTCGTCCAACAATATCTTGAAGGCGTTTTATGCCGCGTTCTTCGCCGGCGGACGGGCGACCGCGGCAAGCGCCGCCGCGCTGGTTTTCCTCGCCGCCGCCGGCGTTGCGGTCGCCTTGACGATCATTCGGCTGTAGCGCGGTTCGGCGGAAAGCCGGTCAACGGATGGACTGGTCGCTCTGAAACGTCGTGGTGAGCTCGCATTTCTTTTCGCCGGCTTCGCGCTGCACCAGTTTCTCCTCGGCCAGCACGGTCTCGTAGTCGGTGCGGTAGGCGACCGTGCCGATCACCGCGCCGGCCCCGTTTTGGCTCGCCTTATCCATCAGCGCGCGCAATTCCTTCTCCCGGTCGGTCAGCTGCTTCCATCGCGTCACCAGGTCGTTGCAGTGATAGGCCTCGTAGCGGCCCGGATCGACCAGCCAGGAGGCCGAGCCGTTGCCGCCGCAGCCCGCAAGCGTCATGCCGGCGGCGGCGGCGACGGCGGCGCAAAGCAAAAAGCCGCGGCCCGAGCGCACGCGCGGTCGACGGCGTGATGCAAAAAATGGTTCCGTGACGATCCCCTGCTCTCCCCGCGCGCCCCGACGCGTTACGCATTGACACCCGTTCGATCACCGCAAGATTATAACGCGTTTCGTTTGCAGTTTGGTGCGCCGCAAATAAGGCAAAGGTTCAAGCCCAAGCCGGCGGACCCGCCCGCCCTGGCAAGAGCGACCGCTTACGGATGGGGCGTTGGGAATTCGACGCCGGCAGCCAGTCCTTCGCGCCAAACCAGCCGGCAGTGGCGCCGGGCTTCACCGCTGGGGGTGAGCAGCAGGATGAAGCGTTCCGGAAGATTGCACTCTTTCTCGAGCAAAATACGCGCGCCGGTCTCCGAAATATCGGCGATCGCGCAACGGTGCGGCGGCGAGGTGCCGTCAAGCAAGACGCTGGCATTATAATGAAATTGCCGGCGCGGCTTTCTGCGCAATTCGGCCCGCTTGCCCATCGAAAACTCCGCGTGCCGCGAAACCTGCCGACGGCATAAACTGTGACCTTAGAAATATGGCATTAAGGAGCGGTAAACTCACTCATGCGTGCGGCGCAACCAAGGTGCCGGGGTCGAACCCGGACGCTTGCCATGGCGACGAAAACAGGAAAACGGACCCTGCCCCATGAGACCGCCGCTGTTCGCGATATCAGCCGCGCTGGTTTTGGCGTGCGTCGGCATGCCGGCGCGGGCGACGTCGGTTTACGATTACAAACCGAACGAATACGTCATCGTCGACGGCGGCCTGGCGCCGAACAAGCGCTTCTCGATTGCGGCTAACGGCTACCGCGGTTTTCACGTCTATCTGATCGCGGAGCCGGCGCATAAGCCGATCGCGGCGCTGGCTTCGATCGACAATGACTCGATCCTCGACACCGGGCCTAGCGCCTATCACGCCGTATGGTCGCCGGACTCGCGCCACCTCGCGATGCACTTCCGCAGCGACCGCCACGCGCTGACGATGTTGCTGTACGAAATCCGAGGCGGCGGGCCGCATCTGTTGGACACGCCGTTGCTGTTTCGCGCCGCGACCAAGCTGCCGGACACCTCTGACGACTTCGAAATCCGGTCCGACGTTACCGATCTGACCTGGCTCAGCCCGACGACATTCGCCCTGAAGGAACAGCGCACCCTGGAAATCAAAGCGCCCGGTCTGCCCAAAAAACTCGGGCCCTACGGCAAGCCGGAGGCCGAGACGGCCGGCGGCGCTGACGGCAATCAGTTGGCGCGGCATTTCATAAAATTTTCAGCCGAAGCCACCGGCCAAGTGGTGCCGGGACGCGGCTATCGCATCCTCGACATGAAGCCCGGCACGTTCGAGTAACCGGCGGCGCCTGATAATTCGCGCCGCGCCTTGCCGCGACGGACGGCCGGCCGGCCGCGGCGGCCGGAACGTTTGGCTTGATCTCGCCTTATATGTCGGGCGTATTACACTTTCGTGAGCGTTCGATAACGCCTGCGGAGGCAATCCGATGAGCGTGGCGTGGCTCGACTGGTCAAATCCGGTCGCGATCTGGTGGGGCTTTTTGCTGATCGTCAGCGCCGTCAACATCGCGGCGCTGCTGCGGCTGCGCGCCCGCTTTCGCAACGGCCGCGGCGATAGGCCGGCCGCCGCGTGGATCGAACCGCTGCTCCTGCTGTGCGCCGTCTATGTGCTCGGCTGCGCCTTCCGCTCCGTGCTGCCGCGCGCCGACGTGCAGCGCATCTGCCTATTCGACACCTGGCTCTCCAGCGTCATGGTCGGCCGTTCCGTCGCCACCGTCGCCGAGCTTTGCTTCGCCGCGCAATGGGCCATCGTGCTCTACGCACTGGGCAAGGTCGCCCACTCCGACACGGCAAAAAACATCGCCAAGGCCATCGTGCCCACGATCGTGCTCGCGGAAATCTGCTCCTGGTACGCGGTGATCACCACGAACTTTTTGGGCAACGTCCTGGAAAATTCGCTGTGGACCGTCACCTTCCTGCTCATCGGCGTCGCGCTGTCGCGCCTCGTGCCGCGTTTCCGCGGCCCCGCCCAATTCGCCATCGCCGCCGCAGCCGCCGGCATCGCCGCCTATGTGGTCTTCATGGCGACCGTCGACGTGCCGATGTATTTCGGCCGCTGGCAGGCCGACCTCGCAAGCGGCAAGGACTATCTTGGCTTGATCGCCGGCCTGCACGACCTCGCGACCCGCTGGATCGTCACCCACGACATCGCGCCATGGCGCGACGAGATCGCCTGGATGTCGCTTTATTTCAGCACGGCGGTGTGGGGGAGCCTGGCGCTGGCGGGCTTCGGCCTGGTGAAGCACCTGTTGCCGCGCTATCGCGTGCGGGTGCCGCTGACGCGGGCTACGCGGCGGCCGGTTCTTATACCGGTGAGGAGTTCAGACAAAACGTTCTAAGCGGCGGGACTATCGCGATCGCTTACTATCGAAACTATCAAACCCTCTTGCTGACGGCGAACCTCGCGTCATTATCTTTTGCTAATCATCGAATATTATCTTTCTCCACAAAGTCATGCAGGGTTGTCGCATTGTTAGTAGCGGAAGTTCAGCTGAACCTTGTATTGCTTCTGATTGACTAGTGTCATCTTATCGGTTCCATTGCTGTAAACGAAAGAAATAGACGATGACGTCGCGCTCGAAGAGGGCTGGGGCGCATGCCCGTTGGCATCGGGAGGAACACAGTAACGCCAATATGGCGCAACCCCAGATCCCAAAAAATAACCAACTTCGGCGCTATAATTCCATAGGCCACTTCCGGTCGAAGCATTATCGAAATATTGCCCGGTGCCATTGACGTATATACGACCGCAAAGTGGACCCACCTCGGGCATATTCTGAAATAAGACAAGTCGTGCCTGCGCGGTACCTCCGAGAAACTCATAATTCGAACGCGACGTGAAGTTTGTTAGACCGGGAGTCTCGACATGCAAGATGTCCAACTCTGGCTCCAGTCGCCAATAAAACCCGATCAGCTCACGATAGTTCTCGTCGTCACGACCGCCAAGATGCAAGGGATCGTAGTATGGTTCCCAAATTGCATCGACGCCTGCGATGCGTCCAATACCCCGAAAATCCGTTTGCGCGTAGGGCGCGATGTCGATGTAATTGTCGACGCCGCCGACATTGGGGACAACAAACTGCGAGTCGAACGAACCTCGTACGGCGCTGCGTTCGGTGGCCGCTTTGAAGGGGTCAGCGAAAGTGCCGTTGGCATAAATCGAAGGAGCAAAAGCATATAGCGAATCTTTGTCGCGCGCCACGACATAGCCGAGCAAACCTTGCGGAGTGATTTTGGTCGTTCCGGCTAAGCTATCCCGCGTCAACGAGCCTGACGCTCCCGGCTCGTCGCTGGGACCGCAAGGTACTAGGAAGCTGAAGACGTCGCTTCGATCGCGACGTAAAAATAATCGCTGATCCTGGCATTTTGAGGTTTCGACCGCGGCTGTCGCGGCGGGCGCAGCGTTACCTGGGGCCTTGTTCACAATCGCAACTGCGGATTTGGTCGCTGGCAACGGCGACTTTTTCTTGGCATAATAGCTTTTGATGAGAAAACTCCTCTGTTCGGCAGTGAGTTTGTCCCACGTTGCGACCGCTGCAGCCTTTTCCGTTGGTGACAAAACAGGGTCGGATTGCTGAGCCAGGGCCGAACATGGGATTGTAATAAGAAGAACAGCAATTCGAATACCGTAAAGATGCCGACTCATGACAGCCGAGCCTCCTAGTTAGCTCGCGCAGAACGTGAGAGACCGCGAGCAATTACGTCGATCATGTTTGACACTTTGCTGCTGGGAGAAAGGCCGGTCATGTCGCTCCGCGTGAGATTGAGGCCAGCGAATAAAGAATTGAGAACTGTATAGTAGTTTGCGATGTAGCCAGGACCGCCGGTAAGATAATTGCTAAGCGGATCGGTTTCTAAAACATCGCCCGGGCGTTGCGGCACCCAGTGCTGGGCTAGTACTGCCAATATTTGTTTGCGACTGAGGGCCACGGTGGCCCGTGCAGCGACCATCAACGCATCAGAATGGGAGTCCAGAGCAGCTGCATTACGCTCGCGCGCTCTGTCTAGCCGCACGCTGCTGCCGGTCTTCCGCGCCTTTTTTTTTGCCATGTAACGCCCCCACCAATTCAACCCTTCAAATGCTGCAACAAAAAACGAAAGCTTAATAGGGTGCGATAATTTTTTTCGCGCAAAAATTGTACGCTGTGTCTTTTTAGTCACGACTCAACCGCAGTCCGCTCCTTTAGCAATAGGATTTTTGCAGTGAGAGCATCGGCCGCGGCGCACGCACGCTCACGAAAACTTAACTCGATATATGACTGCTGTTGGACCAACATGGTCGGTCCAATGGTGCGTACGCTCGCGCATCTGACGAAACCAACGAATTGCGAGTAACATCAAATTTGTTACTTCCAGCACTGACGACGAAAAAACAGATGAATCGAAATGGCAATGGCAATGGCAATAGACTGCCGGAGCGCGAGACAAGCTTGTCGAAGATGCTCAAGGATGGGGCAAGGGCCTCGCAACTCCGCAAAGCAAGTTAGTGATTTAGAAAAGAGAACAAACTCAGGATGGTGCGGGCGGCCGGAATCGAACCGGCACGGGGTTACCCCCAACGGATTTTCGTACCAGCTACGGCTTGCGCCGCCTCGTCATGCGCGTTTGCGCCGCGACGAGTTTGTGGTCTGGACTATCCCTTCACCGTAGCGTTCGCTGCACTCTTGCGTTCGCCGTAGGTGCTGCCCGTCTAGTCTCTACACCTTCGCGCCGTCCGTTCGGACGATGCGCTTGGCTCGGGATTGCCACCTGTAGGGAGGTTTCCCCGAATTTGAGCAGTTCTGCATCTTCGGTTTCCCGAGGAGCACTCAAATCGTTCAAGTCCGTTGCGTCTACCGTTCCGCCACGCCCGCACTTAGCGCCAATCTAATGGTCAACGCGCTGACCGCCAATAAAAAAGCTCAACCGCGTGACGGCCTGTTAGCGACAATGGCCCGCGCGCACGGGATGGCCCACAGCTTCGCTACTGCTTATTCTTCGCCGTCGCTTGCGGCGCCGGGCGGACGTCGCCCCAGGGATCGTTGGCGGTCTTTTTATCCGGGATCTTGTCCATCGCCGCCTTGTAGTCCTTCTCGCGCTGCTGTTGCGCCTTGAGCTCGTCCGGGGTCAGCTTCTTTTCGTCTTTCTTGAACGGCGACAGCGCCACGCCCTGAGCGGCGGCCGGTCCTGTCACCAAAGCTAAGATCGCGGCGGCTGGGATGAGTTTTCGCAGCATGGTCGGGCTCCCTTTGCACTCCTTCTGACGCCGCAGTTCGGCACAATCAGGGCAGCGCAGGTTTGGGTCCTTAAAACCTCAATCTTTGAAGACCTAGTCCTTGAAGACATGCGCCCACAGGCTGTCCCAGTCGGCGCCGGAAATGTCGGTGATCCTGCCGTCTTGCTCGAAGAATTTGTTCGGCACCTGGAACATGGCGAGCATCAGCCCGCCTTCGGGCGTGCAGGCGACATGGCGGCTGCCGGCCTCGCGCCAGACGAACTCGCCGGGGCCGACGGTCAAATCCTTGGCCGGGCCTTCCTTGTCGACCAGCTTGCCTTCGAGCACGTAGGTCTGCTCGATCTTGACGTGCTCGTGGTCGGGCAGCACCGCGCCGGGCGCAAACTTCATCAGCGCGGTGACGACGCCGCTCTCCTTGTCGAACAACAGGCCCTTGACCTCGCAGCCGGGGAAGCGCGTCTTCTTCCACTCCATCTGCGCGGGCCGCACCACGTGGGAATGGGTATCCAGCGTGTCGTGCTTGGCTTTCGGCGTGATGGCATCCATGGGCGTTCTCCTTCGATCATCCGGTCTTGGTTGCGGGCATCATAGCGGATTGCAAAGGCCTTGGCTCTACAATCCGCCTTCGCGAATGGGCGGCTGGAAGGCGAGCCCGGTGTCCCAGGGAAAGTAGATCCAGGTGTCCTGGGACACTTCGGTAATGAAGGTGTCGACCAGCGGCCGGCCCATGGGCTTGGCGTAGACCGTGGCAAAATGCGCGCGCGGCATCAGCGAGCGTACGATCTTTGCGGTCTGACCGGTGTCGACCAGGTCGTCGACGATCAGCACGCCAAGGCCCTTGCCGCCGCCGAGCGCGACGATGGCCGGCGCCACGTCCTTGATCAGCTTCAATTCGCCTTGGGTGGTGTGATCGTAGCTTGCCACGCAGACGGTCTCGATCAGGCGGATGCCGAGCTCGCGCGCTACGATCGCCGCCGGCACAAGGCCGCCGCGGGTGATGCTGACGATCGCCTCGAACGGCCCGGCGCCGTTGAGCCGCCAGGCCAGCGCGCGCGAGTCGCGATGGAATTGCTCCCACGAAACGGGGAAGATTTTTTCCGGATTATGCGGCGGCGTACTCGCTTGCGGCTCGGCCATGGGACTTCAAGCCTGCCCGGCCGCCAATTCCGCCCGCACCCGCGTCAGCATCGCCTCGACCGCGCCTTTCGCGGCGGCGAGCTTGTGCGCATCGCGCGAGCGCACCACCACATTGGTATTGCCGCCGCGTTCGTCCATGAACGGATAGGAGCCGATGATCACCTCGGGATGTTTCTTGGCGATCTCGCCGAGCTCGGTGCCGATATCGCCTTCGCGGCAGTCGGCACGCACCGAGTCCGACAGCATTTTTGTGCCGGTCTTCAGCTTCGGCGCCACATCGTCCAGCATCACCTGCATGATGTGCGGCACGCCGGCCATGACGATGACGTTGCCGAGCCAAAATCCCGGCGCCGCGGAGACCTTGTTGAGCACCAGCTCGGCGCCTTCGGGCACGCGGGTCATGCGCATGCGCGCCTCGTTCATCACGCCGCCGGTCTCGGCGACGCGCGCCTTCATCATCTCGACCGCCTGCGGGTGATAGCCGATGCCGACGCCGAACGCCTTGGCGACGCTGTCGGCGGTAATGTCGTCATGGGTCGGGCCGATGCCGCCGGTGGTGAACACGTAAACGTAGCGCGCGCGCAGCGCGTTGAGCGCCGCGACGATGTCGGCCTCCTCGTCGGCGACGACGCGGACTTCCTTCAGATCGATGCCGATATTGGTGAGGTATTCGGCGATATAGCCGATGTTCTTGTCCTTGGTCCGGCCTGACAGGATTTCGTCGCCGATGACGAGAATCGCGGCGGTGACGATGCCGATGTCGGCCTTATTTTCGGCCTTGGTTTCGGCCTTGGGGTCGGCCATTGGGATTAAAACTCCGTGCTGTAGCCTCCTCTAGCGCGGCAGCGATGGCGGCTCAAGGCTCGCCGCCGCAATGGTCACAACGCCCAATTCGTAAGCAATAATGGCCCGGCGGCCTGGCCCAGGCCGTCCG
>Ga0187890_10001200_pt1 | contig 18910 bp, 13 predicted proteins | sample June2016WEW_21_1_FD_133005 | JGI IMG/M metagenome (GOLD analysis project Ga0187890, IMG submission 133005) | Peatland microbial communities from SPRUCE experiment site at the Marcell Experimental Forest, Minnesota, USA - June2016WEW_21_10 | ecosystem: Environmental > Terrestrial > Soil >... | reverse complement strand
GTGCCGGACTTTTCGCCCCCATTTTGTTTCGCGACGCAAGCATCGCGCGGCCCAGGCTGCCATGCTTTGCCTCCATGTCGGCAAAGCGCGCCAGCACGGCCCGCACGCTGAGTTGCGAAGCTTCGCCGCCGTAAACGCCGGAGAGCAGCGGATCGGCCAGCCGGTCCACCATTTCCGGCCCGTAGTGGCGCTCGACCATCTGGGCGACGGTTTCGTCAGCTTCGGCTTTGTGCGGAGGATGGAACCATTCTCCCGCCATCCGCAGTTTTGTCCGTAGCGAAAATAGGGGAGAGAAAACGGTGGGCAAAAGTTTGGTCGGCACCATGAACATCAGGCCGTCGGGCATCACGACAAGTTTGTCGCGTCCATTTTTGTGGACGACGATGTAAGTTTTGCGGTCGGCGTCGTTCGAGCCGATGAGTTGATCGCCCAGCCCGATTTTGCGGCAGAGGTCGGCGGCCCAGGGTTTTTCGGTGAGGAAGGAATCGGGACCGGCTTCGATCAGGCAGCCATCGGCGCGGTCGGTGACCATGACTCCGCCGAGGCGCGGGGCGGATTCGAATAGGACATATTCGATCTTTGTGTCGGACTGGGCGCCGGATTGGCGTTTTTCTTCAAGTGTGAACGCAGCCGAGAGGCCGGAGATTCCGCCGCCGATGATGGCAATACGTGGCATAAAGAAGCTGCGAGCTTATGCTTTCGGCTTTCGCTTCAGCCCCTTGCTGCAAATCATTGCATGAACAAGCCGCTTGTGCACGTTATGGGGGTAGTCGCGATGTTTCACCAACTAGCCTCTACTTAAGTTTGGACGGCTTCTTGACCCAGCCATCCTCGGGCACTTTCATGCCGCGCGATTTAGCAAACTCGGGATTTATCCACACGGACTTCACTTGACGCGGATCCAACTCGACGGGCGGGGGATTTATGCAATGCGTAACGAACTCCGGTACTGAACTTGCAAGAGAAACTAGATCATCCGTCTCATGATCCCAGAACCACACCGCTCCATCTTCTCTAGTCGTGAAATAGTTGCCACAGGAGTCTTCTGCGAGGGCGTCAAACGAAGTGCCGTCCAAGATCGAGAAATTGGTCGGAGTAGGAGGAATACGAATTGGACCATAACCTTCCTTCGTCACCGGATGCATGAAGACCTTGCCGCGGACAGTGTTCAGTATGTCATTCATAAGGCTCCTAACCCACCCGGTATTTTCGCCTCGACTTTAGCTTGAGGTGCCAGTTGACGCAAACACGTGTTTACACCATCCACCCTGAACGGTCGTCTCCACGCCCTCGCCACTAACTCCTAAGCGATCCCACCCGGCTGCGAACCAAGTCCGCCAGCGCCGCAGTCAATGTCTTCGAGCCGTTCAGCGATTCGGCTCGCCATAGGCGCATGCCTTCTTTTTCTGCGAACTGTTTGAAGAAGATGTCGATGTCGTAGAGCACTTCTACGTGATCGCAGAGGAAGCCTACGGGGTGAATGAACACTCCGCGGTGGCCTTTGGCTTTGAGGCTCAGAATTGCTTCTTCCACGGTGGGACCGATCCACTGGCCTCCCGACATGCCCTGGCTTTGGAAGGCGAAGGTCCAGGCATCGTGAGTGAGGCCCGCTTCGAGGCCGGCGGCTTTCGCTACCAACTCGGCGGTTTCCTTGGACTGGGCTTCGTAGAGATCGCCTTCGGTGATGGTGCGCGCGGGAACGCTGTGGGCAGTGAAGATGATGGGCAGAGTGCCGGACAGAGTGCCGGACAGAGTGCCGCCGTATTCGGCGTTTGCTTTTTCCCATCCGGCGCGCAGGTTTTCTGCGAAGGCCTTGGCCAGCAGAGGCTGGTCGTGCCACTCGTCGACGAAATCCAGAGTGAAGGGCAGGGCGTCGGTGCCAGTCACAGCGTCGCCAGTCACGTCGGCGCCGGTGACGGCGCTGCGATAGAGCCCTACGCTGGTGCGGGAATTTTGTGGGGCGAGGCAAATGGCGATGACGCGCTCGAATTTTTGGGCGGCGATGGCTTTGACCGCGTCGGCGATGAAGGGCCTCCAGTTGCGCATGCCGACGAAGACGGGCAAGTGCAGCTCTTGCGAAAGCTGGTCGGCCTGGCGAAGAGTCCAGCAGGCGAGCGGCGAGAAGCCGATCAGCGAATAGCGGTGGCGGATTTCTTCGACGACCTGCGGCGGGAGCGGGCGGCCTCCGGTGACGTAGCGGAGAAATTCGGGCGTCTGATCGGGATTCTCGGGGCTGCCGTGGGCCAGCAGCAGCACTGCCGTCTTTGGCCCCGCCAATGACGCAGGCGCGACCCAAAACGAACTGACCTGATTCGCGCAATAGCACGCGCTCCCCAGCCCTAAAGGACACTCGCTCATTTCTTGAACTCCGCCGCTTTGAAATCTGCGGAATGTTCGCGCACGAAATCGCAGAGCGCCTTCACGTTCTCGACCGGAGTCTCCTGCAGAATCCCGTGCCCCAGATTAAAGATGTGGCCCGGTTTTCCCGCGGCGCGCTGCAAAATATCTTCCGCCCTCGACTTCAGCTCTTTCCACTCCGCAAACAGAAGCACCGGATCAAGGTTCCCCTGCACGGCGCCCTTGTTCCCCAGCGCTTTCCAGCCCGTGTCGAGCGGAATCCGCCAGTCGAGCCCGATCACCTCCGCGCCCGATTCCTGCATGGACGGCAGCAGCGTCGCGCTATCGGTTCCGAAATAAATCACCGGTACGCCCGTCTTTTGCAGGCGTTTCACAAGGTCGGTCACATGCGGTAGAACATATCGGCGATAGTCCTCCACGCTCAGGCAGCCCACCCAGCTATCAAAAACCTGAATCGTGTCAGCCCCAGCGCGCACCTGCTCGGCGGAATACTCTGCGGTCACCGACACGAGTTTCTGCATCAACTCGTTCCATGCAGCGGGTGCAGAGTACATCATCTTTTTTGTGTGGATGTAATTTCGCGACCCGCCGCCCTCGATCATGTAGCTTGCCAGCGTGAAGGGCGCGCCGCAGAAGCCGATCACCGGAAGCTTGTCTCCGAAATGCTTGCACACCAGCTTTACCGCTTCCGAAACATAGCCGAGATCCGCTGCGCGATCTGTGCGCAGGCTGCTGACGTCGTCTGCGCTGCGCACCGGCCTTTCGATCTTTGGCCCTTCCCCGGCCGCAAAGTGAAACGGCAGGCCCATGACTTCGAGCGGCAGCAACAGATCGGCAAAAATAATCGCCGCATCGACCTTCAGAATTTCCGCCGCTTCGATTGTTACCTGCGCCGCAACCGCCGGCTTCTTGCAGATTTCGATCAGCGAATATTGCTTGCGAATGGCGCGATATTCCGCCATATAGCGCCCCGCCTGCCGCATGAACCAGACCGGCGTGCGTTCCGTGGGTTGAGCCTTGGCGGCGCGGACAAAAAGAGAATTAGGAGCAGACATAAATCATCCAATTTAGCATTTTTCGAGCGCGGGACGGCCGCACAGGGCGCTCACTTGGCTCCTTATTATTGTCTCGTTTCCCACGAACATCCGCCTGTGATGGCCGTCACGCAGGTGTAGGAAGGAGGCCAGCAACCGTCCGCCCCCGCAGGGAGCCCGTACACGTGGTACCAAACAATCTATTTATTATATTCGGCCTGCATCCACTTCCAGGCGCTGTTCACGATCTGCGCCAGATCGCGCTGCGCGGTCCATCCCAGAACCTGTTTCGCCTTCGAAGCATCGGCAACCAGAATCGGAGGATCCCCCGGCCGCCGCGGCCCAATCGTGCGGCGAACCGGCTTTCCCGTCGCAGCTTCAGCCGCGTGAATCACCTCGAGCACGGAATGCCCGTGCCCGGTGCCAAGATTCAGCGCGAACGAGTCGCCTCCTTGTTCAAGATGCTGCAACGCGCGCACGTGCGCCTCGGCAAGGTCGGTGACGTGAATGTAATCGCGCAGGCAGGTGCCGTCCGGCGTCGGATAATCGGAACCGAAGACGTTTAACTCCGGTCCCTCGGCGGTCGATGCGAGCAGCGCCAGCGGGATCAGGTGAGTTTCCGGATCGTGCAGCTCGCCGGTCTCGCCGCTTTCATCCGCGCCCGCGGCATTGAAGTAACGCAGTCGCGCCGAGCGCAATCCGTAAGCGCGGCTGTAAGCTTCGAGAGCGTTTTCAAAAAACAGCTTCGAGGCTCCGTAGGGATTGATGGGTTCGCGAGGATTCTCCTCGGTGATGGGAACCTTGACGGGAACTCCATAGACCGCGCAGGTCGAGGAAAAGACGAAATGCCGCACGCCCTCGTCCACGCACGAGTTCAGCAGGCTGAGCGCATCAACCGCGTTGTTGCGAAAATATTTGCGAGGATTCGTGACCGATTCGCCCACGTAGGCGTAGGCGGCAAAGTGCATGACGGCGTCCACGCGCGGCAGCACGCGATGCAGCTTCGCCTGATCGGCAATGTCGCCCTCGATGAGCTCAAAGCCCTGCACCAGCCGCTTGAAGCCGGTCACAAGATTGTCGTAGATGATGACTTGATAACCGGCTCGCCGCAATGCGCGAGCCGCATGACTGCCGATATATCCTGCGCCTCCAACGACAAGAACGGCCAATGGAAACCTCGCTTCGCGAAAAAAGGACTCAATTCAATTTATGAATCCATCGGGATTATGGATCCATCAAGATGAAGAATCCAGTTTATCGCAGCGATCAAGCCGCGCGGCGCGGACGATCCTCCGCGGGCGCCATTCTACCCGAGGTGGCAGAGAATTCCCGGGTTCGCAGTGTAGCGGCGGGACGCAATGAACTTCTAGCTTTTCAGGACCTGGTCGACAGTCTGGATGTCGACCAATCCGTTACACCCATAGATCGCCGGGAGGACTCGATCCGCAGGATAGACCCGCCGCAGCGCCGCGACCTTTTCCGTGCCCGCGCGATACGCCGGAAGATACATTCGGCCCAGCAGAGGGTGTCGCCCCCAGGCGCCAGACAATTTGTCTGCGCGTTCTTCCGTGACCAGGAAATCGCGGCGCAGCGCAGCCGCGACTTCTGCCTGCGGTTTGCCTTCGCCCCAGGTCATGTACGACGACTGGTTCTTCGCGTCGTCCTGAAGCAGGGCAAGAAACACGCCGATCTGCAAGTCTTCGTCGGGCAACTGGTCGACTTCAGTGACGCCGTGCGCGATCAAGATCGCGTTATTCGCGATGCCCTCGAACAACGTCGCTGCTCTGGTGTTCATTGTGAGAACGGTGGTCTCGAAGCCGACCTTCCCTCGTACATACAAGTCCTGCAAATAAGCAAAGGTCGTGACATGGCCGGGAACCACTTCGTGGCTGACGAGTTGCTCGAACTCCGGAAAGGAGATTTGCAGTGAGGCGTTGATCTCGTAGGTCGCTTCGTATTGCGGGCTGCCGTCTGCGTTCCGCGCCCGCCCGACATAATTCATCGAACCGGAAAACCACGCGTCCTTAATGGCGAGGAAGTCGATGTTCGCTCGCGGCACACGCGCTAGTTCCTTTGGAAGATAGGGTTGAAGGTTCTGCGCGCTCAGATTGTCGAACTCGGCGATCACCGCCGCGCTCAGACCGCGCACCGATGCCAGCGGAGAGATGCGCTCGCGACGCCAACCATCGACCGCCTTGAGCAACTCGGCGGAACTTGACGACGCAAAACCGGCCTTCCCCAGGAGTTCGGCCACACGCTCGCGCTTCTTCGCCGGTTGCGATGGCTCCGGCGGTTTCGCCGTGGAAGCTTCGACGCAGCGGACATACGGTACGGGCGCGCCTTTGCCCAGGACTTCCATCGCGAGGTCCGACATGACCTCGATGCTATCGGCCAGACTGATCAGAAAAGGCTTTCGGAGCGCATCCGCGGCGCCGCCAGAGAGCTTGCCTGCTTCGTCGCGGATTCCGGCGATCGCCTTGGGCAGATTAATGTCGCGCAGGTATTGGTCGACGGCTTCGCGATCCACGTTCTTACCTGAAACGCCTCCGCAGTCGCGCAACCGCGCGGCGGCCGGGTGCGTGTAGGCTGGCGGCAGCGGTTCGTCGGAAAACCAGCAATCGGCAATGAAACGGCCGACGCCCGAGGGACACATGACATCGCCGCCCCAAAGTGTGTCAATGGCGAGCACTGCATCGGCAACGTATTTTCCTACTTGATCCATCACGCCTCCTTGTCCTTCTTTAACGATCCGAACCAGACGTACAGGCAAAGGCCAACAAAAGCCAACGCCGAAACGGACTGCGAGACTGGCATATTTTCGTAGAACGGGGTCTGAATCCACTCTTCTTTGAAACTCGGCAGCACGCGCAGCGCTGCGCCGATCACTCCGCCGAGCGCGCCGCCTGCCATCAGGCCGCTGGCAATGACTATGCCGCGCTCGCGGATGCTTTTGCCCTGCTCTCCACCCGTCTTCCCTGCGCGTTTGTTCACGAGGTGTGATAGGAATCCGCCGGTCAGGATCGGCGTGGTGAGTTGCAGCGGCAAGTAGATCCCGAGGGCAAAGACCATGGAAGAGAGGCCCAGCATCTCGAGCACCACCGTGATCATGGCGCCGATGCCGAACAACATATAGGCGACCGGCTGACCGCTCATGAATCCCGAGACCACGGCTTTCAGCGCGGAAGCCTGCGGTGCCACCAGAACCTGGCGCGGATCGCCGGGCACGCCTTCTCCAAATTGAAAGGCCTTGGCCAGCAGGATGATCGTCAACCCCGCGGTGATGGCCGACGCGATCACGCCGATGAACTTTACTTTCTCCTGCGCGGCAGGTGTGGAACCGATCCAGTAGCCGGCTTTCAGGTCGGTGATGAATTGTCCCGAGCAGCACAGCGCGACACAGACCATGCCGGCCAGCGCCATCACGAAGAACATGCCGGTAGTCCCGGAAAGTCCGAACTTCAGCAACACCAGCGATGAGACGATGACCGTCAGCAAGGTCATGCCGCTGGCCGGATTGTTGGCGGTGGTTGCAATGGCGTTCGCCGCGACCGTGGTAAAGAAGAACGCGAAGAGAAGCGTCAGCGCCAGGCCCACCGCCAAGATGGTCCACGATACGTGGAGGTTTCCGAAGAAGATAGCTACTCCGATGGCCCCCAGCACCACGCCGAGGAGGATGGTGACGATGGGAATGTCGCGATCGGTCCGTTCCATGTGCGGCGCTTCGCCGTGGCGGAAGGCTTGCAGCGCGATGCCGAAAGATCCCGCAATCACACGCAGCGATTTTAAAAGTCCGGCAAGGCCGGCCGTCGCAATCGCGCCCACGGCAATCAGGCGGACGTAATTACGGTAGATGTCGGCGGCCGCCATCTGCGAAATGGGAATGTGGGCCGGATAAACGACTACGTTGCCCATGTGGCTGCCGATGAACCAGATCATCGGCACCAGCACAAAGTTCACCAGGATGCCACCGGCGCAAAAGATCATGGCGATGCGCAGGCCCATCACATAGCCGAGGCCAAGGATGAAGCTGATAGCGTCGAAATTGACGACCATGCGCCCACGATCGGCCAGCGCCCGTACTACAGGTATGAACTGGAAGTTGAGATATTCCTTCCAGACATGGAACGTCGTGACAAAAAAGTCGTAGACCGCGGCGATCGCGGTGGCCTGAATCAGCAGCTTGGCCTGAGAGCCGCCTTTCTCGCCGGTGACGAGCACTTCGGTGATGGCCGTGGCTTCCGGGAAGGGAAACTTGCCGTGCATCTCGCGCACGAAGTAGCGCCGCAATGGAATGACGAAGAGAGTGCCAAGGCAGCCGCCAGCCAGACAAATAAAGATGGTCTGCACCGGATGAGGATCTAAGTGGAGACTGTAAAGTGCCGGCAGGGTGAAGACCGCGCCGGACACCACGGCCGCAGACGCGCCGCCCATGCCGGTGATGATCATGTTCTCCAGCACGGTGGAGCGGCGCGGGTACATGCGTGCCAGGCCGATGGCGAGAATGGAGATGGGGATTGCCGCCTCCATGCCCTGACCGACCTTGAGCGTGGAATACGCCGATGCGACCGTGAAGATGACACAAAAGACAATGCCCCAGACGATGGCACGGAGGGTAAGCTCCGGAGTCGTCGCCTCCGCAGGCACGATGGGCAAATAAAATTCGCCGGTCTTCAGTTCGCGGTAGGCGTTCTCTGGAAGCGATTTCGTTTCGATTTCGGCCATCGGTGGAGGATCCTCCTGTAGCGATACGCCGGCACCTCAAGCACTATAGCTGACGCCAACCCAAACCGGTTGCGCGCGCATTTGCGCCGGAACGGAACGTTGCAGGATAGAGCAGAAGTTCAGTCCCGGCAAGGAAGCCTGACCAGCGCGAAACGTACGTGCCACGGGCGCGCGGACAGGAGGGTCCACGCTACGCGTTTATCCCGTCTCGCTTGTCATGATGAAAAGCGGCTTCATCTCAAAGCTCTTGTAGTAAGGACGCAGGCGCTGCAAGTTGTAATGTTCTTTCACGTTGACGGTTTTCTTACTCGCCGTGACTACATCGATCGGCATGTTGTCATAGCGGCCGTTCTTCAGCACCACCAACCGGCCGTAAATACGCCCGAGGATCAAATCAAGCGCGAGATTTCCGTAGGCCATCGGAACGATCGAATCAATGGCATCGGGATCGCCGCCCCGAACCAGATAGCCGAGCTTCTGGTTGATGATGTCGATGGACTTTCCGTTGTTGTACTTCTTGGACAATTCCTTGAGCTGCTCGGAAACAATTTCGCCGATCCCGCCCAATTTCTTGTGCCCGTAGGCATCGGTTGTCTCGCCGGAGAACACCATGTCGCCGCCTTCAAACATCGCACCTTCCGATACCAGAACCACCGAGTAGCGGCTGGGATTCTTATTACGGTCGCTAACCAGCAATTCGGTCAATTGCTCCATGTTGAACTTGTGCTCGGGGATGACGCAGCGGTTCGCGGCTCCGGCCATGGTCGGAAGCATCGCGGTAAATCCGGCATAACGGCCGAAAACTTCCAGCACAAGAAAGCGCTCATGCGAGCCAGCCGAAGTGCGCAGGCTGTTGGCCATCTGGATGGTGCGTGTAACGCAGGTACTGAACCCGATGCAGTAGTCGGTGCCGGGGACATCGTTGTCCATGGTCTTTGGGATGGCGACGACTTTTACGCCCTCTTGGTCGAGGCGGACGCCATAACTCAGCGTATCGTCACCGCCGATCGGAATCATGTAGTCGATGCCGAGCCACTCGAGGTTTTTCAACACTTCGGGAGTGAGGTCGTTTTTCTCGGCTTGAAACGCGTCTGCCAAATGTGCCGGAACGCTGCCTTTGCTGACCTTGCTCGGATTGGTGCGCGATGTATGAAGAAACGTGCCACCGGTGCGGCCGGCGCGGTTAACCACATCTTCAGTCAGCAACTGGAAATTATTGGTGTTATCGGCGTCCTTGTCGCGAATGATGTCGACCAGACCCGCCCAGCCGCGGCGTATGCCGATCACCTGGTAACCTTCTCGGATGGCCCGAATCGTGACCGCGCGAATTGCCGGATTAAGGCCAGGAACGTCGCCCCCACCCGTCAATATTCCAAGCACACCTTTTCTACTACTGACGACTGCCATTCTTGCCCTCCAAAGAGGCATGATGAACCGGGAACGCGCACGAGTCTATGACCGCTCTCACATCCCGGAGTGATTTAAGACGACAATCACAGCCACAGCAGCGGAACCAGGCCAGCCATGGCCAGAGCAATCAGAAACGACGAACTCTGAATTCCGGTCTTTCGGTCCGCCAAGCTGTAGGAGTAGATGCCTTTAATCAGGTTGTTGCTGGAGGCGGCGATCAGGACCGCGGTGGCGGCGACCTTCAGCGGAGTCAATGTTCCCGCAGCCTGCGTCATGCCCATAATAAAAGGATCGACGTCCGTGACTCCCATGATCGCGGCGAGGATATTGACGCCCGCTCGACCAAGATAGGTAACCGCAAGTTGCGTTGTAACGAGCATCGCGAGAAAAAAACCAGCGAACAGGAACGCAGCCGTCAATTCAAGCGGATTCGATGGTTGGAACTCGCGCTTGATGTCGGAAGTCACTGCGTCCGGCCTGCGGGACCAGAACCACCCGGTCGTGATGGCGGCCGCAGCGAGTACGAGGCAGACAGGACCTAACATGATCCCAAGCTGCCGATTAAAGAGGATCAACAGCGCGCCGAGACGGAGGTACATCACGCCCGATGCAATCAAAATACCGCCTGCAAAAAGATGCGGCCGGCACTCACGTGCAGCTCTTCGCGACATCGCAACGGTAGTCACGGTGGACGAGTAGGCTCCGCCAAGAAAAGCGGTCAGCACAACGCCTCCACTCTCTTTCGTGATTTTCTGCAGGATGTAACTGCCATATGAGATCGTGCTGACAGCAACGACGACCAGCCACGTTTTGAACGGGTTGATGTGAAAACGGCCGAATTCCTGGTTCGGCAATGCCGGCAGAATGACCGCCGACAGCAACAGGAACTTGGCAAATGTCAGAATCTCCTGAGGAGCGGCACGGCTGGCCAGCTTTTCGAGAGCTGTCTTAAGTTCGAGCAGAAGAATGCTGGCAACGCTCAGCGTGGTGGCGATCCACAAATGGTCGTAACAAACCAGGGCGCCGACGAGGTAAGTTGTCAGGCCAGACATTTCAGAGGTGACGCCACCGGCCTCTGCGCAGGAAAGCTTGTGCCAGTACGACAAGAGAAGAAAAGCGCCGACCACCAGAAAGCCGAACGTCACCGGGAGTAGCTGAGTACCAGAAAGAAGTGCGATGGAATAGCCGATCAGTCCAATCAGCGGGAATGTGCGCACTCCTCCGAAGGAGTAGGACCCGGCAACGAATTTGTGTTCCTCACGTTCCAGCCCGATCAGGAAGGACAAGAACAGAACAAGAAGAATTCTTGCCGCCTCAGGCGGGAGCCACCGATAGAGTTCCACCAGTCTTCACACCTCTTTTGTCGAATGGGCTTCGACCAGCATGCGACCTTCGCTCGATGATCTCGGCCGCATTCATTTATACTCCGCCGCGACTAGGCTCGCATCTTTTCAATAGGCTTCGGCTCGGCAGCCCTTCAACTACTCAAACGCCGTTGGCAAGTCCGCTAAGATTAGGAGTGACAGTAGTGGGGATATACGGATAGCTTTACCCTCGATCGAAAGCGAGTTCCTTTGAAAACAAGCATCTTTGAGATTTTCAAGATTGGCATCGGTCCGTCCAGTTCGCACACGGTGGGCCCGATGCGGGCAGCGCGCGAGTTTGTCAAGACGCTGCAAACTGAGACTCTGCTCGGCCGCACTGCGCGGCTCCGCGTCGAGCTGTATGGTTCTTTGGCGCTGACCGGAAAAGGTCACGCCACAGATCGGGCGATCCTGCTGGGATTGTCAGGAGAGGTTCCGGATGAAGTCGAAGTAGCGTGCATAGGAACAAAGATATGGGCTATCCGTGAAAACAAGTCCATACGACTTTTGGGCATCCGCGATATCCCGTTCGAAGAGGCCTCTGACCTGCGCTTCCTCAAAGATCAGATCTTGCCCGGTCATCCGAATGCAATGCGGTTCACGGCACTCGATGATTCCGGCGGACTACTCAAGACAGATGTCTACTATTCGGTCGGTGGTGGCTTCATCTCGCGTGCGGGAGATGAGGCGACAGGAACCTCGGCTCTTGATGTTCCTCCCTATCCTTTTTCAAGCGCGGCGGAGCTTCTGCAGATCGGAGATGATCGAAATCTGGCGATTTGGAAGATCGTGCTCGAAAACGAAAAGACGTGGCACGACGAGGATGCCGTTCGTGCCTTCATCCAACGAATTTGGAAGGTGATGCAGGCGTGTGTAACGCGTGGTTTGGAGACAGAGGGCATTTTGCCGGGTGGTCTCGATGTCCGCCGGCGCGCCCCACGGCTGGCCAGAAAACTGACCGACCAGGGAACATACGATCCACTGGGCGCCATCGATTGGGTCAACGTCTTTGCGATGGCCGTCAATGAAGAGAATGCATCCGGCGGGAGAGTCGTGACCGCGCCGACCAATGGCGCTGCTGGAATCGTTCCTGCCGTCGCCCACTACTACATGCGTTTTGTGCCCGAGGCGTCAAGCGAAGGCATCGAACGATATTTTCTGACCGCCGGGGCGATCGGGATCCTTTATAAGGAAAACGCTTCCATTTCGGGTGCGGAAGTGGGCTGCCAGGGCGAAGTTGGAGTGGCGTGCTCGATGGCAGCCGGAGGACTAGTGGCCGCGCTCGGTGGGTCGAATCGCCAGATCGAATACGCTGCCGAGATCGGAATGGAGCACAACCTGGGAATGACCTGCGACCCGATCGGAGGGCTCGTGCAGATCCCATGTATTGAGAGAAATGCAATGGGCTCGGTCAAAGCAATCAACGCCTGCCGCATCGCGATGCGCGAAACCGACGAACATAAGGTGTCGTTGGATCAGGTGATCGCAACGATGTATCAGACCGGATTGGACATGCAATCGCGGTACAAAGAAACATCCCTGGCAGGACTCGCGGTGAATGTCATCGAGTGCTAATCAAAAGGCTCAAGCGGGATCGAGGCGCTCTTCATTGAGAACACGATCCAGATATTGAAGAAATGCGGAGCCATCGTTGAATTGGGCGCGATGCATAGTCGCGAGATCACCGGGGTTGCTTCCCGCAAACGTTCGATTCAAGACTTGGGCGCCCCGTCCTCATGCGATCGCACATTGCGCGCCACTTGCGGAACCATGATCAGCGCGACCGCATACAGGAAGATCGAAATTGCGATCGACCCTGAATGCCCATGAGGCAGATCTTCAAATAAAAGTTTGGCACTCACAAATACCAGAATGCCGTAAGCAGTCCACACCAATTCGATGCGCCGCCAGCGCGAACCGCTCCACGCGACTGCCAGCGCCAGTGCACAGGGAATCAGCGTGCGAATGATTGCGATATGCGATGCTCCAATATTCATTCCGATCGCTGCCAGCCACACCAGGCAGGAAACAAGGAACGTGGCAATGGCACTGATTGCCAGAACCGCCGACAGGAGCCGAAGCAGCCGCTGGTTCAAGCGATCTCCTTCGAAGCGACCGCCAATGAAATAGCAAAGAAGTGCGGAGACGGCCACCATCCACACGATCCCGCCCGGAGCCGTTGGAAATGTCCCGGCCAGCGCCCGGCCGGCATACAGCAACAGTCCCGAAGCGAACGCGGCCGCCGTCAGATAAGCCAACCCGTGGAATTCCGGTGTAAGGCGAGCCATCCGGACCCCAACCACCGTGGCCACGATCGAAGCAGCGCTCAGAATCACCGCGACCAGCAGCGGCGACAACATGAGAAAGCTGCCCGCCAGCACCAGGGCTAAACTCCACGTCGAATAAACATGGTAGTTACGCTGCTCCTCGACGCGATCAAAGTAAACAAAAGCCGCCACGTAGCAGGCGGCAGAGAGCGCCCAACAGAAGATGCCGAGCCCAACCCTGCCCGTGCCCGATGCGAACCATAGCCAACCGAGTGCACCCAAAACGAACGCGATGGCAGCTTGAATGATCTCGAGAATGTTGATCCGCTGCCGGAGCATCACAGTGCGGCCAACGACGCTCGCTCCATAAATCAGGAACGCGAGAGACGGCAGCGCAAGCAATGCCGGAACCGAGACTGCTGTGTATCCAGGACGCGAACTCTCCGGGAGCGAGTGAATATAAAGGAGAATCAAAAGTGCGACATCAAGCACCGGTGCCATTAGAAATCGCAGACCGAGCCACCGACCTTGAACTGCCGCCGTCTCGCTGACTGCGGCCATCACCAGGAGCGCCCCAATGTAAGGCGCTAGATCATGCGAGACCATCAGCAAGCCAAACGCAGTGAACGCAGCGACCGCCTCGACCACCCACACCATCGGAGTGAGCTTGCGTTTCCACGCCAGACCAAAAGCCGCGATCACAAACGCGCTCAATACTCCGGCGGTCGCCAGGCCCGGCAAAACCTCAAACCGTAGCGTCAGTTCCCCCAACATCGGCGCGAGGATGAGCGCCGCGGTGACGGCATACGCCGTGCTTGCAAAGCGAGCGGCAGCCCGCGCAGCCCACGCCAGCCATGTTCCAGCATACGCAAGCGCAAGCACTACGACTGCCAACTTGGGGAACGAACCCGACTCCGCTACCGCGCGGAGCACATAGGCACCCGCGATGCCGAGCATGGCTTTGCCTACGACCGGAAACACACTTCCCTGCGGCGGGAGCGCGAACTCTTCAACCGCGGCGGTTTCCTTGGCAGGAAATAGAACCGGAACAGGCAGTGATCGTACCGGCTGTGCTAAATGATCAAGGGCGGAAACCCGGCGCTCCAGGTTTTCCAGGCGTGCGTCGAGCCGTGCTAAAGCGTCGAGAAGATCATCCATGCTCACGACTCGCTTTACGGCTTAACAAGGAATACCGGTTGACTTAGTGCGCAGGCCCGGCCTCGGGAACCGCAGCCGAGTTTTTCTCCGGCCAAGGCGGCAGGAGTTTTACCAGCACCCACAGGATCACGAACGGCAAAACAGTCAGCACAATGGCCGTCAGCAGGCCTTCCCGCGCAACCAGACCCATTTTGTAAGTCGTGTAGCCCAGAAAGCTTTTGGAAAACAGCTGTCCCCCGATCACGATATTCCAGCGCATGGCGAAGATGCCGATCATCGTGAGGCATCCCGCCAGTGCATAGATCCGCTTCCGGGCAATCTCCGTGAGCTTCATCACTTGCGTGACCCCGAGCAGCAAGATTGGCGTCACCGTGCCGAAAACAATCTGCACTACGATATGCGACACGTACAGCTTGGTGTGCACCATGAAGTCGAGACTTCGGAAAGATTCGTCCGATTCATAGATGCGATGGATCAGGTCGAGCATTTCGAGGCTGAAATCAATAATGAAGGTGTAGAACAGATACCGGGCGATCGTGTCCACGCAGCGCGTATCAATCTCTTCTTTGCGGGCCCATGTCAGAAACATGTACAGCAACATCACGGCTGCGATCCCGGAAACCATGGCGGAAAAAATGAACACAACCGGCATCAATGGCGTCGACCACCAGGGGTTCGCCTTGATCGACCCAAAGATGAACCCGACATATCCATGCAGCAGGAAAGCGGAAGGGATTCCGATCAGCGTGATCAACCACCCAACTCGATCGTCGATTCGAAGCGCGTTCTCACTGATATTGCTCGAACCAAGCGTCATTGCCCGATAAATCAGACCCTTTAAACCGGTCGAGGATCGCGAGAGCAGAACGATGTCGCGCCGGTAGTCCAGCCAGATTTCCAACACCAACACCGCCATCAGATACCAGAGATAGACAAATCCAAACATCGCCATGGCCGACGTACGATGCGGCGTCAGGTACATTTCAAATGAGCGCTCCGGATGTCCAAGATGAAGCTGCAGCGGCAACGGCGCAATCAGCAGGAATGCCAGCGCGGTCAATAGCGCCAGCCGATAAGTGGGCTTCACAGCCTCCACGTTGAACACACGCTCCAGTGAAGCCAGAATGAACGCGCCCGCCACCAACCCGGTCAGGAACGGATACAGGACGATGAGTACGCTCCATTGCAACTCGACTTCGTTGGGATACATGAAGCCTTCAACGCCCTGCATACTCGTCCCTTCTTAGCCTGAGATCGTTCATCGCACTGAACCGTCCAGCCCGTTGTAATAAACCTTGGCATGAGTCGCCATATAGGGCTTCAGCACCTGCACGCTATGTGTCTTAAGGAATTCGTGAATCGGATCCTTGGGATTTTTCAGATCCGCCAACTGCCGCGCACCCGTCGGACAAGTCTCGCAACAGGCGGTTGTGAGCCCCTTCGTGATGCGGTGATAGCAGAGCGTGCACTTCTCCGCTGTCTTGGTCTTCGGGTTGATAAAGCGGCAGCCATAAGGACAGGCTTGTACACAATAACGGCAACCCAGGCAGTATGTCTTATCCACCATCACCACGCCATCGGGACTGACAAACGTCGCTCCCACCGGACAGACCTGTGTGCACGGCGATTCCACGCAGTGGTTGCACAGTTTGGGAACAAAGAAATTCTTGCCGGTCTCGTCCTTGGCGGGAGGAAATCCGTGCTTGCCGCCCTCGGGAGAATCCACCTGCGGATTCTCAATGTCATAATCCGTGACGTGATAGCGTTCCACCCACGTTCGGAAATATCCGTCTGGAACTTCGTTTTCCGACTGACAAGCTCTGACGCAGTTACCGCAGCCAATGCATTTTGGCAGGTCGATCAACATACCCCACCAGTGCTCGGTCAGTTTGTAATTGGGCGCCGCCTCCGGAGTTCCCGCCAGGACATATTTCCAGGCTGCTCCCGCCGCTGGCAACAATAGGAGCAAGTGACGCCGCGTGAGGTTCATTTCGCACCTTCCGCAGTCATGGCTGGACTGTGCGGCTGGTGGCAAGTGTCGCAGGGCATCCCGCTCGCGTGATCGGCGGACACAACCTGCGGAAAGCTTTTCGGCTTTGCCGCGTTCGCTTCATGGCATTTCACGCAAAGCACGGCCGTATCGAGTTTTTCGGGAGTCACCGATGCCGGATCATCCGCGTGTTTGGCTAATGCTCCGTGACAAGCCTCGCAATTCACATGCGCATGCTTGCCGTCCTTTTTCTTTTCGAGGACTTCGGTGTGGCACGCTTCGCAGGTCTCGTGCCCCGCATAATTCACCGGCCGGGCCGCAAGTTCCGCCAATGCGGCTCCCCGGTAGTGCCCATACTCTCCAAAACTTTTCGGAACCAGAAATCCCCGGACAACCAGGAACACCAGAATGCCCGCGACAAAAACTCCTGCTAACCGGAAAAGATGTCCTGCATCTTTGAAAGTGTTCATCGCATAGGCTCGGTCACCGGCCATCGCGCGGAACTTCCGCTTTTGTCCGCAGCGAGACTCGGTGGCTCATAAATACAAGAGCGAATCTCACCTGGATGTGCGCTCGATCACTACATGTATGTGCACAACTCACATTGGCATGTGAGGTATACCGTCGTGCCTCGATATCCGGACCGCTCTGCATTCCACGGCACTTCTGCGGGAGGCCCTTCTCACAAGAGATTGGCTTGGCACCAGCAATCAGCACTGCGTATGGCCAATTTCCACCCGGAATTATGGTGCGTAACGAGTGAAAACGAAGTCACGAGCTCGGATTGGCTCGTGACAAGGGAAGCAGGTTTTCAGTCGCGCCATGCCGGGTGGCTATGTTCCCTGTAAGCAAAGGACCGGCGGCACAAAGGCCGCCGGTCCGCGATACGGGTTGCGTGATCCGTTACTGGTGGAAATCGAGCAGTTTTGGGTTGTGATCCTCGACCGGCAAGACTACAAGCTGCGCGGCCGAAATAATGTACAGGTAGGCGATCGTTTGGCCGGCTGTGCAATTGCCGTTGGAGCCGGATGTCGGACAGGTCATGGTCACCAGTCCGGTGGAAGCAACGCTGTAGTCCAATGTCATGTTGCTGCTGTTGGGTCCGCCTCCGCAATTCGATCCGCAATAGCTGTTGTCAAAGGTGGTTACGTTGAAGACGCCGGATCCATTGGCGTTCACCGAGTCGACCTCTTCGCTCGTGTTGGAGTTCTGTGGATGTTTGCTTCCACCGTAGTAATCTCCGCTCAAGGAGGCGTCGGTGAAGCCGCTGCCCGACTGCGGGTTAATCATGCCAAAGGGCACTTTGCCGCTGGTCCCGATCACGAAAGCCTCGTTCTTGGCAATCATGTAGAAGACCGGTTGGTGGTTCCCTGAGCCGGTGACCGTCACGCGTCCGTTCGACGCCACCGAGTAGGTTCCTGAGCCGGTCGAGTCCGCGGTCACGGTTCCCCCATCGTTCTCGTACTGAACGACGGTGTAATTCCCGCTCCCGTCCGTGGTGATGGCCCCGATCTGTGCATCGGGCGTGGCCGGCGAGTTGTTGGTATCGAGGGCTTCGATCTCGAGCACGCTGATGCCATCGAGTGACGCGTTGTTGAACGTGCCGCTTTGCAGTAGCATTTGACCGTCCAATATCATGGGCGGGTTCTCGGTGGAATCCAGTCCCATCATCAGCACCTCGGAAGAGCTGACAACGTAAAAGACGAAGTTGATGGTCGTGTTCGGCGCGGCGAAATATATGCTGGCCGTACCACGGCCTGTGCTTGCAACGCTGAAATTGCTGGAGCTGAGAGTGGTGGTGCCAACCGACCCCGAGCCGCCGTTGCCATCGTCGTAATCGACTTCACTGTTGCCCAGCGTACCGCTGCCGTTGGAGTTGAATTCACCGGCCATGCCAAAGCGGCTGCTACCCTGATCGTTTCCGACAAGTTCAAAAGCATAGTTGCCTTTGATCGATGCGGTTGAGAACGCGCTGGTGGTCTGTTGGCGTAACTGCCCTGAGACCTGCGCCTGAATGTTGTTTACGTCGTAGGAAATAATGTGGCCGTTGTGGTCGGCGGAATCGAGTGCGGCTGCCAAAGTGATGCTGGGCGTGCCGTTGATCCCGCTAAGGTTGAGGGTGATGGTGGCGAGGTTGTTCGAACCCACGCAGTACGTTCCACCGGTGATGCTGCCGCTATTGGTTCCTGGATTGTTGCTCTGATCGGCTAGGTCGAGGAGCCCGCCACTGCTAATGGTGCCGCTGCCATTGGCCACAAAGCTGCCCGCCGCAGACATGCCGGTGTTCGTCAACGTGTCATCCCACCCGCTGGCGACAAAGGCATAATGCCCGTTGAGGACGCTGTTGTTCGGGCAGCTCAACACTGAAATGCTGAGGTTAGCTGTGGCTGTCACCAAGGTCGAATCGGTGACCGTAACCGTGAAGTTCGAGGTTCCCGTTGCGCCGGGCGTGCCGGTGATTTCCCCGGTTTGCGCGCCAAGTGTGAGTCCAGCGGGCAAAGTACCCGTGTAGCCCCACGTGTAGGGCGGTACACCTCCGGTGGCCTGCAAGTAGGTGTAGTAGACCTGACCCACGTTGCCACCTGGCAGCGACGAGGTTGCGACCGC
>Ga0187890_10001199_pt1 | contig 18913 bp, 9 predicted proteins | sample June2016WEW_21_1_FD_133005 | JGI IMG/M metagenome (GOLD analysis project Ga0187890, IMG submission 133005) | Peatland microbial communities from SPRUCE experiment site at the Marcell Experimental Forest, Minnesota, USA - June2016WEW_21_10 | ecosystem: Environmental > Terrestrial > Soil >... | reverse complement strand
CTGACCGGGCTGTATCGGCCGGATTTCGTGCGGCAGAACCTGTTCGCGCAGCCCCATCTCATCCAGGATGTCGCTGATCGCGCCCGTATACGCTATGGCCGCCAGCCGCTCGCGCAGGGTCCCTGCTTGGCTCAATGCTTGCGCTCCGCCTTGGCTTTCCTGATCTTTAGTACTTTCTGGAACCATTCGTCCGCCTTTGCCATATCGTCGCGATAGCCCTGGGGCGAATCCTCCAGGGCCGCCTTGGCGCGGTACAGCAGATTCAGATACGCCATGGCATCGTCGTGCTCGGCATCGAGCGCCAATGCCTTATCCAGGTTCTCGATGCCCTCCTCGACGACTGGCAGATAATTTACGCGCAGTTCCCGGCGAACCGCGTCGTCCGTTATTGGACCGGGGTCGTCGGGCCTCATGCCCAGATCCTCTCTGGCTTTCTGCAGCGGCTCGAAGCAGCGCGTCCAAGCGATCACGCCCAGCGTGTAGAACGCTTCCTTATTGTCAGGTTTCACCGAGATGAGCTTCTTGTACCAGGTGGTGGCTTCGTCCAGCTTTTTCTGATTGAAACAAAGCGACGCCAGCGAAGCCATCGCCAACTCGTTGTCCGGCTCCTGTTCCAGAACTTTGTCGAATTGCTCCTTCGCCGCGGCCGCCATCGCCTTGTTCTCCGGTGCCTCGGCGCCCGGAATGTATTGCTGCATATATGCCGTCGCCAGATATAGCCGCGCGAGAGTGCAGCCTGCGTCCAATTCAAACGCGGCGCGAAAATGATCTACCGCCTTCGCATATTCCGCCTCCTTGAACGCACCGACGCCCCTGTTCAGTTCCACCTTCGCCTGATCGTTCTGGCAACCGTGGCCGGACTGGGCCTGCACCGGCGCAATCAGCCCAACCCCCGCCAGCCAGGCGCAAAGAACACGAGCGCGCATGCCAACCTCCTACGCCGTGACCGGCGGCACCAGCGTCTTCAGAAATTCGTGCGCCACCCTGAAGCCGCGCTTGAACTGCTCCGTGAAATCCCGACCGACATAAGGCGGATAAAAAAACTCGTCCTCGTTCTCGATGTTCATCGCCCCGTTGTAGCCCACCTCCGCCAGCACCGAGAAGAAGCCCTTCCAATCCATCGAGCCGTAGCCCGGTACCCGGAAGCGCCACCAGGTCGCGCGATTCACCGGCTGGATGCCCGCCCGCCGCACCACGTGCCAAAGAATCTCCGTATCCTTTAAATGCACGTCGTAAATCTTGTCCGCGAACTCGCGCGCCGCCGCCACCGGGTCCATGAACTGCCAGATCAGGTGCGAAGGGTCGAACTGCAGTCCCACGTGCGGGCTGTTCCCAAATGCCTTGAACAGCGCCTCCCAAGCCACCGGCCCCGTGGCGATATTAGGCCCCCCGGCCCAAGGCTCCCACAGCACGCGCACATTGTGCTTCTCGCATAACGGAAAATATTTCTCCGTATATACCCGCACGATCTCGTCCACCTGCTCGCCCAGCGGCCGGCCTTTGATGGTGCCGGATTGCCCGCCGATGTTCGGAATTCCCAACTTGCCGCACAGCTCGATGCACTTGGCGGCGTACTGGTTCTGCCGGGCGCGCAGGGCGGGGTCCGGGTCGATGTGGTTTCCGTTCACCCCCAGCGATGAAACGTAGATCCCCGCCCGCTGGATCTTGTCTTTCAGGGCCGCAATCGCGGCGTCGTCCAGCTTGTCCGGATTGAGCCCCAATTGCATGCTGGTAAAGCCCTCGGCCTTCACGAACTCCAGGTTCGCATCGGAATAATCGCACAGAACGCCCAGCTTGGGCTTCCAGTTCTGGGTGCGGGCGCGCATGGCCTGCGCGGCAGCCGCGGCCGGCAAAGCGGCCAGGATGGTGCGTCGGGTAATCGTCACGACCACGACAATACAGCAGCGCACGCTTCTCCGCAAGGGGGGACCTATGGCGTCTGGCGTTCGGCGTGCCCCCAAATCCGCCTATGCCACGAATCGCACTCCTCTCTTGCCTCCTCCCATTTCTCGCACAGGGCCAGTCCTTTCAACGGAATGAGATCACCTTCAACGGCGGGTACGGATGGCAGGCTGCCGTTCCAAATGGGTCGCCCAGACTCAGCGCTGTGTCCCTGGGTGGCACATACGGCTTCCGCCTCCGCCACTGGCTGGCGCTTGAAGGGGGCGTGCTGACGGCAATCAACCCGACTGGACTGATAAACAGTGAATATGGATACTTCAATATCCATGACCGTTTCACCTGGGTACCGTTCGGTGTTCGATTCATCCTTCCCCTGCGGCATGACCGGTTCGAGCTTTCCGCGGGCGCCGGCGGGGTATATGAGAGATACAGCGGCGGGAATACAACTCCAGCGGGCTATGGATTCTCCTACAACGGATGGGGCGGCTATTTCAAACCTAAGGCGGCCATCGCATTGGACCCTGGACGCCACTTCTGGCTGGGAGCCTCTCCGCAATTGTTCCTGGTCAACGGAGCGAATGGCGTGCGAGACCGCTGGTTCGTGCTCACCGGGGATGTCAGCTTCCGGTTCTGATGTTTCGGTGGGGCAGACGATCGTTTTGTGTCGTCTGCCGGCGCTCCCCGAAGGCGGCCGCCAAAGTGAACAGTATTTGCGGCTAATCTCCCTGCCCCTCCCCGCCGATAAACATGCAGGAAACGTTATGCCCCAACTGCTCGCCCGTCCGCAAGCGCCCTGGGCCCTGCGCCTATTGCCGCCCTTTCCCGCGGTCGCCCAGCGCGTCCTCGCCCTCGTTAGCAACGAAGATGTGGCCATCCGGGAACTCGGCGATCTCGTCAAGATGGACCCGTCCTTCTCCGCGGAATTGCTGCGTTTCGCCAACTCCGCTCTGTTTGGCGCCCGCCACGAGGTCAAGAGTGTTTCGCAGGCCATCGTTCTGCTGGGCCTCGATCGCATCAAGACCATGGCGACGCTGGTGGCTGTCAATCGATTGGTTCGTTCCTCGATGCGCGTAGCGGCGCTGCGCAAAGTGTGGCTCCACAGCCTGGCCACCGCGCTGATCGCCGAAGAGGCCGCCCGGGTTACTAGCGTGGCTGCCGACGCCGCGTACACCGCCGGCCTGCTGCATAACCTGGGCACCCTCGGCCTGATGTCCGCTTATCCCGAGGAATACTCGCGAATGTTGGAAGTCACCCAGGATTTCGGATTCGATCTGCTGCAAACCGAGCGCGACCTATTCGACATCGACCATTGCCTGGCGGGGTGCTACCTCGCCCAGGGCTGGGACTTTCCCGATGAATTGGCCGCCGCTATCGCCGTTCACCACGAAGATCCCGTCGCCGGCGAGGTCAGCCTCGACAACGTGGTGAAGGTGAGCTGGCGCCTCGCCGACGCGCTCGGCTATGTGGCATTCCCGCCGGACAAGGCGTGGACCTATGCCGAGTTAGTCGCCTTCCTGCCCAACGCATCTTCTTTCGCCCGCGGCAAGTCCCCAGAAGAGTTCAAGGCCTCCATCGACAAACGCATGGCCGCCGCCCCAGTTTAGGGCGGGCCTTGCCCGCAGCCGGCTTTCAGCCGGCTTCTGGCAGCCCTTCAATTTTCAATAACTTACGGTGGATTTTCGACCACGCGCGGGTCCTACGGGAGCCGCCCAGTCGAAACGCCGCGAGCCACCCAAAAGGAACAAATCCGGGCGCGGGAGCAGTCAACAGATCCGCTACCCGGCTTCGCAGGAACGTCTGCGCCTTCTTGGCGGCTTGGCGGGTGCCTGGCGTCTTTGCGAGAAACAGAATGCTCCCCGGTGACCAGACTCGCCAAAGCAATACCTCCCTGCCAATTAGGGCTTGCCGCCCAGGTAATGGCGATTGACAGTACTGCAACTCGTAAAAGTTCCTCTAACGCTATAAAAACAAACATTTTACAAGACATTGGCTTCGCTTGGCCAAAAACGCCCAGCGCAGCGGCTGGTGCACAAACTTGCCCAATTACGCACAACCCGGGCAAAAGCCCCCTCGCCGCGTCCCCGCGTCCCCGCAACCCCATGCCACCAACCGCCCGCCTCGCGCGTCCAATCATCAGGTATACTCAAACTAAGGATGGTTTCCCGGATGCCTCAAAAGCGGCGCTCGTTCTTTCTGTACCTCGGCCTCATCTTCGTATGCTCGCTCCTCGGCGGCATCTTCGGACCCCAAGTCCAGGCAGCGGCCACCGTGGCCGACGCCGACGACATCGGCGCCAGTCTCAAATCCTTCACCGCCATCTACGGCTTGGTGGAGCAAAACTTCGCCGACAAAGTCGATCCCGACAAAGCCATCTATAAGGGCGCCATCCCGGGCGCACTTCGCACCCTCGACCCCCACACCAATTTCTTCGATCCCCGCGATTACCAACTCCTCCGTGAGGACCAGAAGGGCCACTACTTCGGCGTCGGCATGAAAGTGCAACCTTTCAATGGAAAGACCATCGTGGTTGCGCCGTTCCCCGGCTCGCCCGCCTATCGCGCGGGCATCCGGCCGGGCGACATCATCATGAAGGTGAACGACAAGCCCACCGACAACCTCACCACCACCGAGGTGGCCGACTTGCTGAAGGGTCCGCGCGGCACGCAGGTCGCCATCGTGGTTTCCCGCGAAGGCAACGACCAGCCCCTCACCTTCACCGTCATCCGCGACGAAATCTCGCGCGATAGCGTGAAAAACGCCATCTGGCTAAAGCCCGGCATCGCCTACGTCTTCATCGAACAGTTCAACGAAACCACCAGCAAGGAACTCGAGGACGCGCTGAAAAAGCTCGGCGAGAATAACATCCACGGCCTGGTCCTCGATCTGCGCGCTAACCCCGGCGGCCTTCTCAACGAAGGCGTCGCGGTGGCCGACAAGTTCCTGCAAAAAGGGCAGACCATCGTTTCCCACCACGGCCGTTCCTCGCCGGAAAAGACTTACACCGCCCGCAACGGCAACCGCGGGCATGAGTATCCCATCGTCGTGCTGGTGAACCGCTCTTCGGCTTCCGCCGCCGAGATTGTCGCCGGCGCCCTGCAGGATCACGATCGTGGTTGGATACTGGGCGAAACCACTTTCGGCAAAGGGCTGGTGCAGACCGTCTATCCGCTCTCCGAAAACACCGGCCTGGCGCTCACCACGGCCCATTTCTATACACCCAGCGGCCGCCTCATCCAGCGCGATTACACCAATAAGTCGTTCTTCGATTACTACTATCACAAGGACGAACCCAAGGACATGCAGGATGTCAAGATGACCGATGGCGGTCGCACCGTCTATGGCGGCGGCGGCATCACCCCCGATGAAAAGTTCGCTCCGCCCAAGATCGACAAGTTCCAGACCGAGCTTTACGTGAAGTCGGCGTTCTTCAACTTCACGCGCTACTACTTCGGCCAGCACGACGCCAAGCTGCCCAAGGGATGGTCCCCCGACGCCACAGTTCTGAACGAATTCCACGACTATCTGCTGAAACAGAGCTACGATTTCACGGAAGCCGAATTCACCCAGGATTCCGACTGGGTCAAGCGCCTGCTCAAGCGCGAAATGTACATCACCGCCTTCGACATCGATGAAAGCGACCGCGTCGCCATGGAAACCGATCCCGAAGTGGAACGGGCCATCGACGCCATGCCCAAGGCCAAGGCGCTGCTGGATTCGGCCCGCAAGATTCTCGTTCAGCGCGTGCAGCCGGAAAATCCCCTACGCGCCAGGTGAAAACCACCGCCCAGATCGTCGTACTGGATGCCGGGGGCCAATACTGTCACCTGATCGCTCGCAAAGTTCGCGACCTGGGAGTCTACTCCGAGGTCCGCGCCAGCGAAACTCCCGCAGCCGATCTCGCGGGCGCCACCGGTCTGATCATCTCCGGCGGCCCGAATAGCGTTTACGATCCATCCAGCCCCACTGTCGATCCCGCCATTTTCCAAAGCGGCGTGCGCGTGCTGGGCATCTGTTACGGCCAGCAGCTCATGGCCCACCTCTTGGGCGGAACCGTCCAGTTGGGCGACAAGGGCGAGTATGGCTTGGCCACACTCCACTTGCTTGCCGACGGAGCCGCCCCCGCCAGCCCGCTCTTCCATGGCATCTCCGGCCCGCAGCAAGTCTGGATGAGCCACCGCGATCTGGTCACCGCCGCGCCGCCCGGATTTTCCGCCTTGGGCGGCACCGCCACTTGCTCCATCGCAGCCATTGAAGCGCCCGCCCGCGGCCTCTACGCGGTCCAGTTCCATCCCGAAGTCGTGCATACCTCGCGCGGCCGCGAGATCCTGTCCAACTTCCTGTTCGGCATCTGCAATTGCCGGCGCGATTGGGATCCGCGCCATCGCGTGCCCCAGATCGAGGACGAAATCCGCCAGGCCGTCGGCGGCCGCAATGTTTTCTTCTTCGTCAGCGGAGGGGTCGATTCCACGGTTGCCTGCGCGCTCTGCCAGCGGGCCCTGGGCCCCGGGCGCGTTCAGGGGGTCTATGTCGATACCGGCCTCATGCGCGAAGGCGAAACCGACGCCATGCGGTCGATGCCCGGCCTGTCGATCGAATCGGCCGAAGCGCAGTTTTTGGGTGCGCTAGCTGGCGTGCGCGATCCCGAACAGAAGCGCCACATCATCGGCGAAGAATTCGTACGGGTGCAGGAGCGCATAGTCGAATCCCGCCATCTGCTGGATGGCCACTGGATTCTCGGCCAGGGCACCATCTACCCGGATACCATCGAATCCGGCGGCACCGAAAAGGCCGCCGTGATCAAGACGCATCACAACCGCGTGCCCGGCATTCAAAGGCTGATCGAAGCCGGCCGCATCGTGGAGCCGCTGCGCTCTTACTATAAGGATGAAGTGCGCGAGATCGGCCGGGAACTCGGGCTGCCCGCCGATGTCCTCGACCGCCATCCGTTTCCCGGACCGGGTCTGGCTATCCGCTGCCTTTGTTCGGAAATCGAAGCCGCCGTCCAGGCAACTCCCGAAGGCTGCATCCTGCCGGTGCACTCTGTCGGCGTGCAGGGCGATAGCCGCAGTTACGCGCCCGTGTTGTCGATCGAAGACTTGGACCACGCCCGCGCCACCGAGCTGATCAATCGCCTCTCCGGCGTCAACCGCGTCATCGCGCGCGTGCGCACCTCCGCGCCGCTCGCGGGCCTGCGCGTGCGCGTCAGCGCCCTCACGCCCGAGCGCCTGGCGCGCCTCCGCCTTGCCGACGCCGTCGTGCGCCGCCTCTCGCACTCGAGCGGTTTCGACCGCCGCATCTGGCAATTCCCGGTCGTGTTGATTCCGCTCGGCACGGCCGAAGCCCCCGACTCCGTGGTCCTCCGTCCCGTCGATTCCGTGGACGGCATGACCGCTCAGTCGGTAGCCATGCCCAACGACTTACTAGACTCTATCTCGACCGAGTTACTCGCGGTCCCAGGTATTAGCGGAGTGTTCTACGACCTGACTAACAAGCCCCCGGCCACCATAGAGTGGGAGTAAGTGCTTGCTTTGTGGGGCAGGCTCTCAGCCTGCGGCGGCCTCTCAGGCCGCCTGCCCCTACTTCTTCTCATCGCTGGTGCACGGCGCGCTGACCCACTTGCTGGTGCCGGTCGTATTGATCTTCATGCTGTGGGAACCGTCCCCCGAAGTAACTTGCACGGAGAACTTCACATGTTCCGGGTCGATAGCTTCGACGTGGATCGTTCCGCTTGCTTTGACCCCGGAGTTGCCGCATTCAATGCGGATCTCCTGCTTGCTGGAAGACCCGTTCACCACGGTGCGCTGGCACGATCCGTGATCGTCGCCGAACATCAGCCCCTTGTTGAGCTCTTCCTTGGTGATGCAATGCTTGCGGACAGTCGTCTTGGGGCCCGCCTTCATGCGCGCCTCCAGCATAGCCTTCTGTTCTGGCGTCATCTTCGCCAGGATTTCCGGTGGGATAGCCGGTGTGCCGGTCGTCTCCGTGGTCGTCGTGCCTTCCCACATGCCCGGTCTTATGTCGAGCGGCGGAGGGGCGTCGGCGGCCCAGGCCGCGCCTGCCAAAAGGACACATATAAAAGAGCACTTTGCAGTCATGTCAAGATCACTGTAACATAGCTATGCTAGCGGTCCGTGAACGGATCGGCCCCTATCGTCCCCACCAATTCCGCCAGGTAAGCCGTCGCGCTCACCCGTGCCATCTGCGCGCGAGCTTCCTCAAGCCGGCTTCGCACGTCGAACTGCCGCGAGCCGGGGCCCGAGACAAACGCCTCCAGCGCCGCGATGTGGCGGCTCCACAGGGCTATGTCGCGCTCTTGTTTGGCGCGCAAGCGTTGCTTGTACCAATCGCTCTCCAGCACCGCTTCCCGCGTGAACATCGCGCGGAATCGCGGGTCGCCAATTCCCTTCCCTTCCCACTCCCCGTGCGCCATGATGTGCAGCAGCGCCCGCAGCGGCGGACAGGCTGCCTCCACGCTTCCGTCATAGAAATAGTTTTGCGCCACCCGCGTCTGCGCCGCCACGATAGCATCCACGCCCGCCGCGAACGCGTCCATGTCCTGCTTCTCCGGCCGCAGAATCTCCTCCGGAAAGACGGCGTCGGGTGTCTCGAAAATCCGCCCCAGGAAACGCTCCGCGAACAGCGCCGTAATGCGGTACCCCAGACGGCTCGCCTCCACTGTGCGGCCGCGCCATTCGAAGTCGGTCATCTTCTCCAGGAAGCCATTGTCGATCAGGAACCGCGGATCCCGCTCGGGCACCCGCACCCGGCACCAGACCTCCGGCGCCAGCATGCTGATGTCGTGATCCACGCGGTACTGCGGACCGACGTATCCGGCCGCGGTGGTGAAGCCGGCGTACTCCGTCAGCACCGCCGCCACCAGCGCATTGTTCAGATCCACCACCGGCGAAACCGCATTGAACGGGCCTTTGGTGAGCGCGCCTTCGCTGCCGAAGCCGGTGGTGGACGGAGACTTGCCGGTCAGGCTGCAAATGAAATCCATGAACAGCTCCGGCAGCTCCTGATAGTGGATCGGGTTGTAGACGGCCAGGGGCGGCAGCCCGATCTTGGGATCGGCGGGATTGCCGCGGCGTCCCGCGAGCACCGCATTCACCGGGAAACGCACCGGTTGGTCCGCCGGAATCCCGCGATCCAGCCGCGCGCACACTTCGGCCAGATAGCGACCCAGCGGGTCCACCAGATCGGGCCGCTTTTGCAGATAGCGCGGATTCTTCGAGGGGCGGCCATCCACCATGCGGGGGTACGCGGAAGAGACGGCGTAAGCCACCGTCGCGTCGCTCACGAAACCCCGCAGCAGCGCCTGCATGGGCTCGGTGTATTGGTCGAACTCGACCACATGATCCACCATCGATTTGGCCTGCGCCTTGGTCAGCGGTTCGAAGTTCGAGAGAAACGTCCCCGGCGTCGCGATGTCGGCCTCCGCCTGGGCGTCAAAGCCGCGATGAATGGCGTCGTCCGGCCGCTGGAACAGGAACGCTTCGCAGTTCTCCACCAGCTTGGCGCTGCGGTTGGGATACTTGGTGTCGAAGTCCTTCAAGCCGTGCCGCGGAACCACCACCGACGCGGTGATATCGTCCTCCACCTGAACCTTGCCGGCGGGATGGAAGTCGGGCCGCAGCTTGTAAATCCGCCAGGACCCTTGCGGATCGAAACCCACCCGCAGATAATTGCCCACCAGTTTCTGGTTGTCGTATTTCAGTTCATGGCCGAGGAACCCATTGATCCGGTCGACCGTGAAATGCTCCCGCCAGTTCTCGCCCCATTCCGGCCGGTAATACCGCTTGACTGTGAACACAAGCTGGCGGATGGTCTGCGGCAGGTTGCGCAGCCACTCGTTGTACTCTTCGTTGTAATCGGAGGAAACGGTCAGCAGCTTGATCACCGACCCCAGCGACCGCTCCGGGCTCAAGATGGGCCTGCCGGAGCGCTCCGCCGGCTGCTTGTAGGCCGTGGAGAAATCCCTGGCCAGGATCTCGGCCACCTGGTCCATGTCGCGGTAGTAATCCCTGACGAACACCGGACCCTGCAACAGAACGTTGGAGATGGACTTGGAAATCTCCGACTTGCCGCCGCCCGAGACGGTTGACGGTTTGTGACACAGAGTGCCGTGCGCGACCGACCCCACCAGCCGCCACGCGGCCCCGCCGTGCTGTTTCTCGAGCCGCACCTGGTAGCCGGAAGGCCCGACGTAAATCCGGTCCGGGAGAAGCGTCAGTTCGCTCGATCCGCCCTCCAGCGGCCACTTCACCGAGCCCCGAGCCAGGTGGAACTCCGCGCTTTCCGGGACGTAGAAGACGTTCGGATATCTGCGGTCCACCGCATAGCCTTCCGGCCTGCGTTCCACGCGATCGCCTAGCAGGCGTATGGCCTCCTCGAACTCGTTTCGCTTGATGGAACGGGACCGCTCCGCGTGGAAATCCTGGCCGAGCACGTACGACGGAAACGCGATGGCGCCGCCGGCGTGTTCTTCCTCGCAGAGACCGAAGAGGTTGGCGGCGAAGCTGATCTGGCTCTTCACTTCCTTTTTGCAGTAGCCGTAATAATTGTCGGCAATCAGTGTTACGATGACGCCGCGCCGGTCGCGGCAGACCAGCTTGAATGCGCCGCCGTTGTTGTAAGGCTCGCCTTCCTCCCGCCAGCACATGCCGTCGCGCCTCTGCCGCTCGGTGGCCTGATCGAAATGCGGAAGCCCCAGTTCCTGCTTCCGGATGCCCACGATATGGGGAGCCAGAATCACACAGCCAGTGTGTCCGGTCCAATGCAGGACGTCCAGCGCGGCATCGTTTTCCGGCAGATAGGGATCGCCGCCGTTGCCGAAGATAGTCTCCACGAAATCCAGATTGCTGACCAGATTGCCCGGCGCGAAGAAGCGAATCTCCATGGTCTTGGCCGGGTCCGTCCCGGTGGCCGGGCAAACCACGGGCCGCAACAGCAGCGATACGAACAGGCGGGCCTGCTCGTCCTGATCGGCGGTGAACGGCAGAGTGGCGGTTTCGGGCGGCGTGTTGAGGGCCTCGGCGAGAAGCTTGGCGAAAGCCGGCCTTGGCACGGCTAGTTTATCCGCCGGTATGGGCAGGCCGCCTTCAACAATGTGGAAGACTCCTTGGGTGGTGCGCCGGTCGCTCTTGGGATTATGCAGCACTCCTTGCACCGTGCGATAGGAGTGCAGGTAGGCCGACGCGAACTCGTCGGCGCCGGGCGGAAGCGACATCGCGCGCGCCAGTCCGGGCCGGTCGAGCACGAAGGAATTAGAAGGCAGGCGGGCCGCGCCACCCGGACATACGTCTTGCAAATACGCGTCCAGAAACTGCTGAATGCGGGTATCGGCGGGGCACAGCCGGTCGCCGAGCAATTGATCCTTTTGATAGTAGTTGCGCAGCAGGGGTCCGGCGAGTTCCAGGAAGTAGGGGTCCGTGGTGCTGTGGCTGGAAGGCTGCCCGAGCGCCACAAGTTTCAGGTTGATGTAGCGGAGCAGTTCTGAGGGGTCCGAGCGGATCATCCACTAATGTAGCATGCGCGGCTCTGGCCCGGGCGCGGATAATTAGTCCGCCTAAACGCAAAAAAATGGCCGGGCTGTTAACCCGGCCAAGCCTTTTTGTTTGAATCTTAGAGCGGAGTGTTTCGCACGCTCCGCGCGCCACCTCTGTGGCACGCGGAGCGCGGATTTCACTCCACTAAGGAGTGATGGTGAAGGTGATGCCAGCAAGCGATGTGGCGCCGCCGGCATGCACCATGACGCTAGCTGGCCCGCTGCTCGCGATACTGGTTGAGAGCACGGTGGCCGTCAGGGTCGTCGAATTGACGTAGATGGTTGACATCGCCGCCCCGCCGAAGTACACCACTGCTCCGGGCACGAAGCCGACCCCGCTCACTGTAAGTGTGAACGTCGGTCCGCCCGAGGATGCCGAAGTCTGGCTCAGGCCGGTTACCGTAGGCGTAACCGTGAACGTACTGCCGGCGGAAGTGAGAGTAGCGCTCCCGTTCTGGACAGTGACGCTGGGTGTTCCGGCCAACAACAGGTTGCCGGTGGGGACTGCCACCGTGATTTGAGTGGCGCTGACGGAAATCGGCGTTGCAAGGGCTACGCCGTTCCAGAGCACCGTGGACACGCCGGTTACGAAATTCGTTCCCGTAACCGTGAGCGTGAAGCCGGAAGTGCCGGCTGGGTCGGTGCTGACGGGACCCAGCGATGAGATCGAGGGGTCGTTGACAGTGAAGGTGATGCTGCCGGAAACATTGGCAACGGTACCGTTCTGGACGGTGACGCTGACCGGCGATCCGACTGTCGTCGCGAGTTGGGTGGTGAGTGCGACAGTGAGTTGGGTGGCGCTCACGTAGTTCGTGGTGAGCCCGGTCGCACCCCAATACACTTTGGATGCGGCGGTGCCGCCGGTGACGAAGTTCGTCCCGTTGACAGTGAGCGTGAGGCTGGCAGTACCAGCCGCGGCCGAGGTGGCACCCAGCGATGTGAGCGTGGGGCCGCTGACGGTAAAGGTGCTGGAGCCAGAAGTGGCAGTCGCACTACCGTTCTGGACCGTGATGGTCTGCGATCCGGCCAATGCGAGCTCGGGATTTGTGACTGCGCCCGTGATTTGGGCGGAGCTGACGTAGGTGGTCGTCAGGGGCGTCGAACCCCACATCACTACGGACGAGGAGTTGAAGCTCGACCCAGCGACAGTGAGGGTGAACGCGGCGCCACCCGCGGCGGCGGAAGTCGGATACATCATCGTGATTGCGGGGCCGCTAACCGTAAAGGTAGGTGCGTTAGAGGCCGGAGTGGCGCTACCGTTTACCACGGTGACGCCGATCGGCGATCCTACCGTCGTTGCGAGTACGGCACTCGTGACTGTGGCGGTGAGTTGGCTGGCGCTGTTGACGGTCGTCGCCAGGGGCGTCAAACCCCACATCACTACGGAAGCGTTGGTGCCGGTGACGAAGTTCGTTCCAGTGACCGTGAGCGGGAAGGAGGCGCCTCCTGCGAGGGCCGAAACGGCACTCAATCCGCCCGACGCAATGGTGGGGGCGTTGACGGCGAACGTGGTCCCGCTGGGAGACGTCGCGAGCGCCGAACCGTTTGTGACCGCGATGGCTGGCGTTCCGCCCGTCCCGAGTTGGGTACCCGTGACTGCGGCCGTGAGTTGGGTGGAGCTGACGTAGTTAGTCGTCAGTGCCGTCAGACCCCACATCACCACGGAGCCGCCGGCGAAGTTCGTGCCATTGACGGTGATGGTGAAGGGGGCGCTTCCGGCGGGGGCTAAAGCCGGACTCAGCGTGGCGATGGTCGGGCCGACCGCGAAATTCACCGATGGAGAGATCGCGGCGCCGTTCGCCACGGTGATAGCCGCCAATGCGGTCGCCGTGTTGAACAAATCGGCCGGGACCGTTGCCGTGAGTTGGCTGGCCTTGACAAAATGCGTGGTCAATGCCGTGGCACCGAACGACACCACGGAGCCGCTGACAAAGTTCGCGCCATTGACGGTGAGCGTGAAGGCAGCGGTATCGACGAGGGTCGAAGTTGGACTCAGCGAAGAGATCGTGGGGCCCGAGACGTTGAATGTGGTTCCGGAAGAAGCCACGCTCCCGTTCTGGACGGTGACGATCTGAGATGGGGTCGCCGCGAGCACGCTACCCAGGATCGCTACGGTTAGTTTTGTAGAGCTGACATAAGTCGTAGTCTGTAAGGCGCCCGCCCAGTATACCTTGGATGGGTTGGAGCCGCCGGTGACAAAGTTCGTGCCATTGACGGTGACGGCTAGGGTGGAGGCGCCAGCGACGGTTCCGGCCCCGGCCGACGACGGACTCAACGATGTAATGGTGGGCGCCCCGATGGGCACGGCGATGGCGCTAGTCGCGGCGCCGCCCGGATTCTGCACGACCAGGCTCAGTGAGCCGATGGCGTTCATGCTGGCGGGGAGCACCGTAGCGGTGATAGACGTCGAGGTGACCGCGGTAGGCGTTAACGGGCTTCCGCTTCCGTTCAGGTAGACGTTCGAATTGTTGTAGAAAATGCCTGAGGTCTTGGTTCCGGGGACGAAGTTGGTACCCGTCACCACCACCGACGTGCCGTTGGTGCCCGCGGCGACCGCATTGGGGCTCACCGATAGGATGGTGGGGCCGACGATAACGATGGGGATCGGTTGAGAAACTTCGGTCCCGTTTAGCACCGTCAGGTTCAGCGTTCCGGGGCTGGCTTGCAGCGGTAAAGTGGCGACGACTTGCGACGTGGTGCCCGTGGTAACGGCCAACGCGACGCCTCCCAGGTTGACCAGCGAGCCGGGCACGAAACTGCCGCCCGTGCCGGTGCCGGCCACGAAGTTCACGCCCTTTATGGTGATCGACGCGGCGGGTGATCCCGCCACGATCGAACTCGGGCTAACCGATGCGATGGTGGGCGCGATGGCGTCGATAATCGGGAAATTGCTCGCCACCGATGTGGTGCCGTCCCCGGCGGTGGGGACGGGTTGAACCACTTCGATCGGCATCGGTCCGGCAGTGCCCGGGATCGTGGAAATCGAGGCGGTCAGTTGCGTGGCGCTCACAAACGACGTGGTCACTGACGCCCACGAAGTCCCGTTCCACCACTTGACCACCGCGCCCGGCTGGAATCCGGTGCCGTTCACGGTCAGAGCGAACGCGCTGCCGCCAACCATTGCGTAGCTCGGGTTGAAACCCGTGATGGCGGCGCTGGCGATGCTGAAATTCATGAGTGTGGAGCTCATGCCATCCACCGTCTTCACTTTGACGGGCGCCAGGCCCGCAGTTGTGAGATAGGAAGCCGGGACGGTCGCGGTACACTTAATCGTGGTCGCACAGGTAGACCCGTTTAAAGTGTAAGTAGTGGTGCGCCCCAACCATGTTACGACGGACCCGGTCGAAAATCCGGTTCCCGCTATGGTCATGGTGACCGCACTCGCGCTGCCCGCCATGGCTGAGGACGGAGTGATGCTGGTGATGGACGGCGCGGCGTTGACGGTGAATATGTCGAGAGGCGGGGTGGCGACGCTGGCGACGCTGGGGACGCCCCCGGTCGTTACTTGAACTCTGTAGGCGCCCGCCGCCGTGAGGCAAGTAGTCGGCAGGGTTGCTATCAGGGAAGATGCGCTCGAATACAAAAGCGACGTTAGCGCATGGCTGCTCGGAGTGCTGTCTATGCAGACTACGGTGGATTTGCTCGTGAATCCGGTTCCCGTGATGGTTATGGGAAGGCCGGGGTTGCCCGCTGTGGCAACCGCCGGGCTGAGGACTGTGACGGTTGGCGGGGCGACGACGATTCCAAACACGTAGGGAGTGGAAGCGCTGAAGTCCGGCGTCGGGCCCACTACCTTGACGTTGGCGGTGCCCGCCAAAGTCAGAAGGGTTGAGGGCACTGTCGCCGTCATGGAGGTTCCACTGTTCCACACGGAGCTTAGCGTGGTGGGGGACCCCGGACTTGGTGTCACTGGTGTCCATGTCACGGTAGATCCGCTCGCGAAATTTGTCCCCGCGATCGTCAGCGCGAAGTGGCTGATGCCCATGTTGGCGGTAGCCCCGCTCGCCAGGGAGTCGATACCGGTGATGGCCGGTGCGGTGTTGACCGTAAGGTCGATTGTGTTCGAAACGGCGCCGCCGGTATTGGTCACGAAGACCGCCGGCGTTCCGGCGATAAGCGACGCCGAGGGGATCGAGGCCGTGAGAACCGTGGAGCTGGTATAGCTGGTGGTGACGGCAGTCCCATTAAACGAGATCGTTGCGGGTGAGCTGAATCCGGTACCGTTCACCGTCAGCGTCAGCGCTGCGCTGCGGCTGGCGGTGGTATGAGACGGACTGAGCCACGTAATGGTCGGCGCGAGGCCGATGACGAATGCATAGGGGGCGGTGGAAGCGCTAACGCCGTCCCCGCTCACCACCTGGAGGTGCGCGGTGCCCGATGCGGTGAGAAACGCACTTGGCACCACCACCGTAAGGGAAGTCGCGCTCACGAAGGTGGCCGCGAGCAGGGTGGTGGTCCCAGTGGGGGGAGCCCATGTCACCGTGGAGTGGTTCGTGAATCCGGTCCCGGTGATGGTCACGGTGGTATCGGCGCCGCCCATGCTGGCTGTCGCGTTTGGAGAGTTAAGACTGCTGTTGATGACGTTGCTGGTGCTGACGATGGTCGGTTTGGCGTTGACCGCGAAGTCGAACGCGGTCGACGTGGCGCCGTCAATCACCTTGACCGGCACGAGTCCGGCACTGCTAATCATCGCCGGGGTGATCGGGCAGCCAGTCGGCGAACAGTAAACGGTCGTGAGGGTGGTGCTATTCACATTGGTTGTGGCAAGGGTGGTCCCGCCAAAAGAAATCTTCGCTTGCGGGCTGAATCCGGTGCCGGTTACCGTCAGCGTAAACCCGGCCGTATTGCCGAGCGTGGCATAAGACGGGCTGAGGTGCGAGACGATCGCCCCTGTGACGGTGAATGCTTCGGGTGCGGAGTAGAGGCCGTTCAGGCCGACTACCCGGAGGTAGGCGGTGCCCGCGGATGACAGAAGTCCGGAGGGTACTGTTACCTTCTGGGAAGTCGCGGAATTAGCGCCAAGCGTTAGCGATGTGCTCGCGCCGTTGAACGTCCAGGAAACCGCGGTGGCCCCGGTGAAACCGGTCCCCGTGATGGTCAGCGTATTCGCGGTGATGCTCCCGCCTGCGGTGGCTGTAGGCGGTGCCAGGCTGGAAATGGCGGGCGGGGCGCCAGAGAGGCCCCACGCTGTCCCGAGCGCGGATGCGTCAACGGAGCCAAGCCCGGTCGCTTGATTGTAGGCAGTTCCGAGAGTTGCGGCCGCATAGCCCCAATCGCCACCCGCACAAGACGGCGACGTTTGACCCGCCGCGCACATAATCTCGTTGTTGCCAGTGGTGGTGTGGAACACGAGGTTGAGACCAAAATCGGCGGTGGCCAGATTGTACAAAATGGGGTTGATGTTGCCCGAGGAGCTGCCCGCTCCCAGGGACTCGTTCACCATCGCCAAAATGCCCGCGAAGACCGACGCGGAGGCGGTGGTGCCGCCCACGGTGTACGGTGTGCCTGCCGCGGTGCTCAGTCTCCCGTTCATGTAGATCACGTATCCGTCGTGAGTTGCCGAAGCGGCCATCGCCACGTCCGGTACGTTGCGCCCTGTGCCCACCACGTTCGCGAGCAGGCCAGCCGCGATCGTTTGCCAAGTTGGCAACCCGTATAGCGTACTGACGCCGCCTCCGGACGCGGCGAAGGTTTGCGATGCCACCAGCGTAGGTGTGTCGTTCCAGACTACCTCCGGGATATAGCCGATCGCTGTATGCGAGCCAGTGGCGCCCCAATAGGTAGAGCCTCCTTCGTTAAACTCGGTGCCGCCCACTCCCGTCACTTCGGGCATGGAAGCCGGCAAAGTCACGTAAGCGCCCTGCGTAGCTCCGTCCGCGATCACGCCGGTGTCGCAGCCCGCCGCGCCCGCGTCGCCGGAAGCGGCGACCACGGTGATGCCTTCGGCATTGGCCGCCTGCATCGTAGTGCGGATGGAGGCGGCGCTCGAACCGTCAGTCCCAATTTCGCACGTCCCGAAGCTCATGGAAATGACCTGTCCGCGGGCGTTGTCGACCGCATCGGCCAGGGCGTTCCAGACATTGCTGTCGGCGTCGAGGATGAGCGTGGCTCGGTCCGCCGTGCCGCTCACCAGTTCCAGTTGCATGGTGGCTTCGGTCGCCAGGACCGAGTTCCCGGTTCCAGGAGGTAAGTCCGGATGGATGACCTGCAGCGCGATCGGGGCTGTCCCAAGGCCGAACGCGGAGCGGTAGCCCACCAAGTCGGTAAGCGTGACGTCGCTCGCGCCAATGACGACGACCGTCTGTCCAGCACCGTTACCGGTCGCGATTTGGAGACCGTCTGTGTCGTAGATCCACGCCAGATCGGCCGGGGCCAGATTGTTTTTGGTGTTGGCGAGATAATGCGCCGAAGGCTTGCCTGTGGCGCTCGCCATCTCGACATGATTCGGATGGGGACCGAAGTCGTCCATTCCGCCTATCGCCAGCACCAGCGGCGCGAGGTTCGCGGGAAGCGACGGCTCGCTGACATTCGCATAGTGCTTCACGCCGTTGACCGTGAACTGGTGAATCTCGGTCTTGAAGGCGTCTTGAACCTGTGAAGCCCTGGCATCGAAGCGGATGAAAGTTCCGCCTCGCGCTACGGCCTTGATGTGAAAACCGTGGCTCTCCAGCCACTGCCCGATGGTCGCCAAGTCGTTGGGACTGGCGCCAAAACGGCTGGCGAAAGCCTCTGGGGTAAGCCACTTGTGATACTGCGGGGAGGCCGGATTCTGCTGAGCGGCGAGCAACTGATTCAAGCCGCTCTGTTGATCCGCGGTCCGCCGTACCGTAAGCGTCATGCCCGGCAGCGGGAAGCCCGGATCGACCACCCCTCGATCGAACTGGGTTTTGGCCAAGGGATTCAGATGGCCCGGGACAACGACAGTCCTGTAGTTGTCCAATACTTGGGTGATCCGGTCGCGTTGCGCGAACGCGGACCCGATCGCGAGTAGACTGACTGTGGCAATGAGCCAAGTGCCGGTCCGGCTGGTGCGTGAAAAACGTAGGGATTTCATAACTACCTCAGAGTTTGTAGTGCCGGACGTTTTCCGGCTTCGATCTTCTCATCGGACGGAATGGCGAGTTCTTGCTTTGTTTTCCTGTTTTTCCACGGAGCCATGGTGTTTCGAACCGGTACCCCGAGGGCCGCACCTCCGCCAGCCCTGGCCCGCGGCCCGTAACTGAGGTCCACCGACTAAGTGCTTTGGAAATAGCACGTTGAAGTTGTTTTCGGGCGGTTGGGTTGCACCGTGGGGCGGCCAATTATGGCCGCAGCCGCCTCTCAGGCGGCGCCTAGCGGGGCTGAGAGCCCCGCGCAGGCTGAGAGCCTGCCCCACTGTAAACGGCCAATCTCCAGGCAGCCGCCCTTCAGGCGGCTCTGCTTTCACGGCGCTTCGTCGTAGGCGCAAAGGCCGGCTAAAAGCCG
>Ga0187890_10001198_pt1 | contig 18915 bp, 19 predicted proteins | sample June2016WEW_21_1_FD_133005 | JGI IMG/M metagenome (GOLD analysis project Ga0187890, IMG submission 133005) | Peatland microbial communities from SPRUCE experiment site at the Marcell Experimental Forest, Minnesota, USA - June2016WEW_21_10 | ecosystem: Environmental > Terrestrial > Soil >... | reverse complement strand
TTTTGTCCGGCGGCGCCTCGGCCAACTGGATCGCGCCGGCTGCGGGCATCACGCTTGCAGAGAAACAGGCGGTGACGCGGGCGCTGTTGCGCAGCGGCGCGGCAATCGGCGACATGAATGCGCTGCGTAAGCACCTCTCCCGCATCAAAGGCGGCCGCCTCGCCCGCCTCGCTTATCCCGTCAAACTGGTGACGCTTTCGATCTCCGACGTGCCCGGCGACGACCCTTCCGTCATCGGGTCCGGGCCGACAGTGCCCGACCCGACGACGCTCGAAGACGCCCGCGCCATCGTTGCCCGCTTCAAGCTTGATCTGCCCGCTACCGTGGCCAAGGCGCTCGACGATCCAGCCAACGAGACGCCGAAGCCGGGCGACAAGATTTTTGCGGGCTCCGACTATCGGATCGTGGCGCGGCCGGCCGATGCGCTGCGGGCGGCGCAAGGGCGCGCCACGGCAGCCGGCTACGAATGCGTATTGCTCGGCGACCGCCTGCAAGGCGAGGCGCGGGAGGTGGCGGCGGAACATGCCCGACTGGCCCGCGATCTGGCTGCCCAGCGCCGCCGGACGGTCATCCTCTCCGGCGGCGAACTCACGGTCACCCTGCGCGGCCAGGGCCGCGGCGGACCCAACCAGGAATACGCTCTGGCGCTCGCCATCCACCTCGACGGCGCCCCCGGCATTTCTGCGCTTGCCGCCGATTCCGACGGCACCGATGGCGGCAGCGGTCGCCCCGACGACCCGGCCGGGGCCTTCATCGACCCGACGACGCTTCGTCGCGCCCGGGCCGCCGGCCTCGATCCCGCCGCGTTTCTCGCTGACAACGATTCAACGGGGTTTTTCAACGGCATCGGCGACCTTTTCGTCCCGGGCCCGACATTCACCAACGTGACCGACTTCCGCGCCATCGTCGTTGACAGGCCATGAGCGGAGGCCGGATTCTGCGCAGGATATGAGCCACGCGACTAACTTTCGAAAAGCGCTGAGTGCGCTGGCGGCGGGCCTGTTCGTGGCGCTCGCGCTGGCCGGTTCAGCGCGGCCGGCAGCGGCCGATTTTCGGCTTTGCAACAACACGCCGAGCCGCGTCGGCGTCGCGGTCGGCTATAAGGACGCCGAAGGCTGGACCACCGAAGGCTGGTGGAACCTACCGTCACGAACCTGCGAGACCGTGCTCAAGGGCAATCTCGTGGCGCGTTATTATTATGTCTACGCCATCGACTACGATCGCGGCGGCGAATGGACGGGACGGGCCTATATGTGCACCCGCGACAGGGAATTCACCATCCGCGGCATCGGCGATTGCCTGGCTCACGGCTATGACCGCACCGGCTTCTTCGAGGTCGATACCGGCGAGCAGCGCGCCTGGACCGTGCAACTCACCGAATCCGCCGAGCAGCCGGCACAAAAGCCGTTGCCGCCAGGCAATCAGCTCAACGCGCCGCCTGCCGGCGCCGGCGCGACATCGGCGCCGGGAAACAAGACTCGATGAGGCGGCAACGGCGGACCAAAGTCGTGGCCACACTGGGTCCCGCCTCGTCGGACCGCGCCATGATCGGGCGGTTGTTCGAAGCCGGCGCCGACGTGTTCCGCATCAACATGAGCCACACCAATCACGACAAGATGCGCGAGCTTGTGACCACGATCCGCGCCGTCGAGGCGGATCACAACCGGCCGATCGGCATCCTGGTCGATCTGCAAGGACCGAAGCTACGGCTCGGCGCCTTCAAGGACGGCGCCGCCGACATCGACAAGGGTCAGGATTTTATTTTGGACAGCGACGCCACGCCGGGTGACGCCAGGCGCGTGCAGCTGCCGCATCCAGAGATTTTTGCCGCCATCAAATCCGGCGATGCGCTGTTGATCGACGACGGCAAGCTGCGCCTGGTCGCAACCGACGTCAGCGCGCAACGCATCACCACGCGCGTCGAAGTCGGCGGCAAAATCTCGAACCGCAAGGGCGTCAGCCTGCCCGACACCGTCGTGCCGCTGGCGGCGCTGGCGCCGAAGGACATCGCCGACCTCGAAGCAGCCCTCGATGCCGGCGTCGACTGGATCGCGCTGTCGTTCATCCAGCGCCCGGAAGACATCGCGGAGGCGAAGAAGATCACCCGCGGCCGCGCCGCGGTGATGGCCAAGATCGAGAAGCCCCAGGCCGTGACCCGGCTCGGCGACATTCTCGATCTGGCCGATGCGCTGATGGTGGCGCGCGGCGATCTCGGCGTCGAGATGCCGCTGGAGAAAGTGCCCGGCGTGCAGAAGGAAATGACGCGGGCCTGCCGCCACGCCGGCAAGCCCGTCGTGGTCGCCACGCAGATGCTGGAATCGATGATCTCAAGCCCGGTGCCGACCCGCGCCGAAGTCTCCGACGTCGCCACCGCCATCTTCGACGGTGCCGACGCCATCATGCTGTCGGCGGAATCCGCGTCCGGGCAATATCCAGTCGAAGCGGTCGAGACCATGAACCGGATCGCCGAAGAAGTGGAACGCGACGCCATGTACCTGCCGTCGCTGCACGTGCTCCATACCGAGCCGGAAGCGACCGGCGCCGACGCCATAGCCGCCGCGGCACGGCAGGTGGCGGAGACGCTCGATCTGTCGGCGATCGTATGCTGGACCTCATCGGGCTCGACCGGGATGCGGGTGTCGCGGGAACGGCCGCAATGTCCCATTGTCGCCATCTCGCCGATCGAAGGCACCGGGCGGAGGCTGTCGGTGGTCTGGGGCATCCACTGCGTGATCGACGAAGATGCCCACGATCAGGACGACATGGTCGAACGCGCCTGCCGCCTCGCTTTCAAGGAAGGTTTCGCCAAAGCCGGCCAGCGCATCATCGTCGTCGCCGGCGTCCCGCTCGGCACACCCGGCGCGACCAATTTCATGCGCATTGCGTTTGTCGGCGCGGACACGCACGACGAGGCGTGAGGCTAACCATCGCGAGCTAGATATCCCGCCCCTCGACCTTCTCGGTCAGCGTCTTCACAACATCGGGGATGTGCTCGAGATGCGGGTCGATCGCCAGCGCCTTGCGGTAGGCTTCAAGTGCGTGCTTGTCGTCGCCGATGTCTTGCAGGATGAGGCCGAGGCCCGACCAGGCGCCGAAGTGGCGCGGCTCGAGCGCCAGCACCTCGCGGATGTCGGCAAGCGCGTGGCCGTAATCGTCTTTCAGATAGTAGATGGTGGCGCGCTGGTTCCAGGCTTCGACATATTTCGGATTGATGGCGATGACGGCGCCCAGGAGCTTCAGCGCCAGATCGTAGTCCTTGTCGTCGGTCGCGGCCTTCACCCGGCTCATCAGCAGATTGGTAGTGTCGCTGCCCGACACCACCCATACCGTCCAGATGCGCTCCTCGATCGCCTTGGCGGTGTCCTCGTCGGGCGCGATCTTCAACGCCTCGAACAATGTATCGAGCTTGATGGCCGGGCCGCCGTGCCCGGATTTGGGCAGGTTGCTCGGCGGATGGATCCACTCATGCCGTTGCGGATTTTGCGCCGCGGCCGGCAACGCCAGCGACACGCCCAGCACCGCACCGAGAGCAAGAATTGGGAATCGCGATCTCATAGCCCAAGAGTCTATTCGCCTGCCGCACGGTAACAAGCCCGAATAGCGTTCAAAGTTGCGCGAGCAATGCGGCGCAATTCGGCAGATTGTCGGGTGGTGTGAGCCGGCCAACGGCCGGAGGCTCGAAGCGGCGGCCTAACCTTGGCGGGCCTTGAAGCGCCGGTGCGTCTTATTGATGACGTAGACCCGCCCCTTGCGCCGCACGATGCGGTTGTCGCGGTGGCGGCTCCGAAGCGATTTCAATGAGTTGCGGACTTTCATGGCACTTTTCCTTTTAAAGCGGTTGATTAAGGACGCTGCCGGCCATTGTCAACTTTCGCCGCCGCCCATAGAGCATTGGAATATCGGTCGAATGCGATGCGCCCAGAGGCCGCTTTGCTGCACTTGATCTCCGGCGTCGGCGCCAAGGGGCCGGCCTGCTTCCTGCTCGAAGCGGCGGGCAAACGGCTGATGCTCGATCTCGGCGAGGGCCCGCCGCCGGGGCTGTTTCCCAAGGTTGACCACATCGGCCCGATCGATGCGCTCGTGCTGAGCCACGGCCACAGGGACCATGTCGGCGGGCTGTCGCTATTGCCGAAACTCGGCAATCCGCCGGTCTATGCCGCCGAGATCGTTTTGCGCGGGCTGCCCACGGGCATTACGGCGCGGCCGCTGCCGGTTCGCGGCCGCGGCGATGTGCTCGGCATCGCGGTCGAGACCGGCCGCAACGGCCACGCGCCGGGCGGCATCTGGCTGCGCTTCGCCATCGGCGACGGCTTTCTTTACACCGGCGACATTTCCACGGAATCGATGCTTTACGCCTACGATCCGCCGCCGCCTGCAAGCACGGTGCTGATGGACTGCTCCTACGGCAGCTACGACGCACCGCTCGCCGAGTGCTGGAACAAGCTGGCTCCGTTCGTGGAGCGCGGACCATTGCTCCTGCCGATTCCGGCCAACGGCCGCGGTCCGGAAATCGCGCTCGCGCTGCTGCGCCACGCTCGCACCGACATTTTTGTCGACGATGCCATGAAAAAGGCGCTGCAACAGCTTGGCGACGGCGCCGGCATTTCGCTGCACGACAATGTCGGCGACGAAATCAGGCGCCTCGCCTCAACCGTCAAGCCGATCGAGGGCGCTCGCGGCATCATGCTGGCCGGATCGGCCGACGGCACATCCGGCGCGACCGCGCGCCTGTTCAGCACATGGCAGGACAAGCCCGAGCCGGCCATCGTGTTCACCGGCTATGTGAACCCGACAACGCCTGCGGACCTGTTGGTCAAAAGCGGCCGCGCGCAATTCATGCGCTGGAACGTGCACCCGCGGCTGTCCGACACGGTGGCGCTGGTGCGGGCGACCCGAGCGAAGACCGTGATCCCGGCGTTTTGCGACCGCTCGCAACTTGCGGCGCTCGCCGCGGCATTCGCGCCGGCGCATGTCACCATGGACGAGCGCATCGCGTTTTAGCCGATCTCAGCGCACCTGATCGCCGCGCAGGCGCGGGTGGCCGATGCCGAGCGGCTTTGCATCGAGCAGCACGATGGCGAGCCGCGCCGGCGCCTTGCCGCGATTGACCCAGGCATGGTTGGTGCCCCGCTGAACCATGATATCGCCGGCGCGCAGTTTTACAGTGGAACCGTCCATGTCCATCTCGATCTCGCCCGACAGCATGACGATGTAGTCGATGGTCTCGGTGCGATGCATTTCCGAGACGATGCCCGGCGCGAATTCCATGACGATGAAGCGCGACCCGTTCTCCGGCGGCGCGGTGCCGAGAATGCGCGCGCCCATGTCCTCAACGTTGACGCCAATGGCGATATCCGCCGGCATCGTGTCGCTGCACCACATCAGGGTCGAGGCGACGCCGTCGCGCGGCCGCTTGGTGTTGGTCGCCGGGCCTTCGAGGATCACCTTGGCGACGTTGTTGCCGTCGTGACCGGTAATGACGCGACGGATCGGCTCTTCAGCCATGGATGGCCTCCGGTTTTCCCTGTTGATTGCAACGCTTACGTGGCAGGCGCGCGCTTGAGGTCGATGAATTCGATGACATTGCCGTCGGGATCGCGGATATAGGCGCTGCGACCGACGAACACGCCGACGCGGCGATCCTCTTCTTTGAAAATCTCCACGCCTCTGGCTGGCAGGCTCTGCAGCGTCTCGTCGTAGACCTCCGGCGTCACCTTGAACGCCGAATGGATTTCGTGCCGGCCGGCGGCATTCTGCGTGATCGGATTTTCGGAAAAAGTTAGATTGAAGAAATCATCGCCGGCCCGCATGAAGACGATACGATCGGTGCGGCCGATCTTGGTGAAGCCGAGGATCTCGGCATAGAATTTCTCCGAGCGATCCAGGTCTTTCACCGGGATCGTGAAATGCAGGACACCTTCGACTTTCGGCATGGCCGTCCCATTCGTGCAAATTTTGCCGCGAGCGCGCGACTGCGCCCGCGTCAAGAACGACAATAATACGGATAAAGGAGTTGGGCTGCCTAGGTGGCCGTCACGCGCCGCGAGTCGGTACGCATTTCCGGCTGCTCCACCGGCTCCAGATTCGCCTCGCCCGCGGAAAAGCCGGTCATGAGATCGACCAGCTTGTTCCAGGTCCGCAGCATGACGCCGACCGGCCGCGGCATGGCTTGCCGGCAAAAGGCGATCTTCCTGATCTCGTGGGGAATGTACCAATTGCTGCGGCTGCCGGCCGGAAAGTAGACCATATCGCCGGGGCCAAGGCGGCGGACTTCGCCCTTTTCGTCGGTGACGAAGGCCTCGCCCGAGATCACATGCAGGGCTTCGTCGAGGACGTAATTCCAGGTGAAGCGGCCGGCGGTGCATGACCAAGCCATGACCGTAGAGGTGCCGTCGGCGGAGATCGCGAGCCTCGCCGCACGCGCCCGGGGCGTGCCTTCGGTAATCCAATGGGGCGCGATCGGGGCGTCGATCAGTTCGACATCGGCAGGAAAAGCGAAGACGACAGGTTTGGGCACGGCTCCCTCCAGCAAGACTAGCCGGCCATTAAACGTGGTAGCGCCAAAAAAAGCGTAAATTTTTGCGGGCCCTAGCCGGACACGCCGTCCGCGGCCTGCCGCGCGGCGGCCGAGGGCCAGTCGCGCCATGCCCGCCGCAACGGCGTCGTCAGCGGGCGCCGGTCCGCCTTGCGGCCGCTCAGATATTCCAGCCACTTCTCATAGATGCCGATGGCACATGGGTGCCACGGGCTTTCCAGCCCGGCGTCAAGCTCGCCAAACGGAAAACCGGCGATGAGGTGCTCGCGGCGATCGATGAGCGCGCGCGCGCGGAACGCCGCCGCGATCGCCGTCGCTTTGCCGTCGAAATAATCCAGCGGCAGACCGGGATAATCGTCGCGCTCGCGCCGCAGGTAACGGCCGATGTCGCGGCGATATTCGCGCAGCAGTGTGTTCGCCTCGTATTCCGGATGGCCCTGGAGGAAGAGGTGAAAGCTCCTGTCCTGCCGCGCGAACATGTCGACGCCGGCGACCGCCGAGCGGGTGAAAATGCGGTAGCCGCAATCCACCAGCGCCTGTTCGGGCAGATCGTTGTAGCGCGAGTGCGGAACGCGTAGTCCTGACTTGGCGTCGCTCGTCATCGGATGGGACGCGGCCGGCTCGCAGTCGAAAATGCCGAACAGCTTGTCGGCCAGCGGACGGCGTTCGACGCCGTCAACGTGGAGCACGGCGGCGTGAGCGGCCAAGCATGACCAGATGGTCGACGCGGTGTAATCGCGGGCCCAATCCACCACCTGGCTCAACGTCGCCCAATACGGCTCGTCTTTGAGGTTCTTCATGCGCGGCTCGGTGCCGGTCACGATCAGACCGTCGACCTGGGCGTCCCACAGCTCGGAGACGTCGCGATAGCGCTCCGCCATGTCCTGGCGCGTGGTATCGGCGCGTGGGATTTCCGGAATCGAGAACAGCAACAGTCGCACGATGGTTTTCGATGCGGCGACGCGGATCAGATCGACGAACTGCCGCTCGGTGGCCTCGAGCGCCGGATCGGGCATGTTGTTGACGAGCCCGATGGTGACGCAGTTCGAGGCGTAAATTTCGTTGGCCGAGGCGGATCGCGAGGTGTCGAGCAAAAGCGGCATTGGCTGTGCTCGTTATTCGGCGGCGAGCAGCGGCGAGCTTTTGTGCCGCTGCGCCGCGCCGAGCGCCTGATCGAGATCGGCGATGATGTCGTCGATGTGCTCGATGCCGACGCTGAGCCGAATCATCTCCGGCTTGACGCCGGCCTTGCTCTGCTCGTCGGCCGACATCTGCCGATGCGTGGTCGAAGCCGGATGGCAGGCCAGCGACTTGGCGTCGCCCATATTGACCAGCCGTTTGAACAGTTTCAGCGCGTCGTAGAAATTCTTGGCGGTCTCGAGCCCGCCAACGACACCGAACGTCAGCAGCGAGCAGGCGCGGCCGCCGAGATATTTCTGCGCCAGCTGGTGGTAGGGGTTGTCAGCGAAGCCGGTGTAATTGACCCAGGCCACGCGACGGTCCTGACGCAAGAATTCGGCGACGCGGCGCGCATTTTCGACGTGGCGCTCGACACGCAGCGCCACCGTCTCGATACCTTGCAGCAACAGGAAAGCCGACAGCGGCGCCAGCACGGCGCCGGTGGTGCGCTGATAGACGCTGCGGCAGCGCGCGATATAGGCGCGGGCGCCGAAATGTTCGGTATAGATCAAGCCGTGATAGGACGCGTCGCGCTCGCTGAACATCGGAAAGCGCTGCTTGTGCGCGGCCCAAGGAAAGCGGCCGCTGTCGACGATGGCGCCACCGAGCGTGGTCCCGTGGCCGCCCATGAACTTGGTCAGCGAATGCACGACAATATCGGCGCCGTATTCGATCGGACGCAGCAGGATCGGCGTCGCCACCGTGTTGTCGACGATGAGCGGAATGCCGTGACGCGCGCCGACCTTTGCCAGCGCTTCGATGTCACAGACGTTGCCGGCCGGGTTGCCGACGCTTTCGCAGAAGATGGCGCGCGTGCCGTCGTCAATCAGCCTTTCGATGGCCTCGGCCTGATCGGATTCGGCGAAGCGCACCTTGATCCCTTGGCTCGGCAGCAAGTGGGCGAACAGCGTGTAGGTGGTGCCGTAGAGCTGTGGCACCGAGACGATATTGCTGCCCATGCTGGAAACATTGAGCACCGCGTAGTTCAGCGCCGCCTGCCCGGTGGCAACGCACAGCGCATCGACACCGCCTTCGAGCGCGGTGACGCGGCGCTCCAGTACCGCGGTGGTCGGATTGCTGATGCGCGAATAGCGATAGCCTTCGACCTCAAGGTCGAACAGGGCCGCGCCATGGTCGGCGCTGTCGAATTCGTAAGCCACGGTCTGATAGATCGGCACCGCGATGGCCTTCGTCGTCGGATCGGTGTCGTAGCCGCCATGCACGGCCACCGTTTCTCGTTTCATATTGTCCCACCACGCATCCCGAATGCTGGGCCATTGTATGGCGTTTCGGTTTCTTATCCGTGGCTGCCGAAATGAACATCGTAAGCAAGCTTAACGGGAAGCAATAACCTTAATTGCTTCCGCTGCCGCCACGCCTGTCAGCCTGGAGCTATGATCGGCCTTGGCGATTGCTCGAATTTTATCCGTTCTTGAAGCGAAAAATTCACTTTGTTTTGCCATCATCAGGCATGACCCTCATCGAGGCGGTACAGGCAAGGCCGCGGACCGGCGGCAAGGACAGCGCGTTGCGCGACTGGGTGCGCGCGCTCGAAGCCACCGCGCCGATCGCCGCCAACCCGCAGCGCATTCTTGCGTGCGTGATCGAGGAACTGGCCGAGACACGCGGTGACGCCCCGGCGCTTCTCTCGGCACACGAGCGCTTGACCTATCGCGCGCTCGACGACCGCGTAAACCGTTATGCGCGCTGGGCGCTCGCGCAAAACCTCGGCAAGGGTGAGGCGGTGTGCCTCGTCATGCCGAACCGGCCCGAATACTTGGCGATCTGGCTCGGCATCACCAAAGTGGGCGGCATCGTTTCGTTGATCAACACCAATCTTCGTCGCGCGGCGCTCACCCATTGCCTCGATATCGTCAAGCCGAAACACATCATCGTCGCTGCCGGGCTGTGCGACGATGTCCGCGCCGCGCTCGCAGCCATGGCGAACCGCCCAAAAATTTGGTCACACGGCAACGACGATTTTGCCCGCATCGATCGCGCCATCGAAAAATTGCCCGGCGGACGGCTGACCGAAACGGAACGCCGCGACGTGACCATCGCCGACCGCGCGCTCCATATCTACACCTCCGGCACCACCGGCCTGCCGAAGGCCGCCAATGTCAGCCACCACCGGCTGATGCAATGGAGCTTTTGGTTCGCCGGCCTCATGAATACCGGCCCCGACGATCGCATGTACGATTGCCTGCCGCTCTATCACAGCGTCGGCGGCGTCGTTGCCACCGGCGCGGTGCTGGTGCGCGGCGGATCGGTGGTGATCCGCGACAAATTTTCCGTCCGTGAGTTTTGGGACGACGTGGTCAATTGGGACTGCACGCTGTTCCAATATATCGGCGAGCTGTGCCGCTATCTGGTCAATGCGCCGGATGCGCCGCGCGAAAAGCAGCACCGGCTTCGCTTGTGCTGCGGCAACGGGCTGCGCGCCGATATTTGGCAAAAATTCCAGGACCGGTTTGCCATGCCGAAGATCCTTGAATTCTATGCGGCGACCGAGGGCAATGTTTCGCTTTACAATGTCGAAGGCAAGGTCGGCGCCATCGGCCGCGTTCCGTCGTTTCTCGCCCATCGCTTTCCGCTGGCATTGGTGAAATCCGATCCGGCGACACAAGAGCCGATCCGCGACGAGAGCGGCTTTTGCATTCGCTGTGCCACTGGCGAAGTGGGCGAGGCGATCGGCCGAATTCATGGCGGCACGGCGCATGCCGGCGCCGAATTCGAAGGCTATACCGACGCCGCGGCATCGCAGAAAAAAATTCTTCGTGACGTGTGCGAACGCGGCGACGCCTGGTACCGCACCGGCGATCTGATGCGTGCCGACGCCGGCGGCTATTTCTATTTCGTCGATCGGATCGGCGACACCTTTCGCTGGAAAGGCGAGAACGTGGCGAGCTGCGAAGTTGCCGCAGCTATCACCGCATTCCCCGGCATTATTGAGGCGACCGTTTACGGCGTTCAAATTCCCTGCACCGATGGCGCTGCCGGCATGGCAGCGCTCGTCGTCCATGGCACGTTGGACTTGCCGGAATTGCGCAAGCATCTTGCGCGCGTCTTGCCGCCTTACGCCCGGCCGCTCTTCCTGCGCGTCCAGGCCCGCATCACGGTGACGGCAACGTTCAAACATCAGAAGGCCGAGCTTGTGCGCGAAGGATTTGACCCAACCGCCACAGGCGACGCCATCTATTTCGACGATCCGTCGCAGCAGGCTTACGTGCGGCTCGACGGCGCACTGTTCGAGCGCATCAAGGCCGGCGCGGTTCGCCTTTAGCCCTTAAGCAGTGGCGCCGGCATCCACGGTCAGCACCGTGCCGGAAATGTTGCGCGCCTTGTCGCTGAGCAGATATTCGACCGCGTTCGCCACGTCCTAGACTTCGGCAAGCCGGCGCAATGCGCTTCTGCGCACCACCTGCTGGCGCTGCTCGCCGGCAAGCCCATGGGTCATGTCGGTATCGATGAAGCCCGGAGCCACGGCATTGACGGTGATGCCGAGGCGTCCGACCTCCCGTGCCAGCGAGCGGGTGAAGCCGAGCATCGACGCCTTGGTCGCGGCGTAGACCGAAAGGCCGCTATAGCCGGTAAAGCCGACGATCGAAGCGACATTGACGACGCGGCCGGCGCCTTCCGACATCATCGAACGCACCACGTATTTGGTCAGTATGATAGGAGACAAAGTATTGACGCGCACCAGCTCGACGATTTCCGAATTGTGCATCATGGCGAGCGCGCCGTCGTGACCGACCGCGGCATTGTTGACCAGGCCGAACAGCGGGCCGAAATCCTTGCGCAGGCTTTTTACCAGGCCGGGAATCTCACCGACTTCGCCGAGGTCGAACGACACGAAATGCAGCGCGCCGTGATTGGCGCGTTTTGCCTCGGCGATGGCGTCGGTGACGGGTTTGGTCTTTTGCCGCGCCAAGGCGATCACGTCATAGCCGGCATCGGCCAGCTGGCTGGCGATGCCAAGCCCGAGCCCGCGGCTCGCGCCGGTGACGAGAACGGTGCGCGCGGATTTTTCAGCCATGGCGCCGCGCCAATTTTCCGGTGGCGGCGACGTCGAGCGCCGGTACGATCGAGATGGCTGCCGGGACCTTATGGCGCGGCAAAGCTTCGCGACAGAGCGCCAATATGTCGTTCTTGATTTGCAGTTCGCCGCCCGAGCGCGCGCATTCTGATTTCAAAACGACATCGGCGATCACGATCGAGCCGGTGACGGGATTTTGCTTCGGCCGCACCAGCGACATGCGCACCTGTGGATGCCGATTGATGACCGCCTCGATCTCCTCGGGGTGAATTTTCAAGCCGCCGACATTGATGATGCCGCCACGGCGACCGGCGAAGACGTAGCGATCGCCGCGCCGCTCCACCATGTCGCCGGTATCGACGAATCCGTCATGATCGCGCAAGCGCGCATGTCGCGTGCCGAGATAGCGTTGCGCGGTGCGCGACGAACGGATGCGCAGCGCGCCATCGACGAGGTTTAGCTCGACGCCATCGCGGTCATGCTCCAAGAAGTCGGCGGGAAATCCGGCACGGCCGTCGCTGACCTCGAAGGAGACGCCCGCTTCCGTCGAAGCGTAAGCGTGGCCGATGCCGGCCTCCGGAAACGTGGCGTGCAAACTATCGAGGATCGCCTGGTCGGCGATTTCCCCGGAGAGGCGGACGTAACGCGGCGAGATTTTACCGATCTCGGGCGACATCAGCGCGCGGCGCCAGTGCGACGGCGTGCCCGACAGGTGCGTCACGCCGCAGCGGCCGAGCCGCGCAAGATGATCGGCGATCGGCTCGCCGGCGCACGACAGCACCAGCGACGCGCCGCCGATGATCGCGCGCAAGAATATCTGCAGCCCGCCGTAGCGCCGGATATCGTAGAACGTGCCCCACACCACGGCGCCATCGAGACGCTGTCCGGCGCCGATCGGCGCGATCAGGCTTGCAAGGCTGTGCACCGCCAATTTCGGCACGCCGGACGTGCCGGACGTGAGCAGTACCCATTCGGTCGGTACGTACCGCGAAAGTTGCTCGGCTGGAACGATGGCCGGCGCGCAAACGACACGCAGTGGCAGATCGAGCGCCCCGTGGTCCGTTGTGCCCGCGTCGATCACGACGGCGTCGGCCTCGGCGCAGGCGATCACGGCGTCGAGATGATCGGTATCGGGTGGCAAAATCGTCAATCGACGCGCCACGCCGTCGAGCTCGATCAGCGCCAGCGCCGTCGTGAGCTGGCTCGAGGTCGCGACGACGACCGAGCGGCCCTTGAGCTCCGCAAGCCGGCCACCGAGACCGGTTCCGCACGCGAGTTGATTGACGCAAACGCGCGCCGCGCGATCCCAGAAGAATCGCTCCGGCGCAGTGTCTGCAATGCGACCTTTAAGCGACGGCGCGTTGCTGCGCACCATTTTCATACACTTTCACGAAGTCGCCGAGCGTCAGCGGGAACATAGCATCCTCGGCGGCCGTGAACGGATCGATGCCGAGCGTGTCTTCGAGTCGCGCCACAAGCACGGCAAAGCCCAGCGAGTCCAAGCCGGAATCGAGCAGCACGAGATTGTCGTGCAGCGGCGCCAGCGTCTTGCCGTGTTCGCGCGCGATCTGCTCCATGTGGTCCATTATGGTTAATTTTATGCTCATCGCCGTATGGCCTACTGTTTCTTCACCGGCAGCCGATATATTCGCGCAAGATTACAATCAAGTTCACGATGCTACCGTGGTCAACGCGAATGGACTGTTCGGTTCCGGCAATTCGCTGCCGACAAATCGGCGAAGCCGACATTGCCGCCGTCACCGCGTTGCTCGGCCGCGGGTTCCCGAACCGCACGCGGCAGTTCTGGTCGGACGCGCTTGACCAGCTGGCGCGGCGTGAGCCGCCGCCGGGTTTCCCGAAATATGGTTACCTTCTTGAAAGCGGCGAAGTTCCCGTTGGTACGCTGCTGTTGATCTGCTCGACCATCCGCGAGGGCGGCCGGCTCGCGACCCGATGCAATCTGTCGAGCTGGTACGTCGAACCCGCCTACCGCGCCTATGCGACGCTCCTGGTGTCGCAAGCGCTCGGCGACAAGGACGCCACCTATACCAACGTCTCGGCGGCGCCGCATACCTGGCCGATCATCGAGGCGCAAGGATTCTCGCGCTATTGCGACGGCGTCTTCGTCGCGGTGCCGATGCTGAAAGACCTGTTCGGCGGCGGCGGCGTACGCGTCTTCGACGCGCGGCAGGACCCGACAGTGAGCGTCGATGCCGCCGAGCAGGACATCCTCCATCGTCATGCCGAGCACGGCTGCATCAGCCTGTGGTGCGAGGCCGCCGGACGGGCCTACCCGTTCGTATTCCGGCCTCGCCTGGTCAAGCGCGCGATCCCCTGCGCGCAGCTGATCTATTGCCGTGACGTCTCGGAATTCGTGCGCTTTGCCGGGCCGATCGGACGCTACCTGGTGCGGCGCGGCCAACCTTTCGTCATCATCGATTCGAACGGCGCCATTCCCGGATTGGTCGGCATGTTCCGCGCCGGCAGGATGGCGAAATTTTTCAAGGGTCCGCAACGGCCGCGGCTCGGCGACCTCGCCTATAGCGAATATGTGGTGTTGGGCGTCTAGAGCATGATCCGGAAAAGTGGAAACCGGTTTTCCGAAAAGATCATGCTCCACTAAAATCCTCAGATCGCCAGCGCCTTGCGCACTGCGACCGGCCAATGCGGCAGGTCGAGGCCGTGGGTCGCGAACAGCGCCAAGGTCAGCCGGTCGATGCCGAAGGCGACGCAGCCGGTATGGGCGACCTCGCCGGATTCGGTGCGCAGATTCCACGTCGTGCCGAAATGATCGCGGTGATAATTGAAGCTCATGCAGGCGGTCGGCTCCTCGGCGGATCGCACCGGAACGAGCAATTCGAACTTCAGTTCCTGCTCGACCTGGCTCGCCGCCATCAGCTTGCCGCCACGGCCGAAGAACGGATCGCTCGCGGAATCGATGCGCCACGGCAGGCCCAGTTGCTTGGCTAAACCCGGCGCCCGCGCCATCCAGGCGCGACGGAATTCATCGACCACTTCCGGCGTGCCAATGCGGACATATTCCCGCATGCGGAACGACTGCAGTCGGTCGAGATTTTGTGACGGCTCGCGGCGGAAGCAATCGCAGGCAACGTCGAAGGTCAATCCGCTGTCCGGCACGTGGCCGCGGCTCGCGACCAGCGGATAAACCGGATAGCAGGCGGCGGGGCTTAGAACGAGATCGGCCGCCGCCAGCGCTCGCGTCCAGTCCTCACCGGCTTCGCTGCGCTCGACCGCGGATCTGACGTCCGCCTCGGCGCCGCCGAGGCAGCTGACACAGCCGAGGAAATGCGGAAAGCTTTTGAGATAACCGGACTTCTCCACCTGCCGGCGGCTCATCACCGGCGGGAAGCGCAACACTTCGGTATTGGGCTCGCAATAGCGCGAGATCAGCGCGTTCAGCCCGCCGACGACCTGTTCGAATATGGCGGTGCGCGCATAGACGCCGTCGATGCCTGTCGGCAGCAGCAGCGCCTCGGCGATCGAATCGAGCGAGCGCACCAGCCGGGCCGGTTCCTTGAATGCCACATTCATTTTACTCACGCCTCTCGGTATGGTTGTTTTTATAGTTCCAACAAACTCAGTCCCGCAGCGATGCCGGCGTGCCGCTCAACAGCGATGCCGCTCCTATATTCGCCAGGATCCTGTCATTGCTGATCATGACCGGCGACGACAGGATGTCGCGCAGGTGCCGGCCGACGCTGAATTCGCTGTCATTGCGATAGCCTGACAGGCCGCAAGCCTGCATCGCGCTCATGACGGTCGCGACCGCGAGCTCGGACGCGTTCACTTTCAGCATGTTCATGCCGGTCTGGAAGTCGATGGATTCAAGCGCCGCCGGATCGGACGCCACCGCTTCGAAGCGTTGCAGCGCCGCGGCGATCAGGCTGCGCAACGTCCGCAGCGTGGCGTTGGCGCGGGTCAGGTGCTGGGCGCCGGGCGGCATGGTGCCGCCACCGCCGTGCGTGGCCTTGCGCACGAAGGCGCGCGCGCGGTCGACCGCCGACGCGGCAATGCCGGCCCAGGCGCCGCTCCAGGCCAGATGCGCGAACGGCATCATGGTCTGGGCGTGAATCTTGTCGTAACCCACCGGCAGGATCTGCTCGGCGGAACCCGAAGCGGAGAGCGTGAAACCTTCGCTGCAGGTGCCGCGCATGCCGAATGCGTCCCAGCCGTTGAGGCGCTTGAGCGCATAGTCCTCTTTCAGAAAGGCGACCAGAACCTGGTCCGAGCTTGCCGCTTCGGGGGAACGCCGCGCAGTGGTGACGATGCCGTCGGCGGCCTCGGCATAGGAGATGACCGTCGCCTGGCGCTCCAGCGTGATGCGCGAATCGCGCCACTCGATCGGCGCCGAGCTGTTGCGAACGTCGCCGCCGGCGCGGCCTTCGGTGGTCGAGGAGGCGAGCAACAATTGCTCGGCGCAAAGCCGGCGCATCAGCCGCTGATGCCAGGGGCTGCCGCGGCCGTGACGCACCAGGCAAGCGACTTTGGTCTGATGCATGGCATAGATCATCGCCGTCGATGCGCAGTTGCGGCCGAGCATGTAGCAGACGTCGACGATGTCCGCCGTGCTCACGCCCTCGCCGCCCAGTTCCGGGGGCACCGCGGCGCTCAACAGCCGCTCGGCGCGCGCCGCATCGATCGCCTCTTTGGGGAATCGCGACTCGGCGTCGACCGCTGCGGCGTGGGTCGCCGCCACCACGGCGACCTTTTCCGCGCGCGTCATCAGATCAGCGGAACCCTCGGCGTGCAGATTGCTGGCGGCGATGAGAATGCCGCGCATGGCGCTGCGCGCGACGCGGCGGTCTTCATCGGCCTCATGGAGCGTCATGATTCTTCCGGCATTCATTGCTGCGCTCGCGATGACGTTGGCCCCTCCCTCGCCATCGAGCCTCGACAGCGCCTGCCAACCCCGGGGTACCGCAAAACTTCCAATTCATGGTGTTATTCGACGGGGATTAGCGCAGTTCTTTGCCGTCAAGGTTACCAATCGCAAACACATCCCGTGGTAACTATGCTGGTGCGGCTTCCCCGGTAAACGCTGTGGAATGGAACTGCCGCGCCGCTCGGCATTTGGGGAATATTCACCTTGCTCGACCGTACCGACGCCAACTCGACGGAACGCGTGGCGCAACTTGTGCGCCAGCTCATGGCCAAGCGGTCGATCGACCGATCGGTCGGATACGATGACGTTCTCAGCGAATGCGGCCTGTCGTCGCTCGATATGGTCAACCTCATGCTCGCCGTCGAAACCGAATTCGATATCAAAATCCCCGACCGCGACATGACGCCATCGAACTTCCGCTCGATTGCGCAGATCGACAAACTTGTCGGCGCGTTATTGCATAGCGATCAGCAAGTCGGCTGAAATAATCCATTGCTGTTTCCGGGGCGGGCCCCGCGGCCCGAGCTGCTCAGTATCAACGATGTGCCTTCTTGCCGGTTTCATCCGGCTAACCATCTTTTGGTGAGAAATCAGCCATCTGAAGGGGCAAACATCATGTCCATCCGGCCCGTGAAGCAAATCATCACGTCGAAGCCCACGACCGAGGGCGCCGGCGTAAAACTGCGCCGCGCCTTCGGCTTCGGCGAGACCGCAGCGACCGATCCGTTTCTGCTGCTCGACGATTTCCGCAATGACCGACCGGACGATTATCGCGCCGGTTTTCCCTGGCATCCGCATCGCGGCATCGAGACCATTACCTACGTCCTCGCCGGCAATGTCGAGCACGGCGACAGCCTGGGCAATCGCGGCAATCTGGGCGCCGGCGACGTGCAATGGATGACCGCCGGCCGCGGCATCATGCACCAGGAAATGCCGCAAGGCGACGCGCAGGGCCGCATGCACGGCTTCCAGCTCTGGGCCAACCTGCCCTCGTCGTTGAAAATGACGGCACCGCGTTACCAAGACGTCAAGGCCGCGCAGATTCCGGAAGCGATCGACGACGACGGCACCCGCGTGCGCGTCGTCTGCGGCGATTTCTGGGGCAGGCGCGGTCCAATCGAAGGCGTCGCCGCCGATCCGCGTTATCTCGACGTCTGGGTGCCGCCGGGCAAACACAAAGTCCTGCCGGTCGAGCTTGAGCGTCACGCCTTCGCCTATGTGTTCGAAGGCTCGGGAAATTTCCGCGCCGCGTCGCAACCGTTCGGCGTGCTGACCGAGAAGACCGACGGCGGCAACGAGACCCTGGTCCGCGAGCAAACCGGCAACCGCTCGCTGGTGCTGTTCGACAACGGCGACGAGGTCACAGTGCAAGCCGGCGATCAGGGCATTCGCTTCCTCCTGGTCTCCGGCAAGCCGATCGAGGAGCCGGTGGCCTGGTACGGCCCGATCGTGATGAACACTGAAGCCGAGCTGCAGCAGGCCTTTACCGAACTGCGCAACGGCACTTTCATCGGCTAGTATCGAATCTTGGAACCCTACTGCACTCGCCCGGGTGCGATCGGAGGATGCGTGATCGCGGACCGCCCCAAGACAGTCTACTACGCCAGCATCGGACCCGAGCTTTCGCTCTACGACATCGACATCGACGGCGCCGCGCTGATCAAGCGCGGCGCGGTGACGTTGCCGGCGAACATCCAATATGTCTGGCCGCATCCGTCGCGGCGCTATCTCTACGCCGTATCGAGCAACGGCGGCCCGCAAGTCGCCGGCGATACCCATCGCGCTAACGCGCTGACCATTGATCGGGCGACGGGTGCATTGCAGCCGCACGGCGCCGCGGCGGCGCTGCCGTCGCGGCCGATCCACTGCAGCGTCGATGCCGGCGGTCGGTATTTGCTTACGGCGTACAACTATCCGAGCAACGTCACCGTGCATCGCCTCAGTGCTGACGGCACGATCGGTACACCGGTCGCGCAGCCGGAAAAACTCGATGCCGGCATTTACGCTCATCAAATCCTCGCCACGCCGTCGAACGACACGGCGCTGCTGGTGACCCGGGGCAACGACGCCAAGCCGGACAAGCCGGAGGATCCCGGCGCGATCAAGGCATTTGGTTTTGAGAATGGCGCGCTGACCGGTCTTGCCTCGATCGCGCCCGGCAGCGGGCTCGGCTTCGGACCGCGCCATCTCGACTTCCATCCGACGAAGCCGTGGGTGTTCGTCTCGATCGAGCGGCAAAACAAGCTTTACCTCTACAAGCTC
>Ga0187890_10001197_pt1 | contig 18925 bp, 20 predicted proteins | sample June2016WEW_21_1_FD_133005 | JGI IMG/M metagenome (GOLD analysis project Ga0187890, IMG submission 133005) | Peatland microbial communities from SPRUCE experiment site at the Marcell Experimental Forest, Minnesota, USA - June2016WEW_21_10 | ecosystem: Environmental > Terrestrial > Soil >... | reverse complement strand
GCCTTGCTGAACGGCCGTTCCCACGCGAACGCCTTGCCCGCCACGACCCACGTCCTGGTCCCGCGGCGCTCGTTCTCGGTGACCTCGGGCAGGCCGAGGGCCAGCCGGGCTACGTCGTCGAAAGTCGCCACGGTCCTACCGTACGTGCGTGCCCTCATACTGTTGCGATGAACGCGAAGCCCCGCCGTAGCGTCGGCGCCCGCCTGGTGCTGCAGGCACATCAGCCGCTCGAGATGGTCCTGCAGGTCGCGGTGTCCGGCATGGACGGCGCGCGGGTCGAGGAGGACCTGGTGGTCACCTGCGACGGCGAGCCGGTGAAGGCGCCCGAGGTGGGCATGGCCGGGGGCGGACGCGCCCACGTCCTGGCCGTGGATCCGGGCCGGGTGGTGGTCGAGTACGCCGCGACCGTTCACGGCGCCGCCGATGCCCCGGCGGTGACCGACGCGGACCGGTTCACGTTCCTGCGGCCGAGCCGGTACGCGGAGTCCGACCGGCTGATCGCGGTCGCGCACGCGGAGTTCGACGGCGTCGGCCCCGGCCCGGAACTGCTCGCCGCGGTATCTTCCTGGGTCGGCACGCGGCTGAGCTACGTGCCGGGCAGCAGTGGGCCGACCGACGGCGCGGTGGAGACGCTGCTGCGCCGGCAGGGCGTCTGCCGGGACTATGCCCATCTGGTGATCGCGCTGCTGCGGGCGCTGGACATCCCGGCCCGGCAGGCGGCCGTCTACGCGCCGGGACTCCACCCGATGGATTTCCACGCCGTGGCCGAGGCCCTGATCGGCGGGGCGTGGCGGGTGGTGGACGCGACGCTGCTCGCCCCGCGGTCCAGCCTGGTCCGCATCGCCACCGGCCGGGACGCGGCCGACACGGCGTTCCTGTCCACGTACGGCGGCGCGGCGGAACTGACCGGCATCGAGGTCACGGCCGTGACGGACGGGCCACTGCCCGCCGAGGATGTGACGGCGCTGGTCAGCATCGGCTGACCGGCGGCCCTGAGCTCCACCTGACGTGACTCAGTAGGTCGCCCGCCCGCCGCTCATGTCGTACACGGCCCCGGTCGAGAAGCTGCATTTGTCCGAGGCCAGCCAGGCCACGAGTTCCGCGACCTCGCCGGGCTGGCCTAGTCTGCGCATCGGGATGAGGCTCGTCATGTACTCGAGCACCTCCGGCGTGTTGCTGGCGTTCATGGGGGTCTCGATGACCGCGGGAGCGATCGCGTTGACGAGGACCCCGCTGGTGGCCAGTTCCTTGCCCAGCGACTTGGTCAGCCCGATCACGGCCGCCTTGCTGGCCGAGTAGGCCGCGAGCCGGGGATTGCCGTCCTTGCCTGCCATGCTGGCCAGGTTGACGATCCGCCCCCACCCCCGGTCCCGCATGCCGGGGACGACGGCACGGCACATGTGGAAGGTGCCGGTCAAATTTACCGCGAACGTGGCGGCCCACTCCTCGTCGCTGATCTCCCACAGCGGCTTGTTCGGGCCGACGACGCCGGCGGAGTTGATCAGGATGTCCACCGGGCCGATCCCGGCGAGGGCGTCACCGACCGCCGCGGCGTCGGTGACGTCGGCGACCACGTCAGCGTCGCCGGATCGGTCCAGGGTAACGACGGTGATCCCGTCCTGGGCGAGGCGGTCTGCGCTGGCGCGCCCGATGCCGCTGGCTCCCCCGGTGATGACAGCTGTACGGGCCATGTTCTTCCCTTCGGTAGCGGGCAAGCACGATCACGTTAGGATCGCAGCGTCCGGGGCGCGGGCGACTTCCGCTGGAGGCGCCGCCCGGATCCGGGAGGGCGGGGCATGCGAGCGTTCGTACTCACCGGCCCGCGCCAGTTCACCGTGGCCGAAGTCGAGCCGCCGGTGGCCGCGCCCGGCCAGGTGGTGGTGGATGTCGAGCGGGCCGGGGTGTGCGGGACCGATGTGGAGTTCTTCACCGGCCACATGGCCTACCTGCGTCAGGGCCACGCGACGTACCCTATGCGGCTCGGCCACGAATGGTGCGGTGCCGTGTCCGCGGTCGGCGACGGGGTCGATCCGGCCTGGGCGGGCCAGCGGGTCACCGGCGACACCATGCTCGGCTGCGGCCACTGCCACCGCTGCCGCACCGGGAGGCAGCACGTCTGTGAGGACCGTTTCGAGATCGGCGTCCGCGGCGGCTGGCCCGGCGCCCTCGCGGAGCAGGTGCCGGTGCCGGTCACGGCATTGCGGGCGCTGCCGGACAACGTCGGCCCGGCCGCCGGGGCGATGGTCGAGCCGGCCGGCAGCGCCCTGAGGGCCATCCAGGCCGCGGCCCTAGAGCCAGGTGACACGGTCCTGGTCCTCGGCGCGGGCACGATCGCGCTGCTCGTCGCCCAGTTCGCGCTGGCCCGCGGGGCCGTGGTCCACGTCCTGGGCCTGACCCAGCCGTCGCTGGACTTCGCGCGGACACTCGGGGTGGATGGCGCCTGGACCGCGGCCCAGCTCCCCGCGATCCCGTTCGACGCGATCATCGACTGTTCCACCGGCGCCGAGCTGCCCGCCGCTGCCCTGGACCTGATCGAGCCGGGCAAGCGGATCGTGTTCGTGGGCCTGTCCGCCGAGCCCAGCCTCATTGACACCCGCACGATGGTGCTCAAGGACGTGACCGCGATCGGGATCCTGAGCGCGTCCCCCGCGCTCGACGGCGTGATCGCCCACTATGCCGAAGGATCGGTCGACCCGCGTCCCCTGGTGGCGGCCACCGTCGGGCTCGGTCAGGTCGGCGACGTCCTGGCCGGCACACGCCCCGCCGGGGCCGGCCCGGGGCCGAAGATTCACGTGGACCCCCGTCGCTGACGTGCTGGACCCGGTCCGGAGTGATCCGGGCTGAGGGCCCGCCGTGCCTTCTGCAGGTCGCTCTGCGTCTCGCGGACTCTGCGCCTGGCCTCGGTGAGCCGGCGGCGGGCCTCGTCGAGCTCGGATTCGAGCGCCCGGACGTGGTCACGCCCGTCCCGCTCGTCCTGGGCCGCCTGGTCGGCCGCCTGGGTGGCCTCGGCGAGCGCCTGCTCGGCCTCGGCGATGACCTGCCGCCGCTCCGCCGCGGCCCTGGCCCGCCTGGCCGCCCGCACCTCCTCCGCCCGCGCCGTCTCTGCCGTCCGCGCTTCCTGCGCCGCCCGCGCCGCTTCCGCCGCCCGCGCTTCTTGCGCCGCTGGTGTCTTTCCGGCGGCGCCGGCGTCCCGAGCAGCCCGGGCCTCCTCGGCGTCCCTGGCTTCATCCTGCGCCCGGGCCTTCTTGGCGGCCTTCACCGGCTGAGCCGCCCCGGTCGTCCTCGTGGCCTTCGCTTTCCCGGCGGCATCCGGTTCATGAGCCGCCCGCGTCCCCTCATCCACGGGCGGCGGGACCAGGGTCAGCCCGGGGATCCCGGTACTGAAATCGGCGCGGTGCACCCCCCGCAGCAGCGTGCCCGCGGCCAGTTCCCCGGCGACCTGCGGGTCGGCGAGTGCGGCGCCGAATGTCGCGGTGAGGTCCTCCCTCAGCGCCGCCGAGGGGGACCGTTCCCCGGCCTGCTGCAGGGCCTGCCGGATGAGCGTGTCGATCAGCCGCCGCCGCGCCTGTGAGAGTTCCCGGATCCTCGCCCCGTCCAGCGCGGACGCGGCTGCGCGCAGCTCGTCACCGAGCGCGGTCAGCCGGGTGCCGACCCCGGGGTCGGCGCGGACCAGCTGGTTGATCATCCAGGCGGGGCGGGTGGGCTTACGCAGGCCAGCAATCGCTTTGGCCGCAGGACGGTCCCCGGCGGCGCGGGCCTGGGCGGCCAGGGCCGCGCGGCGTTCAGTGAACACCTCCGGATCCAAGCCGTACAGCTCGGCGGTGGCCTCACCCAGGAAATCGGTACCGCTCACGCCGTCATCGTTCCCCGGGGTCCGCGCCCGTCACCCACACCCAGGGCCCCACCAGGGGGAATCGGGCTGCTTCAGAATTGGACCGATCATGGCCAGGCCCGGCGCAGGCGGACCTGGCGCCGGGGTTTAAGGCGCCGGGGTTTAAGGCGCCGGGGTGCAGCCAGGCTCCGGCCAGGAGCTCCAGCGGGTGCCGGCTCACGCCGGAAGGAGCGACTACGAGCCCGTCCGACCGCACCAGGGGCGTGGGCAGCGGCTGGTTACGCTGCGCCGCGCCGACCAGGTTGCGCATCCGTTCCAGGACGTTCCGGTAGAACCGCCGCTGGGTCCGGCGCCCGAAAAGACGGAAACCCCAGCGGATCACCGGCCGGGGGATGGGGGCCTGCCGTGAATAGCCGCTGACCCGGAAGACCACGGTCCCGGTGCCAAGATCCTTGATCACCTCGTAACGGAGGCGTCCTTGTTCCAGGTGGCCCTCCAGCGTCTGGTAGCTCCAGCCCCAGACCCGCTGCTGGACCCCGTTCTCGTCCCGGTTCTCGTCGATTACCTCGGTGACCCGCACCCCGAGGTAGAACCGCAGGGCGGCGAAGCGGCCCTGGAGCAGCATGTCGCGCCCCAGCAACTCGTCATCGCCGCGGTACAAGGCGCGCAGGATCCTCGGCTCGGCGAACTCATACTGCCGCACCAGCCGGCAGGCTACCTGCCAGGGACCTTCGGGTACCGGCGGACCGGACGGCTCGTGACCAATGAGCGCGTCCCCTGAGTCGACATGCCAATGCCCGTCCGGCACACCGTCCTGCGGCGCTCTCGCAGGGTCATAGTTAATCTTCCGGCCGCGCAGGCTTTCTAGCGCGGCGCTCGCGTCGATCCGGCCGGGCAGCCGGCCACGCACCTAGTCAGGCTCCTCGAGCGTGTTGCCGATCAGCCAGAGCAGCGGCGGCCAGAGCCCGACGAAAAGAGCACGCCGTTCCGCATTGCCGCGTTCGTCCTGATCGACGGTCTTGGCCCGGATCCACAGGCCGATGCACAGCGCGACGGAACTGAGCGAAGCCACGTGGCAGTACACACTGCGCAGCCCGGCCCGCCGGACCACCGCACGCACGGTCACTAGGGGACCATCCTTCCCAGGGGCGCCGTCAGGGTTCTCGTTGTCATCCCGCCGCGTCCCTGGGCTACCTGCCGTCCGGGCTGAGGGGCCGGGCATGCGACGATCGGGCCATGGCTACGGCGACCCGCCCGGCCCGGGCAGGAATGGTGTTGCGCTGGCCCCTGGGGCTCGCGCTGGTCAGCTGGCGGTACATGTGGCGTACTACTCCCCTGCACCGCTCAGAAGAAACCGGTAACGCCACTGACCTGCCCCAGCGAGCCAGCCAGGACACCGGGCACGGCGACCGGCGCCAGGGTGTCGCGGCCGGGGCCGGCCCACTGCTGCACCGCTACTACGCGGCGCAGATCGCGCGCAGCAGTATGAGCCCGTCGGGGCTGATGGACAAGGTCGCGGCCAGCCTGGACCGCGCCTCGCCGGAACTGGCGGTCTTCCGCAAGACCCGGGGTCATGCCACGCAACTACACCGGGGAGACGAGTTCATCGTGCGCATGCCCGGGCCCTGGGATGGGCCGGTGCGCGTGGTCCACCGGGATCCCACCTCCTTCCGGCTGGCCACCCTAGACGGTCACCTTGAGGCCGGGGAGATCGAGTTCCGGGCCGCCGCCGACGGGGACGCCCTGCGGTTCGAGATCGAGTCCTGGGCCCGGGCCGGGGACCGGCTCGCCGACCTGCTCTACAACCGGCTGCGGCTGGCCAAGGAGATCCAGCTGAACATGTGGTCGCACTTCTGCGTTCGGACTGCGGCCCTGGCTGGCGGCCGTCTGAGCGGCGGGGTCACCATCCGCACCCGCAAGGTCGAATGGCCCCCGCCGGGCACCGGGACCCCGGACCTGAGCGGCCAGACGGCCGGGCCGGTCAGGCGCTGACCACTGGCGTACGCCGGTAGCCACCCCCGACCAGCCCCAGCCAGGTGGTTATTGTCCCTGGCCGCTGGAGTCCTGATTCCCCTGGTCGCCACCCTGGTTCTGCTGGTCGCCACCCTGGTTCTGCTGGTCCTGGCCCTGAGTGTCCTGGCCGGGCTGATTGTCCCCCTGCCCCGGGAGGCCGAGCTTCTCCTCGGCGGCCTGCTCACCCTTCTCAACCTGCTCCGGGTGGTCCTTGGCGTACTCCTCAGCGCCATCCTTGAGCTTGTCGAACTCGCTCACGATGCCTCCAGTTTCCGTGTCCGCGTTGACCGGGCGGCCAGCGTGGCCTTGCCGTCTACCCGGGGGCTCGGAAGCGACACACTGCAAACCTGCGTGGCGCGACTTCGTCAGGGGCCCCCAGCAGCAGTCCCGCTGCGAGGCAACCTGCCCGCTCAGTTCCCTGGTAAGCGAGCCCCCGGGAGGTCATTCTGGGCGCGCCGATCGAGCGATCCGCTGCCACGCCGCAGGATCACGGCCGGGGGCCGGGCGGCCCCCGGCCTGCCGGGCGGCCCCCGGCCTGCCGCGCAGCCTGGGGTGCTGGCCATGACCTGGCCGCTCGCGTTTCCGGCGGTTTCGGGCCGGGTTCCCGGAAATTCTCCCTGTCACGAATAGTAAGCAATCAGACACGATGAGTCAAATCCGGGGGTTTCCGGCGGCCCTGACCACGGCCCTGACCACGGCCGTGTCGGCGCCCGGGTATCAGCAGGCGGCGATGATCGCGGCTGCGAGCTCGTCCGGGCGCTCCAGCGGGGTGAAGTGACCCGCGCCGGGAAGGCGGATCAGCCGGGCGTCGGCGAAGAATTCTCCGATCCGGTCCGACCAGGCCGGCGGGAACAGCGGATCGTGCGAGGGCCACAGCACGGTGGTGGGCACGGTGATCCGGTCCGCCACCGCGGGCGGACGCTCCGCGAGGGACCTGGCCAGCGATCCTGCGCCGGCCCGGTACCAGTTGATCGACGCAGTGAAAGCACCTGCGGGCGCGTACGCCGTCACCAGGTGCTCAAGGTGCCAGGCGGGCAGGTCGAAGCCGGGCCCCGACCAGTGCTCCCAGAAGTGCCGGAGGTAGGCGCGCACCGCGCCCGGGTTGCCGTCGATCAGCTGCGTGGCCAGCTCAAGCCGGTGGAACTGCTGGTACCAGAACTCGCGCTGCGCGTCCGGGCCGAGGATCCGGCCGCCGATTCCGGGCAGCGGGGGTGAGATCACCAGCGCGCGGACCAGATCGGGGCGGTCCGCGGCCAGGGTCTGGGCGATGCGGCTGCCGATGTCGTAGCCGGCGATCACCGGCCGCGTGAGCCCCAGTTCCTCGATGAGCCCGGCCACGCTACGGGCCTGCGCCGCCGCGCTGTACTGGGCGGCCGGGTCGGCCTGGTGCTTGTCGGATTCACCAAAGCCGCGCAGGTCCGGCGTGATGACCTCGGCAGTCCCTGCGACCAGCGGGACGACCTCCCGGTAGTCGGTCCGGTCCCCCGGCCAGCCGTGCAGCAGCAGCACCGCCGGACCACGGCCGGCCCGGTCGCAGGCGAGATGGAATCCATCGACCGCAGTGACCTGGCGCATGCCGCCGAGTATCCCGCCGCGGAAATCCCGTTTCAATGGCTCGCGGCACGGGCGATCATGGTGGCAGCGCTGGTCCATCGGAAGGAGACACCGTGCAGGGACACCGGCACACGGTCACCAGCATCGATGGGACCCGGATCGGCCTCCTGACCGCCGGGACGGGCCCGGCGTTGCTGCTCGTGCACGGGGGCATGGGCCGCCTGGAGCGATGGGAACCTCTGTGGGGACTGCTGACCGAGCACTGGCAGGTCACGGCCATGGACCGCCGGGGCCGGGGCTCCAGCGGCGACACACAGCCGTACCGGCTGAGCAAGGAATACGACGATGTCGCCGCGGTCGCCACGAGCCTGGCGGACGCCAACGGCCACCCTGCCGACGTGTTCGGGCACAGCTATGGCGCGGTCTGCACGCTGGGTGCCGCAGCCCGGGGTGCTCCGTTGCGGCGCATAGCCCTGTACGAGCCGCCGGGGCCGCAGGCCGTCCCGCGTGAGTGGCGGCAAAGAGCCAGCGCCCTGGCCGCGGGGGGCCACCCTGGCCCGGCCATGATCAGCTTCCTGACAGAAATCATCGGCCTGACCATGGCGCAGGTCAGCGAGCTGAGGAACGCTCCGGGCGCGCAGGATGTGCTGCCCATCGTGTCGGCCACGCTGCCCCGTGAGGCGGAGGCGCTGGCGTCAGCCGACCCGCCGGCGCTGGCGGGCCACATCACCGGGCGGGTGCTGCTCCTGCTGGGGCAGGCCAGCCCCGCCTGGGCGGTGGACATCACGCACGCGCTCAGCTCCGCCCTCCCCCGGGCGACCCTGGCGGTCCTGCCGGGCGTCGGGCACGAGGCCGTCGACACCGCACCCGGCCTGATCCACCGCGAGCTGCTTGCCTTCCTGGGCTGACCCCGCCGCGGCCGACCGCGGCTAGCCAGCGGCTAGCCCGGTTCCCGGGAATGCGGCACGACCAGCCCCGACTCGTAGGCCGCCACCACCGCCTGGGTCCGATCGCGCAGGCCGAGCTTGCTCAGCACCCGGCTCACATGGGTCTTCACCGTCTCCTCGGTGACCACCAGCCGGGCCGCTATCTCCGGGTTGGACAGGCCCTCCGCAACGAGCCGCAGGACCTGCGTCTCACGCGGGGTGAGCGTCGCGAAGGCAGCCTCCGGGGCGGCAGCCCCTGGCTTGGGCCGCAGCAGGGCGAACTCCCGGATGAGGCGGCGGGTGACGGTCGGGGCGAGCAGGGCGTCACCCGCCGCGATGACCCGTACGGCGTCGAAGAGCCGCTCGGCGGTCACGTCCTTGAGCAGGAAGCCGCTGGCCCCGGCGCGCAGCGCATCGTAGACGTACTCGTCCAGGTCGAACGTGGTCAGGATGAGGATGCGCGGGCCGGCCTGGCCGGGAGCGGCGCCCGGCCCGGAACTGCCAGCGTGGCCCGGGCCGCTGGCTGCTCCCGGGCCGACGAGCTGCCGGGTGGCTTCGATGCCATCCATGCCCGGCATCCGGACGTCCATGAGCACGACATCGGGCCGCAGGTCGCGGCCGATCCGGACCGCCTCCGCCCCGTCGCAGGCGGTGCCCAGCACGGTGAAATCCGGCTGGGTGCCAAGCAGCTCGGCGAAACCAGTGCGGACCACCTGGTGATCGTCCGCGACCACGATCCGGATCGCGGGCGCCGGGCCGCTCACGCCACCTCCCCCTTGCCGGGCAGGCTGGCGGAGACCAGGAAGCCGCCGCCGGCCGCCTCGCCGGTGCTCAGCACACCCCCGACCGCCGCCGCCCGCTCGCGCATGCCCAGCAGCCCGTGGCCCCCGTCCGGCCGGACTCCGCCCGGCCCGGCGGCACCCGGCCGGGTTGCGTCCGGTGCCGACGCGGCTGCGGGCGGCCCGGGCCCGTTGTCCCGGATCAGCAGCTGAAGCCGGTCGTCGGCGTAGTGAAGTTCCACATCGACGGCGGCCCCGGGCGCGTGCCGCCGGGCGTTGGTGAGGGCCTCCTGAATGATCCGGTAGGCGGCCAGCTCGACCCCGGGGTCGAGGGTGACCGGGGCCCCGTGCAGGATCAGCCGGGTCCCGGTGCCGGACGCTTCCCGGGCCGCGTCGAGCAGTTCGTTGAGCTGGCGCAGCCCCGGCTGGGGCTGACGGTCCGCCACGCCGGTCTCGGTGTCCTCGCGGAGCACGCCGAGCAGCCGGCGCATCTCCGTCAGCGCGGCCCGGGCGGTGTCCCCGATCGACGACAGCCGCTGCGCCCCAGCCGCGGGCATTCCCGGGGTGGTGAGCCGGGCGGTCTCCGCCTGCACGGCGATCATGGAGATGTGGTGCGCGACGACGTCGTGCAGCTCGCGGGAGATGCGGGCGCGTTCCCCCCGCGCCGTGTGCTCGAGCAGGGTGCCCGCGATGGCCTCCCGCGCCGCGCTGTGCTCGATCGCGTCACGCTGAGCCCGGCGTGCACTCCCGGCCAGCGCGGCCGCCGGGCCGAGCGAGGCCAGCAGCAGGGCCGGGATCCTGGCCGCAGAACCAGACGAGGCCGACAGCGCGAGGATCAGGAACGGCAGGCTCAGCGCCGCGCTGAGCAGGGGTGAGCCGCGGCGGCCGAGCCGGTATGCCCCGGTCAGCTGCGCGATGAGGCCGGCCACGGTCAGCGTCTGGAACCCGGCGAGCGACACGATGCTCGCCGCGGACATGATGACCGCGGCCCAGGCTGGCCTGGCCCACAAGAAACCGAGCGGCATGGTGGTGGCCAGGCTGACCAGCGCCAGGAGGAATAGGGAGGCCCACCACTCCGCGGCCGTGCCGCCGTTGAGCGTACGGCCGCCGTGGGGCGCGCTGGCCACTGCCAGCCACAGCGCCTGGGCCACCGCGAGCATCCCGAGCAGCACAGCCGCCGTGACGGGCGCGTACGGCAGCTCGGTGAGTCGCCGCCACGCCGCGTTCCCCGCGCTCCGCCTGTCATCCGCTCGGCCCACGTAAGTCATTGTCGCCGCTGGTACGCCGTCATGGCGTCACCCCGGGCCGCTATCCCGGCGTCCCTCGTACGGGGGATGCGCGGGCTCCGGCCTCCCCCGGTGCAGCGGCGGCCAAGACCGCTCTGCGGCGGGACGACTCCGGCGGTAGCCTTCCCTAGCCTTCCTGACATGGAAGCGACGATCGAGGTATCCGGCCTGCGCAAGAAGTTCGGGCCGACCCTGGCGCTGGACGGGATGTCGTTCACCGTCCAGCCGGGCCAGGTCACTGGCTTCGTCGGCCCCAACGGGGCCGGGAAGTCCACCACGATGCGGGTGATCCTGGGCCTGGACGCGGCCGACGACGGCACTGCGCTGGTCGGCGGCCAGCCGTATGCGAGCCTGCGGCATCCCCTGAGCCACGTCGGGGCGCTGCTGGACGCGGCCGCGCTGCAGCCTAGCCGCAGCGCCCGCAACCACCTGCTGTGGCTGGCCCATTCGCAGGGCCTGACCGCCCGGCGGGTCGATGCGGTGATCGAGCAGGCCGGCCTGCAGACGGTAGCCAGGCGCAAGGCGGGCGGCTACTCCCTGGGCATGCGGCAGCGGCTGGGTATCGCCGCGGCCATGCTCGGCGACCCGCCGGTGCTCATGATGGACGAGCCGTTCAACGGTATGGACCCCGAGGGCATCGTGTGGATGCGCGGGTTCCTGCGGTCGCTGGCCGGGCAGGGCCGCGCGGTGCTGGTGTCCAGCCACCTGATGGGCGAGCTGCAGGACGCGGCCGACCACCTGGTGGTGGTCGGCCGCGGCAAGGTCATCGCCGATACCAGCGTCCGCGACCTGCTCACGGCCGCGTCCAGGGACCGGATCACGGTGCGCACGTCGGCGCGGTCGGAGGCGATGACGGTGCTAGCCCACGCGGGGGCCACCGTCGCCGCCACCGACCGCGACACGCTGACCGTCTCGGGGCTGCCCCCGGAGCGGGTGGTGGCGCTGCTCGGCGAGAGCGCGGTGCCGTTCTCGGAGGTGTCGGCGCATCACGCCAGCCTGGAGGAGGCCTACATGGAACTCACCCGGGACGAGGTCGAGTTCCGCGCGGAGCCCGTAGAGGAGGCCACGTCATGAGCACGCAGGCCACGATGCCGCACCCGCCGGCCCCGCAGTCCGGGCGGGACGGATTCGCCCAGCTTGTCCGCGCGGAGTGGACCAAGCTGCGGACCGTGCGCGGCTGGGTCATTGGCCTGGTCGTCGCGGCCCTGGTCATGGCCGGGATCGGATTGCTGATCGCCGTAGGAGGCAGCAGTTCCTGCCAGTCGGCAAGCGGCGGCCCGGCCCGGAGCGGCCGGGCCTGCGGGCCTACTTTTACGGTGGGGCCAGGCGGTGAGCCGGTGACCGACAGCTTCTATTTCGTGCGCCAGCCGCTCACCGGAAACGGCAGCCTTACCGTCCGGGTGACTTCGCTGACCGGCCGGATCCCGCCCGCGAACGGCGACGTTTCACTCAATCCGAACGTGTCCCCCGATACCCGCCCCGGCCTCGTGTCCTGGGCCAAGTCGGGGGTGATCATCAAGGAGAGCACCCGGCCGGGATCGGCGTACGCGGCGATCATGGTCACCGCTGACCACGGAGTCCGCCTTCAGGACAACTACACCAGCGACACCGCGGGCCGGCCAGGCGCCGTGTCGGCGGTGTCGCCGCGCTGGCTGCGGCTGACCCGCTCCGGCGACATAATCACCGGCTATGACTCGGCCGACGGGACCCACTGGACCCAGGTCGGCACTGTTCAGCTGGCCGGGCTGTCCCCGACCGTCCAGGCCGGGCTGTTCACCGCCTCCCCGGCCTACCAAACGATCTCCTCGAACTTCGGCGGCGGGACCAGCGGGAGTATCCTCCCCAGCCAGGCCACCGGCGTCTTCGATCACGTCAGCCGGTCCGGCCGGTGGCCGGCCGGGACCTGGTCCGGCGATTACATCGACGCCGCCGGCGGGTCCGGGGCAGGCGGGTATCACCAGACCAATGGGCGGTTCAGCGTGACCGGGTCCGGCGACATCGCACCGGTCATCGCCGGGTCGGACGCCAGCGGCGGCCCGTCACTTACCATCACGAACCTCCTGGTGGGCACGTTCGCCGGGCTGATCGGGGTGCTCGTGGTGGCCGCTATGTTCATCACCGCCGAGTACCGCCGCGGCCTGATCCGCACCACCCTGGCCGCGAGCCCGCGGCGGGGCCGGGTGCTGGCGGCGAAGGCCATCGTGATCGGCGCGGCCACTTTCGTGGTCGGCCTGGCCGCGGCCGCGGCCGGGCTAACCGTCGGGGCCCAGATAGCGCGCCACCAGGCGTACCTGTTCCCGGCGACGTGGACGACCGAACTGCGGGTGGCCGTCGGCACCGCGGCGCTGCTCGCGGTGGCCGCCGTGCTGGCCCTGGCCCTCGGCGCCCTGCTGCGCCGCAGCGTGGCCGCGGTCAGCATCGTGGTCGTGGCGATCGTGCTCCCGTACATCCTGAGCGTCGCCTCGGTCCTGCCGGTCGGTGTCCTGGACTGGCTGCTGCGGCTCACCCCGGCCGCAGCTTTCGCCATCCAGCAGGCCGCGCCGCAGTACCCGCAGGTCACCGCCCTCTACTCGCCCGGGACCGGCTACTTCCCGCTGGCGCCGTGGGCTGGCTTCGCCGTGCTGTGCGCGTGGGCCGCGCTCGCCCTCGGCCTGGCCGTGGTCTTGCTCCGCCGCAGGGACGCATGAGCCAGGCCGGGCCGGCCGGCCAGCTGAGCCTCCCCCTCGCGAGGCACGCCGGCCTGATGGGCATACGGGACGCGCTGCACGCGGAATGGACCAAGCTGCGCACCGTGACCGGCCCGGCCTGGTTGCTGATCGCCACGGTCGCCGCGACCGTGGCGATCAGTGCCGCGACGACTGCCGCCGTCCGGTGCCCGTCCGGCATCGCCTGCCCTGTCGACACCGCCAAGCTCAGCCTGACCGGGATCCAGTTCGGCCAGGCCGTCGTCGCCGTCCTGGGCGTCCTGGTCATCAGCGGCGAGTACAGCACCGGCATGATCCGCACGACGCTGACCGCGATGCCGCGCCGGATCGGCGTGCTCGCCGCTAAGGCGGCCGTCCTCACCGGGCTGGTACTGGCCGCCGGAACCATCGCCGTCGGCGGGTCGCTGCTGGCCGGCCGGCTCATCCTGCCCGGCCACGGTTTCACCGAAGCGCACGGCTTCCCCCCGCTGTCGCTGGGCGATGGCCCGGTACTCCGCGCCGCTGCGGGGTCTGTCCTCTACCTTGGACTGATCGCGCTGCTCAGCCTGGGCATCGCCACCGCAGTCCGGGAGCCTGCCGCCGCCATCGGCCTCATCCTCGGCCTGCTGTACCTCTTCCCGATCGTCGCTCCCCTGCTGGATCAGCACTGGCAGCGGCACCTGGAGCAGATCGGCCCGACGACCGCCGGGCTGGCCATCCAGGCCACCACCGGCCTGCACAGCCTGCCCATCAGCCCGTGGGCCGGCCTCGGCGTACTCGCCGCCTGGGCCGCGGCCGCCCTCCTGGCCGGCGGCCTGCTGCTCCGGCTGCGGGACGCCTGACCAGGAGGCCCGGCGGCCCGGTCATGTGGCTGGCCCGCCAGACCGTGCCGCTGCTCCACCGGGTCCGGCGAAAAGACCGTTATCGTGCGGTCATGACCTTCCCCCTGGTCCGGAGTGCGCACGTGGCCACCAACGCCCTGCACTCACTGATCTACTTCGCGCCTGAGACCGAGCAGCAGCTCACCAGCGTGGGCCTCAAGCCCGGCCGGATGTGCTATTTCGCGGGACGGGCGGCACCGATGGGCGCGGTCAGCGGCGGCGTGGTCACCGCGACCTTCTACAACTTCAGCCCGGGCCTGGTCGCCCACTGCATCCCGCGGGCCTGGGGTCTCGCCCGCCCGGACGCCATCATCGGCGCCCGTTTCGCGGCGGCGGACGCCGCCCTGACCCGGCTGCTCGGCCCGGACGTCATCGCCTCCCCGGACATGATCACGCTGGCGGAACTGACCCGGGAAGCCACGGCGGCCTGCCGCCCGGAGGGCCGGCCCTTGTACGCCGGCCACGCCGGCCTGGACTGGCCGGAAGCGCCGCACCTCGTGATGTGGCATGCGCTGTCCTTGCTGCGGGAGCACCGCGGCGACGGTCACATCGGCGCCCTGGTGGCCGCGGAACTGTCCGGCCTGGAGGCCCTGGTCACGCACACGGCCACCGGCCAGGGCTTCGTCACCGGGTTCGCCCAGGCCAGCCGGGGCTGGAGCGATGAAGAGTGGAAGGGCGCCGTCGAGGCGCTGACCGCCCGCGGCCTGCTCGGCGCCGACGGGGCACTGACTCCGGCCGGGGAGGCGCTGCGCGCCCACGTGGAGGAGGAGACCGACCGGCTGGACGCCGCACCGTGGCAGCATCTGGGCGATGAGCGCACCGAGGAGGTCGTGTGTCTCGGCAAGGCGATGACGCGCATCGTCATGAAGGCCGGCGCCTTTCCCCGGGAAGGCGTGTTCGCACGGTAAGCGGCTAGCCACCGGCCGCCTCAATACCGGCCGGCCAGATGCGCCCGGCCCGCCGGAGCCTCATACGGGTCCGGCCAGAAATCGGTGATCCGCTCGATGCGCCCATCCTCGGCGAGGTCGAAGAAGCACAGCCCCGGCTGGCTGGTTCCCTCTTGGGAGAACTGGATCATGCTCACCGCCGCGCGGTCCTGGCTGACGATCCGCTGCACCGCCACATGCCAGTCACCGGGGAAGCCCTCGGCGTTGAACCGGATATAAGCCTCGCGGCCCCTGACCTGCTCCCGGGTCTGCGGGGCCTCATACACCACGTCGTCGGCCAGCAATGCCCCGAACGCCGCCCAGTCCCTGGCCTCGGCCGCAGCCCAGTAATCCGCCACGACCCGCCCGGCCTGTCCGGCACCTGCTGCCTGCTGCATCCCACTCATGCCGGCGAATCTACCGGCCGGCTTCGACAAGAAAAGTTTGATCTCCATCGCCAGCAGTGCGCCTGCGGTTGATGATCTGGTGGCCCTGATCTGCAGCACCGCGGAGCTGCGGCCCGCGGAAGCAGGATGACCCGCCATGGTGGCCCCGTTAACGTCAGACCATGCCGAGTGTCATCAAGACCGTCACGTTCGACGCCGCGGACGCGCTAGCGCTCGCCCGGTTCTGGGCGGCCGTGTTCGGGTCCGACGTGGACGAGGAGTCCACCGCTGACAAGGCCTACCTCGAAGCGGCCGGCTGGGGCGGCCCGAACATCTGGTTCGCGCGGGTCCCCGAGGGTAAGACGGCCAAGAACCGGGTCCACTTCGACCTGCGCGCCCCCGGCCCGGTCGCGGAGGAGGTGGCCAGGCTGGAGAAGCTCGGCGCCAGGGTCTTCCAAGCCCACGACCACTATGTGGTAATGCAGGACCCCGAAGGCAACGAGTTCTGCGTCGAACCGGGCCCGGTGTCCGGCCTGGAATAGCGCACCAAAGTCGGTGCAGGAATGGGTATGTATCCGTCATGGGGGAAACGACGGGGGAATGCCAGGTCTGGACGCATGGGTTCCCGGTGCCTGGCCGGACCGCGGAACTAGCCCGGCAGGCTGAGGAATCCGGTTTCGGCGGGCTGCTGCTGGCTGATAGCCAGAACCTGGTCGGGGATCCGCTCGTTGAACTGGGTGTGGCCGCGGGGGTGACCCACCGGATCGGGCTGGGCACCGGGATCGTCAACCTGATCACCCGGCATCCGGCGGTGGTCGCCGCCGCGATCGCCACTGTCCAGGTCGAGTCCGGGGGACGGGCCGTGCTGGGGGTAGGCCGGGGCGATTCCTCCCTGGCGCAGATCGGCCTGGCCGCTCCCCCGCTGGCGCGGCTTCGGGACCTCGTGGCCCAGGTCCGCGGCTACCTGCGGGGCGAGGAGGTGAAGGCGGGCGGCACCGCGAGCCGGATCGGCTGGATCGCTGAGACCGGATTGCCCGCCGTGCCGGTCGAACTCGCCGCGACCGGGCCGCGGACGATCGCGCTGGCGGCCACGCTCGCGGACCGGGTCATGTTCACCGTGGGCGCCGAGCCATCCCGGCTGGCCTGGGCGATCGGCGTGGCCCGGCAGGCACGCACCACCGCCGGGCTGGACCCGGCGGGGCTGAGGATGGGCGCCTACCTCAACGTGGCCTGCGACCCGGACGCGACGGCGGCCTGTGACCTGGTCCGCGGCAGCGCCGCGATCTTCGCGCACTTCGCCAGCATGCCCGGATCGCCCGCCATCGGTTCCAGCAGCGCCGGGTCCAGCACCACGGGGTCCAGCACCACGGGATTCGGCACCACGGGATTCGGCACCACGGGGTTCAGCCCGCCGGACGCGGTAACGGTCAGGGAGGTCGGGGCGGCCTACGACGAGACGCGGCACGGCCTCAGTCACGCGGCCCACACCGCCGGGCTGGACGACTCGTTCCTCACGAGGTTCGCGGTGGTGGGCTCCCCCGACCAGTGCCTCGCCCGGCTCCGGCAGCTCATCGCCCTCGGCCTGGACCGGGTCGTGGTCGTGCCCGGCTCCCGGGACGCCGACCCGGCCCGGCTGGCCCGCAGCAACGCGCGCTTCGCCCGCGACGTCCTGCCCGCCCTGCGTGAACCTCACCCGGCGGCCCGCAACACGAACACACCCCAGCCGAGGTAGCGGCGCCCGTAGGGCAGGCGTGATCGCCCGGGAGCAGCCGGGTGCGGGCCGCCGCACGCGGCATGAGGCCCATTTCCATCAGCGCGGTGCATTGTGTGCGTGATACAGCCTGTTTCTAAAGGTCGGACTGGGGCCGTGGTATGCGGGCGGCTTGCCGGGCCTGAGTGGCGGTCTGAATCACTGGAGGCTGCGACTCTCTGCCCTTATGCTGTGACGCCGAGTAGTCCTTGCAGGCCAGTAACCCGGCAGCATGGAGGGCAGTCGTGACCAGCCAGACCACCACGCACACCAGCCACCCGCGGCCATCCCGGCCCCGCTGGTGGCGCCGCCGCGGGGCACACGCAGCGGCCCTGTCCCTGTCCCTGGCCCTGACCGCCGCCGCGGCCAGCGGCCTGGCTGCCACCCCCGCCTGGGCGGCAGGCGGCTACCACATCATCGCCACCATCGGCGTCGGCAGCAGCCCGGAAGGGGTGGCGGTCAGCCCTGATGGCAACCGCGCCTACGTCACCAACTTCAACAGCCCAGGCATCCTCTCGGTGATCAACACCGCGACTAACCACGTTACCGCCACCATCGGCGTCGGCAGCAACCCGTACGGGGTGGCGGTCAGCCCTGATGGCAACCGCGCCTACGTCACCAACTTCAACAGCCCAGGCAGCGTGTCGGTGATCAACACCGCGACCAACCACGTCATCGCCACCATCACCGTCGGCAGCTACCCGTCCGGGGTGGCGGTCAGCCCTGATGGCAACCGCGCCTACGTCACCAACCCGTTCTCAGGCAGCGTGTCGGTGATCAACACCGCGACTAACCATGTCACCGCCACCATCGGCATCAGCAGTGGCCCGTCCGGGGTGGCAGTCGGCCCTGGTGGCACCCGCGCCTACGTCACGGGCGGCAGCAGCCCGGAGAGCGTGTCGGTGATCAACACCGCGACCAACCATGTCACCACCACCATCGGCGTCGGCAATGGCCCGTCCGGGGTGGCGGTCAGCCCGGACGGCACCCGCGCCTACGTCACCAATGTTCTCTCGGGCAACGTGTCGGTGATCAACACCGCGACCAACCATGTCACCACCACCATCGCCGTCGGCCGTGGCCCGACCGAGGTGGCGGTCAGCCCGGATGGCACCCGCGCCTACGTCACCGTCCCCCGCCTGCACACCGTGTCGGTGATCGACACCGCCACTGACCAGGTCACCGCCACCATCGACATCAGCGACCCGGAAGGAGTGGCGGTCAGCCCGGATGGCACCCGCGCCTACGTCACCAGCGGGTCCTCAGGCACCGTGTCGGTGATCGACACCGCCACATGTCACCGCCACCATCCACAGCCCCAGTAGCCCGGTCGGGTGGCGGTCAGCCCTGGCGGCCCTCACATCTACATCACCAACGACATGTTCCGGGGCACCGTATCAGTGATCACCCGCCAGTAACCAGCAGTCTCCGCGACCCCGGGGCCGCCGCCATTGGCCGGCCGATACCACCGCGTTACGGATCACATTCCCCAGCCCAGTTGAGCAACTCCAGGACGCTGAGGCTGGCGATCGTCGGCCGCCAGGCACTTTGGCCGGTGGACCTGGTCAGGCGGGTATAGATCGCTGGGAGCACGAGCTGAACTGCATCGTTCCAGGACGGGGTGGCCGTGAGCCGGACGGTAATCTCGACATCCCCGCCGGTATACGCGTCGTGTTCGAAGAAGCCGCAACTGAGCCTGAAGCGCCGTGCCGGGCTTTGCCCGCCAGGTGCCGCGGACCCGGGCTCGTCTGACTGCGGCCCGGCTGCAGTGCGCTCCCTGCACTCCTGTACTGTTTCCCGCCTGGTAGTGAAGGTGCAGCCCATGGTGTCGGCATAGTCCCGGCTATCCCTGCCGACGCGGGCCTCCAGATGCCAGGGCCGCATCGCAGGCCCGTCGCCGACCATGTC
>Ga0187890_10001192_pt1 | contig 18954 bp, 11 predicted proteins | sample June2016WEW_21_1_FD_133005 | JGI IMG/M metagenome (GOLD analysis project Ga0187890, IMG submission 133005) | Peatland microbial communities from SPRUCE experiment site at the Marcell Experimental Forest, Minnesota, USA - June2016WEW_21_10 | ecosystem: Environmental > Terrestrial > Soil >... | reverse complement strand
GCCGTAGAAAACATTGCGGTATTTGCCTTTGATCCCTACCGACGGGGCTGCATTCAGCGACCAATCGATGATCCCGCTCCACATCACTTCGAGTTCGACGCCCGCCAGCGTCGGGAACACCCGAACCAGCTCACTGGCGAGTTTCCACCGATGCGCCTCGACGTCGCCCTGAGCCGGGGCCGCGTTGTTGAAATTGTATTGCGGCATACCTCCGCCGATGTGCACTCGCCGATCTTGGGTCAGCCCAAAATAGAAGACCTCAGTCCTGCTGTCGTTGAACGGCGCCCGAGAATGCCATCCGAGGGCGCCGAGTTCCTCCTCACTCAACGGCCGCGTCATGCCGACATACTCGCGCAGCGGCAATATCGAGTTTCCAAAATAGCCCAGGTTGGCGGCGAAGGCGTTGCACGCGAGCACCAGCGACTTGGCCCGCACGAGATGCCCCTCGCGGGTCCTCAGGGCGTGCACGCGACCTTCGTCGACGTGCTCGACTACCGTATTCTCGTAGACGCTCACGCCCGCCCGCTCGGCTGCGGACTTGAACACCCGCACGAGTTTCATTGGATTGACGTGGCCGCCATTAGGATCGAAATAGCCGCCGCGATAGACGTCGCTCCCGATCGCGCCCCCCAGCCGTTCCCTATCCCAGTACTCGACCGGCATCCCGAGGGAGGCAGCCCGAGCCACATAGGCCCGCGCGGCACCCGCGTCCGCCTCGGAGTTGCAGACCTGAACTGTGCCCACGGCATCCAGATCGCAGTCAATGTCCTCAGAGGCACTCAATCGTGCCAACGATCGGACGTTGCCGGCGGTCAGATCGTAGATCTCCTTGTCCACATGCGGATCATCGCTGAAGCTCATGAATCGGTCCGCCGTCATGGTGAGGACCATGGCGCCGTTTCGGCCCGAGGCGCCGTTGCCGCATCCCTTGGCTTCGAGTACGGCGACGCTTTTTTCGGGAGATAAGCTCCGGATGTAATAGGCGCTCGAAAGACCGGTGAGTCCGCCGCCGATGACGGCGACGTCCACCGTTAGATCCTTGCTAAGGGGTGCATTCGGTGGCGCCTGACTGCGAGCCCAGAAACTCGAATTGCTGTCGAGTGGCACGCGCTCCGGCCAGATCCACGGCGCCATCGCATTCACGCCGACGGCTCCGGCCAGTAGTCCTCCACTGCCGAGTGCGACGGACTTCAAGAAGCGCCGGCGATCAGCGGACACGGTCAATCCAACGGCCAAGATACCGACGTCGGCAATGTGACTTCACCCGCGCGACCCGGCGCAAGGCTCAGCGGCTCGCTATCGACTGCACGCCACCAAGGCTGAACGATGTCGGCATGCGCCGGCTCCGCCGGTTGCCCTAGTAATGGCATGAGCAACTGCGCATCGCTGTGTGGCGCGAGTTCCAGCAGTCTCTCGGCCGGTTGATCCCAAGCGTGCATAGCCAATGCGAACATGCCCCAGTGCACAGGCATGAATGCGCCGCCGAGCATGGCGTGCGCTTTGATGGCGTTGGCGGGCCCCAAGTGGATGTCGCCCCAAGCCGGATGGAAGGCGCCGATCTCGAGCATCACGAGATCGAACGGCCCCAGTCGTTCGCGAATCGGTCGATACTCCGTGGTCAATCCCGTGTCGCCGCTGAAGAACACGGAGTGTTTCGGCGACTGAATGGCGAACGATGACCAGAGCGTCGCATTGCGATCCTTCAGCCCGCGGCCGGAGAAATGCTGCGACGGCGCGGCCGTCAATACGACACCCGTGTCGGGTAGCGTATGCGACTCCCACCAATCGAGCTCAGTGATGCGTTCCGGCTGCACACCCCAATATTCCAGGTGCGCACCGACGCCGAGTGACGCGACGAACGGAACGCGGGTCCGCGCGAGAGCACGAATAGTCGGGAAATCGAGATGATCGTAGTGATCGTGCGAGATCAGCACGAGATCGACCGGCGGCATCTCGCCAAGCGATACCGGAGCCGCTTGAAAACGCTTCGGTCCGACGAGCGCCGAGGGAGAGGCGCGCGGCCCCCACACCGGGTCGGTGAGAATGCGTACCCCGTCGATCTCGAGCAACATCGTGGAGTGTCCGAGCCAGGTAACTCGTAAACCGCTCTGCGGCAACTTGGCCCATGACTCGAGCGGACTCATGGACGGCAGCGGTCCCCGCGGCACGCGCCGTTCGCCGCCGCAGATGAAATCCTTGAGCGAAGGCATCGGCACACTCGGATCGCGCAGATTTGGGAGCATGGGATGCACGTTTTGAAAGCGGTCGCCCGCCCACAAAGGCGACGCCTTCATGCGCTCTAGGCGTGCACCGCCGGCGCGTGTACCCGTGGATTTCACAGCACTAGTTTATCAATCTACTCGCGGCGCCGTTCGGAGGTCATGGATGCTTGCCTCACCCGCCGGTCACCCGAGCTACTTGTTCGTCGGAACGCCCCGTGGGGGTTGCCAATTGCGTCGCGCTCGTTATATTAGTCCGAATATTGCGCTATTGCGACGGATTATTCAGGGAGAAAATACAATGTGGTCTGCTCGGTGGTGCGCCCTTGCGGCGCTTGCCTCAACTTTCCTTTTGACTGACGCGGCGCTCGCAGGCGACGCCCTTGCAACCCCCGCCCCGGCCGCGGCCGCTCCATCCGCCACCGAAGCCTGCGCGAGCTTCGAGGACTTCGTCGCCACCGCTTGCCCACTGACGTGGCACGGCATCACCATATACGGCGCATATGACGTCGGTGTCGGCTGGGTCAGTCATGGCTTGCCGGAAAACGGCTATAACTACGAAGGTGAATCGCTGGTCAATCGGAACGCCAGTAACTCTCGATTCGTCCTTGCGCCGAACAACTTGCAGCAGACGGGTCTGGGGATCAAGGGCAAGATCGAGTTCATGCAGGACTGGTACGCTGTGTTCAACGCGTCGACCGGCATCAATCCGCAGTCCGGCCAGCTCGCCAACATGGCGGCCACCAACACCACGAACAACGGCCTACCCAGATACGCTTATTCAGAAACCGGCGACGGTGCGCGTGCGGGCCAAGCCTTCAATGACGAACTCTATGCCGGCGCATCATCCGCGTACGCCGGCACGCTGACCTTCGGTCGACAGCGCTCCCTCGGTACCGATACGATGCTCGCTTACGATCCGGCCGGAGGCGCCTACTCCTTTTCGTACATCGGGTATAACGGCACCATGGCCGGCGGCGGCGACACCCAGGACACGCGTTGGGACCAGGCCATCAAATATCGCCTCGCCTATGGTCCGGTCCATTTCGGTGCGATGTATAAATTCGCCGACGGTTCAGGCGGCTGCTTTTCGGCCGCCTCCACCTGGAGCGCCGCCACTTGTACCCCGGAACAGGCGCATAACACCGCCTATGGATTCGACCTCGGCGCGGAAGTCCTCAATTTCTCCGCCGACGCCGTCTTCCAGCATTACAACCAGGCGATCAGCGTACTCAATCCCTTGCTGGGACCAGAGAGTCCGACGCAGCCCTATCAGTCGACCACCAACAGCATCAACACAAACCCCACCACCGGGGTCAATGTGATCGGAACGGACAACACGGAATATGGCATCGTGACCGACAACACCGCCATTATGCTCGCCGCCAAGTACACCTGGAACCCCTTCAAGTTCTTTGCGGGCTACGAACACATCCAGCAATTCAACCCGTCGAATCCGTTGGGCGTGGGCGCATCCGCGCAGGGCGGTTATCTTTTGAGCGGCGTCGAGGACAACAATCTTGACTCTCCCAAGATCGTGCAGATCGCCTGGACGGGAGTGAAATACGCATATGACATTAAAACCGACATCACTTTGTCCTACTATCATCAGTGGCAGAACACCTTCCGTGTTCCGCCAGCCTGCCCGCCCAGCAGTTACCGCGCTTCCTGCTCGGGCTTCCTCAACGAGGGGTCGCTTTACGCCGATCATCACTTCACCAAGCGTTTCGACGTTTATGCCGGCATCGCGTATTCCAACGTGAGCGGCGGTCTGGCGATCGCCATTCCGCACGGCCCCGGCGTCCCCTATCTCAACAAGAGCAATACTGCGCCGACAATTGGCGGTCGTTTCACGTTCTGAGCGTTATTGCAGTGCGATACGCCGCGCGGCCGGTTATCGCCGCTCTGCTCGCACGCCTTTGCGATTCCTCCAGCTCGCAAGATATCGGCAAGTCAACTTCGGGAAGTGCGTAGGGACAAGACGGAGCGTGGCGCCTAAATACTAAGCATGGTTAGTATCCTCCCGCGGTAGTAGACGAGGGAGGTGTCGCGAACGTGGTCGAGGAGCCATTCCCTGCTCGGTATTTCCATCGGAGGCGCTATGCCAAACACGGCCTTGAATCCCTCGCTCCCGCGGCCCAAGCACGTTCCGGAGTCCCTCGTTTACGACTTCGACAGCTTCCGAGATCCAGGCATCGTGCGCGATCCGCACGCTCGCGTACTCGAGATCATCGACGAAGCACCCCCCATTTTCTGGACGCCGCGCAACGGAGGACATTGGGTTCTATGCAGCCACGCAGCCATCTACAAGGCGGCCCGTGACCCGGACAGCTTCAGCAGCGAGATGGCACCCTCGGGCCAGCTCAAGGCGATGCTCGCCGCGCTTCCGCCCGGAGCTCCTCCGCCGCTCGTGCCGGCGCCGATCACGTTCGACCCGCCGCGGCACGCTGCCTACCGTGCCCCGCTCCAAAGCGCCTTCTCGCCCAAGTCGGTCCTCGCGCTCAAAGACGACATCCGTGCCCTCGCGGTCGAGCTCATCGAAACGATGAAACCTGCCGGGCGCTGCGAGTTCATGATGGCGGTAGCCGAGCCGATGCCCGTCACCATTTTCCTCAAGATCTTCGGTCTGCCAGTCGAGAAGCAGAAGGAATACCGGGCGCTCGCCAAGGCACATCTCGGTGCCACCGATTTCGACTTGAGGGCGACGCAGGAGCGGCTGCGCAAAGTGGCGTCCGTCATGCACGACACCATCGTCGATCGGCAAATCCATCCGCACGACGATCTGATTTCGACGCTCTGGCGGGCGCAATTCGACGGTAAGCCGGCCACATTGAGCGACCTCGAGAACTACTGCGTGATGCTGTTCGTGGCCGGCCTCGACACGGTCATGAACGGAATGGGACTCGGCGTGCACAAGCTCGCCCAAGATATCGAGCTACAGCGCCGCTTGCGCATGGACCCTAAGCTCATTCCGCTCGCCGCCGAGGAGATTCTGCGCCGCTACACGTTCACCGTGCCGCCCCGGCGCGTGGCGAAGGACATGGTGTTCGAGGGTGTCACGATGCGCAAAGACGACCGGGCGGTGCTGCTGTTGCCCGCAGCCGATCTCGATGCGACTGCGTACGAGCGGCCTCAAGCCTTCGACATCCATCGCGAAAAGGCCCACATCGCCTTCGGCGTCGGGCCGCACAGGTGCCTCGGCTCGCATCTCGCGCGCGTAGAGCTTCAGGTTCTCTATGAGGAGATGCTGGCGCGGCTGCCCGAGTTCCGCATCGACCCGGCGAAGCCCGTGAGATATCACGGCGGCCATGTCTGGGGCCCGGACGAGCTGCACCTTCTCTGGTGAGACGATCGAGGTCGCATTGAATCATTTCCATCAACTGAGGATGACACCCCGAACATCGCTGTCGGCGATCGAAGGCGTGCATACAACCGCATGAATATGAATGATATGGTGATCATCAGCGTGGACGATCACATCTGCGAGCCGCCCGGACTGTTCGACCAGCATCTTTCGGGCGATGCGCTTGCAAAGGCGCCGAAGCTCCTCACCGACCAAAACGGCAAGAACTTCTGGTCATATCAGGGCATGAACCGGCCATCCGTCGGCCTCAACGCGGTCGTGGGCCGCCCGCTCGATGAGTACGGCATGGAGCCCAATGCGCTCGATCAGCTGCGCAAGGGTTGCTACGACGTGCATGCGCGGATCGATGACATGAATGTGAACGGCCTCGCCGCCTCACTCAACTTCGGCAATTCGATCGGGTTCGACAACGTCACCTTCCACAAGGCACCGGACAAGGCACTCGCGCTTACCCACCTGCGGGCGTACAACGACTGGCATATCGATGAGTGGTGCGGCACTTACCCCGGCCGCTTCATTCCGTGCGCGATCCTGCCGACCTGGGACATGGCTGCGACCGTCGCCGAGATCAAGCGCATCGCCGACAAAGGCTGCGCCGCGGTCATGATGAGCGAGAATCCCACCAAGCAGGATCTGCCGAGCATCCACAACGATTACTGGAAGCCGTTCTGGAAAGCCGTCGTGGATCATGATGTCACCATCTGCCTGCACATCGGCTCCGGCAACCCGGCTCCCCATGCCTCTACGGAAACGCCCATCGAGGCTTGGATCACGACCATGCCCTTGTCGATCGCCGTTGGCGCCGCCGACTGGATGCAACTCAAGGCGCTGCAGGACTATCCACAGCTGCGCATTGCGCTGGCCGAGGGCGGCATCGGCTGGATCCCCTATTTCCTCGAGCGCGCGGACTTCTCCAACCGGCGTCACAAGGCATGGACGCATTCCATATTTCAGAACCAAAAACCGAGCGCGACCTTCCGCCGGCATTTCCTCAATTGCTTCATCGATGATGCGTTCGGCCTGAGGAACATCGACGCGGTGGGAGAGGACATGATCGCGTACGAGTGCGATTACCCGCATTCGGATGCTCTCTGGCCGGAAGTACCCGAGCGGCTGTGGGAGACTGTCCGACACCTCACTGACCTACAGATCGACAAGGTGACGCACGGGAACGCGATGCGCCATTTCCGCTTCGACCTGTTCAAGCACCATGAGCGGCAAACGCTCACCGTGGGCGCGCTGCGGGCCGAGGCCCGTGCGAAGGGGGTAGATACGACGCCGAGATCAGCCGGTGGTGCGCATCCTGCCGAGACAGGCAGCCAGCGCCCGATCACCTCGGGTGATCTCATGCGCATGTACAAGCATCATGCGGAGACGATCGCGCAGAAGAGCGTGGCTTGACCCCATCGGGAGCTAATGCGCGCGCTCGTATTTCAGCTCGCCGGCATCGATGGCCAAGGCGAGCTGATTCTGCTGCGGCGGCAGCGGGCAGGTCGCGAAGTCCGTGAATGCGCACGGCGGATTGAAGGCTTCGTTGAAGTCGACCTCGATGCGATCCGCAGTGGGCAATCCGACGTACAGGAAACGGCCGGCGCCATAGGTCTGCTTGCCGCTCGTCGCGTCCGAAAACATCACGAACAACTGCCGATCTCCCGGCGCCTCCAGAATCGCATCCAAGCGCCAGGAGCGACCATCGCGCTCGAATACGATGGCCCCAGGTGAGGTCATCTCCTCCTTCATACCCAGAATATTGACGATCGTGATGCGCCGCTCCGGCACATAGGGCTCGAAGTGCGCCTGGATATGCCAGTCGGCCCGAATCGGAAAATACTGCAGACCCTTGAACTGCAATCGGTTCGGGCTGACGCTATCGCGCACGCGAATGCCCAGATGACCGGCCCGTTTGATCAACATGAAATGTAGTGAGCCTGCGACGAGCTCCGTGGGTTTCTCATCGACGTCGGATACGAGGTCGAGGGTCGTGACCGGCTTGCCGAGATAGGTCATCGCCTGCGAAGCGTGCGCGACGTAACGAACGCGGCCATCCTTTAAGACGAAGGCACCCGTGTCGGCCGCCAGGGCGGCATCATCCACGGCGAACGCGCGGTCCGGCGAACGGCCGACGCTGTTCTCGCCGTCCTTGAGCCAGTACAGCGCGATGGGCGTCAACCAGCCCGTTTCGCTGGTCAGCGACGCCAGGCGCTTGGCACGCCAGTCGGCGATCCGAGCGTTCTCGTCCTGCGAATTCTCGGCCGCGGCAATGCGCAAGGACATCGCCGCGGTTAGCAATACGATCGGTGCCGCGCGCATGAGCCCATCGAAAGAAATCGAACGCATCAGAGTATTCTACAGATTGGTGCTCATGCAATACGAAAGTCGCTCGGCAGTGCGCGGTGCCAGCTGCGACGCCACGGCCGAGTGGTCAAGAACTAATCAAGTCAACATAAGCGGCTGAATGGGCGTGACGCTTGGGTGACTGGCAACCGCTTATGCACAGGGTTATGCACCGAGACTGGGGATCCCGGAAATACAAGGGGGGAAACGCTTACATTGGCACTTCGCCGAGACCTTTTCGCGGTTTGCCGCGTGAAATCCTCGCGCATGCAGCACGCCGAACAGGTCCACACGAGAAGTCAGATCCGTCGCGCTGGCAAGGTCACGACAAACCAGCTGCGTCCAGCCTCCATAACCTCGCAGCGGGCATCGCCGCCGTGGCGGCGTGCGATTTGCCGCACCAGCGCCAGACCCAATCCGGTACCCGTGGATTTGCGCGCGTCCTTCGGACGATAGAAAGGCCGGAAGACGTTCTCGAATTCCGCTGGGGGCACGCCTGGACCATTGTCCCAGACGGTGATGATCGCGGCGTCGGCGCCGCGTGCGATTTTCACATGGGTGGGAGGCGCGCCGTGGCGGCGCGCATTCTCGAGCAAATTGCGCAACAGTCGTCGCAACAGCCGCGCATCACCATGGACGCTGACGACCGCGCCCTCGAGCTGAACGTCATCGTAGCGCGCGGATTCCTCCGCCGCGAGCGCGAGGAGATCGAGTTCCTCGGCGGCCAGTCCCTCGCTCACGGCGTCGAGGCGGCTCGCAAGCAAGATCTCATCGACCAGCCAGTCGAGCTCGGCAATGTCCTGTTCCAGTCCTTTCCGGCGCTCGGTATCGGCGGAGTTTTTCATCAATTCGACAGCCAGTCGAATGCGGGCCAACGGGGTACGCAGCTCGTGCGAGGCGTTGGCGAGGAGCGTCTTGTGACTTTGCACCAGCTGCTCAATCTGATTGGCGGCGCGGTTGAAGCTCGCCGCGAGGCGCGCGACTTCGTCGTGGCCTTCGACGGGGACGCGCGCAGTAAGGTCGCCCGCGCCGAGGGATTCGACCCCGCGCTGCAGGCGCTCGAGTCGCCGGCTGATCTGGCGCACGATCGGGAAGGCGGCGACGCCGATGGTTACCGCGAGGAGTATCAGCGCGAGGTGAAAGATGAGCCTCGTATGGCCGTAGCCGATCGGTACGCCGGCCACCAGCCATCGGCCGTCGGCAAGATGCAGGTACGACACGGGCCCGTGCTCCCAGGGGAACATGCCCATCGTGTGGTGATGCTTCGCGTCGGGCGGGGGCAGCGAGCGCCCGATGGCGGCCGTGGGGTGGCCGTCCTGATCGAACAAGGTCACGTCGGCATTCAGCCCCGCGGCAAGCCGGTGCAGTGCCTCTTGCTGCTCGGCCGCTGGTGCGGCGGCGGGCGGGAGCACGTTCTGTACGAGCCGTCCGAGAGTAATGCCCGCCTGCTCGGCGGAGCCGCTGGTGAAATGCCACAGAGCTGCGGTCGCGAGCACGAACAGAAGGAGACTCGCCACCAGGGCGAGATAGAATCTTAAGTAGAGGCGAAGCATCAGTCCTGTGCTTTGGCGAACACGTAGCCGGCCCCCCGCACGGTGATGACGCGGCGGGGCTTCTTTGGATCGTCTTCAATAGCCGCGCGGATGCGCGATATGTGCACGTCGATCGAGCGGTCGAAGACTTCGGGCTGCTCGCCCTTCACCAGGTCCATGAGGAGCTCGCGCGACAGCACCCGACCGGCCTTGCGCGCCAGCGCCAGCAGGAGGTCGAACTGATAACCGGTCAGATCGCACACCTCGCCGTCGAGTCGGACCGTGCGCGCGGAGGGGTCGATCTCAAGGCGCCCGAAGTGCAGGGATTGGTCGGCGGATGCTCCGCCGCGGACACCGCGCCTCAGGATCGCTCGCAGGCGCGCGAGGAGCTCGCGCGGCTCGAAAGGCTTCGTCAGGTAGTCGTCCGCACCCAGCTCGAGGCCGACAATGCGGTCGATGGCGTCGCCGCGCCCGGTGAGCATGAGCACCGGCGTGTCGGAGGTCGTGCGCAGCTGCCGGCAGAGATCGAGCCCATCCATGTCGGGTAGCATCAGATCGAGCACGACGGCATCGTACTCGGCCTCGGACAAGTACTTCAGCGCCGCGGCGCCCAACGGGGCAACATTGATCCGAAATCCCGCCTGACCGAGATACTCCGACAGCATATCGGCCAGGCGGGGATCGTCTTCGACCAAGAGAATACGTTCGGCCATCCAGCCAAGGACTCTAGGGCCTGCCGGTCGATTTTACGAGGGCAGAATTAGGAATGCGGCATCCCGTGCAGGTGCTCGAGATGCTCGGCCAATGCCTTGCGCTGCGTCGGCGTGAGTACATCGCCGACATCGCCGAAGAGCTGCACGATGCGCTTCGAGGCCTCATCGGCCAGTTGCAAATGTTCGGCCCGGGCCGCCTCCAGCGAGGCGCGATCGACGGTGGGTTGTTCGAGGGCCTGCATCGCGCGGCTGTGCGCGGACTGCAGCTGCGAATGCAAAGGCAGCAGGTCGTTGACCGCCTGCTTAACGAGAGGTCCGATCTGGGCCTGCTGCGCATCGGTCGCATCGACCTCCACGTAGAAGTGTTTGAGCATGTGATCGACGTGAGCCGAGACATCGGCGGCGCTGTGCGTGCCGTTCATCATGCCGTGATGCCATCCACTCATGGCTTCGCTGCGCGCCAGGCCACCGACGCCCGCCGCGAGGGCGGCGCCCGCGAGCAATGCGACGACGGTGTAGCGGCTGAAGAGGCGCCGCGCCGGGGGCGCGCTCGGGCCGGTCGGTGTGGGATTGTTCATGGGTCACTCCTTGTTTTCAGGTGAAGGGAACACCCCCCGAAGCATGCTCGACGTCGATGTGCGGCAGTTGTACGGCGGGTAAAGTTTTGTGAAGAGCGGGCTTGCGGGTCCACCGACAACGGTGTCCCCTTCGCTTCTGCCAACCCCCTCTACGGCCCCCTGTGCCTGGAATGGACCCTACTGAGTGGTGGCAGGGAAGGAATTGGACCCCCGACACGCGGATTTTCAGTCCAGATTCCAAATCGAGCTAAGTTCTTGATCTCTCATAAGAAACGCCGTGGCCGGTGTCCAATATTTCTGCGCGGAACGTCAACGCAACAAAGTGTCCGTTAAGGTCTTTATGTCCGGCCAAGCCGTGTGCCGGTTTCTTTGATGTTGGTCGACGCTGTGCACAGTCCCGCGAGGTCCTTGTACCAAGGACAATCATCACCGGCTATTGCTGCGATCGGGCTGATCGAGAGCAGCACTGCTGCCCACGGCCTCACTTGCGGCTGCCTGTAGCTACTCGATGCGACCATCAAGTCCGCTATCCCCATAATGCATCGGTGCATGATGTTGTACCTGCCGCGAGGCTTGAAGTAAGAGCTCGCGTTGCTCCCCGAACAAGTGCATCAAAATGGGCCGACCTCAAGCCCTAAGTCGTACCGTGTTCTCCGCACATTCTTGCGCGGACAGTTCATCGAGTACGTCGCGTAACTTGGCTGCCATCGGCGGCTCAGAGCCTGGTCGTAGCACGCTCGAATGCGTACCTGGAACATCGATTACGCGGATACCGCCGAGCGCGAGGCGACCCCACCCCAACGTACGACTATAGGTACCCGTGACTCGACGATCGGAGGCGCGAAATAATGTGATAGGTCCAGGGTAAGGATGGGGTTGATACGCGCGCACGGCCCTTTCGATGGCGCTCCACACGAAGTTCTTTGCTTCATTGTTGGGCTTTTTGGCCAAATGAAAGTTCCAACGTGATCTGGAACGCAGCAGCGTACGCAAGAGGTGAGCCGCACGTTGGCTCGTCGGCAAATCGTGGACGACGTCGAATTGATACCGTAGGGTGTCCATGACTCTGCGCCAACCTGGGGTCCCTCGCGCGTCAGCCTCCAGAATGGCCAACATGGCGACTTGTTCACCCGCGGTGCGCAGCTGCTGCGCGATTTCAAACGCAATGTGCGCACCTGCTGAGTGCCCGGCGATGAGATAAGGTCCGCGCGGCTGCTCAGCGCAAATCTCCCTGACATACCGTGCTGCCATGGCTTCGATTCGATCCGGGGGTTGTTCACCGCTGTCAAGTTCTGGAGCACGCAAACCATAAATAGGTCTGTCGGAGCCCAGGTGAGGGGCAAGATCCTTATAGGCTGTGATATCGCCGCTGACGTGATGCACGAGAAACAGGGGCTGTCTGGGCCCGCCTTTCGCCAACGAAACCAAGGCTCCCCCGTTAGTTACGGTCGATGGCGCAGATAGGCGACGCGACAACATGTCGATTGTCGGGGCTTCGAACAGGGCACCGGGCGATACCGAACGGCCCAAAGCCTTTTCGAGGGCTACTGCGACACGGACCGCTGAAAGCGAATGACCGCCCAGGGCAAAAAAGTCGTCATAAATACCAATTGGCCGCGCCTGCAATACATCCTCCCACATGCTGACCAATCTGGATTCGAGCTCGCAACGCGGCGCGACATAGTGCTCCGAATCGTCCAATTCGGGTGGCGCAGGCAGCGAACGTCGGTCAAGCTTTCCGCTCGGTGTCATCGGTAAGGCAGCGATCGCAACAAAGCGGTTCGGAACGAGCGCGGGCGGGATGCGATCGCGTACGAAAGAACGGAGTTGGGCCGCAGAAACGGTCGGACCATCGCGGGACACGAAATAGGCGGTCAAAAGAGTGTCCGACGCCGTTTCGCTTCGAACTACGGCGGCTGCGCGTACATTAGGATGCGCTGAGATTGCCGCCTCGATGTCGCCCAGTTCGACTCGAACGCCACGAACCTTGACTTGATCATCGATACGCCCACAAAATTCAAACACGCCATCTCGCAGTCGTCCAAGGTCGCCGGTGCGATAAAGGGCGCCGCCGACGCCTCCATACAGGTCCGGTATAAATCGCTGAGCGGTCAACTCTGGACGCTTCAGGTAGCCTAGAGCCACGCCGGCCCCGCCGATGCAGATTTCACCGAGGACTCCCGGGGGCACAAGTTGTCCCAAGGGATCGAGAATATAAACCTGCGTATTCGCTATGGGGTGACCGATCGGCACAGTGGATTGTCCGGGGATGACGCGACATTTCCAATAGAGCGAACCTATCGTAGTCTCGGTGGTGCCGTAGCCGTTAAACAGCTCGATTGCGGGTAACGTCTCGAGAACGCAGCGCTGCAGAGCGATGGAGAGGCCCTCGCCGCCCGTGCTTAGGCGTCGCAACGAGCCGCATAGTCGAATATCCGGCTCCTCGATGATTGCGCGAAGAAGAGAGGGCACGAAGCACGCGACGGAGATGCGCTCTGCAATCATGAGATTCACAAGGTAGGCGCTATCGTATTCAAACTGAGGTCGCGTCAGAACCAGACAAGCCCCGGCCATAAGGGGTTCAAAAATCTCCCATACCGAGTCATCGAAGCTCAGCGACGCCGTTTGAAGACATCGGTCTGTCGGACGAACCGGGAAATAGCTCTCGCGCCACGCAATGTGGTTCGAGACATTTCCGTGTGTAACCAGCACACCCTTGGGCGTTCCGGTCGAGCCGGACGTATAAATGACATACGCAGCATCCGAAGATGCGACCTGAACTGCCAAATTGTCTGATCTGCCGTTGTACGCGGTCCTTTCATCGATGTAGAGCAGCCGAGCGGCGTGCGGCGGGAGCGTTGTCGACATCTGTTCCGTAGTCACCAACACGACCGGATCGGCATCGATGAGCATCAGGCGCATTCGCGCTTGAGGATAGCTGGGATCAAGCGGGACATAGGCCGCGCCGGTCTTCAGGACCGCAAGTACGGCAATTACCATCTCCGGCGATCGTTCTAGGCAGATGGCCACGCGATTTCCAGGCCTCGCTCCATAGGCTCTTAGTTGACGGGCTAGCTCGTTCGCGCGATGGTTCAACTCCCCGTAAGTGATCTCTGAGCCAGAGCAGGACAAGGCGATCGCTTGCGGTCGCATGGAAGCCATAACTTCGAATTGCGCATGGCAACCACCCGTCGGACGCGATTGTTCAAGGGTGGGTCCGCTGCATATGGCCAGCAAATTCGCTATTTCTTTGGGGGCAAGCAGGGGGTGGGTCGCCAGTGCGGTCTCAGGGTCAGTAACCGCCGCCCGCAAAAGGCATTGGAGATGATCCGCCAGTTGTTGTGCAGATGACGTTGCCGCCACATCTGCGTTGATGTCGAACCAGAGATCAAAGGAATCAGCATGAGCCTCAACGCTCAAAGAGACGGTGCTGGAGCCATAGCCGGGATGGAATCGCTGCACTTCCAAGGCGCCAATAGGCTGGGCCAAGGACCGCATGTAGTTATAAAGAACGCTGAAGGCCGGCGTGCGTGTCGAGTGACCCACGCTGTATTGACGGTGACGCAATGCTTCTTTAGTACTGACAACTATTTTTTGCATCAGCGAGACTAAACTGTCATGCGGTTGCACGTGTAAGACCAAGGGAAAGACTTCCATAAACAGGCCGATCGTGCGTCGGTCGCTTTCCGAGGAGCGATTGTGAAAAGTCACGCCGACAGAAACCCGCTCGTTGCCGCCCACCCGGCTCAGGTATGCCGCGAACACCGCATTGAATAGGTTGGCAAGCACGGCGTGTTCGCTCATCTGCGGAGTCGCAAGCGACCGTGCCACGGAGGAAATCGCCGAGCTTATCGAGGCGTCAAGTTTTCTGACTACGCGCGCCTGTTGAGTGGTGCGCGACCCGTCAACGCCGTAGAAGTGCGGTATCTCCGGCGCATCTTGCAGCACCGCCTCCCAATAGCGCTGCGCAATGCGATATTGCTCGCTTTGGCGCAGCGCCCACGACTTCGCGGCATGCTCGGCAAATTGCGGCGTAGGGTCGTCAGCGGCCGTCACGCCGGCGTATAACTCGGTAAGCCGCCGCAAGAGGATTTGTACGCCCGCGCCGTCGACCACGATGTGGTGAATATGCAGAAACCAGATGTATTCGTGCTCGCCTGTGCGCAGCAACGCCGTGTCAAATACGCGCTCGCTGAGGACGAGCGGGCGCAACAGGCGGGTGTCGATCCATGCCTTTACGGAAACCTCAGGGACCGCATCTCGACTAAAATCGATGCATTCGACTTCGGCTGTGAACGGCGCACGGATTCTTTGCCACGGAATTTCGTCGATCTCGTCGAAAACAGTGCGCAACGCATCGGATGAATCGACCAGTTTTTGCCACGCACGAGCGAATCGCGCAGGTTCCAAGTCAGGCCAACGGTTGGCGTAAATGGAGTTGTAAAGAGAGATGCCCGGATGCAGGCATTGTCCGGTATAGATCAGGAGCTGCCGCCCCGTCAGATTCGAGCGGTCGAGGATCTCATCGATGGTGGACACGATATGATTCGCCTCACGAGGATATTTCTCGCTTTTCTCGAGCGGCCTCCAGGCGAGTGGAGCACTCTATGGGACGACGTAAACTCTCAAGTGAAATTCCTTGCCGCAACGCGAGGATGACGCCAGCCGCCTCGAGGTAAGAACGGACAGATATAACATTTCTCATGCGCATCTTGTCGTTGTCAACCGCTAACAACGTCTTATTTTCCTCAACTGCGATCAATGGGATTGAACTGAATTCGGCCGCGAGAGCGGGAATTCCTCCCAAGCCACTTGCCGGCACGACAATGGCTCCGACGGCGTTGAGACTGACGAGATGCGGGGCGACGTGATCCAGCCGCTCGATGGGAACCAACCGCGGTGCACGTGCAAGTCCTTTTAGAACGGATAGGTAGTGGGGCGCGGATATGAATTCTGCAGACGCCCTGGGATTGCGTGTTCCGCGATCCTTGAGTTCCTGGTAGTAAGGGAGCGGGGCGTGCGCCGTGGGGACCCGGAATACTTTGGAGATCAGATGCGTGATGATGGCCTCGACGCCGCCGGATGGGTTCGGGATAGCGCCCGATAGATGCCGGGCGAATTCGGCGGCGGTTACACCGTGAATCACCGAAACCCCGCCGATCGCATCGACACCCTCGCCAAGCAAGCGCTGCACTGTTTCGAGAATCGCGAGCGGATCCATTACCGTACCCACCGCGCATCCCGACGGAGACCAGACCGTGCGCACCCCGATTTCCCGCTCACCCACGCTGTACAAGCTGCAGTCGATACCGCCGGTTGCTCGAGCGGCATTCAGCGAGTGTACGACGTCGTCCAGATACGCGATCCCTGTCGGATCGATAAACGTGCCGATTCTATTGCTGCGAGTGCGCGCGAGAGCAATGTGTCCGAGCAAAAAATCATCCAGACTTTTCCCCTCGACGTAAAGAACGTTACTGGCCATTTCGTTGATGTCGGAGGCGTTCACCGCATTTGGATGAGTGATCACGAAATCGGCAGCGCTTGCCAGCAGGTTCGTAGCCGGACACGCATCGCCTGCGTAACCGCCCACCTCGCATCGGACTCCGGTCGGTACCACCTGCACGACCGCGAACGACGCATCTTGATGATCTTTTCGACGCGGTGACGTCAATTCGATGGCAGTGAATCTATCCCTATACGGGTCTCGGGGATGCAGGTCTACAAAAGTCGACTCGACGACGGCTTCGCGATCGGTGATCTCGACGATAGCCGCGCGCAATGGATAACGATCTGCGCGAAGCTGGCTAGTGAGTACGGATCCGAGCCGGTCGAGCCACGTGCGCGAATCATTGCGGGCAACGTTAAGCGTCCCATTTGTAATTTTCATCCCGGTTGGGATCATACTTCACGCGCGGGATATCGAGTCGCCCGTTCAACTTAACGCATTCCGCTTTACACAACGACCGCGACCCCGGTCTGGATCAACGGCCGTGCGATCGAGATGCTCTCGCCAAACCGAGCTGCGCGACCGTTATTTGAGAGCGGCTTCCGGAAAATAAGCGTAGATATCATAGTGCTCGGAGGACTCTCGTAAGACACGGTGCAATCTAATGCGCGTGCTCGTACTTGAGCTCGCCCGCATCGATTGCCAAGTTGATTCTGCGGCAGCGCCAGCGGGCCGGTCGCGAAGTCCGCCGACGCCGCATGAGCATCAAAGAGCCCTCAAGCCGTAATGCAAGTTCCTGATTTGAAATATTTATTTATGGGTGGCCAGGAAGGGAATTGAACCTCGCCTACTCTGCCGATGAAGGCAAGAACGAAGCACAACGCGAAACCACGACGCATCGGGATTTCGCACCGTTGACACCCACAAACATGGATATCTCACTTCAAGGGACGTCAAGAGCGACGATTATGTCAGCAAGAATTTCGCCAAATGCAACGTGAAGCACAATCCTCGAGTACCGCGAGGCGCGCGCATATCGAAGCAATATCAGGCTCTTTGCTCATCCAGCTCTGCCGGATTAGCCCTTAAGTTGACGAGCAGCCCAACTTGATTGAGCCTTCTAGGTGCGATCGATGGCGATGCGATGGCCATCAGACCGTCACCTGCGATTGCGAATGCTCGAAGCAGAGTCGACCGAGATGCGGCCAGCTCGAATCGAGGCGCGCTTTGGCTTGCGGATCCGAATCTCAATGTCGCTAACCAGCCCAGTTAGAAACGTCATTGATCGTTCCACCGAAAAGCCATCCAGCTTGTAGTTCTGCAACGCGGAGACCTTAGGTTGATTGACGCTCAGAAGTTCAGCCACGGCGATTTGAGATAGACTGCGCGCCTCTATCTGTTGATTAATCGCCACGGCTAGTTGCACTTTGGTAGTGAGTTCCGCCGCGTCCGATAACCCCAGATCGTCTAAGACGTTGCCGCTACCTCCGTCGACTCGCTCTAACTTATTTGCGCGTTTTGCCATCTCACCTCGTAATCTACTTGAGCAACCTTCAATCGCTGTTCGACCAACGCGACATCGGCTTTTGCCGTGCGAATTCCACTCGGGGATTTCTTTTCAAAGCAATGCAGTACATAGATAGATCGCTCCGACGCCGGTTTTCAAGTCGCAAGCTGGTCACATAGATCGCATATAGGTTCGATGTTTTATAAAGGCTTATCCCGCTATGCGTGAACCTGCGATTTCGGTGGTTTTGACCTCTAGTGCAAAACGAAGTGCAAACCAAGAAAAGCCATCTATGTGACTACACCGGTTTATCAGGCCGGTGCAGCAGCGCTGCGGTTCCCAGTGTACCGGTGCGACTGCGCGCAGTATGCTTGCCTGCGGTAGAGCATCGCCCGGGGTAATCCGAGCTTCGAGCGCCAGATTTCCTCTGGAGTTCAACGCAATGAATCGCCCGCATCCCGACCCTCATTACTATGACTGCTCCCATCCTGATAGCCACGGCCGAACCACTTGCCCCGGCAAAATGGAATTTTGTGGCCATGAACCGCACGGGAAAAAGGCAAGCTGTCTATGAATGCTCTCTCTGCGGACGCGTAACTGGAGAAAGCATGCTTCTCTTTGCATACAACAAGTTGAAAAGTGGGACTAAGAGCGTCGCGCGACCTCGCCGCCCACGATCATGAAGTGCGTTCTTGATTTCCTAAACAACGCATCGGTGGGCGCTTTTGTTGGGGCCGCGAGCTGGTGATTTGTACTTATGGCTGGTGATTTGTACTTATGGCGCAGCTACCGCATAGAGCCTATACGAGCAAGAAGCATGCATCGCGAGGGGCCTCCCATGACAATCTCAAGAGCAAAAGCCGCGATTCCGGATTGGCGCGCTGCTTACCAGCGGGTCGGCCGACGTGCATGAACAAGCATCAACTAAGGGACGACGGGGCCCCGCCGGTCCGGCGGGGCTCTCTGGAGTGATTGCTGGCTGGAGGCACCGATGAATGCGGCGCTGGAGAAGCGCACGACTCAGATTCGGCGGGTTCGGTCGCTGATTTGCATCCTGGCCGCCATCGCCACCGGCGCCACGACTGCAGGTTCAGATCCCGAACCTGCTGATCTCTCAACAGCTGCGACCAACCCGGGCTGGAGTAACGAGGACCTCGGTTCCGTCGGAGCGATGGGCAGCTCGACCCAGACTACGAACCCTGACGGAACGGTCACATTTACCGTGAAGGGATCGGGGGCCGATATCTGGGGCAGCGCCGAT
>Ga0187890_10001189_pt1 | contig 18971 bp, 16 predicted proteins | sample June2016WEW_21_1_FD_133005 | JGI IMG/M metagenome (GOLD analysis project Ga0187890, IMG submission 133005) | Peatland microbial communities from SPRUCE experiment site at the Marcell Experimental Forest, Minnesota, USA - June2016WEW_21_10 | ecosystem: Environmental > Terrestrial > Soil >... | reverse complement strand
TCTCGGAAGTCCAAGGTGCGCAACGAGATCCCCGAGAGCCCAGTGCAGCGTTGCGGTGTGCACGTGGTGCAACCCACCCGTCGCGAGCTCATGTGCCGCTCACTCGCGCCGGATGGCATCACCGGCCGACTCCATGCAGATCGGCGATACCCGGTGCCGGGCAGGAAGGCCCCGGTGGCACGGGGAGCGGGGCGCAATGCGGCACGGTGTACACCTTGACTCTTGATACCTGGAAGCACGGCCCGTCTCGTGTTCTAAATACTAAATGTTGATTGAAATAGTAATCTATTGTAGCCGGGGCTCCGCCCGGGACGCGACCGGAGGCACCGTCCATGACCATCACCGATCGTTGGGGAGTCGAGATCCAGACCACGAGCGAGCACGCGGCTCGTCTGCTGGAGCAAGCCACGACTGACTTCGTGTTGCTGCGCAACGACCCGGCTGCGGTCCTAGATGCCGCCATCGAGGTGGACCCCGACGCTCCGCTCCCCCGGATCGTCCGGGCCGGACTCGACTTGTTCGCGCAGACCCGGGACGCTCAACGGGCGGCCCGCAGCCGACTTGCTGAGGTGGATGCCCTCCTCACCCGCGCTTCTCGGAGGGAGAAGCTCCACGCCGCCGCGGCCGCGGCCTGGGCCAACGGGCAGCTCGACGTCGCCGCCCGCCTCTTCGACGGGGCAGTTGCTCTCAATCCACACGACATCCTGGCGTTGAGGATGGCGCACGACCTCTCGTTCTTCCTCGGGGACTCGAAGAACATCAGAGACGTCATTGCACGTTCTCGCTACGCCTGGAAGGAGACCGATCCGCTCTTCGGGGCGCTGCAGGGCATGTACGCCTTCGGACTCGAGGAAACGGCCGACTACCGTCGGGCCGAGGACGCTGCTCGATTCGCGCTCAGGGCCGACGAGTCCGACGTCTGGGCCACCCATGCCCTGGCACACGTCCTCGAGATGGAGGGACGCACCGACGAGGGCATCGAGTTCCTCACCGGCAGCTCGGCCGCGTGGGAGGACAGCTTCTTCGCAGTGCACAATTGGTGGCATCTGGCGCTCTATCTCATTGAGGAAGGCGAGCTGGGTCCAGCACTTGCCCTCTATGACGGACCGATCCGCACTTCCGCCAGTACCGAGTGGCTCGACCTGGTTGATGCTGCGGCTCTGCTCTGGCGCCTCTGGCTCTTGGGCGTCGACGTCAAGCAACGAGCGGCTGCGCTGGTCGGCGTCCTCGAACCAAGGATCGACGACGCGCTCTATGCCTTCAACGACCTGCATGCGACGATGGTCTTCTGCCTGGCGGAGCGAGAGGATCTCGTGCGGGCGATCATCGCCGCCAACGGACACGAGGACGGAACGACCAACTCGTTCGTGCTCTCGGCCTCGGGGGCGGAGCTCCTACGAGGTTTCAGCGAGCTGGCACTGGGTGATGCGCCGGGAGCGAGCGAGCGCCTGCTTGGCGCCCGCAGCCGCTCGGCCGTGATCGGCGGCAGCGTGGCCCAGCGCGACGTGATCGATCAGACCCTGATCGCGGCGGTTGCCCGGTCGGCCGACGAAGGCCTCGTCCGGGCCCTGGCTTCGGAGCGAACCGAGCGGAAGCCTTCCACCGCCGGCTCCGTCCGGCGCCTGGTCGAAGCGAACCGGCCCTCGAGGTAATTCGAGGACCTCGTCTGGAACCCGCGGACCCGCCCATCGTCGCCGAATGGCCGGCCACTGCCCGGGCACCGCCTGGGAGAGAACGGCGCGCACCCAATGGCACCCGGACAGCGCGGCCACCGGCTACTGCAGGAACTTCAGCAGAGCTGCGTTCACCTCGTCGGGGTGGGTCCAGCCGACGTTGTGCGGCCCGCCATCGATCTCGATGAATTCAATGTCCTTCACGAGATCGGGAAGCCGGCGGCCCGTCGCGTCGATGGGGAGAATTCGGTCCTCGGTGCCCTGGATCACGAGCAGGGGCACGTCGATCTTGGGGAGGTCGGCGCGGAAGTCCGTGCACCACGTCGGGATGCACGCCACCGTGGCGTACGCGGAAGAACCGGCCGCCACCTCGAAGCTGGCGTTCCAGGCGTCGTCGCTGATCCTGGTCCCGTGGAACTTGTCGACGTTGTAGAAGTTGTCGAAGAAGAACTTGAACCAGGCGTACCGGTCCTTCTTTGCGGACTCCATGAAGCCATCGAAGACGCTTTGGGGCAAGCCCTTCGGGTTGTCGTCGGTCTGCAGGAAGAACGGCGGGATCGGTCCGAAGAGCGCGGCCTTGGCCACCCGGTCCGAGCCGTAGGTTCCGAGATAGCGGGTGACCTCGCCCGTGCCCATGGAGAAACCGGCCAGGACGATGTCGCGGAGGTCCAGCTTGTCCAACAGGGCCTTGAGGTCGGCGGCGAACGTGTCGTAGTCGTAACCGACCGTGGGCTGGCTGGAGTGCCCGAACCCACGGCGGTCGTAGGTGATCACACGCTTACCGGCATCGAGGAGCACGGGGACCTGCTTCTCCCAGGAGTGGCCGTCGAGGGGATAGCCGTGGATCAGCACCACGGGCTGCCCCGAGCCATGGTCCTCGTAGTAGAGCTCGATGGGGGCTGAGTTCTCAGTTCCAACGGTGACGTATGGCATCTCTGCTTTCCTTTCCTGGTTACCCGTCCGGGCGCGGGCCTCCTGACCTGCGTCGACGCGGGGCGGCGCACACCCGTGCTGCTCGTCGGGAAATCTCGAGGATCCCCGCCGCACACCCATCGTGGCGGTTAGGGGCGATGCTGGCGCCCGGGTAATTCCCTGGTTGGTCAGGAGCCTGAAATGGGGGTGACCTCCCGCGTCGGCTCGGAACCCGCAGCCGGGGCGGGCGGCCCACCTCCGCTTTTGACCCAATGGTCCGTCACACTCTTGTCCTCAAGCCGGGTCTTGTGATCCACAGCGTCCACAACGGCTACTGGTTCTGGGGTAGGCCGTCGGTCGAGGACCTGCGGCGCGATCTTCGCGAGGTGACGCTCGAAATCCGCACGGACTGGGACCCGATCTCACCCGGCCTGAGGGAGAACTACGAGACCGGCGATCGCTCGTTGCACTACAACTACATCGAGACTGACCTTCGTCCGAGGCCCGGCTGAGACTTCGACAAGACAGTCTTTCATCACCCAACCGCCGTCACCTCCGATCCGCACCTTCGATGTCTTCGGCCCCGCGAGTCTCTCGACTCACCGGTCGGGGCAATTGCAGTTGAGCAGGGCGACACTGACCGCCCGACGCGATCATGGAGCACAGTAGCGTTCCCTCAAGGCCACGCAGCGAAACGAGGTTCTGACATGTCGGAGGAGGCAGTGGTTCGGTTGGTGCAGGACGCTCTTGTCGCCAACGGTATTGAAGACAACGTTCTGGCGGTCGGTCAGTTCAATCCGCGCGGCCATACCGGTGGCATGTTCGCAGGCGGATTGGCTGGAGGCGAAGCGGGGGGCTTGATCGGAGGTACAGCGGAAGGCATCGGTGTGGGGGCTGGTTCGCTCGCAGGAATGCGAGCCGCGGACGACATGTCCGGACTGCCCGCCAAGATGCTGGTCGGTGTTTCCGCTACCGCGGTGTACGGCTTCGCTGCGTCGACCCGACGAGCACGACCGACGTCACTGACGTTTCAGGTCGCGCGTTCTACCCTCAAGGCCACCGTCCACCAGAGAGTCAATGTGCGCGTCCTGGAGCTAGTCGATACCGTCAGTGGATCACGGATCGAACTGGAGGGCAGCAGGTTGCCGGTGACGCATTCGAAGGACGTGATTGAGGAACTCCGGGACTGAGCTCTAGCTGGATATTCATAAGGGTAAGTCCGATGACCTGGGCTGAGCAAACAACAGGAACCTGGACAAAGTAGGGCTCTTGTAGGGGCAGACCTTCTGCGATGGCTGAGCAGAATGAACCCGGAAATAACCGCATAACCGCAGATTCGAGTTGGGCTGGAGCCAGGAATCCGAGCGCATCTCCTGGATGAACCAATCCGGTCGAGAGAGCTGATAGCTACGCGGGTGCGGCTGTCTTGGCGGCGACCCGGGGCCGGTTGGCCCGGGCGGACGCCCGACCCAACCGGGTGATGTATTGGAGCAGCCGGTTCCGAGCGGCCTCGGCCGACGGGGTCAGACCCTGCCGTCCGGCCACATCCCAATGGCCGAGCACCACCGGCCGGAGGATGGAGTCATGGTGGACGCCCAGGTCGTAGATCCCCGCGCTGGCAATGGCCTTGGCGTGCTGGGTGAAGTCCGGTATGCCGGTACCGGGCATCTCGAAGCTCAGCACTTGACGCTTGATGGCTTCCATCATCCCCGAGGGATCGATCTCGAGCGCGGCCGACACCAGGTCCCGGTAGAAGAGATGGTGGAGATTCTCGTCCGCTGCCACCCGTTTCATGACCACGTAGCCCTCGGGGTCGGGCAGCGCCTTCCCGGTGTTGTGGTGGGCGATGCGGGTCGCCAGCTCTTGGAGGGCGAGATAGACGAACGCGTCAGCGATGGACTCAACCTGAGGGGACACGCCCCCGGTGACCTGGGCCATCCGGGCCCGCTCCAGGCCGACCGGGTCGACGTGTCCGCTCATGATCAGGTAGTCCCGAAGGACGATGGAGTGCCGCCCCTCTTCCGCTGTCCACCGCCGGCTCCAATAGCCCCAGGCGCCGTCCCGCCCGAAGAGATCCTCGATCGAAGCGAAATAATACGGCAGGTTGTCCTCGGTCAGCACGTTGACGAACAGGGCACTCGCCACGCCATTGGGCAGGGGTTCGGCGCACCCGGCCTCGGGCCGCGGTCGCCACTCGACGAGGTCATGGGGAAACCACTCTTTGGCCATGTCCAGATGGCGATCGACCAACCGCTCGGCGGTCGGTCGGAGTTCTTCGAGCATGGTGGCGTCATCCATATCCGGCTCTCCTCTGTTGCTAGCCGTCCGCTGGACTTGCACGCACCGATACTCCGGGACGCCGTGGGAACCAGACAGTCGAAATCCGAATGATATCCACAGTTGGACCAACTTCTAAACCGGCAGAGGCCCGACGAGGAGGGCTGGGTAGTCGATCGCTCAGTGACCGACCTGGCGGCAGTGTGACGTCTCCCTGACGCCGAGGTGACGGACGCGGTGACGATTCGCACCAGGGTCGATGCCGCGTCCAGAGTGGGCGCCGGAGCGTCGTGTAAACCCAGAGCGGGATTCCGGTCCGACGTGCACGCCGATCACCATGGACACCGAACCACCCGTAGAGCACTGGCTCATCCATGCGGCGGCGATCTTGCGACGGGTTACAACCGCGGAGACCCGGTTCTCGGCGTCGATGAGAATGAGCCGCGTCACCATGTTGGCGGCGGCTGATGAGCTCGACACGGCCACGAGTGAGGCGATGGGGTGGATGGTGGGACATCCTTGTCCTGATCCGGAGTTGGATGGTCACGTTGCCCTCATGCTGAGCACCTGCGCTGCGGTCGCCGCAACCGCCCAGCGAGCCCTCATCCATCCATCAGGCAACATCGAGGCGGCTTTCGGCCGCCTGAGCGACCTCCTGGCGGCCTTCGACTTCCATTCGCAGACACTGGGCGCCTGGTAGCCGAAGCCGTGTCGTGATGAACCCATTTACGTCGGGCATGGCGAATGCTTCTGTGAGATATGCACGGGATAGCGGTGGAAGAAAGTGGACCTCATCGACTTGCTCTGTCGACGAGTGGAACGGCGTCAGTGTCGTCAGGAACCACCCCGCGATGATCGTCACTGGAGTGCCTTCGGAGCAGTCCGATAGCTTCCCACGAAGGGACGACACAAAGACACGATCTCTTCCCTCATCAGTGGTCTGCCAGCGCTTCAGTGCCGATCGCATCCCCGAGCTCTTCGAGTGCAACATGGAGTGCGTCGACGATCAGCCAGGGGTCGGGAACGCTGACAGGAGAACCGAGCAGGGAGACACCCAGCGCATGTTCGTAGCTCCAGGCGGTGATGTTCAGTCCGATTCCTTCGAGGATGGGACCCACCGAGTAGAGAGCCTCGAGCTCGATGGGACCAAAGAAGATCCGCTCCCGCGGTCCAGCGACGTTGGACAGCACAACGTTGAGGGGTGGGTGGACCCGGTCCGCAATGTGGGACCGGGTCCAGAGTCGCACGGCCGAATGGTAGATCTGCGGCGGAACAAAATCGGCGCGCTGCTCAAAGAGATCGTGACCCAGCACGCTGCGAACCTCCTTGGAAGCTGCCGTCATGCTCCGGATATGTTCGAGGCGCAGGACAGGGTCGGCGATGTCGGTCCCGATGCTCACATAGAGGTTGTCGACTCGGTTGCCCGACATGCGGGCCACATTCGGGTCGGTCGAGACCGGGACACTGGCGACCAAGGGGCGTGCAGGTAGTTCACCGGCGTCCAACAGGTAGCGCCGCAGTGCCCCTGCGCATACGCAGAGGTAGACATCGTTGAGAGTGGTGCCCGCGGTGCGCCGGATGGACTTGAGATCTTCGAGTGGGAGCTTGGTCATTGCAAAAGTGCGCTCGGATGTGAGCGACACGTTGAACGACGTCTTGGGTATGTGGTGAAGAGGAAGAGGAGGCTTGACCGCGAAGCTGCGACGCCTCGCTTCCGACGCTCGTCCCTGTCGCGCCGATTGCACCACAAACCGTGGCAGGCCTTTCCACCGGAGGACATGGTCGTGTGCCGCCATCCTCAGTAGTTCGCGACGCGTCGGGAGCGGCTCTGGACACCACGAGTCCGCATCGGGTTCCCCTGACGGCTGGACGCCGGCGCCCTGCACCACGTTCTGGAGCAGGGCCACGGCGGCGGACCCGTCGGCCACCGCGTGGTGGATCTTCGCCACAACCGCGATGCGGCCGCCATCGAGCCCCTCCACGACCAACAACTCCCACAACGGCCGATCGCGCGCTAGTCGGATGCCCGCGAAATCAGCCACCACGGCGGCGAGCTCGCGATCGCCCGCCGTGCCGGCGAGCACCCGACGGCTGATGTGATGCTTCAGGTCGAACTCAGGGTCCTCCACCCACACGGGATGACCCAGTCCCCACGGGACCGGCACGACCCGGCGGCGGAACGGCGGGAGCCTGCAAAGTTGGTCCGCGAGGATCTCGGTCAGGGCGTCGTAGGAGAACTCGCCCTTCAAGGCAGAAACGTCGGCCACGACGACCTTCACCGTGTGCATGTGGGCCGTCGGTGTCTCCGAATAGAGGAACTTCGCGTCCAGCCCGGTCATCGTCTCCATGAGTCAGCCCTCGGAACTTGGGGATCGGCTGGTCGAGACCTGACGCAGCGAGCTGACGAGAAAGTCGGCCACCTGTTTGGACCACAAATAGCCTACGTGCCCCCCCGAATACCACGAGATGCGGGGCTGATCCCAGTGCTCCCAGAGGCGTTGGGCCTGATCCGGAAAGGCCAGCCGGTCGCCGTAGCCGGCGAAGATGAACCGGCCGCGCTTGGGCACCTTGGCCGCAAAGGACAGAGGCGACACCACTCGGTAGACGTTCTCGGCCGGGCCGCCCATGATCTTGTGCTCGATCGATCGGGCACGGATGTCGTGGGGGCTGTGCCGGTGGAACAGGCCTGGGAAATCCGATACCGGGATGCCCGCCACCACGCCGTCGATGCCTTGCGCCAGACCGGCGAGGAGCGACACGGTGTACGCGCCCAGTGAGACGCCGTACAGGCTGATCGATGTGGCTCCTTGCTGACGGATCAGGGTGATGAGGCGCCGGATGTCCCACACGGCCTGCGTCATGCCGTGCACCGCGTTCATCAGCTCGAAGGAGAGGAACGGCTCCCCACTCACCAAGGTGACCCGGCGCGGCCCATGGAGCGGCAGCGCCGGGAGGGCCACGTTCATCCCCAGCTCGTGGTGGAGCCGGTTCATCTGGAGCCCCTGAAAGTCCATGAACGGGAAGCCCATGCAGAAGCCGTGCACAGCGATCACCCAGGGGCGGAGGCCGTCTGGGTGGCGCACGATGACGGCCGAGGCGGTCCGGTTCGGTTCGAACGCCATCCACCGGTCGGCGCCCGGCTCGCCACGATGGGGGGTGAACCCGCTGTCCCAGTCCCACCGGTCGTAGCTCAGCCCCATGGCCCATCCCCGGCTCGTCGTCACGTCGGATTCGAAGAGCTGCGGCGGGGTGCGGTGATAGGAGTCGGGCTTCGCGATCCAACCTTCCCCTGTGTACAAGGATTCGGCCTCGGCGAGCTCGCTCGACACCCTCGCGTAGTCCCCGGGTAGCGGGAACCTCCGGGGCGTCATGGCCATGGCCAGCAGCGCCTCGTCCATCGCCACCTGGGCCGCAAGGCCGAGCGACAGGTGCGGCGCCGGCACCGAGTCGCTCACTTCCCCGCTCAGCAAGGCCGAACCCATGTAGTGCAGCGTCCGGGGCAGGGCGCGGGTCGCCCGGGCGAGCGCTCGCCGGTTCAAGAATCCGGCAGCAGCTCGGAAGAGCCCGGTGATGCGATCTATCCCCGGAACCGAGATGCCCGGCTCTACGCTCTCGGACAAGATCTCCGTAGGAAGGACTCCGCTCGGGGGGTCAATCCACTCGCCGGCGGGACCATGCGCAACCTCCCCCATCCGGCCTCCTCGCGTTCCGTGGCGCCTCGCCCCCAGACAGAGGGCAGACCCGACTGTGATACTACGTCTGGCATTCTGATCAACGGCAGGGCCTGAAGGCCCAAAGTCGGGACCAGGGAGGGCTATGGAGTTCAACCTTGCCGATCTCTTCGAGAGCGTGGTCGACCAGATCGGGAGTCAGACGGCGATGGTCTCGGGCTCCCGGAGGCTCACCTACACCGAACTCGACGGGCGGGCCAACCGCCTCGCCCACCACCTGGAGGGCGCCGGCGTCGGACCCCGTGACACGGTGGGGCTGCAGCTGGTCAACGGCACCGAATACATCGAGAGCATGCTGGCGTGCTTCAAAATTCGTGCGGTGCCGATCAACGTCAACTACCGCTACCTGGCGGGCGAGTTGGAGTACCTGTACAGGGACGCCGCGCTGGTGGGCCTCATCTTTCATGACCGCTTCGCCCCAGCGGTGAAGGGTGCTCTGAACGCCATGCCCGAGACCAGGGTCGTGCTGGAGGTCTGTGAGCCGGTCGGTCCTCACCCGACCGTGGGTGAGGACTACGAGAGTGCCCTCGCCTCGGCGCCCGACACCCGCGAATTCCCCCCGCGCCACAGCGACGACCTCTACTGTGTCTACACGGGTGGCACAACCGGCATGCCCAAGGGTGTGCTCTGGCGACATGACGACATCTTCTTCGCGGCCATGGGTGGCGGTGACCCACTGTCCTTGGGCAACCACATCGCCACCCCTGGCGAGCTTGCCACGCGACTCCTTCATCCGGGAATCACTGCGCTCGCCGTAGCTCCGTTCATGCACGCGGCCGGGCACTGGTTGGCATTCTCCACGCTGTTCGGGGGCGGGACAGTCGTGACGACCGGAGGGGGGGTCTTCGACGCCACTGAGGTCTGGCGTCTGGTGGAGACGGAGAGGGTCAATGCGATCGCCGTGGTGGGCGACGCCATGGTCCGGCCGCTGCTCGACGTGCTGGCTGCGCAACCCGATCGCTACGACCTCTCGTCGCTGATGGCAGTGGGATCCGGGGGAGCGGTGCTCTCGCCGTCCACCAAGGCACAGCTGGCCGAGCTCCTCCCCGGGCGGATCGTCGCCGACCGATTCGGGTCGTCGGAGACCGGCCAGATCGGTGGTGAGATGCCTCCCGAGGACCCGTTCGGGCCGCCACGCCTGCGGGTTGACGAACGCACCGACGTGCTCGATGCCGATCTCCAACCTGTCCCACCAGGCTCTGGGGTGATCGGGAACCTCGCCAGGGGCGGCCATGTCCCGATCGGCTATTTAGGCGACCCGCCTGGGTCCGCCGCCACCTTCGTGGAGGCTCGGGGCCAACGCTGGGCGCTCCCCGGCGACCTGGCGACGGTGAACGCCGACCGGAGTATCGTCGTCCTCGGGCGCGGTTCGCTGTGCATCAACACCGGCGGGGAGAAGGTCTTCCCCGACGAGGTGGAGGCCGCGCTGAAGGACGACCCCGACGTCCGCGACGCCATCGTTGTCGGCGCACCCGACGCTCGCTTCGGTGAGCGGGTGGTCGCGCTGGTACTGCCCCGAACCGGGCACGAGATCGATGCGGAGGCAATCCGCCAGCATGTCCATGCGAGGCTGAGCGGCTTCAAGGTGCCCCGAGAGGTCATCGTCGTCGATGACTTCGTTCGTTCACCCAGCGGAAAACCGGATTACCCCTGGGCCCGAGCGGTCGCCGAAGCGACGATACGAGCCAGAACGAGGATTGAGGAATCCGACTAACCGAGAATCGGAAAGCGGCGTTCAGCGGCCAATCGATCGAGCGTCGTCTGCATCGTCTCGGTGAGCTCCTGGTAGCAACGGCGAACGATCGATTCATCCTCCGCCGCCTCACACCCGTACCGAGACGACCAGTCGATTGGTGGGCCCAGCTCCACGGTGATCTTGGCCGGAAGAGGCCACGTGGGAATGCCCCCTGGAACGACACCGAAGGGGGGTCCCAGCACCAGGGGCATCACTTTGATGCGGAACATGCGGTCGAGCCTGAGCCACTTTGCGACGCGCTCTCCTCGGCCGAGGACGATCAGCGTCTCGTGGGCGCCGACGGAGACTGCGGGGACCACAGGTACTCCGGTTCGCAATGCGAGGCGAACGACACCGACGCGACCGCCGAACTCGATGCGGTTTCGCTCCCACCAGGGTCGGAAGACCTCTGAATCACCACCCGGGTAGTCGATCAGGATCCCTCCGCCCCGAAGTACCGCCTCCGCTTCGGCTGGCCCGGCTTCGACCGCGCCGGCACGCTTCATGACAGGACCCACTCCTGGAAGCCCGAGGAAGAACGAGTGGAAGAGTGCGTAGACGGGTTCGTCCTCGCCCCGCTCACGCCACCACGCGGTGAGCAAGACCGGTAGATCCGGGGGTGTCTGGCCACCGGAATGGTTCCCAACCACAAGGAAGGGTCCGCATTGGGGCAGGCGCTCAAACCCCCTCACCTCTGGCCGGAAGTAGGACACATAGCGTTCCAGGACCGGTCGAGCGGCACGAAGGAATGCCGGGTCACGGACCGACCCCGCCGGGGCAGGTGCGGCTTTGCGGCTGTCCACCATTCCTCAACTATGCACGTGATCGGCGTCGACGTCCGGACGAACCTGGCACATGCGACTGCATCGACTGCACCAAGGAAGGCCACACGACACGCGTGCGTTCATCGGCGGTTGGTGGCGGGGGGAGGATTTGAACCTCCGACCCTCGGGTTATCAGACCCATTCATTTCGTCCGACGGGATCGAGTGGACTGCTCCGGTTTGACTGATTTGTGGCTCTACCTGGGGCAATAGGACGCTATCCACGCCGACCAGGGAAGTGGCTTCCGACGCGGAAAAGCGAATCCGTGGGATTTCTGTGGGATCCCACAGACCTTCGGGCAATCCGGATCACTCTTTTCGAGGGCTCTGTTCACGTCAGTTCCTGGCTCGGAACCCCTGCCGCCGCGTGGGATAGCGACGCGCTGCTCCAAGCGTGCGGCTCAAGGAACCTCGACCTCGGTGACAACGTCCGAAAGGGCGGTGCCGTTGGCCGCGTGAAGGGTAAAGGTCACCGTGTACGTCCCTGCCGGCGTGGTCGCCGGGACGTGGAGATGGATCGGCTCCGCGGACTTGGATTCGCTCTTGACCGTGAGCGTTCCGGCAGCCGGTTCCAAGGCGATGCTGGAGCGGGTTTCCGACCTCGCACTCCAGCTGATGTGCTGGGAAACCGTGGACAGGCTCTGGACGCCGAGCGAGATGGTCGCGCTCGATCCGGGGTCCACGACACTCTTACCATTGCTGTTGGACACGTACCCGAGCGCGGGGAGCAACCCCTCGGTGCTCGACGGTGGCGCATCGTTGGCTGCAGCGCCCCACGTGGTGCTGGGCCAGGTGGCGAGCGTCCAGTCCAATGTCCCGCCTTTGGTGAAGACGGTGGAACTGAGGTAGGTCCGCGTCCAGCTCGTCCCGTTGACGGTCAGACTCTGTACGTACGGTGCGTTGTCAGCAGCGTCGGGGGCGTTCTCGGTTATGGTCCCGCCATCACCCAGGTGGAAGACGATGTCCGTGAAGAGCGGGCTCCCGAGCACGACCTCGGACGACCCGGGATTCTCCGGGTACGCGCCGAGAGCGGACCAGACGTACCACGAGCTCGTCTCTCCGAGGTCGTCGTTCCCGGCCAGACCGGTGGGGCTGTCGGCGTAGTCCTCGTCCTGGATCTCCCGGACGACCTCTTGGGTCTTGAAGGGAACGCCGACGTAGTCGTATTCCCAGGGGACGCCGAACGACGGCTCGTTGCCCATCTGGACCTGGTTGGTACCGTTGGCCACGACGCTCGAGGTCAGACCGTTGAGGAGCGCGATCCAGGCCTGGTCTCCACCTTCGGCGTCGACGAGGCCCTTGACGTCGAAGGGGATCATGGTCGTCGACACGAAGGAGTCGGTCTCGGTGAAGCCATTGAAAGGGTTGGGGCCGAACCCCGGCTCGGGACCGAACCCCGGCTTGAATGCACCGTTGAGAAGCTTCGGTTGCATGAACCCGCTGGCAGGATCGAAGACGTTCTGCCAATTCTGGGCGCGGGTCGCGAATTTCTTGGCAACGTCATTGTCTCCCAACTCGCTGGCCAGCTCGGCGACGGAGTTGTCGTCGACGTTGTACTGCTCCTGCGTCGACACCTGAGCGTTGGCATCACAACACGCGTACGTCCCGTTTATCGGGAGATATCCATCGCGCTCGTAGTAACTGAGGCCAGGACGGAAGTCGCTCGAAACGTCAGCTTGTCTCTCCATGTCCGCCAGCGCCTGATGAAGGTTGAAATTTCGGGCCCCGAATGCGTACGCGTCAGCGATGATGTCGTCTGCCGGGTCTCCCACCATCGCATAGCCCTCAGAATCGTCCTGCGACCACTTGGGGAGGTGGCCGGTCTGTGTGTCGTCGTTCAGCATGGACGTGATCATGTCGTCCATCCTGTTCGGCACCAGGAGCGACAGGAGTTGAATCTCACTCCGGGAGATATCCCATTCCGAGAAGTTCGAATATTCCGTCTTCTGGTCCGGATCGACTTTCTGGACCTTTCCGTCATATCCCATGTACTCACCGTTCACGTCATTGAACACGTTGGGCTGGAGCAACGAGTGGTAGAGGGCGGTATAGAAGGTCGCTTGTTGGGCTTTGGTGCCACCGGCAATTTGAACTCTTCCCAGAAGGGAACTCCACGTCCGGTGGGCGGCATTCCTGACTGACTGGAAGTTCCAGCCAGGGTTCTCGACGCGCCGGTTGAGCACGGCGTCGGCTGTGCTCACGTAGGAAATACCGACCTTGGCCTCCACCACAGGATCCGTTGCGGTATCAAAGGTCACGTCCCCGCCCTTGCCGCTGGTGCTCCAACTCCCTGAGGAGGTGAACGACCGGTTGAAGACCATGTCGAAGTACATCCTGTAGGCGCTGGTCGTTACCGAACCGTCGACCTCGGTACCGCTGACAACGTGGAAGTTGCTCGCCGTCGCGGTGTTCGCGCTGTCCGACACCTTGAAGAGGAGCGTGCCGTTTCTTGAAACGCTGGGAAAGGTGAAGATGGCCATGCCCGACCGGGTGGTGGTGGTGAGCTGCGTTCTCACCCCACCAGCCACGAGGCTGTAGTAGCCGGGTGAAGCGGCTTCGTCTTCGTGGTGGAGGGGCTCGATGGCGCTGGTGGGATCCGCCGGCACGGTTCCCACCACCGGGAGGATGGGGACATCGCCTTCAGTCGGGCCACCGGTACCAGAAAGGTGGGTCAAGCTGTAACCGATGATCGACGTGTCGTCGTAGCCGTATCCGCCCGTATTCACCCTGGTCGGGGTGTCGGGGCTCCATTGGACCATCCCGAACGGCACGTCTGCTCCGGGGAAGGTGTTGCCGCTGGTTTGGGCTCCCACAAAAGGATTGGGCGTCCACCCAGGAACGCTGGCGGTGCCGACGAACGGATTGACCAACGATGCGGGGGCGGTCACGTAGTGCACCGCCGCACCGGCTTGGCCGGAGTTCGCAACCAGACCCACCGCGGCAATCGTGCCCGCCAGCATCGCCGTCACGACCGCCAATGCCACGGCGAGTACCAGGCGACTCCATCTGGTTGGCGTTCGGACGCTCCGCCTCACGTTGCCCCTCCGTTCCGCGTACGATTCCGCCTAAAGAGACTGTAATGCGCGCTTCTGCCGGTGACCGGCAGGAGCAGCGGGGCGCGTTGTCGGGAGGAAAGGGGTCCAGCGCCATGCGCTACGGACGCGAGGTCGGCTCCGTGATCGTGGCGAGCCTGATCTCGGCCGCGACATTGCTGGGCGGTACGTCATCGACCGAGGCGGCGACCGCTTCCTCACCGAGCGCCCCCACGTCGCTGCAGGCCGCCGCCGGCAACGGCAACGCGGCCGTCTCTTGGAAGGCCCCGGCGTCGAGCGGCAGCGGGGGGGTCGACCGGTACCGAGTGACCTCTCGGCCAGGGAGCCGCCACTGCACCACGACGGGTCAGACCACCTGCACCGTCCGCGGTCTCGCCAACGGAGCTCGGTACACCTTCACGGTCGCCGCCCAGGTTGCCGCGGACTGGAGCGAGCCTTCTTCACCCAGTCCGGCAATCGTTCCCGGCGTGCCTGTCGACGGCCACCTGCTCTACCCGGGAGCTGACCTTGCCGGCGCCGACCTTCGCGGTGCGGACCTCAAGCACGTCGACATTGAGGGCGCTGACCTGAACGGGGCCAACTTGTCCGGAGCGAACCTGGCGTACGCCGACCTCCTCGGCGTCGATCTTGCCGGCAGTACGCTCACCGCTGCCATGCTCACCGGTGCTGATCTGGCGTACGCGAACCTCTACGACGCGAGTCTCAAAGACACTGGCCTCACGAACGCCGACCTCAACGGTGCCACCATGACCGGTGTGATCTCGGGCGGCATCACCACGGTGCCAGCCCAGTCACCCTTTGAGTTCAGCGTCGTCGACGGGTACCTGGCGGGGCCGGGCGTCGACCTGGCCGGCGTCGATCTGGCCGGCCAGGACCTGACAGACGTCGACCTGGCCGGAGCAGACCTCACCGACGACACCCTCACCGGTACCGACCTCACGAACGCCGACCTCAGCGGTGCCGCCATGACGGGCGTGACCTCCGGCGGCATCACGACGGTCCCGGCCCAGCTCCCCTTTGCGTTCAGCGTCGTCGACGGGTACCTGGCAGGGCCCGGCGCCGACCTCTCCGGCGCGGACCTGGTCGGCGCGGACCTGGTCGGCGCGGACTATTCCAAGATCGATCTGGCCGGTGCAAACCTCTCCGGCGCCGACCTCTCCGGCGCCGACCTGATCACCGCCGACCTGTCCTCTGCGCTTCTGGTTCACGCCGACATGTCCGGCGCCGATTTCCTCGGCACCGACCTGACCCACGCCAACTTCTCGGACGCCAACCTCCGGAACACGTCCTTCATCGCGCCAACAGCAACCGACGCCGACTTCAGTGGCGCGAACCTCGCCGGCGCGTTGGTCGCCGGCGACGACTTCAACGGTGCCAACCTCTCCAACACCGACTTGGAGGGAGCGAAACTCGCCGGCTTGAACCTCACGGGTGTCGTGTCCGGTGGGTTCAGTGGCACACCGACCTCACTCCCATCGGGCTGGACCTCGGTCAACGGCGCCCTGGTGCCTCCAAGCTGACCGGATCGGAGGCGAGAGTCGAGCTTCATGGGGTGTCGCGGCCAGTGTCGGTGCCAGTCAGGCCCCGCGACGGCGCTCGCCGGGTGAACCTCCGACCTTCGGGTTATGAGACCTCGTTCCGTCTAGCTGGACTCTACGGACTGATCGAGTTGGACCGATTTAGATACCTCCTGGGATCATGCGACACAACCCACGCCCAGCAGGGAACCGACCTCTGACATCGAGTCCTAAATCTGTGGGATTTTGCTGGAATCCCACCGACCTTTGGGTCCGAGCTCCCTCGGGCTGCTCAAGATGTCGCTGGCGTGCGCCACAAGTCGATGTTGCTCTCGACGGCGTAGCGGTCAATGGTGTCGATCTCATCAGCGGTGAACTCCAGCCTGTCGAGAGCTGCCACGTTTTGCTCGAGCTGGGCGACACTGCTGGCCCCGATGAGGACGGACGTCACCTGGGCGTCGCGCAATGCCCAGGCGATTGCCATTTGCGCGAGGGATTGCCCCCTTCCCTGAGCAATGACATTGAGGGCTCGGATACGGCTGAGATTCTCCTCGTTGAGCATGTCAGGAGTGAGCGAGCCGTCCCGCGAGGCTCTGGAGTCGGATGGAATGCCCTTGAGGTAGCGATCAGTGAGAAGTCCCTGTGCCAAGACAGAGAAGGCTATGCACCCCACTCCCTCGGTCGCGAGGACGTCGAGCAGGCGGTCTTCTATCCAGCGATTGAACATCGAATACGAAGGTTGATGGATGAGCAGTGGAGTGCCCAATTCACGCAGGATGGCGACTGCCTGAGCGGTGCGCTTATCTGAGTAGGAGGAGATGCCCACGTAGAGCGCCTTCCCGGAAGTGACCGCTGTGTGGAGGGCACCGAGCGATTCCTCGAGGGGTGTTTGGGGATCAAAGTGATGATGGTAGAAGATGTCGACGTAGTCGACGTCAAGGCGCCCCAAACTCTGATCGAGGCTGGCGAGGAGGTATTTCCGAGACCCGAGGTCACCATAGGGACCCGGCCACATGTCCCAACCGGCTTTGGTGGAGATGACGAGCTCGTCTCGGTACGCGCGGAAGTCCTCGCGGAGGATCCGCCCGAAATTGATCTCGGCACTTCCGTACGGGGGTCCGTAGTTGTTGGCCAAATCGAAGTGGGTGATACCCAGGTCGAATCCACGCCGCAGGACGGAACGCTGAGTATCAAGTGGTCGGTCGTCACCGAAGTTCTGCCACAGCCCAAGCGACACCGCAGGTAACAACAGGCCACTACGCCCACAACGGCGATAGGTCATGGACCCGTAGCGATCTTCGGCGGGCACGTTGGTGGTCACTCGCGGCCTCCTTCTTGCTCAAGCGCCTGCGCAACGACGGTCAGGTCGCTTTCGCCGAACCCGAGACCGACCACTTCTTGCCATTCCTCCGCCAAGGCAGCAAGTGACACGAAGCGCTCGCTGCCGGCATCCTCCAGAGCGAGATGCACGTCCTTGAGTGCGAGTGAAAGCGCGAACTGGACCGAAAAGTCATCGCGAGCGATTCGTTCCAGCTTGGCCGCTTGCCAGGGGGACACAAGCGGACCATCACTCAGAGCATCAATCAATGTTTCGGTCTCGAGGCCCAACTGATGCGCCAAGGCCACCGATACATTGACGGCTTCCGCCGCCAACGCCAGCCACGTATTGGCAACGAGTTTGAGTTTCGACCCGGTCCCGACGGGTCCCACCCAGATGGTTCGCCTGCCCAGCGCATCAAAAAGTGGACCGAGTCGCGAACGTACAGAGTCAGGACCTGAAGCAAATATCGTCAACTGACCCTGCTCTGCCGGCTCTTTGCTCCCCGAGACCGGTGCATCGATCAGGACCACATCAGGACGCTCGGCCCTCACAAGGGACTCGACACGTTTCATTCCCGCGTCGCCAATCGTGCTCATCTGTACCCAGATCGCACCTGGGGCCAGCGCAGCCAACATGCCTTGGTCTTTGGCGATCGCCAAGACGACGTTCGCATCTGTCACCATCGTGACGACGATGGCGGCCCGGCGCGCTGCGTCAGCAGCAGAATCGGCGACCACTGCCCCACGTTCCGCGAGACCCCGGGTTGCGTTCGGATCACGGTTCCAGACGATCGTCGGGATACCGGCCCACAACGCCCTGGTGGCCATGGCATGTCCCATGGTGCCGATGCCCAGAAACGCAACGGGCTCCCTTTCATGAGCCATCGCTTCCTCCTCTCGAGGTCGCCCCTGTCGGCCAATGAGCCGCACAACTAGCTCAGCAGGCTTTCACGGCCTTATCAAGGTCTGCCCGGTGAGCGGGAGATCCGCCGTCTGTTGTTGATGCACAAAGTGCGAAGTGGTGTTGGCCCGACGCCATCGCCGACATCCACGCCCGCTCTCGAGGCACCTACGGCATCTTGCGGGTCAAGGCCGCTTTGGAGATCGAACAGGGGCTCATCGTCAACACCAAGCTGGTCAAGAGGATCATGCGCGAGCTGGGTATTCGGGGCCTTCCGGGGCCGAAGAAGGGCGACAAGAACCTGGTCAACGCGCCCACCTGCGAGGACCTGGTCCAGCGCCACTTCACCGCCACCCGTCCCAACGAGCTGTGGCTGACCGACATCACCGAGCATCCGACCGGCGAAGGAAAGCTCTACTGCTGCGTGGTGCTCGACCTCTCTTCGTCGCCGGGCGCCAGTGTGGACGCCGCCGACGAGATCGAGCGCATCTACATGGCCAGCGAGGTCGAGGTCGATCGGCCCACTCGAACCAGGCACCCCCTCGGCCGGCGAGGTCGAGTCCCGCCAGCGCATCTCTCAGGCAGCTCGTGACGTTGCGATTTCTCGTTCCTGGGGGGTGAGATCTGCGCTGGCAACGTGGCCAGCTCTCGATCTGGACTGCCCGGTAGCCCGGAGTTCGCCCCTTGCGCGGCGCGACCAAGGATCTGTTCCCAACCGCTCGAACGTCTCGACCGCCGCCTCGAGGTGCGGCCGAGCGCTCACGTTGGCGCGGCTCCTACGCAGATACTCGCCAAGTGCCAACTGCACCCGCCGCGGACCTTCCAGCGGCCTTCCTAACTGGCTGCAAGGTCATCAGTAACCTCACTAAGGGATGCATGACCGCAGCGCGGCGCGGACTGACTCAACGAGCTCCATGACCGCCGGAGCCTGATGGCATCCAGCCATGGTCGCGTGGCGGATGCATAGTGGCGCGCGGACCTGATCACCAGGCCGCCCATGCTGTGTCCGATGAGCGAGATGTCGTGGAC
>Ga0187890_10001187_pt1 | contig 18986 bp, 15 predicted proteins | sample June2016WEW_21_1_FD_133005 | JGI IMG/M metagenome (GOLD analysis project Ga0187890, IMG submission 133005) | Peatland microbial communities from SPRUCE experiment site at the Marcell Experimental Forest, Minnesota, USA - June2016WEW_21_10 | ecosystem: Environmental > Terrestrial > Soil >... | reverse complement strand
TGGGGTGGCAAATGGGGTGGCAAATGGGGTGGCAAATGGGGTGGCAAATGGGGTGGCAAATGGGGTTGCGCCAGGACAAATATTTGCATCTGTTGCAGAAATTACCGAATTCCCCCATTTTTCAGAGCTAAAATGTTGTTTTTGCCGTCCAATAGACCAGTTTAAGACGGTCTTGATTCTCAAAAGGCACTCCAGAGATGCCATAGTTGTAAACATCACCCGGAATGACAAACAATTGCGGGATTGAGGGATTCAGGAATCTAGAGATTGTAAAACGGGAAACGTGAAGCGAGAAGCGAGAAACAGGAGTGAGTGGGAAGCTTTTTTTCCCGCTTGCTGCTTCCTGTTTCATGTTCTTTTGCTCCCCGAGTCCCCGCATCTCCGCGTCCCCGTGTCTCCCATCCCCGCATTCCCGCCTCCCCGCGTCCCCGAGTCAGACCTTTCGCGTCTTCGCGACTTCGCGTGCAACATTTCCGCGCCCTCCGTTCCTCAGTCCCCAGTCCTCGGTCCTCAGTCCTCTGTTCGGAGGTGTTCCAGGAAGGCCGAACAAAGCGGCGATATCTCTCGATTTCTTCTTTGCGCCAGAAAAAACGGCCTGTGAATACAGATTTCTTTTAGAGGAATCGCACAGAGACTGTTTCTTTCGATGTCCTCCTTCACAGCGTATGAGGAGATTATAGATATTCCGATCCGGGCCTTTACCGCCTCTCTTACCGCTTCAGTGCTACCCATTTCCGCAACGACATTCAAAAGCGAGGGGGCAAATCCGGCCGCATCGAGTGCCTGGGCCATTACCATGCGCGTCCCCGAAGATCTTTCACGCAGGATGAAGGGCATCCCTGCCAGTTCATCGAGTTCCACATTTTCGCGCCCTTCCCATGGATGGCCCTTATAGACGGCCAGCACCAACTCATCGGAATAAATCTCTTCAAACAAGATCCTCTTCTCATCCCACCTGGCGCCGATTATTCCAAACTCGACTTTGCCGTCAAGAATCTTCCGGACTATTTCGCCGGTGCCTCCAATTCTAAGCGTAATCTGGATCGACGGATAGCTCGCCTTAAATGTCCCCACGAGCCGCGGAAGTATATAGGTGCCTGGAATTGTGCTCGCCCCCACATGCAGGGTTCCCGAGAGGCTGCCCTTGAATTTCCCGATGGCTTGCACCGCCTTGTCCCGAAGCTGGACCATCTCGCGAGCATACCTGTAAAGGACCTTCCCCGCCGGAGTGGGCAGGATTTCGCGTCCCAGCCGGTCTACGAGTCTTTCTCCGAGCGACTCCTCAAGGGCCCGGATATGCTCGCTTACCGTGGGCTGCGTAAGGCTGACAGCCTCAGCCGCTCTGGTGAAACTTTTCAGATCGATAACCTTGCAAAAAATCATGAGCCGGTGGATATCCATCTCAAATCCTTTGGTAGCGAGAAGCGGGAAGCGGGAAGCGGGAAGGGGGAAGCAAGATTACCGAACCCTGCCCTGCCGGGAAGATTGCTGTCAGGCGATAGACACCAGGCCTCCCGCGAACGCGCAACGCTCCAGATAGACGTGTCGCGCGGTCGGCCTGCCCGCTAGGCGCTCGCACGACGCAGAGTGGTTATTTTTTTTCGGTAGGACACTATATAAGTCTATCATACGAAGCACGAAGGCGTGCGAATTCTTCCAGACCTCCAAGTCCTGAAATGTTTTTGCCGGGGTCCTCATTCCCGCTCCCCGCTTCTCGCTTCCCGCTCCCCGCTCCCGTCTCTGTTCGCTTTTGCACCCGCCTCACCGCATCCCTCCCTGGCCTGTCTATGACCAGTCACCGTGTCTGTTCTTCCCCGCTCCCTGCTTCTAAAATTTTCCTCTATTTGCTCAAGCTCCAGAACTTTTGCTTCCCATTGGCCGGTTAGCTCGTGAATCGTGTCCTGAGCCTGCCGGTATTGGGATTGAATCTCCACGGCCAGTCTTCCCTGCCTGTAAGTCTCAGCGTCGGCGAGCAGATTTCTGAGGCGCTCCAGTTCAGCGTGGCAGGAATCCAGGTCTCGCTCGATGCTTTCAATCCGGTCCTGAACGGGTCTTCTGACACGAAAAAGTTCCTTCCTCCACTCCGCCTCGGCTCTTTTTTGGACGGTGCGCGCTTTTGCGCCTGAACCGTTGCCCTCTGGTTTTCCCTTTGCCGCGTTCTGAGGCGGGACATCGAGGCGAGTTTTCCAAATGCGCTGAAAGTCGTCGTAATTGCCGGGAAAAATGTGAATCTCGCCCGATTTTACCACCAGAATTTTGTTTGCCACTCCGTTTATGAACCGCCGGTCATGGCTGATAAAGCAGATTGTTCCGGGGAAATCACCAAGAGCTTTTTCCAGCACCACCCTGGATGAAATGTCGAGATGGTTTGTCGGCTCATCGAGGAGCAAAAAGTTTGCGCGTTGAAGCAGGAGCTTGCAAAGGACCAGGCGCGCCTTCTCACCTCCGCTCAGCACCGCCGTTTTCTTCAGAACGTCCTCCCCGCGAAACAGAAAGGCCCCCAAAAGCCCGCGCAACTGTGTCTGGAGCATGTCGCCGCATACCCATAGCGCCTCCTCGAAGACCGTGGCGTCGGGATTGAGCTGCTCCCATTGATGCTGCGCATAGTAGCCGGCCGCTGTATGAAAGCCCGCTCGCAGTTCTCCGGAACTCGGCGGGACAACCCCGGCGAGAATCTTTAAAAGGGTGCTCTTTCCAGCCCCGTTAGGACCGAGAAAAGCGATTTTGTCCCCGCGCTCTATAACGAGGTCTATCCCGGAATAGACGTTGGTATCGCCGTAGGATTTGCTAACCTCCCGCAGCTCGATAACTCTCTTCCCTGAGCGGGCCGGTGGAGGAAATGAAAAATGGATTTGCGACTCCGCAACCGGAGCTTCAACTTTCTCCATTCTTTCCAGCATTTTTATGCGGCTTTGAGCCTGGCCGGCCGTCTTTTTATCGTAGCGGTTCCTGTCTATGAATCTTTCGAGCTGCCTGATCCGGTCCTGCTGGTTTTTGTAAGTCGCAAGGCGCACTTCCATGCGCTTAGCCTTCTCTTCGAGGTAAAAATCATAATTGCCGGCGTATTCGTGGAGCGCCCCCCGCTCGATTTCAATTATGCGCTGAATCGTTTTATTGAGAAAGGCACGGTCGTGCGAGACCAGGATAAAAGCCGATGAGCAGTTCAGAAGATAGTCTTCCAGCCACAGAAGGCATTCCAGATCGAGGTGGTTTGTCGGCTCGTCGAGCAGCAGCAGGTCAGGTTCGGACAAAAGAAGCCTCGCCAGCTCAAGGCGCATCACCCAGCCACCACTAAGCTCGGATACCGGAATGCCAAACTGGCTGCTCCGAAACCCGAGGCCTTCAAGGATTTTTTCCGCTCTTGCTTCAAAGTCGTATCCAACCAGGTGCTCGACCCGTTCGAGCGCCCTGGCGTGTTTCGTTGCAAGGGCGGTCAGAACCTCAGGGTCCTTTTCACGATCCAGCTCCAGTTGGATGGACTCCAGTTCGGCCCGCAGCTCTAGTGCATCCTCGTGGACATCCGTGGCGCGGGCCAGAACGGATTTGTTGCGCGCCGGAACCATTTCCTGCGGAAGATGTCCTATTCGAAGGCCCCTGGTTTTGGCTAGACTGCCTGAATCGGGTTCAATAACGCCAAGCAATATGTGGAAAAGAGTGGATTTCCCGGAGCCGTTGACGCCTATAAGACCGATCCTCTGGCCCGGATGCACGTGCAGGGACACCCCATGAAAAAGCTCCCTCTTTCCCAGATATTTCGAGACGTCATTTACGGTCAGCAACAAAACGACTCCTAAAGGTGAAAACCGGCTTTGACCGATTCTATTTTAACTTTAAAGCGCGGGAATTTACGCTTAATTAATCGGGGTAAACCTCCGGCTCTGCCGGTGGGCTCCCAAAGTTTGACATTTGCGGGAGTCGTCATTCCGCCGGAATGACGGGGGTACGGTAGTCATCTCCTTTGCGGATAGTGTCGGAAGCGAACAAATACCCACAGCCGCTTTGAGCGGCCCACATTTTCATGCCTCCGGCTTTGCCGGAGGTATCTGACTCCCGTGGAACTTTCCTGCATTGCCATTCTTATCAGGAAGCCGCTATGGTTTGAAATGAAAAGAATTCTCAGAAACGTTAAAAAATGCTAAACACATCATTCGATTATGAAGTCTCACGGGAGCGCTGGTAACTTGGCCGATATTGAATCCAACTCCGATCCGGACCTCCAGGCAGTAATATTCGACTGCGACGGCATTCTCGTGAATACCGAGCCGCTGCATTACAGGGCCTTTCAGGAGGTGCTCGCCCCTCTGGGGCTGGGACACGATTTCGAAAGTTACATGGAGCATTTCGTAGGTTTTGACGACCGGGACGCTTTTATCTACGCTTTCAGCGAAGCGGGGTTGGACCTTGCCCCGATGACTCTGGACAGGCTTATCGAAGCGAAGGCCCTAGCCCTCAGGGACCTCATCGGACAGGGGGTCCCCAGTTTTCCCGGAGTAGTTGAACTGGTAAAGGAACTGATGGACAGAGGGGTCCTAATGGCTGTAGCCTCAGGGGCGCTCCGGCATGAAATCGACGCTTTCATGGCATCTCTCGGCCTCAACGGAGTGTTTCACGCAATTGTGGCTGCAGACGAAGTAAAGAAGAGCAAGCCCGACCCGGAGACCTATCTTCTTGCAATAGAGCGGCTGAGGCAGGTCCAGGGATGGAAGCGCCTTGATGTAATGAATTGCATTGCAATAGAAGATACCCGCGCCGGGATCCAATCGGCTAAATCGGCGGGGCTTCCGGTCATTGCCGTTACGAACTCGTTTTCAGCACCTGAACTTAGTGAGGCGGACAAGGTGATCGAGTCTCTTTCGGAACTTAGCTTTGCGGAAATGGTAAAGCTGCTCAAACAGCGGCGCCAGGTGCAACAATGAAACCATTAAACATGCTTTTCGTGCTTCTGGGTTTATTTGTCCCCTTAACAGCGTGGGGAGAAACTGCACGCATCGACCTGCCCCAGCCTCTGAGCAAAGAAGCGGCCGTCGAATATGCGCTGGCGCACAACAGGGCTTACAGGGCCGCTTTCGAGGACGTCTCGGTGGCCGGCGAAAAGGTCTCACAGGCTCAAGCCGACTTCTTTCCGAAGCTCGACGGGTCCTACGCATTTACACGGCTCTCCGACCAGCCTTTCGTATCGTTAACAGTGCCTAGCATGAATTTGTCTTTTCAGAAAATCCCGTTTTCGATACAAACCATCAACAGGTGGCAGGTCGATATGGTCCAACCTCTGTTTACCGGGTTTGGGCTGGCGTCCCAGTACAAGGCAAGCAAGATTGGCCTGAAGATATCTCGATACCAGCTCGAGGAGGCCCGCCTCAACCTCACACGCGACGTTCTGATCGGCCACCTCCAGACGCTCCTCGCAGAAAGACTCGTTGAAGTCGCGCATGATAATGTGGCAAGCCTGGAAGTGCAGAAAAGGAACGCCGAGGCCAATTTCCAGCAGGGAGTCGTCGCTCGGAACGACGTACTCAAAGCCGATGTGGCCCTGGCTGAAGCGGTGCAGCGAGAAAGAAACGCCGTAAAGCAATTGATTGTTCTTCGCTCGAACCTGAATCAGCTACTGGACCTGGACCTGCAGGAAAAAGTCGAACTGGCCGGAATAGAGGAAAAAACTTATCAGGTCCCCGATCTGCATCAGCTATATTCGGCTGCCGAGGAGAAACGGCCCGAATACCTGGCAGTCAAAGCTTCGATTCTGCAGGCCGAATACTCAAAAACAGCGGCCAAAAGCCGCTATTATCCGCACCTCTCCGCTTTTGCGCAATATTACCGGGAAGGTGAAGATTTCGCGGCGGATAAAAATCCATTCTCAAACAATGAAAACGCCGCCGTGGGTTTGAGAGTGGACTGGAATTTTTTTGAGGGGGGCAAGACAAGGGCTTCCGAACTTGAATGGGAGTACCGCCTGAGAGGGATGGAGCACAGACGCGACGATCTTCTTCAGAAGATCCGGCTCCAGGTGGAAAACGCCTTCGAACAGTTAAAGGTTGCGAAAGCAAACATCGACACTGCCAGGGGCGCTGTCCAACAGGCGGACGAAAACGACCGGATCACCACTCTCCAGTACAAGGAACAAGTCGTGATATTCCTTGAGGTTTTGAACGCCCAGGTATTTCTGGCCCAGACGCGTGCGGATTTTTATCAGGCCCTCTACGGGTACGAAATTGCCAAAGCTGAACTGGAGCGTGCGATTGGCGGGCCCATAGATTAGTTTCGATTGGAAAGTGTCTCTTTCGCCAGATCAAAAACCTTCCACGTGCGAGGGGTAAACCCACGCCGGACTCCGCCCTGCGAAGGGCTTTCAAGGCATCGAATATGGCAAACGAAAAACCGACCGAATCCGAGCGCCCGAACAATAACAGCAGAGCGCGGCGAATCAAGATCGGAGGATTGATCGTCCTGGTTGTGGCGGTTGTGGCGAGCATCTACTGGTGGGTTTTCATGAGAAATTATGTATCTACCGATGACGCTTATGCCAGGGCGGACAGCGCGATGGTTAGCGCCCGAATCCCCGGAACTATCCTCAAGGTGTTCGTGGATAACGATTTTGCGGTCCAGACCGGACAACCCCTCATAGAACTGGACTCAGCCGATTACAAAGTTGCCGCAGATAAAGCAAAGGCGGCGCTCGACGAAGATGAGGCATACCTCAAAACCGTAGAAATAATGGTGCCTCCGGTCAATGTCCAGACATCCTCTCAGGTGGAGGCCGCCGAGGCGGTACTCAAGGCTGCCCAGGACGCAGAGGCGCAAACCAGGCACAATATCCAACAATTAAGGGACACCCGCGCCGCTGCCGCGGCCGATTTGGCCCAAGCCGAGCGCGATTACAAGCGCTTCGAAGCCCTTTCGGCTTCCGGCGCCGGCACCCAACGCCAGCGAGAGCAGGCACAAACTACATATGACAGGGCGAAGCCCCAACTAAGAGCAGTAGACGCCCAGATAGCCGCCTTAGAGTCGGCTCTTGCGGCCGCCTCTCAACAGGTGATTCGAGCCAGGGCTCAGCTTCAAACCGCAAGAAGCGAGCGGGCCAACGTAGATGTCCAGCTCCACAAAGTTGAAGCTCTCAAAGCTAAACGTGACAAGTCAATGGCCGACCTTGAGGCCGCTCGGCTCAATCTCTCTTACTGCTTGATTGCGGCGCCGATTGAAGGCTACATTGCTCAAAAAAATATTCAGGTTGGCGACCGGATTCAGCCGGGACAGGCCCTGATGGCCGTTGTCCCATTGAGCAAGATTTACCTTGAAGCAAATTTCAAGGAAACTCAGCTCACGAACGTGCGTATCGGGCAGCCCGCCTCGGTATCGGCCGATATCTATCCCGGATACGCGTACACGGGGAAGGTGGCTGGAATCAGGGCAGGGACCGGCGCAGCTTTTTCCCTCATTCCACCCGAGAATGCCACCGGCAACTGGATCAAAGTCGTTCAGCGGATTCCGGTAAAGATCGAACTGGACAAACCACCCCCCCCTGACCATCCATTGAGGGTCGGAGCGTCTCTGGACGTGACCATAGATGTGGCGGACAGGAGCGGTGCGCATCTGCTGCAAACCGCCCCGAACATCGCTTTGTCGCCATCATCAGAAAAGCCATGACCTCTGAGATCGAATACCACCCCAAGGTAAATAAATGGGTTGTAGCCCTCTCGGTGATGCTCCCGACCTTCATCGAGGTTATGGATACCAGTGTAGTCAACGTCTCCCTTCCACATATTCAGGGGAGCATGAACGCGGGGTTGGACGAGGTCACCTGGGTACTTACGTCCTATCTTGTCTCCAACGCCATCATAATTCCTATTACCGGTTGGCTGGCCAGCGTTTTTGGAAGGAAGCGCTATCTGATATTTTCCCTTTTGCTTTTCACGGCGGCCTCGATTCTTTGCGGCGCAGCGCCATCTCTTAGCATGCTCATAATAGCGCGGGTCCTGCAAGGTCTCGGTGGAGGCGGACTCCAGCCGCTTTCTCAGGCAATTTTGCTCGAAACCTTCCCACGGCGCGAACACGGTATGGCAATGGCCGTTTTCGGAATGGGCGTGGTAATGGCCCCCATAGTTGGACCGGTCATAGGCGGGTGGATTACGGATGAATGGTCCTGGCGATGGGTTTTCTACATAAACCTGCCGGCCGGAGTACTCGCCGTCTTTCTCACGACTCTTTTCATCCACGATCCGGCCTACATAAAGCGGGAAGTGTTCCGCATCGACAGATGGGGCCTTTTCTTGCTTACCCTTGGCCTTGGCGCGCTTCAAATCGTCCTGGATAAAGGGGAGCGTGAGGACTGGCTTCAGTCTAATTTCATTCTTATCCTCTCAATCACGGCTGCGCTGGCTTTGACTCTTTTCATTATCGTGGAGCTGCACACCGAACATCCAGTTGTCGATCTCAGGATTTTCAAGGACAGGAGTTTCAGCGCCGGAACTACAATTATGTTTCTGGGCTTTTTCTGTTTATTTGGGAGCTTCGTTCTGCTGCCCCTCTATGCCCAGCAGTTGATGGGATATACGGCGTTTTGGGCCGGACTGATTCTGGGTCCGGGAGGTATATCGAGCTTTGTTATAATGCCCATTGCAGGCATTTTGATGAGAAAGGGAATCAAACCATGGCTCCTGCTGATCGCGGGTCTCGGCATCACGTCTTATGCATTATTCATGATGTCGAATTTCAACCTCGAAGGGGATTTTTACTCGATAGCCTTGCCTCGGCTGATCCAGGGGCTTGGCCTTGGGCTGTTTTTTGTTCCCCTTTCAGCGGCAGCCTACTTTAACGTCCCGGTGGAGCAGATGGGCAACGCATCCGGAGTTTTCAACCTCGTGAGAAACCTCGGGGGCAGTTTCGGGGTCGCCTTCAGCGCCACGCTCCTCTCGCAGCGCAATCAAGTCCACCAGACCTTTCTTTCTGAAAGAATCACTCCTTACAATCCCGCCTTCCGGGAGGCCTATCAGCGGGCGCAGGATTTTCTCCAGATGAATCATTCGGCGGCCGCTCCATCAACGGGAGGACTTGCATTCCTCTACCAGGAGGTTTTGCGTCAGGCGAGCATGCTTTCGTTCAACGACGTTTTTTATGTACTTTCCATCGGGACGGCCATTCTCATTCCGCTCACTTTATTACTGAGAAAGGGGCGCTCCGGGGCTGCTTCATCTGGAGCAGGCATGCACTGACCCGGACGCGAATTGTTTGTCTGAACAGATTTGGAGGAAACCAGTTGCAGATGGTACCCGCAAACGAGATTGCAAACAGGATTGTGGCGCTGCAGGCGCTGCTGAGGCAAAAGAGAGTCGATGCCGCAGTAATACGGCAAAATGCCGATCTGTTTTACTTCACAGGCACCGTTCAGGATTCTCACCTCATTGTGCCCTCCTCAGGGAACCCGGTCTTCGTTGTGCGGCGAAGCCTTGCGCGGGCTGAGGCGGAATCGCCTCTGCGTCCCATAATCCAGATGAAGAGCCTGGTTGACGTACGCGAAGCCACCTTTGAAGCATGCGGGACCAGCGAACCCAAAACGATCGGTTTTGAACTGGACGTACTCCCGGCCAACGCATTTTTCACCTACGACGAAAAGATCTTTCCCAAACAGCAGATCGTTGACATAAGCGGCCCCATACGTCAGGTACGTACGATAAAATCATCCTGGGAAATCCGGATAATGCGGGATGCGGCCGCCATATCGAAACTTGTAGCTGAATCGGTCCCGCATCTTCTCACCCCGGGAATGACCGAACTCGAACTGTGCGCCGAGTTGGAGGCTGTCTCACGCAAGGCCGGCAATTCAGGAATGACTCGCTTAAGGGCCTTTAACCTGGAGATGGTTTTCGGACATATTCTCTCGGGACCCAATGCCGCAGTTCCTTCCTATACCGATGCGCCTACGGGAGGTCCGGGCATTTCGCCGGCATTCGGACAAGGCGCCGGAGACAGAAAAATAATCGCTGGTGAAATTGTGAGCGTCGATACGATGATTATGTGGAACGGGTATGCAAACGACCAAACCAGGAATTTCTGCATCGGCCCGCCTCCCCCCAGACTCGCCAGCGCTTACGAATTCGTTCAGTCGGTGCATGCCCGCTTCAGGAATCTGGCGCGCCCGGGCGCCGTCACGGGCGAACTCTATGAAACCGTATGGCGGTGGGCTCGAGAAGCTGGATGGGCCACGTGGTTCATGGGCTGCTCAGATCCAAAGATTACCTTTGTCGCACACGGCATAGGCGTTGAGGTAGACGAATTTCCTTTTATCGCCCAGGGGCAGAAATTGGCGCTTCAGCAAGGGATGGTTTTCGCATTCGAACCCAAAGTCATCATTCCGGACGAAGGAATGGCCGGATTCGAAAATACCTACCTTGTCACAAGTGATGGCATTGAATCTCTGAATACAGCCACCGAAGAACTGGTGATAATCTGAGCGGAGGGTGAAATGAACGAGGATCTGGACCGTAATCTGGATTTATGGAAAAGCCAACTCGAAAAAGCGTGGCGCAGAATTCCCAAACCCTTTCGCAGCGAACGGGCCGTTCACAGAACGCTTCAATGCCATCTATACAGAATGCTGCAGGAACTCGGCTGCAGTACTGTGGCCGACTACATGCCTCCGCGAATCGCTGACCGGCCCGTTGACATTATAGCCGTGAACGAGGATAACGAAATAGCTTACGCCCTATGCCTGGACACTCTGGTTACCCTGGCGGCGGTCAAAAGCCTCAGCAGTTTCGCAGCATTGAACAAAATTATCTTCACAACGGGTATGCTTGAGAAGAAAGTAAAGGAAAGCAGGTTTTTTCTCAATGAAGAGATAAAGCACATTCATCTGAAACCGTTTGACCATTAAGGATTAATTCTTTAAATCAGACGACAAGTACTGTATAAAGGCTTGCCCATAATGTGAAATTGATTCCAGTTCGCGAAGGTTGTGCGATGACCAAAAAGGCCGTTCTTCAAAGCCGTTCTTTACTGGTGCTGCTTTGTTTTTTTATCATCATGTTGCACTTTGAAGCTTCTCAAGCCGCCGAACCAAGGGTCTTCAGTCTGGATCAACTTATCGAAATGGCACTGGAGACCAGCCCTGAGTTAAAAATGGCCGAGCAGGACATACTGGCGGCCAAGAGCGAATATAAAGAGGCGAAGGGCGGCCAGCGGCCACAGCTTGATCTTATAGCAACAGGCGGTCCGGCCGAAAACGCTCAATTCCCCACGGTCGTATTGACTGGTAAAAACACCGGCATTCTTCTTTCGCATGATGAAGGATGGGGGCATGTCGGTGTTTTCGGAAGGCTCGATTTTGTTATCACACAGCCCCTCTATACCTTCGGGAAGATATCAAACCGCAAAGATGCCGCCGCATTAGGGGTCGAAGCTCACACAGCGGCCAGGGAAGAGCGGCGAAACAAGATCGTTCTTAACGTCAAGGAGCTTTACTACGCTTATCTAATAGCCTTACAGGGCAAGAACGCCGCAAGGGATGCCGACGCGTATATAGATGACGCCGGCAGACGCATCAAACGGTTAATTGAACTGAAAGCAAAAAATGTTGACCCCAGCGATCTTTACCGGATGGACGCTTTTGCAGCCGAGGTTAAGGCTTTTGCCGCCAAGGCCGAGTCAGGGTCTCGGACCGCCTACACCGCTCTAAAAACAGCAGTCGGATTGCCCGAACACGCAGAATGGAGGATCAAAGAGACCGAACTGCCCAAAAATCCGGCGAACCTTGAACCTGAAGAGGAATACATCCAGCGTGCCCTCACAAGTAGACCTGAGCTCCTGGAAGTGAAAAAAGGGGTTGAAGCTAAGGGGAAACTGACTGACGCCGCCAAAGCCGACCTGTATCCCTCCATTTTTGCCGCCGCTCAAGGATCGTTTGCCGGCGCGCCCGACCGTGAAAAGTTCGATAACACATACATTGCCGATGCATTCAATCATTCTTACGCCGGAGTGTTTGCCGGGGCTCAATGGCACCTGGATTTCGGTATCGGAAATGGAAAGCTCGACAAAGCCAGGGCCGAGTATCAGAAGATGCGCAATACTCAGGAATTCGCCGAAAAAAATATCCCCGTCGAGGTGGTAAAATATTACCAGGACGCTGTTGAAGCCAGCAAATCCTTCACGGCTTATGAGCAGGCAGCCGTTGGTTCACGCAGGTGGATTGTTACGGCTTTTTCCAATTTCGATCTGGGAATCGGCACAGCCCGAGATATGTTCGATGCCATAGACCGTTATGGAAAAAACCAGGGTGAATATCTCCGCTCGTTGTACAATTACCACGTATCGCTTGCGCGTTTAGATTACGCGATAGGTAAAAGAACCGATATGCCTTGAAAGACCCCCCAGGGGGGCGCATATTTGATTTTTATATGAAAATTGTTGCAGGTTTCCGCCCAGGACAAGAATGAATCTGCTCAGGAGATTTACGAAAGACCTCGTGGCTTGGGTCCTTCCCAGGCCACGTTTTATTCTGGTGGCCGCATTGCTGAGCGCAATCGCCTCGCTCTGGCTTGCGGCTGTCCGGCTTGAAGTGCGAACCGCCCAGCTTGAGCTCATCTCCCCCATACATCCCCTTATAGCCAAATCGGAGATGTTGGACGAATTCAATTTCCACGGCAAAACCACCTTCGCGCTCGTCGTTCGAGGCCCTACACAGGACAGGGCCATCGAATTCATGAACGCCATAGTTTCAAAAATCCACGCGGACCCCGAACATTTTCAAGACGTATTTTACAGAATAAATCCGGATGAGTTCAAGAAATGGCTACTGTATTACCTCAATAAACCCGAACTCGTCAGTATCAGGGACACACTCGAAAAGAACTCCGTGCTCGTCCACAAGATGGCCGATAACCCCGACCTGCTCAATTTTTTCAAACTGGTAAACCAGGATATGGCCTCCAGGATGGTCGGCGAGTTTTTTACCGGCTTTCTCGACGAGGAGGTGACCCCGGAAGGCCCCGGTAAAGACAACAAGCCGTTGGATCTCGAATTTCTCATAAAGGTCCTCGATGGGTTTTCACGATATCTTTCCGGCACACAAAAGTATGTTTCCCCCTGGTCCTCATTTTTCAAAAGCGGGGCGTGGGCTCTCGAAAAGGAGGGCTACCTTTGGGAAGGCAAAAAGAAGTTGCTGATAGCTGAGGTGATGCCCAGCAAAGTTTCCGGACAGGTTAGCAAGACTCTGGGATCGCTTAGCCAACTTCGAAATTATATACATGAACTCAAGACATCCGGCTTCAGTGACTGTGAAGCCGGGGTCACCGGGCAGGAAGCGCTTAACAACGATGAAATGCTGACGGCAATGGCGGATATGACCAATGCGACCTGGCTATCGATGCTGGGAGTCATGCTGGTAATGGTCTTGTTTCTGCGAGGGTTTCGCCATCCGTTGATAATCACCCTGTCTCTTGCCGTGGGTCTGTGCTGGACATTCGGCTGGACGGCGGTTTTCATAGGTCATTTGAATATCCTTTCGATCATCTTTGCGCCGATGCTCTGCGGTCTGGGAGTTGATTACGCGATCCACTGGTTTGCCAGATTTGAGGAGGAAAGAGATCTCTATGACGGGAGTCGTTCCGCTGTTATCAAAAGGGTCATGGATAAGTCAGGCCCAGGGATAATGCTGGCGGGTCTGAGCACCGCATTTTCTTTCCTTCCATTTATTCTTACCGGCTTTCGGGGACTGATGGAACTCGGTATGATAACCGGGGTTGGAATTCTTTTCATCGTGTTGGCCGACTTCACGGTACTGCCCGCACTAAGTCACTATCTGGCCGCCCAAAAGCCTCTTTCCGGACCATCTGCCGTTAATGGAAATAACAGGTATCTTCTGCGGCTCGGCCCGTGGGGCGTACGAACAATCCTCGCCGCAGCTCTGGTCCTCAGCATAGCGGGTTCGATCGGCGCTTCCCGCGTGAAGTTCGATCTTAATCCTCTGCGCCTCCAGCCCAAGAACTCGGAATCGGTCTATTGGGAAAAAGTCCTGGTCGAGAATTCCGACCGCTCGATAATTTCGGCGGCGGTCCTCACCGACTCGCCTGAAGAAGTAGAAACCGTGTCCGCAAAATTCAGAGCGTTGCCCACCGTTATAGATGTGGACGACGTCTTCTCACTGCTTCCCGAGAACCAGGAAGAAAAAATACCGGTTTTGAGGTCTATTGCTCTCCTGGTTCCCGAGCTGAAACCGTCTGTTGCACTCTTGGCCACGGAGCACGGCCCCGACAATCCCGATGGGATAGCAGAGGCGAGCGACGGTTCATCCTATAAGGCCGGGTTGATCGAGGTCCTTCAGAGGATCAGGTTCAAGATGCAGGCTGAACAGGCTGAGAAGTGGGGAGCCTCCAAGCCCCTGGTAGGACAAATGGTTAACGTCAAGGAATCGATAGACGGGATCGTCCAATCTCTTGGCAATGCACCCACAGTGCTCGACAGCCTTTTAGAATACCGCCGGCATTTTAACAAAGACGTCGTGGAGCAGTGGACCCTGATCAAAGAATGCTCTTGCGGTTCTACGATGAGTATTCGGGACATTCCATCGCAACTGAGGGACCAGTTTTTTCAGGGAGGCAAATATCTTATCAGGATTTATCCCAGGGAGTCGATCTTTGAGGAAGGAGCATTGACGCGCTTTGTTAACGACCTGCAGTCGGTGAACCCTGACGTCTTGGGCGACCCCATTAATCTGTATGTTTTTGCCTCGGCTTTCAAGAAAGCGTCAATCAACGCTTCCATTTACGCACTGGCCGCCATCGCGCTGCTTCTTACATTTACATTCCGAAGTTTGCGGCTTATGCTTATAGCCATTATCCCACTCGTGGTAGGGACGATCTGGACAGTGGGCATAATGGGAGCAGCACACTTCGATTTCAATCTTGCAAACAGCATTTTCATGCCGCTCGTGGTCGGGGCCGGCGTAGAATATGGGGTGATCATTCTTTATAGATGGAAAGAGGGCCCGACCGTGTGTGGACGCCTTCCTTTCAGTACGGGCAAAGGGGTCATCCTGGCAGCCTTGACCACTACTATTGGCTTTGGCACGTTGATGATATCGAACCATAGGGGCATTTTCAGCCTGGGTTTTGTGGCGTGGGCTGGAAGCCTCTGTGTCCTTTTCGCTGCGCTGTTCATCATGCCCGCAATTCTGTGTTTTATGAAGGAGCCGGCCCCGGTTGCCGACAAGGAGGCTATAAATGCCCGGCGTTAGGGTATGGAATTTTCTTTTCGCATTCTTTTTGGTCGTCATCGGGACCGCCGCGCCTCTGAGAGCGCAATCGGGTGCTGCCGACCAGGTGCGCTCGGTGCTCGAAAAAGCCATGGACATCCAGACTAAGCCCGAACTCCAGGGGCCTGAACACCGCAAAGAGAGGGCTGCACAGATTCGGAAACTGATTGCTGAAAATTTCCTGTCCGGGGAAATGGCCAGGGAATCGTTGGCGGGCTATTGGGAGAAGCTTTCAGCAAAGCAGCGCGAGCAGTACCAGGCGCTTTTCACAGCTATTTTCACGGATTCATATTCCAGGCGCGTTTTGGATTTCCTCAAAAGGGAGACAATTGAATACCCTGGTGAAACTCCCGAAGGCATATACACAAAAGTGAGCACTATAATAATGCGAACAAACGAGCACATTCCGGTCGACTATATACTGGAGCGCAAAGAAAAGAAGTGGATGATCAGAGATGTGATAATTGATGGAGTAGGTACAGTCGAAACCTATCGTAATGGTTTCGGCGCATTCTTAAGGAATAATGCTTTCGATGCTCTTATTCAGAGGATGGCAACTCAGAAAAGGGCCGGAGAGGAACTTTGATCACTCAAAAGCCACACCCTGCGCCTTCCTGTCACATGCTGGATCACAGGATGAGCAAGCCATCAAGAATCACCTCCAGGCAGGTGCGCCCTGCCGGGCGCACAAATAAAAAGGGCCGGCTTTGGGCCGGCCCTTTCGTTTTGCCGAACGTCCCCAGCCGGATTTGAACCGGCGTCGCCGGCGTGAAAGGCCGGTGTCCTGGACCGGACTAGACGATGGGGACATTGAAAAACCGGGGCCTATCTAACGGAGCCTCCGGGCCATGTCAACAGGATTATGGGCCGTACCTGCCGGCAGACGCCCCGGAGGGCTTGAGCTCCGAAGCGCTACTTCTAGCACTCAAGCAGGTTGCTGTCAAGCTGCAGCACGCACAGCCGCCGCGCACAGTGTGGTAAGCTGTAGCAAGCAAATGAAATTCCACTCCGAAAAGCAGGCGAAATGTCTGATTCTGGCATTCCGGATGCGCTTAAACCCGCAAAATAAAAAAAAGCCCGAGACCTCTCAGGCTTCAAAACACTCCGATATGATGGGCCGTGCAAGATTCGAACTTGCGACTCTCTGCTTAAAAGGCAGATACTCTACCTCCTGAGTTAACGGCCCCCACTTCTTTGTTCAGAGTGCTCTTAGTAGCATTCTTCCTCGTTTCGTGTCAACATAAAGAGTTTGTCCAGGGCTACTCGATTCAGGTCAGGGGTGGGGAGCGCCCCATGATTTATCGGCTCCTGCCGTTAATTGCCGCTGAGGTCTCTGCCAACTTTCGGTCTTTGTTCCAGCCGCAGCAACAGCAGTCCCTGCAGTCATTAATCGGACCTTGACAATTCATGGGGTCGTATTAATAGCGTTGGAATCACATGGACATGGCTTCTAAGTAATTCGAACGCCCTGGAACTCTGATGCCAACCGTCACTTTGGGAGAAAGCAAAATGAAAAAGATCGCTCTGGGACCGCAGACCCTGATTTATCCGATGCCGGCCTTTCTAATAGGCGCCACTGTAAGCGAAAAACCCAACTTCATGACTGCCGCCTGGAGCGGGATAGCGGCCAGCACGCCTCCCATGATCACGCTGGCCCTTCAGCATCACCGCTACACCCTGAAAGGAATAAGGGAAAATGGTGTATTCTCCGTGAACGTGCCAAGCGCGGCACTGGTCAGGGAAACGGACTATTGCGGCCTGATTTCGGGGACCACAAAGGCGGACAAGGTGAAAGACTGCAATTTCACTATATTCTATGGGAAACTGAGAAACGCTCCCCTGATCGAACAGTGCCCGGTCAACCTGGAATGCAAGGTTGTCCATATTCTCACCCTTGGCTCGCATACCCTCGTGATCGGTCAGATCGAGGAGGTCCACGTATCCGAAGATTGCATGACGGATGGCGAGCCCGATCCGGCAAAAATCGATCCGCTCATGTACGTAACAGGCGCGAACAAAGCCTACTTCAGGATCGGTGAAAAAATCGGACCTGCCTTCAAAATCGGAATGGAGCTCAAGAAATCGAAGCGCTGATTACAGGCCAAAATGTAATAAGACATTTCCGGCGAGCCGGCCATGCTTTCCAGCCCTGCCATATATTTGCCGGAATGTAATTTTTGTAATATGCGCAATAGATCAAAAAAGAGTGTTTTGTTGTCTTGCGATTCCGGAGGTGTGCAATATAATCTGATCAGCTTGACATTGTCGAACTGGGAGATCGTGAACTAATGCCGAAAGGCGGCGTGCTGCAAAGTAATCGATTCACGGAGATGACCGGGTGCTCGGGCGGGGCAGGCGGAACAGGTTGAGTCGATTCCAAGAATGCCGGCGAGACACAAGTCCCTCCCGGCCCCGGTCTGAGAGATTACCACTCCAGAGTTCATTTGCTCGTTTTACTGGGTCTCTTTCTGCAGAATTACGACTTCGATCTGGCCCTCCAGGGCCTTTTTGAATTTCGTGGCATCGTCCTCCGAGCCGACTATTGCGCCATAGTGCATCGGGATGGCGATCTTCGGGTTGATCGCCTTTGCCGCCTGTACAGCTTCATCAGCGGTCATGACATAAGTTCCTGATACGGGCAGAAACGCGATATCCACGTCAAGCTGCTTCATCTCAGGAATAAAATCGGTGTCGCCCGCGTGATAATAGCGGACACCATCCAGTTTGAAGACAAAAGAGAGCATACCTGCGGCTTTGGGATGGAAGTCTTTGTTGGTGTTGTAGGCCGGCCCGACTTCTATCTCAACGCCTTTGACGCTCAGCGTTGCGCCGGGGGCCACTACCTTTATGTCGCCCTTGAGTTTCTTGGCCGAAGCCGCATCGGTTACTATGACGGAATCCTTTTTCTGGATTTTGGCCACGTCTTCGGGTGAGTTGTGATCGAAATGATCATGGCTGACCATGATAAGGTCGGCGGGCTTTGTGACCGTAATCTGGAATGGATCGACCAGAACCACCGTACTTCCGTCGATGCGGATCCCATCATGGCCAAGCCAGTGTATTTTTTTCACCGCTTCCTTCAGATCCATGCTTTCCTCCTTTTGCAGTTTTGTATAGTCAGTTGCGCACCCTTGAACTCGAACCGGGCAAGGACTCTCCCTAAAAGATTTTGCTTATAATATATGAGTTCTGTCCTGGAATCCAGATGGTGGATTTCTCTCTCCGAGTTCCGGCTTGCACCCTGTTTCCTTTTTGGGTTAAAGTGGCCACGCGAGGTATCCAGTGATCCAACATCAAGCATCCTGAACCTTTTAGCCGGATTTCGCAGTGATTCAGCGCTTTTTGAACAGGCTTTTGAACGATCGACTAAGGGATTTCGAAATTGCCCATCATGCCGAATTCCCTGCTCAGCCGCCGATTTTCGGGAAACTCTCATCTCCGCTTCCGGAAGCCGTCGAAGACGCGCTGCTCAAGCTCGGAATATCGGCTCTTTACAGTCACCAGGCACTGGCCCTCGAGCACATCCGGTCAGGCCGGCATACCGTTGTGTCCACGCCGACATCGAGCGGAAAATCCCTCATATACAACCTGGCCGTTGCCGAGGCGCTGATCTGTAACCCAGACCGGCGCGCGCTCTACCCCAACTTCCGCAGTTGTGAAGGTTAAGTTGTTGATATTTCACAATCTGAGGTCAAAAGTCGTCACTACAAATTGTGTTTTTCAAATCTTCGCGGCAAGCTCAGTT
>Ga0187890_10001186_pt1 | contig 18990 bp, 8 predicted proteins | sample June2016WEW_21_1_FD_133005 | JGI IMG/M metagenome (GOLD analysis project Ga0187890, IMG submission 133005) | Peatland microbial communities from SPRUCE experiment site at the Marcell Experimental Forest, Minnesota, USA - June2016WEW_21_10 | ecosystem: Environmental > Terrestrial > Soil >... | reverse complement strand
GGCGTCTCTGTGAGTGGAACTTCCTCAGGGCTGAAAGACAGTGCGACGACCTTGCTGCCGCATCAAGTGGCTTTCGTAGATACCGTTTTGAGTTCTGCGAGCAGGCGTATCGTAATGCTTCGCGGGGGTGTAGGGCTTGGCAAGACCACTGCAATAGCTTCTGCGGTCGCTGGTTTGTTGCGCGAGCGCGCAGGGGCGCGGGTGCTGGTCTTGTGCCCAGCAGCTCTCAGATTTCAATGGGCGGAGATGCTTAGGCGGGAGGGTGCTCCCGCTTGGCTTGTCGATCGTTACAGATTTCGCGAGATGCTCGAGTCGAGCGCAGGCGGTGAGTTGTGGAAGCGCGGCGCAGCCACGGTTCTCACTGATGATTTTGCAAAGCAACCCGATATCCGAGACAGCTTGGCGAACGTCCATTGGGACTTGGTTGTCGCTGATGAAGCGCACCGATTTTCAGGAGCTCGTGCGGAGCTTCTCAAAGGTGTCGGGGACGACGCGGGCCGTGTTGTTCTTGCAACACTGCCAGGCATGGCTCCCCCGAACGCATTTTCCTTGGAAAGTGTCACAGTGGTGGACTGGCGACGCGATGAACTTGTGGATGACAAAGGCAAGCTGCTGCATGTTTCGCCGCGGCCTGTTTTGCATGAAATTCGCTTTGTTCAGAGCGAGGCCGAGCATAATCTCTCGCATATTATAAAGGCCCTGTGTGTGGCGCTGGAAAGCGGGGGTCTTCTGCAAGGGTTTGCCAGCTCAGTCCTAATTACAAGCCTTCATTCAAGTCCCGCAGCACTTGAGAGGACCCTGCAACGGTTCGTTGTAGGGGTGGAAAAGAATGATGAGATCAATGCGCTCCTTCCCGACGAAGATGGGGGCGAGGCGCCAGAACCGGTCGATCCACATGTGGCAGAGAAGGGGCGAGTAATTGCTGGACAAGCGCTTCAAGTGTTGGAGGCTATTCAGGTCGACTCGAAGCTCGGAGCATTTGGAACCCTCATCGGCGATCTTACACACGTGGAAGCGCCAGCTAAGCGAATCTGTGTGCTCACCGATTACCTGACTACACTTTACTACCTGGCTGCCGAGGTCGAAGGGTGCGACATTCCGTTCGAGCTGATACACGGCAGCATGGGGCGAGATGCCCGGCAGGAATCGTTGAGGAAGTTCGAGAACGCGGGGGGAATTCTTCTGGCAACAAGAGCAGTGATGAGTGAAGGCCTCAATCTGCCCGACGTTACAGACTTGGTATTGTATGACGTGCCGCGTAACAGGTCGGCACTTCAACAGGTGTTTGGCCGGTTTGATCGGCTCGGGAGGATCGGCCGATTGACCATTCATGTGCTCGTACCGGAGGATGGTCCGGATGCAACGGACTTCGAGCCCGTCCGCCTGTTGCATGAGATTGACCTGGAGCAGCAAGAGTGAGCCCCTGTGTCGTCACAGTAAAGAACTGGCGCCGTATGCGTCGAAGCGTGAAGCTGATTCACAGCGCATTGTTGGGTCTCCCAGCCTGCAGAACATGCATTAGCTCTGAAAAGAGCCTGACCTACATCGTTCCGATCTGGACCAAACGTTGCTCCTGGGCGGTTGTCGCCTCGTTTATGAGTTCGTAAGCTGCCCGAAATGGGCATTACCGTCGTCAGCTCCTCCGCCAATCATCGCCGCATCGCGCGCGGCCGGGAGTGGCTCGAAGCGCGTGCACCTGCGGAACAAGTCCTGATCATCGGGGCGACCCTCGGCGCAGCGAATGAAGTCGCCCGCAGCCTCGCTCAGACTAAGGGCGCGTCATTTGGTTATCACCGGATGACCTTGGGGCAGCTTGCGGCGGCGCTCGCACGACCAGCGTTGGCTGCGCAACGGACGGTTCCACTTGGCCCCCTGGGCATTGAAGCCGTTACGAACCGAGCCGTCCATAAGTTGTCTGAGGTTGGTGCGCTTGGCCGATACGCGAAGCTTATGAACGGGCCCGGGTTCGCCTGCGCTATTGCGAATGTCATAACGGAATTGCGACTTGAGCAGATAGCGCCTGATGCCCTTGCGGGCGTGGTATCCGACCTGCGTCCCTTGCTCCAGGCTTATGAAGGGGAGCTTCTCGGCCACGGGTTCACCGACTGGCCGGGTGTTCTCCATTTTGCCGTCGCCGCAGCGACAGACCGTGGGTGCAGACATCAGTTGCTGGGCCTTCCAACATTGCTGCTCGACGTACCTGTCACAACAGCGTCCGACCTTGCCCTCGTTCGCGCCCTTTGCTCACGCACTCCGGAGATGCTCGTCACGGTGCCGGCTAATGATGCGATGACGCATGCAAGACTCCGGACCGGGTTCGGGGCAGAGATCGTTGATCTTGACTCACTCCCCGCTTATCGGTCCGCGCTCCAGCTTGAGGGAGGTGGATCGCTGCTACGCCTCCAGCGTCACCTCTTCAACGATGTATCGTCCGCTCCGGAGGCGCAGCTCGATGACCAGGTTGTTATCTTCTCGGCGCCGGGAGAAAGCCGCGAATGCGTCGAGATAGTCCGCCGGGTATTCGCGCTGGCGCAGGAGGGAATTGCCTTTGACCGAATGGCGGTTTTACTGCGCTCGCCGCGGGAATACCGATCGCACCTGGAAGAGGCATTCGGGCGCGCTAATGTACCAGTCTATTTTGCGCGCGGCGCGGTTCGCCCGGATCCGGCTGGCCGAGCATTTCATGCACTGCTCTGTTGTGCTGCCGAAAATCTCTCGGCGCGACGGTTTGCTGAATATCTCTCGCTGAGCCAGGTGCCGGACTCAAAACCTGACGGTTCTCCGCCAGACCCGGTAGCCCCGACAGAGCGCTGGGTCGCTCCTGACCAAGATCTGATCCCACGTGCCGTCGCGGAAGCTTTAAGCGCAGAGACTTTGCCACAGAACGTCCCTGGTGCTTCCAGCGATCCTGATAAAGACCCTGTTATTGCCGGTCAGCTGCGAGCTCCGCGGCGCTGGGAGCGTCTGCTCGTGGAGGTAGCGGTTATAGGCGGGCGCGAGCGGTGGCGGAAGCGGATCGATGGGTTCGCCGGAGAGCTTCGCAGCCGGCTTACCGAAATCGAGGACGAGAACGAAGCAAAGGGTGCAGCAGTTCGGCGAACGCTCGAAGATTTGGAGGCGTTCGGGCACTATGCTCTGCCGCTCATCAAAAGCCTCGACGCATTACCGAAGTCGGCCACCTGGGGCGAATGGCTTGACCACCTAGGGGCGCTAGCAACTCGTGCACTGCGCGAGCCGCAGCGGGTGTTGTCGGTGCTTTCCGAGCTCTCACCGATGGCGGCTGTTGGCCCGGTGACGCTCAGTGACGTTTTGCTCGTGATTTCGGATCTTCTGTTGGAGATCGGCGTTCCGCCTCCCGCTCAACGATATGGAGCAGTTTTTGTCGGACCGGTGGAAGCGGCCAGAGGGATGTCGTTCGACACGGTTTTCATACCCGGACTCGCCGAGAGGCTGTTCCCCCGCAAAATTGTCGAAGATCCAATCATACTCGATACCTTGCGAAGCAAATTGAACGCAGGGCTTGCAACAAACGAGCAACGCCTCGCGCAGGAGCGGCTCGCACTCTGTATCGCAGTCGGTGTCGCAGAGCGACGCCTCTATCTGTCCTATCCCCGTTTGGACCTTCAGCAAGGCCGGCCGCGGGTTCCCTCGTTTTATGCTTTGGAGGCCGTACGTGCGGCGGAAGGTCGGCTCCCTGACTTTGCCGAGCTTGAGCGTCGAGCCGAGGCGGAAAGCTCCGCTCGGATCGGCTGGCCGGCCCCAGAGGAGCCGGCTAAGGCGATCGACCACGCCGAATACGACCTTGCCGTGCTGGCTCGCTTCCTCAACACCGACGCGGGTCAATCCCAAGGAACGGCGCGGTACCTGCTCACGACGAATTCCTATTTGGGCCGAGCGCTAAGAACCCGTTGGCAGAAATGGAGCGCGCAATGGACGCCGGCCGATGGTCTCGTCAAAGTATCGGCGGCATCTCAGAGTGCAATTGCCAAGCACGCGCTCGGCATGCGTAGCTATTCGCCAACCGCGCTCCAAAATTATGCCGCTTGTCCGTACAAGTTTTTCCTTCAGGCTATTCACAGGCTTGCACCACGTGAAGTTCCTGAGGCGATCGACGAGCTTGATCCTCTTCAGCGCGGATCCCTCATTCACGAGATACAGTTCGAACTGTTCGAGCGACTGAAGGAAGCTAGTTTGTTGCCCATCAGCAGGCAGAATTTAGAGCGTGTGGGCACTACGCTCGATGAGGTCATTGAAGAAGCTGCTCGTCAATTCTACTCGGATCTTGCGCCGGCGATAGATCGGGTGTGGGACGACGGTATTGATTCCATCCGGGTGGATCTACGCGAGTGGCTCCGCCGCGCAAGTGAAGATGATTCAGGCTACGTGCCTTGGCGGTTTGAGCTTTCCTTCGGACTTGCTGACAGCGGTGCACAAAGGCGGCAGGCCGACCCACATTCGACCCCCAAGCCAGTCGATCTCGACTGCGGCATTCAACTCCGCGGCTCGATCGACCTCGTCGAACGTCACTCGAGCGGGCACATCCGGATCAGCGATCATAAGACCGGCAAGGCTAACGGAGAAGACGGGCAGATCATCGCGGGCGGAAAATCCTTACAGCCAGCGCTTTATGCGCTGGTCGCTGAAAAGCTCTTTCGCGGAGAGCTGAAAGTTGATTGCGGACGTTTGTACTTTTGCACCTCCGCAGGTGGATTCTCTGAGATCACCGTCCCCCTAGATCGACAGACCCGAAGTTCCATCGCGCAGGTAGCGGAAATCATCGGGGCGGGACTCGACGAGCCGTTTTTGCCGGCGGCGCCGGCCGAACGGCAATGTGCGCGGTGCGACTATCAGCCGGTCTGTGGTCCGTACGAAGAGCTGCGAACGCGTCGGAAACCGAAAAGGCAACTCGCGCCCCTCCTTAAGCTGCGGGACATGCCATGACGGTGTCGAAAGCCAAATTGGCCGACGCGGAGGCACGGCGCCGAATTCTAACTGATTTCGGGACGACTCTTTTCGTCGAGGCTGCGGCCGGCACCGGCAAAACTACTGCTCTAGTCGGACGGATTGTTGCTTTAATTTGTGATGGCATAAGCACCCTCGACCGCATCGTCGCGGTCACATTCACCGAAAAGGCTGCCGGTGAAATGAAGCTCAGGTTACAGTCAGAAATAGAACGCGCCCGTAAAGCAGAAGACGTTCCTCCCGAGAGATTTGCACGGTTGGCGAAAGCCCTGTCCCACCTCGAGCTCGCACGGATCGGGACGATCCATGCATTCTGTGGGGATTTACTGCGCGAGCGTCCGGTCGAAGCAGGGATTGATCCACTTTTCGAGGTCGCCGCTGAGGACCAGGCGGCAGACCTCATGGACCGCGCCTTCGACACCTGGTTCCAGCACGCACTTGCGGATCCGCCCGACGGCGTGCGTCGGATCCTTCGGCGCCGATCGCGGTCGAAAAAGCCTCGCGACGTACTTCGAAATGCCGCTGCAAATCTGGCAGAGCATCGCGACTTTCCGGCGGCCTGGCGACGTGATTCGTTTAGCCGAACGACCGAGATCGACGAACTAATCTATGGCTTGAGCGTGCTTGGTGAACTTGGGCCCAAAGCCTCTTGGCTGCAGGATCGCCTGGCTCAAAACCTGTGTGAGATTAAACACTTCATCGATGAAAATGCTCGGCTCGAGACGGTACGCGGCCGAGATTACGACGGGCTCGAGGCTGCTCTCGGAGATTTAGCTCGCCACCGGAGTTGGAGTTATAAAGGAGCAAAAAAGACGAGTTTCGGAACTTTGTCGCGCGATGAAGCGCTCGCGCGCAGAGACTCCGTGAAGGCCAACCTCGACGTCTTTCTGAGCAAGAGCAATGCAGATCTTGCTCCGCTCTTGCAGGAGGCGCTCCAACCTGCCCTAACCGCATACGAGGAACTGAAGACGCGCGGTGGCCGTCTCGATTTCCTCGACCTGCTCATCAAGGCACGCAACCTAATTCGTGACAACGAGTCGGTGCGTAAAGAGCTACAGAAGCGCTTCACCCATTACTTTGTCGACGAGTTTCAGGATACGGACCCGATCCAGGCCGAGCTTCTCTTACTTCTTGCCGCTGACAATCCTCAAGAGAGCAATTGGCTTAACGTCTCGCCGATTCCCGGCAAGCTCTTCCTCGTGGGTGATCCCAAACAGTCCATCTACCGGTTCCGACGCGCCGATATAGCTATTTACCTGCAAGTGAAGCAGATGCTGTTGTCGCGTGGAGCGGAACCCTTGTACCTCAATACGAGCTTCCGCAGCCCGCCGTCACTGCAATCCTTCGTCAATGCGGCCTTTGCTCCAGCCATGGCTGGAACGACAGCGGATGGAGAGTATGTACCGCTCGAGAAATGGCGAACGGAAATCATCGCAAGACCGACTATCGTCGCGTTACCCATCCCGCGGCCCTATGGCGATTACGGGAAAATCGTCAACTTCCGAATCGACGAGTCTCTACCCGAAGCCACGGGTGCCTTTGTCGATTGGCTCGTGAATGAAAGTGGCTGGACGGTTGAGGAGAACGGCCGCGCGGTCGCTATCTCCCCACGCCACGTTTGCATTCTGTTTCGACGCTTAAGGAATTTTTCCGCTGACGTTACTCGACCTTACGTTCGTGCATTGGAAGCGCGACGGCTTCCGCACGTTCTTGTGGGCGGTCGCTCCTTTCACGATCGAGAAGAGATTATCGCGTTGCGCAATGCCCTTACCGCGATTGAATGGCCGGATGACGAGTTGCGGGTCTATGCGACCCTTCGCGGCCCCTTATTCTCGTTCAGTGACGACGCCCTGTTCCTCTATCGGCAAACTCTCAGCGCTGATGGTGAGCTGCAGATACGTAGGCTCCATCCGATGCATCAGGTTGAGCGCACGAAGCTCGAGACCGCTGCACAAGAAGTCGCCGATGCGCTTGCATTGTTGGGTCACCTCCATGTGGGGCGCAACCGCCGTCCCATCGCCCAAACGATACTGATGTTGCTCGACGCTATCCGGGCGCACGCGGGCATTGCGATGTGGCCAACCGGCGAGCAGGCGCTGGCCAACTGCCTGCGGATCGTAGACTTGGCGCGCCGGTTCGAGCAGCGCGGTGCGTCCTCGTTTCGTGCCTTCGTAGAACGCATAGAAGCCGACGCAGAAGCCGGTCAGGCCGAAGATGCGCCCATCGTCGAACAAGACACCGAGGGCGTTCGGATGATGACCGTGCATCGAGCAAAGGGGCTCGAATTCCCTATCGTCGTCCTCGCTGACCCAACCTGCCCTGCGGCCCGTGATTTTCCGAGCCGGCACGTTGAGCCGTCGCGGCGCCTTTGGCTGGAGCCGTTGTGTGGCTGTGCGCCCGTGGAACTCCTCGAGGCAGCCCCGGAGGAACTCCGCCGAGACCAAGCGGAAGCCGTGCGGCTTGCCTATGTTGCAGCAACCCGCGCGCGCGACCTTCTGGTCGTACCGTCTTGTGGTGACCAGCCGCTTGCTGGCTGGTTGGAGGTTCTCAATCCTGCGCTGTACCCTCCCGACGAAGCCAAAGGCCAGTCCGAACCCGTTCCAGGGGCGCCCAGTTTTGGGGAAGAGAGCGTTGTCGACCGAGGCCCTCAGGGCACGGCCCCTGCCGGCGGATGCGTCCGGCCAGGCCTCCAGAGGCCGCGCATAGGCACCCACGCGGTGGCGTGGTGGGACCCTAGCGTATTGGTGCTCGAAGCCGAAGAGAATGTTGGCGTGCGGCAGCAGCGCATCCTGGAGACTGACGAGAGCGGCACCGAGGTGGCGCGCGGCGAGCAAGCCTACATCCAATGGAAGGAGGGCCGCTCGGTGGCAATAACACAAGCGAGCCGTCCCTCAATCCAGGTCCAAACGGTAACTGCATTTGCGGCCAGCGTGGGTCTCGGCGAATTGGATTTGGCCCGCGTCCAGATCGAAAGGGTGCAGCGCGTTGGCGCCGAGCGTCCAGGTGGGCGGCGGTTCGGTGCACTGGTCCATGCCGTGCTCGCCGCCGTGAATCTTGATGCGGGTCCGCATGAAATCGGTGAAGTTGCCGAAGCAAATGGAAGGCTCATAGACGCAGCGCGCGTGGAGATTGATGCCGCCGTGGCCACGGTTCGCGCAGCCCTCAAGCATCCTATCATGCTGCGAGCGGCAAGAGCCCTCGCGGTACGACGTGAAACACCCCTTCAGCACCAGCGCGAGGATGGTACCCTCATCGAGGGCGTTGTCGACCTTGCTTTTGAAGAGGCGAGCCCTGACTTCAATGGCTGGACCGTAGTCGATTTCAAAACCGATCGCGAAATCGAGAATGCTCAAAATCAATACCTTGCTCAGGTTGCGGCGTACGTTGACGCTGTCCGTGTCGCAACTGAGTCGCCCGCCCGCGGCTTCCTGTTGAGTGTCTAGGCGGCATAATCCCGCGGAAATTGCAATAATCCGGCGAACGGACGATAATTAAAGGGTCAAAAGGGGGCCGCGTGTTGGGCATTCCCGCTAAGCCCCTATGGAAACAGCGCCCCGGCGCGATAAATTCTGTCGAACCTCAGAACTCTGACGGAGCGGAGCACTCCGGGACCCCGCTTGCATCCTCTGTTGCTACCCGGACTGTCGCTGCTGCGGGAGGTTGCGCCCGCCTTTTGGGAGGGTGGTTGCCTTTTCTCGGCAAGACAAGGCAAGGTAGCGCGACTTGGGGGTCACAAGGTGTTGGAACGGCCTGACCAACCATTTGACGCACGGCGCGTTGGCATTGAGGTTCGCGACTGTCGCAACCCTTCGGCGCGCGGCGTCACCACCGGCGAAGTGCGCGCTCACGCCGGCAGAGAACTAGCACTTATTCGCCTTATCAACGGCGAAACCCAATTCGTACCAATGGAATATCTGGAAATCATTCCACGCCACGAGTCTCGCCTTGATGCTTTTGCGGTCCAACGGACGGGCGGCCCACGCGAACTTGCCCGGCATTTGTTGGCTGAGAAAATCAGTGGTCGCCTGACCGATGTTTATTATTCGATGGGAAGCGGAAAGGCCGATTTCTTCCCTCACCAATTTCGACCCGTGCTGCAATTTGTTGAATCAACCGTTGGACGAATTTTAGTCGCTGATGAGGTTGGACTGGGAAAGACTATTTCGGCAATCTACATCTGGAGAGAGCTGCAGGCGCGCACGGGCGCACGACGATTACTGATTATTTGTCCAGCCGTGCTTCGCGACAAATGGAAATTAGAACTTCGCAATCGTTTCTCTATTGAGGCGCAAATTGTTGACGCTGCTACTCTGGAAGAGCACCTGGAGAATTCGCGGCGTGATGGTTTGAAAGCCTATACGCTGATCGGAAGTTTGGAGGGCCTCCGTTCACGACGCCGGATACAAGAGGGGCAAGCTCGTGCGCCGCGTCAGCGATTGATGCAATGGCTTCAAGATAATCCTGCGACAAGTGAGTTTGCGCCAATTGACCTTGTTATCATTGACGAGGCGCACGCGGCGCGCAATCCCAATACGGCTAACCATCATTTTTGCGATGCATTGCGTGAGTCCTCTGCGCATCTCGTTCTTCTGACCGCAACACCCGTTCAAACTCACAGCGAAAACCTATTTAACCTGCTGAAGCTTGTTGATCCCGAGCGGTTTGTCACCGCAGACACTTTCGAACAGGCCCGGCGAGCTAATATTTCCATCATTGGAGCCGTGAACGCTTTGCTGCGTCTGCCCCCCGATCGTGACGCCTTTCAACGGAATGTCGAAAGTGCCGCAAATGAACCCTTATTTCGACGGGACACGTTTCTAGGCAATTTAGCCCGAGGGGATGGAATAAGTTGGGATCACCTCCACCGCGTTCGACTTGCCCGAATGCTAGAGAGCCGGTCCCTACTAGCGGACGTGATGGTTCGCACGCGCAAACGCGAAGCGTTTGAGGACAGAGTTCAACGCGCGCCTTGGGTGCTGAATGTCACGCTGACGCCAGAAGAGCGTGACCTGTATCGGCAATTGTCTGCACGCGTTCGTGCGTTAGCACGCCAGAACCACGCCGACACGCCAACGGAATTCATTTTGATCGGTCGACAGCGCCAATTGGCGAGTTCTATTCCGGCCACGTTAAGGGTATGGAATCAGACCGGCCATTTGGATGAATTACTTTGGGAGGACCTCGGACTTGACGTGGAAACGGACGCTGATAAAGAACCCATAGTTCCTATCCAAGACCTACTAAAGGATCATGATTTCGAAGCGGGCGACTCAAAGTACAACGCCTTTTCACAAGCAATACGTGATCACCTCAAACAACATCCACATGAAAAGATTGTCGTGTTCGCTTTCTTTCGTGGGACGCTCGCCTATCTCCAGCGTCGTCTTGAAGCTGATGGGGTGCGTTGCGCGTGCATCTACGGCAGCATGGGCATGCGCAACACCGACGATGGCGAGATGGATGCAAAGACCGCCGAAATTGCGCGTTTCGCTGAACGGGATGGTCCCTCGGTATTGCTTTCCTCCGAGGTCGGCAGCGAGGGAATCGACCTGCAATTCGCGCGGATGGTCTTCAATTACGATCTTCCTTGGAACCCTATGCGTGTCGAGCAGCGGATAGGACGTATCGATCGTATGGGGCAGAGTGCTAAACGCATAACGATTGGCCACTTCGTGACTACCGGAACAGTAGACGACAGAATTATCAATAGACTTTATCAAAGGATCAACGTTTTCAAAGAGTCCATTGGAGACCTTGATGAGATTTTCGGCGAGAGAATTCAAGATGTGATTCTTGATTACTTCCGCGAGAATTTGTCGCCTGAAGAAACAGAGCAGCGTATCGAGCAGAACGCTCTAGCAATTGAAAACAATAAACTGGAGACTGAGCGTCTTGAAAAGGAAGCTCCTGGGCTCGCGGGACATGCGGAGTACATCCTCAGATCAATTCGTCAAAGCCATGCTGCGGGCCATTACATCAGGCCCGAAGACCTGAGGAGATATGTTACGGACTTCTTGCATGAGCGCTTTCCTGGCTCGTCCGTCGAATATCAAGCGGGCTCCGCTGATATTGTCCGCATTCTCCCAAGCCCGAGCGCGAGGGACGCTCTAGGAACATTTATCGAACAAGAACGGCCGGCCAGGCAAACTCGGCTGGTTGATCCGAGTGCGAATGTGCTGGTCACATTTAATCCGAACGCACCAACCCCTGTTCGCGGGCGGCCAGAGGTAGTGGATGTCACTCATCCTTTGGTGCTTTGGATGCGAAACGTTACCGCGGCTGAAAGTCGCGAAATCGTTCCAGCGGTCGCTGCGGAAATTGATAAAGCGGATGTGGGTGTAGAACCCGGTGTGTACGTATTCGCAAGCGATTTCTGGCGACTGGAAGGCGTCCGCAAGCAGATTACGCTACAGCATGTTGTTTTGTCAGTGGAGACTGGAGGTAGGCTTGACGCGGCGCAGGCCGATCGTCTGGTTGATGCGGTGGCACAACTTGGCAGGTCGCTTGACCTGTTTGAATTTCGATCTGTCTACGACACTCTAACGAGGGCATTTCGCAGATGTGATGAAATGATTCAGGCCGACTATCTCGAAGAGCTGGTGGCCTTCGAATCCGACAACGAAGTTCGCGTGGCTCAAGCGCGCCAGCTTGTGGAGGCCCGAGCGGCGCGTAAGTTAGAACGACTGCGCGCGATACTTGATCAGCAAAGAATTTCTGATGATGAACGCAGGAGACGAGTCATCCCTCTAACGGAGGCACGGATTCGTCAGGTGGTCGAGGATCAAAATAAGCAGTTAGCGCGGATCGAGCGACAGGGCCGCGTCGATCAAAGTTTTCGATCCATAGTCGGAGGGTTGATCGTCGTCAGGAGCCAAAGTCGATGACGACCGACTGGTCAACGCGGCTTGGTGCCAGCCCGTTCCACGACAGCGCGGCTCGGCATCCTTTGGAGCCGCAAGTCTCGCCACCAGTGGATATGATCATTGGCATCGATTTTGGCACCCGCTTCACCAAGGTCGCTGTGAGTGACGGTCGCCAACGGCAAGTGTGGATCGACGATTCCGGCACAAAGTTGATACCCTCGATCGTCTATATTGCGTCAGATGGCACTGTGGTCTCATATCCAAGCCCAGAATCGCCGGGTTCGGAGAAAATCGAATACTTGAAAATGCTGCTGCCCGAATCCAGTGATCGAGTGTTTCGCAGCGTTCGGCAAAATGTTTACGGGAGGGCAATTGAAGACATTACGCGTCCACTCGCAGCTGCCTTTCTGAGCGGCGTGATAAGACATGTGCGTGCGTCAATAATTAGACGCCGTCCGGACCTCAAACAGCGGCGCGTAAATTGGTTCGTTAACGTCGGGGTTCCCGTCCAACATTACGATGCAAATGCGGATGGATTTAGCGAGGTAGCGGCTGTTGCCTTTCATTGGGCCCAGCGAAACCACATGGAATATACGATAGATGATCTCAGCTCAAGTTATGCGGAAATTGTTGGCAGTCTCGATCTCGATCGTGAGTCTTCGCCGGCACAAGTAGTTCCAGAACTGACTGCGGCGATTCACGAGTTGATTCGTGACCCAAATCGCGAGGACGCCTTATATGGCCTATTTGATATCGGCGGAGGCACTCTTGATGGAGCTATTTTCCACGTAAATCGATCTGGAATCGGACGGCCGCTTCGAATTCACGCTGCACGTGTCGATCAGTGCGGGACCATTGCGGTTAGCCGCATGATGGTGGCAGAGATTTACTCCAGGCTGCCACACTACATAGAAGGCGCGCTGGTCGGTACGCATGTAATTCCGACCGTTCGGCTCCCTCTGACCGAACTATTGAAATTTCGGGACGATAAGAGCGTCGAAGTGCTGGTTCAAAATGTGGTTGGGGGAGTGATTCAAACAACAAGAACGCAGCTGTACGGGCAAATGTTCTCGCCGCGCGTCGACGCAACCGCGAGGGATACGCCACCGTTAAGAGTTCTTATCGCCGGCGGTGGTGCTCCGTCGGCTTGGTACAAGTCCGCAATTGAGAGAACTTTTCTGACGCGGAATCTCAGCCAATTCGGATTGACCGGCATTCGCTCTGAAATTATTTCGAAGCCAGCAGACTACCGCGGAGATGACTTCCCGCGCTTCGTCATTGCATTAGGTCTAGCAGATTCTGTTGTCGCCTTAGCCGATGCACAGCTGCCCAGCCAGTTTCGGAACGCCGAGCCGCCGCTGGAGCGTGGATCGCCCCCTGCGCCGATCACGAAGGATATGGTTTGATGGTCAGGGATCAGTCGGCAAGAATCCAATTTCCCTTACGGCATGTGTCGATTCGTGTCCCATGGCACGACGCAGGCTGGGCGGGCTAGGTATGTCGACCACCACAATTGAACGGAGCTTGCGCCAAGCTCAAACGAATCGCCGGAGGAAAGAAAGACGAGCAGCAAATTCACATCGCAGGACGGAGTTTCGACGATCTGCCGCTGCCTTTCTGAATATAGGGTGTAGCAATCAGCTCGTCAGGTCATCCGACTACAGTGAGGCCGAGGCCAAAAAAGAAGAGCGTTCCTAACTTCCGGTCCCGCCCCACAGCGTCAGGTATTACGGCGCACCATTTTGCCAGCAAACGGATGCATAGCGAACTTGCTCCGAGCCTCGTAAATCCGATGCTTTACGCCCTCAGCAGATCTTTACGCCCGCGGATGATATAAATCATATTCACAAGATCCAGCCTTCTTGCCGCAAGGGCCCCCGCTTTCCAGTCACCGGTGCAACCAATGAATGGCTTAGACCCCCGCGTTGAAAAGAGTCTGCGTGACGCCCATGACGTCCTGGCGGTACGTGGTGAGTTGCTTTCGGCAGACAATATGCAGGCAAGCTATGCCGCGTTTCGCTCCCACTTCGGGCCAGATGTATTGAAATCACTAGATGGGCCCGCATTGCTCAATGCAATGCATACGCACGGCAACAAGGAGAGCCTCGTCTATTGGCTTGAGTTCAAGAACGATGATGAGTTCCCCGGTCCGACTTTTGGTAGCATAGCCGGCGGGAGCGCCCATAAATTTGGGCTGTTTCGGCGTAAGGAGACGAACCAGTGGGTGGTGGGTTCTCCCAAAAGCGAAAAGAACATCTCTGAAGCTGATGCAATAATTATAGCGCGTAAGCATCGGGACCAACTTCTCTTGGGCGTTGCTTTGCTCGAAGCAATACCCGCCGGAGCGGACGATACCGCTTACCTTGCTCTGCAAACGGCATTGGAAAAGCAGGCGCCGGACATCTGCGGATTAGCGTGGGCACACAAGTATTGGAGCTTGCTCTTTCCCGAGAAGCTCGACGACTACCACAATGAGAGATACCAGCGATATAACCTGCTGCGGCTTCTCCAAACGCCACCTACGCACGATGGTCTCTACGTCTGCGCCGGCCGCTTCGTGCAACTTGCCGCGAAGATGGGTTGGCCGATAAACCATCTCACCAGCGTGCTTAACGAACGGAACGGCCAGCCTGTGCGCTACTGGCGCGTGGGCACACGCCTCGGAGGCGGAGAGGGGGAGTTTATTTGGCCCGCGATGCGCGATGGCGCATATGCAGCAATCGGTTGGCCCAAGCTCGGCGATTTGTCTTCGATCGCCACAGGTGATCAGGTGAAGGACGCCGTGCTGCCCTTACTGGAGGCGCAATACCCAACTGACCCAAAGGTTCTGTCGCGCAAGGCCGGTGAGGTTCGCGATTTCATCTCGGGCATGCAGGACGGCGACGTGGTGCTCGCCGCAGATGGCGAGCGAGTACTCGGTGTCGGCCACGCGACAGGGCCATATCGCAATGAAAAAACTGAGCCCACTGGAGCACCGCACCGCCGCCCCGTGAAGTGGAGTTCGACCGAGGAGTGGAAGCTGCCCACATCTGAGGGCCTGCGCACCACCTTTTTTCCAATACGGCGATATGCTGAGAACATCGTTGAGATTGAGCGGCGCTTGCTCGACGGCGACAAGTCTCCCGCACTCAAACCGGGCGCGGCTGCACCGACCCGCACGCTGCGACTCGACGGTATTCCTGGCCGCATCCAAGCGATACTCGAACGCAAGGGCCAAGCGATCGTCTATGGTCCACCGGGTACAGGGAAGACTTACTGGGCGCGACAGACCGCGCGCGACCTTGCCGCGATTGGTGGTTTTGGCCGACCTTTTACGGAATTGGCGGCTGGCGAGCGCGCCACAGTGGAGGGGACGGACAAAAAAGCAGGACTGGTCCGCTGGTGCACTTTTCACCCGGCCTACGGGTATGAGGATTTCATCGAGGGATTTCGCCCTCAAGTAAACTCTGCCAAGCAACTCGTTTTCGAGCGGTGCCCAGGCATTTTTAAAGCGCTCTGTGCCGATGCGGGGAACGATTCAGAGCGACGAAAGTACTTCCTCGTTGTGGATGAGATCAATCGAGGCGACATCCCCCGCATCTTCGGCGAACTACTAACGCTGCTGGAAAAAGACAAACGCGGCTTGGAAGTAACCCTGCCGCTCTCTGGTGATCGCTTCACTGTACCGCGAAACGTCTATGTACTTGGAACGATGAACACGGCCGACCGTTCAATCGCACTGCTCGATACAGCACTGCGGCGGCGGTTTGGTTTCGTGGAGCTGATGCCGGATATTTCAGTACTCGGCGCGGCGTCTGCCGGTGGCAGCATTCCACTTGGTCTATGGCTCGCTGCACTGAATGATCGTTTACGTACACACCTCGGCCGCGATGCTCGGAACCTACAAATTGGCGACGCCTATCTCCTGGAGGATGGCCATCCCGTGACAGATTTTACGCGATTCGTACAAATCCTCGCTGAGGATCTCGTGCCACTGCTCGAGGAATATTGCTACGAGGACTACGGCGCACTAGCGCAGATTTTAGGTTCTGGGCTCGTGGACGCAGCAGGGCAACGCATCCGCCAAGAGCTTTTCTCCCCCAGTAAGAAGGCGGAGCTAGTTCAGGCACTAATCGAACCGGCGCCGGATATCGTGACCGCATCCGCTGCGACCAACGCCGAGGAGCCGGAGGAGATCGCCGCCGAGGATCCGGAGGAGACCGCGGAAACTGAGGAGTCCAAGGTTTGACGTTGGTCAACCTTCGCGAATGGGAGACCCGGCGCCCTGAGCCCGGCAGCGTGCTCTATCAACAGTCACTCTCTGACTATCCCGCCGGGCGGCAGCTGGCCGAGGAGCTGACAAAAAGCGGGCGGATGGAGATATTTGAAGTTGCGCGCGGCCTCGAATTGCACGCCACGTCGTTTGTCGGACGGTTTTTGCTCGGCGAATTGACAGTTACGGTTCATCCGAAAATCTCAGGCGCCCCCCTACTTAACCTCTTCCGCTACGCTTACGGCTTACGGGACCTTGAACTTTACGACTCTATAGATTTTGCGTCGTCGCGATGGGCCTTCCAAGATTTGCTTGTGCAGCAACTCGGAGCGGAAGCCACCGAACTAATTAAGCGCGGTATTCAACGCGATTACGAATGCACCCGCAGCGACCTCGCAAATCCGCGCGGTCGAATTGACTTCAAGCGCTTCGTCCGCACCGCCGAGCGCGCCCAGGCGACGCTGCCGTGCGTATACTACCCACGAAGTGAAGACACACTGCTCAATCGCGCACTGCTCGCCGGTCTGAATCTTGCCGCTCGTCTCGCGACTGACCGCGAATTGAAAACACACATTAGGCGGATCGGTGAGATGCTCGGCGCGACAGTTACGGCCAAACCGATCGACCGGCAAATGTTGGCTGAAGCTTTGCGCGCGATGGACCGCCGGACTTCCGCCTACAAGCCCGCATTCACGATCATAGAGCTGCTGCTCGGCGATCAAGGCGTGGCGCTTGATGAACAAGGCACCCAGGTTCGGCTGAGGGGCTTTTTGTTCGACATGAACCGCTTTTTCCAGGCACTCATTTCACGGTTTCTTCGCGAGTATCTAGGCGGTGCGGATGTTCGCGACGAATTTCGTCTCAAAGGCATGTTCAAGTACGTTCCAGGGCAGAATCCGCTTTCCCGCCGGGAACCGACTCTGCGCCCGGACTTCGTGGTCATGCGCGGCGGGCAGATGCTGGCAGTTCTCGATGCAAAATACCGAGATCTATGGGAGCATTCGTTGCCACGCGAAATGCTCTATCAACTGGCGCTTTATGCGCTTGGCCGCGTCAGTGGCGAGCGAGCATCGACGATACTGTACCCTACAGTGGACATCGCTGCCAGCGAGCAATCGATTGCAATCCAAGAGCCGTTGCACGGAGCGCCTCAAGCGAGTGTAGCTTTGCGCCCGGTAAACCTGCTTAAACTAGAGCAATTGCTCCGCGCCGGGCGACCTGCACAGTCGCAACGGTTAGAATTCGCGAAGCGGCTTGTTTTCGGTTAGCGACCGTAGACAAACCTTTATTTTGTGCAGCGAGCGCGACGCCCAGGATATCCAACCGGCTATCGTGATACGGTGCCGAATTACGGCGGGCGCCGATCCAATACGCGACCATCCGCAGGGCGTCGGCTACCGAAACGATTTTCCCATTGATATTCGGGCTCAATCGACATGTTCTCAATCCACGGTCGAGCGAGTGATAAAAGCAACGTCGGTAGAATTCTTCCTCCGGAATCAAAGTCTGTAATGGCAAGCTACACACCGGCATCAGACTTACGGCTCGAACAATTGCAGGCGCACATATCTGTGGGGCGGGCTACACTGCCAATTGCAGCCGAGTTTCTGGGGGTGTTCTCGAGGAAAGTCCGGTCAGGTGGCGATCAAGCTGGTTATCGCGGTCACGGACCATGAATGGTTCGAACTACTGCGACAAAAATCCAACCTCACGGAGGTCAATTTCTGGGCCCCGTCCGGCGCCAATTTCAAGGCGTTGGAGGAAGGCGAGCTGTTCCTGTTCAAACTCCACGCGCCTCGCAATTTTATCGTGGGAGGCGGCATATTCGCTTACGCGAACGCTCTTCCCTGTTCGCTTGCGTGGGAGGCTTTCGGGGAGGGAAACGGCGCGCGAACACAGCATGAGATGCGCGTTCGCATTGCCAAGTATCGTAAGACAGATCCAAGCGATCGAAGCGACTTTCAAATTGGGTGCAGGATCCTGACCCAGCCATTTTTCCTTCCCGAAAGCGATTGGATCCCGATGCCCGACAGCTGGTCGCCCAACATCGTGTCGTTCAAGACTTATACGACAGAGGAATCGGACGGCCTGAAGCTCTGGGATGACATCAGCGATCGAATCGGTAGAACCGACTTTAGCAGCAGTGGTGACACCGAGCGGTTCGGTGAGCCTCGGCTCGTGAAGCCACGTTTCGGCCAGGGTGCATTTCGAATTCTTGTGACCGACATCTACGAGCGCAAGTGCGCTATCACCCAAGAGAGGACGCTGCCGGCTCTCGAGGCCGCTCATATTCGACCCTACAGCGATGGCGGAGCACACGAGGCTAGGAATGGCCTACTACTTCGGCGCGACATTCACAGCCTTTTCGATCTGGGATACGTGACCGTCACACCCGAATTACGCTTCGAGGTGAGTCGTCGAATTCGCGAGGAGTATGATAACGGCCGCGACTATTACGCGCTGCATGGAAAGCAGATTGAGCCGCCGAAAAATTTCGCCTTACGACCCGAAGCGGCGGTGCTCTCCTGGCACAATGAAAACTGCTTCAAGGGCTGATCGTTTTACCAAACTGCGCAGATCTAGTTTGAACGACAGTATCGCGGGAGCAGTTCATTGGAGATTACAATATGACGGATGCAACCGTACTAACTGATCGCTTTGATCGGGCCCTACTGTATGCCACGCACGTTCACGGTGGCCAAGTGCGTAAAGGGACCCCTATTCCATATATTGCACATCTGCTTGCGGTCGCCGCGACAGTGCTCGAATACGATGGTTCCGAGGACATGGCTATTGCCGCCCTGCTACACGACGCTGTTGAGGATCAGGGTGGTGAGCCACGCCTGTCAGACATTCGTAACCGCTTTGGCGATCGAGTTGCAGATATAGTGCGCTCCTGCTCAGATACGGTCG
>Ga0187890_10001184_pt1 | contig 18993 bp, 17 predicted proteins | sample June2016WEW_21_1_FD_133005 | JGI IMG/M metagenome (GOLD analysis project Ga0187890, IMG submission 133005) | Peatland microbial communities from SPRUCE experiment site at the Marcell Experimental Forest, Minnesota, USA - June2016WEW_21_10 | ecosystem: Environmental > Terrestrial > Soil >... | reverse complement strand
TACGGCGTCGAGTCGTTGGTGGTCGGTGACCCCATGGAGGCCGCCGGGGTGAACGACCGGGCACAGCTGGCGGTGGCCGACGCCGAGCTGCGCGACCGCATCAACGAGCGGTGGATGCGCCGTGGCGTCACCATGTGGGACCCCGAGCGCACCTACATCGATGCCAATGCCCGTCTCGAGGCCGACGTAGTGCTCCTTCCCGGCGTCGTCCTCCAGGGCGAATGCACCCTGGGGGCGGGGGCCGAGGTCGGGCCCGACTGCCACATCGTCGACAGCGCCATCGGGGCCGGGGCCAAGGTGACCAAGTCCACCGTGTTGCGGGCCGAGATCGGGGAGGAGGCCCGGGTGGGGCCCTTCGCCGTCCTCGGGCCCGGCACCCAGGTGGCCAACGGTGCCGTGGTGGGACCGTTCAGCCGGCTGGGAGCGGACTTCCCCGCCCTCGACTGACACCGTCCGAGACCGAACAGCCCGAGACCGACAAATCCGGTGACCCCAGCGGCTCGGCGTGCCGGGCGGGCCCGCTTCAGGTGGTCTGGACGATGAGCACCGAGCACGGCGCCTGGTGGGCGACCGAGTTCGGGACGCTGCCGAGCACACGGCGGACCCCGGCCATGCCCTTGTTCCCCACCACGATGACGTCGGCCTTCTCCTGCTCGGCGACCCGCACGATGGCCTCGGACGGATCGCCCGTCCCGGTGTGCGGGTGGACCGCGACCCCCGCGGCCCGGGCCCGGGCACATTCTTCCTCGAGCACCGCCTCGGGTCCGGACCCGGAGCCGACCTTGTCCCGGAACTCGTCGGGAAGCCCCGCGGCGCGTACCGGCCGAGGCTTGTAGGCGGTGACGATGTGCAGCGTCGCTCCGCACAGCTTGGCCAGGTCGATGGCGCTGCGCACGGCCTCGGCAGCGGTGTCCGAGCCGTCTGTCCCGACCACCACCGACTGGAACATGGCCATCGCTCGCCCCCTTCCCGCGCACTTTATCCACGTCCCGGCGGCCTCGCCGGTGTGGCGCGGATCGACGCCGTCGCCGGAGAGAGATGATGGGCGACCGGCGACGGACCACCGGCAGACGGCGCGCCGGAGCTAGGTGCAGACGAGGCGAGGAGAGACCATGGACGTGGCCATGTTGGGAACCGGGAAGATGGGTGGCGCCATCGCCAGGCGACTCCACGAGCAGGGCCACACCGTGCACCTGTGGAACCGCACCCCCGGCCGGGCCCAGGACGTCGGGATCGGGACCCTGCACGCCACGCCGGCACAGGCTGCGGCCCGGGCCGAGGTCGTGCTCAGCGTCCTGACCGGGACCGACGCGGTGCGCGAGGTCTACCTGGGGGAGCACGGCGCGCTCGAGGCGGGGGGTGGCCGCGTCTACGTGGACATGACCACCGCCAGTCCGGAAGTGCACGTCGAGGTGGCCCAGGCGGCCGCCGAGCGTGGTGCCGCCTTCGTGGAGGCGCCGGTGCTGGGCAGCATCCCGGCCGCGGACTCGGGCAGCCTGGTGCTGCTCGTGGGGGGAGATGTCGCCGCCATCGACCGGGCCCGTCCGGTCCTCGAAACCCTGGGTGAGCTGCGCCACATCGGGCCCCTGGGGGCGGGCATCCGCTTGAAGCTCGTGGCCAACTCGTATCTGGCCGTGACCCACGCCGCGGCGGCGGAGCTCCTGGCGGCGGGCACCGCCAGCGGGCTCGACGCCGACGCCGTCTTCGCCGTCCTGGTCCGGTTCGTCCCCTATCTCGAGGCCCGCCGGGCCGGCTTCCTCGAGCACCGCTACGAGCCGGTGCTGTTCCGGGTGGCGGACATGGCGAAGGACCTGGGCCTGGCCCTCGAGGTCTACCGGCGGGCCGGGAGCGAGACGCCGCTCACCCTGGTCGCCGACGAATTGTTCACCCGCGCCGCACAGCACCACGGGGAGCTCGACATCCCCGCCGTGGCCGAGATCGTCCAGGGCGCGTGACCTCACCGGCGCGGTAGCGTTCGCACACATGGAGCTGGTTCCCCACAGGCGTCTCGAGCTCGTGTCCGGGAGGTCGCACCCGGCCCTGACCCAGGAGATCGCCAAGCATCTCGGGGTGGAGTTGGGTGGAGCCAATCTGCGCGAGTTCGCCAACGGCGAGATCCACTGCCGTTACGACGGTTCGTTGCGCGGGAGCGACGTCTTCATCGTCCAAACCCATTCGGGTCCCGTGAACGACTCCATCATGGAGCAGCTGATCATGATCGACGCCGCCAAGCGGGCGTCGGCCAAGCGCATCACCGCGGTGTGCCCCTACTACGGGTACTCGCGCCAGGACCGCAAGGCGACGGGACGCGAGCCCATCACCGCCAAGCTCGTGGCCGACATGTTCCAGGTGGCCGGGGCGGATCGGGTCGTGAGCGTCGACTTGCACTCGGGCCAGATCCAGGGTTTCTTCGACGTCCCCTTCGACCACCTGACGGCCACGCCGGTGCTCGTCGAGGAGCTGCGCCGGTTGGGCACGAGCGATCTCGTCATCGTGGCACCCGACGCGGGCCGGGTGCGGGTGGCGGAACGATTCAGCCAGCACCTCGGGGCCGACCTCGCCTTCGTGCACAAGCGCCGACCGCGGGGAACCCACAATCAGGTCGAGGCCCTCGACGTGGTTGGTGAGGTGGAAGGCCGCCACTGCGTGCTGATCGACGACATGATCGACACCGCCGGCACCATCTGCGCCGCGGCGGAGATCCTGGCCGAACGAGGGGCGGCCGACATCTCGGCCATGGCCACCCACGGGGTGCTGTCGGACCCGGCCACCCAACGACTCGAGAAGTGCCCGCTCACCCGGGTGGTGGTGACCAACACCCTGCCCATCTCCGAGGAGAAGCGCATCGAGAAGCTGAAGGTCCTCTCGGTGGCCAAGCTCATCGCCGATGCCATCGACGCCGTCTTCGAAGACACGTCGGTCTCGGAGATCTTCGGGGGCGACAACCTCACGTAGGGACGCCGCCCCGACCCCGGGGTCGGGCCTCGGGTCCTGACATCGGTTTTCCTCGCCTTGCCCCCGGCCTTCTATGCTGGGTGGCCCGTTCGTCGCATCCGAGGAGTTCTTCACCCATGGCCGAATTCATCCTGGAAGCCGAGGCCGGCCGCCCCTCGGGCTCGAGCTCGGCCCGCCGTCTGCGCCACGACGGTCGGATCCCCGCGGTGGTGTACGGCCCCGGCGTCGCCCCCATCCCCGTCTCGGTGGCGGCCCGCGAGCTGCGGGCGGCGCTCAGCACCGACGCCGGTCTCAACGCCGTGCTCTCTCTGCAGGTCGAAGGCAAGAAGTACCTCACCATGGCGCGCGAGCTCCAGCGCCATCCCGTGCGCGGCAGCGTCACCCACGTCGACTTTCAGGTCGTCGACCCCAACCGCGAGGTCACCGCGGAGGTCACCATCACCCTCACCGGTGAAGCGCTCGAGCTGCACCGCGCCGACGGGGTGCTCGAGCAGCAGATGTTCTCGCTGACCATCAAGTCCCGCCCCGCCGACATCCCGGCCCACCTCGAGGTCGACATCAGCGACCTCGTCATCGGGTCCGCGGTGCGGGTGTCGGACATCACCCTCCCCCCCAACGTGATCACCGAGGTCGACCCCGAGTCGATCGTCGCCGCCGGGCAGCCCCCGCGTGTCCAGACGGCCGAGGAGGGCGCGGCCGAAGAAGGCGAGGGCGCCGAGGGCGAGGGCGCCGAGGGCGAGGCCGGTGGCGGCGGCGAGGCCGCGGCCGAGTCCGGGGGCGAATCGGGCGGGGAGAGCTAACCCCTGCGGCGTCTGCTGCCCACCTCGGGCAGGGGGGCGGCGGCCGACCTGCTGGTGGTGGGCCTCGGCAACCCGGGAGCGGAATTCGAGCGGACCCGTCACAACCTGGGCGCCGAGGTGGTGGAGCTCCTGGCGACGCGCCACAGCCAACGGCTCCGACCCGAGAAGGGAACGCGAGCCGTTGTCGCCCAGGCCCGTCTGGACCAGCGCCTCGTCGTCCTGGCCGTGCCCCAGACGTACATGAACGAGTCGGGTCTGGCCGTGTCGGCCCTGATGCGCCGGTTCCGGGTGCCGGGGACCGAGGCGCTGGTGGTGGTCCACGACGAGCTCGACCTGCCCTCGGGGCGGGTGAAGGTGAAGGTAGGGGGCGGGACCGCCGGCAACAACGGGATCAAGTCCATCCACGCCCATCTCCACGATCCCGGCTATCTCCGCGTCCGCATCGGCATCGGCAAGCCCCCCGGGCGCGAGCCGGGGGCCGACTACGTGCTGCACCGACCGTCGCGGGCCGAGCGCAGCGCGCTGGACGTGGCCGTCGAGGTGGCGGCCGACGCCGTCGAGGTGATCGCCCTCCAAGGTGTCGACGCCGCGATGTTGCGGTTCAACGGCGACGCCGGATCCTGAGGCCGGCCGAGGCGGCGGGCACCGCCGCCATTGGCCCTAGCCTGCACCCGTGAGCCTCCGCTCGCTTCCCTCCCTGCTGCGCCACGAGCCCGCCATGGTCGACGCCATGGCGGTGGGGAGCAGCGCGCTGGCGGTGCCCGACGTCGCCGTGGCCTACGTGGTGGCGGGGATGTGCCGATTGGGCGAGCGCCGACCTTTGCTCGTGATCACCCCCACCGTCCTCGACGCCGAGCGGCTCAGCCACGACGTCGGTGCCTTCCTCGGGGACGACGTGGTGGACCTGTTCCCGGCCTGGGACACGCTCCCCTTCGAACGCGTCAGCCCCGAGCTCTCGACGATGGGTCGGCGACTGCGTCTGCTGTGGCGCCTGCAGGATCCCGCCCGCGCCCCGGCCGTGATCGTGGCTCCGGTGCGCGCCCTGCTGCAGCGCCTGGGCCCGGTGGAGGAGGCCGCCGTTCCCGTCGTGGTGGCGCGCGGCGACCGCGTCGAGCTCCACGAACTCGTGGCTCGGCTCGTCGCCCTCGGCTACCGGCGCGAGTACCAGGTCGAGCACCGCGGCGAGCTCGCCGTTCGGGGCGGGATCATCGACGTCTACCCCTCCACCGCCGAGCTACCGGTGCGCATCGACCTGTGGGGCGACGAGGTGGACAGGCTCACCGAGTTCGACCCCGGCGATCAGCGTTCGGTGTCGGCCCTCGAGGAGATCGAGCTCTTCGGATGCCGCGAGGTCCTTCCCACCGAGGCCGTGCGGGCCCGGGCCGCCGCCCTCGTCGGCGCCGAGCCGTGGGGACGGTCCCAGTGGGAGCGACTGGCCGAGGGCCAGGTCTTCGACGGGATGGAGTCGTGGCTGCCGTGGCTCGTCGACCACGAACGCGTCCTGCCCGACCTGGTCGGGGCGGGGGGACGGATCGTGCTCGTCGATCCCCGCCGCATCCGCGACCGCGCCGCCGAGCTCAACGACGAGGAGGCCGCCCTGGCCGGGGCCCTGGCCGTCACCTGGGGCGTCGTGTCGGGGACCCCCGCCGACGCCCTCGACGCCGTCGACGCCGGTGGGGACGACGCCGGTGCCGCCGAGGACCCCGGTGCTTCCGAGCGCTTCCCCCGGTTGAACGTCCACTACGAACGGCTCCTCGAGCACAGCGCCGCCCCCGTGCTGTCGATGGTGCCGGTCGCCGACTCGCCATCGACTCCGGCCGTGGTGGCGCGGGGCATCGAGCCCGTGCACGGCGACCGGGCTCTGCTGGGGGCGCGGTTGTCGGACCTGCTGGCGGGCGGCTATTCGGTGACGGTGTGCGCCGAGGGGTCGTCCTCGGCCACGCGGCTGGCCGCGGTGCTGGCCGAGGAGGGCATGGTCGTGCCCATCGTCGCTCTCGACGAGGACCCTGGCGGCGCCGATCCGGACCTGTCGCGCCCCGGCCTGCGCATCGTGGTGGCCCCCCTCGAGCGCGGGGTGGTGGTGCCGGGGGCCAAGGTGGCCGTGCTCGCCGAGGCCGACTTCACGGGACGGCGCCGCGCCCACCGCCCGGCCCGGGCCCGGGCCCGGCCCACCGACGGGTTCTTCGACGACCTCGCCCCCGGCGACTACGTGGTCCATCGCCAGCACGGCGTGGCGCGCTACGCCGGCATGGTCACCCGCACCGTCAACGGCGCCTCGCGCGACTACCTGCTCCTCGAGTATCGGGGCGCCGACAAGCTCTACCTGCCGTCGGACCAGATCGACGTCCTCACGCCCTACAGCGGGGGTGAGTCACCGACGCTCAACCGCCTCGGTGGCTCGGAGTGGCAGCGGACACGGGCCAAGGCGCGCGCCGCGGTGCACGAGATCGCCCAGGAGCTCGTGGAGCTGTACCGGCTGCGGCTGCACATGAAGGGACACGCCTTCGGTCCCGATACGCCGTGGCAGCGTGAGCTCGAGGACTCCTTCGCCTTCACCGACACCGTGGACCAGGCGCGCGCCGTGGAGGAGGTGAAAGGTGACATGGAGTCCGACGTCCCCATGGACCGCCTGGTGTGCGGTGACGTGGGGTTCGGCAAGACCGAGGTGGCGGTGCGGGCCGTGTTCAAGGCGGTGCAGGACGGCAAGCAGGCGGCGGTGCTCGTCCCCACGACGCTGCTGGCCCAGCAACACGCCCAGACCTTCGCCGAGCGCTACGCCGGGTACCCCGTGCGCGTCGAGATGCTGTCGCGCTTTCTCACCACCGCCCAGGCGCGCGACGTCGTGGCCGGTCTCGCGTCGGGGGCGGTCGACGTGGTGGTGGGGACGCACCGGATGTTGGCGGGGGACGTCAAGTTCAAGGACCTCGGCATCCTGGTGGTGGACGAGGAGCAGCGCTTCGGTGTCAGCCACAAAGAGACCATGAAGCAGATGGCCTCGGGTGTCGACGTCTTGACCCTCACGGCAAACCCCATCCCCCGCACCCTGGAGATGGCGCTCACCGGCATCCGCGACCTCTCGCTCATCAACACCCCCCCGGCGGCGCGCCAGCCCATCCTCACCTACGTGGGCGAGTTCGAGGAAGCCGCCGTCGTCGAAGCGCTGCGCCGGGAACTGTTGCGCGAGGGCCAGGCCTTCTTCGTGCACAACTGGGTGCAGAACATCGAAGCCGTGGCGGCGCGCCTGCGCGAGCTCGTCCCCGAGGCACGGATCGCGGTGGCCCACGGGCAGATGGACGAGGGCACGCTCGAACAGGTCGTGCTCGATTTCTGGGAGAAGCGCTTCGACGTCTTGGTGTGCACCACCATCATCGAGTCGGGCATCGACATGCCCACCGTGAACACGTTGGTGGTCGACCGGGCCGATCGGCTCGGCCTCGGGCAGCTCCACCAGCTGCGGGGGCGGGTGGGGCGTTCCGGACAACGCGCCTATGCCTATCTGTTCCATCCCGCCGACAAGGTCCTGTCCGAGGCGGCCTACGAGCGGTTGCGGACCATCGGCGAGCAGACCGAGCTCGGCGCCGGTTTCAAGATCGCCATGCGCGACCTCGAGATCCGGGGCGCGGGCAACCTGCTGGGCCAGGACCAGTCGGGCCACATCGCGGCGGTGGGCTACGACCTCTATGTCCAGCTCGTGGCCGAGGCGGTGGCCGACATGAAGGGTGAGCCGCTGCGGCCGCCGGTCGAGGTCAAGATCGACGTGCCCTCCGACGCCCATCTGCCTGCCGACTACGTCTCCCGTGAGGACCTGCGCCTCGAGGCCTATCGGCGCCTGGCGGCGGTCAGCGCCGAGGCCGAGGTCGACGACATCCGGGCCGAGTGGGTGGACCGGTTCGGTCCTCTCCCCGCGCCCGCCGAGGGGCTCCTGGCCGTGGCCCGGCTGCGGGTCGAGTGCCTCCGCACCGGCGTCCGGGAGGTATCGGCGACCCCGGCACGCCCCGGCCAGGGCACGGGCCGGCCCGGGCGGCGGGGGTTCGTGGCCCGGATCGCACCGCTCGAGCTCCCCGCCTCGGCCCGGGTGCGGCTCCGGCGTCTGCGCCCCGAGTCGATCGTCAAGGAGGACGTCGGCCTGCTGGTGGTCCCGCTCGGGGCCGACGAGGCACCGGTGGAGGCGTTGACGCAGCTGCTCGTCGACCTGGTGCCGGTGCCCGGCGTCCTGGGCGGGGCCGAATCGTCGGGGGCGGGGGCGCGCCGGTAGAGTGCCCGTTCCGTGAAGCGCCTCCTCTCACTTGTGGTTCTGGGAGCGTTGTGCGCCGGGGCGGCGGGATGCGATCTGTCGCCCACCGCGGCCACGGTGAACGGCGTCACCATCAGCCAGTCCCAGCTCCAGGACCAGCTCTCGCTGGTGTCGGGCAGCCCCGTGGCGCAGTGCGCCTTGTCCATCGAGGAGTCCCAGAGCGGGGCAACCCTGCCCGCCGTGCAAGGCAGCGGCGACGACACGGTGACCACGCAGTTCGCCGCGTTCGAGCTCAACTCGATGGTGGCCCAGAGCCTCGAGGAAGGGGCGGTGGCGGATCACCACTCGGAGGTGACCGCGGCCGACGTCGCCGCCGCCCGCCAGGACTACGAGAGCCAGCTCGAAGCGTCCTCGACGCAGGTCACCTCGCCGTGCAACCTGACCGGCACCGCCCTCGTCGACCGGCTGCCCAAGGCCTTCGTGGACAGCCAGGCCCGGTCGCTCGCCGCCCAGGAGAAGCTCGAGGAGATCGTCGGCCACGTCGACGTCAGCACCGCCGCGGTGCGCGCCTATTACAACTCGCATCTCACCGACGTCACCCAGTTGTGCCTGAACCTGATCATCGCCACCGACCAGGCCTCGGCCCAGACCATCCACGACCGGATCGCGGCGGGCGCCAGCTTCGCCACCGCGGCGCAGGGGTCCGGCGTCAACGCCAACAGCCCGGCGGGGGGGGCGGGGCCGTGTGTGTATCCGTCTGACATCGTGGCCCAGCTGGGACAGTCCGCCGCCACCGTGGTCGAAGGCCTGGCCAACGGCGCCCTGGCCCCGCCCCAGGCCATCTCGGTCTCCGACCAGACCACGGGGACGACGAGCACGATATGGATCGTCATCGGCGTGCGCGCCCACAACCTGGTGCCCTTCGCCCAGACCGAGTCGGGGTTGCGCCAGGAGATCCTCGCCACCGGTGCGTCGACCTTCACCGCCGCGCTGGGCCACGTGGTGCGCAGCTCCCGGGTCGAGCTCGATCCGCGCTACGGGACGTGGAACAGCACCCACGGTGTGACCGCTCCCACCCCGCCTGCTCCGGCCTTCGTGCTCAACCCCACGGCGAACCAGTCCTCGAGCGCGTCAATCTTGGGTTCGGGCGCCCCGCCCGCCGGTTGACCGACGCCATGGGCACGCCGTCGCCCCCGCGACCGCAGCGCCCCCGGGTGATGGTGGTCGGCCTCGGGCCCGGCGGAATCGAGCTGGTTCCCGGGGCCACGCTCGACGCGCTGCGGGGCGCGGCCCGCTGCCTGGTGCGCACGGCCCGGCACCCCTCGGCCGCCGTCGTGGCCGACGTCGCCACCGGGCCCGTCGAGGTCCTCGACCGTCTCTATGACGAGGCCGACACCTTCGAGGACGTCTATGGCGCCATCGTGGAGGAGGTCGTCGCCGCCGCCGGTGGCGTGGTCGGGACCGGGTACGTCGCCTACGCCGTCCCCGGCTCACCGCTCGTGGCCGAGCGCACCGTCGTGCTCCTTCGGGCCGACCCCCGGGTGTCGGTCGAGGTCGTCGCCGCGCCCTCCTTTCTCGACCTGGCCTGGGAGCGCCTCGGAGTGGACCCCGTCGACGCCGGGGTGCGACTCGTCGACGCCACGGTCTTTGCCACCGAGGCGGCCGGCGAGCGCGGCCCGCTGCTGGTGGCGCAGTGCCACAGCCGCGCCGTGCTGGGCCAGGTGAAGCTGGCCGCCGACGACATCTCGGGGGAGGACCCCCATCGCCGCGCCGTGCTGCTGCACCATCTCGGGCTCCCCGACGAGAGGGTGGTGGACGTGGCCTGGGCCGACATCGACAGGACCCTCGACCCCGATCACCTCACCGCGCTGTGGGTGTCGCGCCTGGCCCCTCCGGTCGGGGCCGAGCTCGTGGGGCTCGAGGAGCTGGTGCGCACCCTCCGGGCGAAGTGCCCCTGGGACCAGCGCCAGACCCACGGATCGCTGGCCCGCCATCTTCTCGAAGAGGCCTACGAAGCGCTCGACGCCATCGAGGCGGTTGCCGCCACCGAGCCCGACGTGTCGGCGACCGACGTCGCTCATCTGGAGGAGGAGCTCGGCGACCTGTTGTTCCAGGTGTACTTCCACGCGCTGCTGGCGAGCGAGGAGGGCTACTTCACCCTGGCCGACGTGGCCCGGACCCTGCACGACAAATTGGTTCTGCGCCACCCCCATGTCTTCGGAGACGCCGTGGCCCAGACCCCCGAGGACGTGGCGGCGCGGTGGGAGGTCCTGAAGAAGGCCGAGAAGGGCAGGACGAGCGTCACCGACGGCATCCCTCCGGCCCTGCCCGCCCTGGCGCTGGCGGCCAAGCTCCAGCGCAAGGCGGAGTCACTCGGCATGGACACCGGAACCCTGGCCGATCGCCGGCGCCAGATCGAGGCGGGCCTCGACGCCCTGTGGGGACCCGCCCCCGCCCCCGGTGCCGTCGTCCAGAGATCCGCCCCCGAGGCATCGGGGGAGACCCTCGAGGCGTCAGCCCCGACCGTCGACGCGGTGGGGGAGACGCTCTTCGCCCTGGCCGATGCGGCCCGCCGTCTGGGGGTGGATCCCGAGACGGCGTTGCGGGGATATGCCGGGGCGTTCCGCCGCCGCATCGAGACCGCCGAGGGACGTCCCGGCTGACCCGTCCCGGCTGAAACCGCGCCGGGGCCCTGGTCCCGGGCCTGTGGCGGAGGGATGTCCGGTGGAAAATCGGGGTGGAACCGAGGGTCGCCACCCTGCCCGGGGCGGGGGCGGCTCCGCCGTTGGTCGGCGGCCAGCGAGTAACTTCTACAACACTTACAACAGGGACAACAGCGAGAAAATGACTTCCATCGAAAAGATCGCGGCGCGGGAGGTCCTCGACTCCCGGGGGAACCCGACCATCGAGGTCGAGGTCGTCCTCGATTCCGGTGCCGGAGGCCGGGCCATCGTCCCTTCGGGGGCCTCGACAGGGGTCCACGAGGCCACGGAATGGCGCGACGGGGGCGACCGCTACGGCGGCAAGGGCGTCCTCGGTGCCGTCGAGCACGTGAACGGGGAGATCGCCGAGGTCCTCTTCGCCTTCGATCCCTACGACCAGCGCGGCATCGACATGGCCCTCATCGACCTCGACGGGACCCCGAGCAAAGGGCGCCTGGGCGCCAATGCGGTGCTCGGGGTGTCGTTGGCCGTGGCCCGGGCGGCGGCGGTCGACGCCGAGCTGCCCCTGTTCCGCTACGTCGGGGGGGCCAACGCCCATGTGCTCCCGGTGCCCATGATGAACGTCGTCAACGGGGGCGCCCACGCCGACAACTCCATCGACTTCCAGGAGTTCATGGTCATGCCCGTGGGGGCGGCCTCGTACTCCGAGGGGCTGCGGTGGGGCGTGGAGACCTACCACGCCCTGGCCAGGGTGTTGAAGGGGCGAGGGTTGTCGACGACGGTGGGCGACGAAGGCGGGTTCGCGCCCGACCTCTCGTCGAACGCCGAAGCCGTGACGATCCTCATGGAGGCGATCGAAGAAGCGGGTCGCGTGCCCGGGGAGGAGATCGCCATCGCCCTCGACCCCGCCACCAGTGAGTTCTTCAAGGACGGGGCGTACCAACTGTCGGGCGAAGGCCGCCGGCTGTCGCCCGAGGAGATGGTGGCCTATTGGGTGGAGCTGTGCGATCGCTATCCCATCGTGTCCATCGAGGACGGCATGGCCGAGGACGACTGGGACGGATGGGTGGCGCTGACGCGGGCCCTGGGTGAGCGCGTGCAGCTCGTCGGTGACGACATCTTCGTCACCAACCAGGAGCGTCTCGAGCTCGGCATCGACCGCCACGCGGCCAACGCCATCCTCATCAAGGTCAACCAGATCGGGACGCTCAGCGAGACGCTCGACACCATGGCGTTGGCGACGCGCTCGTCCTACGCGTGCGTGATGTCGCACCGCTCGGGTGAGACCGAGGACACCACCATCGCGGATCTCGCCGTGGCCACAAACTGCGGGCAGATCAAGACCGGAGCCCCGGCTCGTTCGGACCGGGTGGCGAAGTACAACCAGCTGTTGCGCATCGAGGAGGAGCTCGGCGAGTCGGCGGCCTATCTCGGGCGCGGCGCACTCTCGACCGCCGGCCGCGGCGGCGGCTCAGCCTGGTGATGCTCACCCGGGAGAGGCGCCGTCCCCGCCACGCCGCCAAGCGAGCGCCGCGACGGCACCCGCACCTGCACGTGCCGCGACCCCACGTGGCGGTGCCCCGACCCCACCTGCCGCGCCCGCATCTGCACGTGCCGCGCCCGCATCTGCCCCGGCTCCACCTGCACGTGCCGCGCCCGCGCCTGCACCTGCGCATGCCCCCGTCGCCGGTGCGGGCATTGGTGGCGTTCGTGTCCCGATGGAGGGGCGGTCGGGCGACGCTGTCTCTGGAGAGCCGGCGGGCCCGTTCCATGCTGATCGGCGCCATCGTGTTGGCGGGCGTCGTGCTTCTCACGAGCTTCCCCATCGAGGGCCTGCTCACCCAGCGTTCGGCTCTGTCGGGTGCCGCCCACGAGCTGAGCACCGTCCAGGCCGAGAACAACTCGCTCGCCCGCCAGGTCTCGGACCTAAGGAACCCGGCGACCGTGAACGCCATCGCCCGGCTCGACTACGGGTTCGTTCCCAAGGGACAGCGCGTCTTCGACATCCTCCCGGCTCCCGACCCGTCGGGCGCCACGTCGTCGGGGTCGGGTCAGGTTCCGCTTTCCGGCCCGCCGGTCGCGCCCGGGTCGGCCCGGTCCCAGGCGCTCATCGGGGTCACCACCCCCCCGGGGGGCGTCGGCACGCCGAGCGCCACCACCGGTGGCAGGTCCGGAGGCTCCGGCGCCGTCGTGACCGGTCAGAGCCCCGAACCCCCCGAGCCCCACAGCTACTGGGGACGGGTGCTGCGGAGCCTGGAGTTCTGGACCTGAGCCCGCCTTCGCGCCCGCTCGGCGAGTCCGATCGGGAAGCGGTGGCCCGGCTGCTCGGCCGCCCCCCTTCGGGGGAGTTCCTCGTCGTGGTGCGCCGCGGCGACGGGACGCCGGCGGTCATCGAGAACGCCCCGCTGCTCGACGACCGCCGCCCCATGCCGACACGGTTCTGGCTCGTGGACGCGGTGGTGCGCGACGCGGTGAGCACGCTGGAGGCGGCCGGGGGGGTGCGGCGTGCCGAAGCCGCCGTCGATGCCACCGCCCTCGCCGACGCCCACGCCCGGTACGCCGCGGAACGTGACCGTGCCCTGCCGGCCGGGCACACCGGCCCCCGCCCCTCGGGGGGCGTCGGCGGGACCCGGACCGGGGTGAAGTGCCTGCATGCCCATGTGGCGTGGTACCTGGCGGGCGGTGATGACCCGGTCGGCCGTTGGACGGTGGACGAGCTCGGCCTCGACCTGTCCGATCTCAGGGTCGAACCGGGCGAGACCCGGTGACGACGCGCCGGGCCGTCGATGCGGCCCCGGGTCCCGTGGCGGCCATCGACTGCGGGACCAACTCGACGCGTCTGCTCATCGTGGCCGGCGACGGCACCGTCCTCGAGCGCCGGATGCAGATCACTCGGCTCGGTGAAGGGGTCGACGCCACCCACACCCTGTCTCGTGATGCGGTGGCCCGCACGGTGTCGGTACTCGGCGATTACCGAGCGCTCATGGACCACCACGGTGTCGTCCGGGCCCGACTGGTGGCCACCTCGGCGGCGCGCGACGCCACCAACGCCGAGGAGTTCCTCTCGGTCGCCTTCGAGGCCACGGGGGTGCGGCCCGAGGTGCTGACCGGCCTGGAGGAAGGCGCGCTCTCCTTCGCCGGCGCCACCGCCCATGTCCCCGACGAGCGCCTCGGGCCCGGGCCCGTGCTCGTGGTCGACATCGGCGGGGGGTCGACCGAGCTGGTGGCGGGGGAGCGGGCGCCGGGCGCCTCGCCGACGGTGGAGTCCGCCGTGTCGCTCGACGTCGGCTGCGTCCGGGTGGCGGAACGGTTCTTCGGCCACGACCCGCCGCGCCCCGACGAGCTGGCCGAAGCCCGGCGCGAGGTCGAGGCGCAGCTGGCCGACGGGCGCGGCGCGCTCCCGCCCCTGGCTCGGGGGGGCCTGTGCATCGGGCTGGCCGGCACGGTGTCGACCTTGGCCCAGCTCGAGGGGGGCGTGGCGCACTACGCGCGCGACGAGGTCCACCATCGTGTGCTCACCCGTGCCACCGTGGCCCACTGGCTCGAGACGTTGGCCGGAGAGGACCGCCATGCCCGCCTGGCGCGGCCGGGGATGGTCGAAGGCCGAGCCGACGTCATCGTCGGCGGGGTCCTCATCCTGGACGCCGTCATGACCACGTTCGACCGAGCCGAGTGTCTCGTGTCCGAGGACGACATCCTCGACGGTCTGGTCGCCAGCCTCCGCCCCCGGGCCTGACCGGACCCCCGGCCCGGCGGGCAGGTCCCTCGGTCTTTTCTAGGGGCTCAGCGGGGCGTCGCCTGTCGGAGGCGGGGGCTCCTCGCCCCCCTGGTCGGTGTCGGTGCCCAGGCTCGACGGTGTCATGGCGGTCATGAGACCGATCTCCTGAACCAGGGCGATCTGCTTGGCCGACAGCCGGGCCAGGCTGAGCGTGAGGTGGAAGACGAGGACCATGAGAAAGAGCACCGCCAGCAGGAGGACCAGATCGGGGGCGTAGGCGATCCCCACCAGATGCGACACCCGGTCCAGGAGATGAAAGGGAAGGGTGGCGCTCACGAACACCATGACCAGGCTCACCAGCAACCACAGGAGAGCGGCCTGCTCGCGCAGTCGTTGCCGACGCATGGCGAAGACCGAGACGGCGAGGAACCCGATACTCAAGACCAACGACAGAACGATCGCCCTCACGAGACCTCCTTGTGCTTGGACTTGTCGCGACTGCTCAGAGACCCGACGACGAGGGAGACGGTCACCCGGGCCATGTAATACGCAGAGCGGATCCCGGCGATGCTCGACCGCCCGTGGATGCGCGGCGCCATCCGGACCGGCACCTCTTCGAGGCGCAGTCCATGCCGGCTGGCCAGCACCAGCGACTCGACCTCGGGGAAATCGGTCGGGTAGGACCGGGCGAAGAGCGCGATGCCCTCGACGCCGACGGCCCGGAATCCCGAGGTCGTGTCGGTGAAGGAGCCTCCGGTCCTCCATCGCACCAACGTGGCGAGTACGTGCATGGCCATCCGGCGACTGCGAGGCGCCTCGTAGTCTCCCCGACCGAGCCACCGCGATCCGATGGTCATCTCCGCCCGACCCGTTCGGATCGGGTTCAACAGTCGTTCGATCTCGGCCGGATCGTGCTGGTCGTCACCGTCGACCTGTATGGCGATGTCGAATCCATGGCGCAAGGCATAGAGGTAGCCGGCCTGGACGGCCCCCCCGATGCCGAGGTTGACGGGCAGCGTGATGACCGTGGCGCCGGCCCGCAGCGCCCGCACCGCCGTATCGTCCTTGGAGCCGTCGTTGACCACGACGACGTGTGCCTCGGGAATCGCCTGGTGGGCGCGTGCAATGACCCGGGCCACCGAGTTGGCCTCGTTGAACGCCGGGATGACGACGCAGATTCGAGAATCCTGTGCCTTGTCCTCGCCCACCTCAGTCGTGTCCGAGTCAGGAACGGGACGATGGTGCGACGCCGGTGGTGGCTCTGACGCCGCGGTCCGAGGGGTGGGGTCACGCTCCTCGCCGACGCCGGGGTTGCGCCGCAATGTCGGCGTGACGCGCATGCCCGACCGAGTCGAACTCGGGCTGGAGGATGTGGACAAGCGCTCGTTGGGGGGGTGGGGCATCGCTCCTCCTGGAGCGTGGGGACTCCGGCGCCAGGGTAGTCGTCACGCTTGAGGCTGGGGCTGACCCGCCCCATGCGAGAGACGCGGCATGCGGCGTCCGGCATGCGGAATGCGGAGGATCGAGGCGCCTACTCAATATTGAGAGTCGTTCCGAGATCATTTCCGGTTGCGGGGCCTCTCCCATAGCATTGAGGTGATGCCCAGGGAGAATTGGCCGGTAGACGTCACGGTGATGGGCGGCTGTGGGCACGTGGGACTACCTCTCGGGATAGCCCTGGCCCAGGCGGGCCTGAAGGTCGCGCTCTACGACGTCGATCTGAGTGCGGTCGACCGGGTCGGCTCGGGCAAGATGCCTCATCGGGAGCCCGGCGCTCCGGAGGTGCTGGCGCGGGTGCTGGAACGAGGCCTGCTCTCGGTGTCGGCTGACGCGTCGACGGTCGGAACCGCCGAGCACGTGATTGTGGTCCTCGGCACCCCGATCGACGAGCACTTCAACCCCGACCCCCAGGCCCTGGTCCACGCCCTCGAAGGCGTGGCCGACCAGCTGCACGACGGCCAGCTGCTGGTCTTGCGCAGCACGGTGTTCCCCGGCGTGACCGGCATGGTCGAGCGGCTCATGCAGCGCCTGGGCAAGGCGGTCGACGTGGCCTTCTGTCCCGAACGCATCGCCGAGGGGCGTGCCATGGAGGAGCTCGGTACGCTGCCGCAGATCGTGTCGGCCCGGACCGACCGATCCTTCGAACGAGCGGAAACCCTGTTCCGCCACCTGACGGACAAGATCATCCGGGTGGCACCTGAAGAGGCGGAGCTCGCCAAGCTCTTCACCAACTCCTATCGCTACATCAAGTTCGCCGCCGCCAACCAGCTCTACATGATGGCCAATGACTTCGGCCTGGATTTCGAGCGGATCCGCAGGGCCGTGATCGAGGACTATCCGCGCGCTGCGGATCTTCCCGGTCCGGGGTTCGCGGCCGGGCCGTGTCTGCTCAAGGACACGATGCAGCTGGCCGCCTTCAACAACAACAACTTCGCGCTCGGCCAAGCCAGCATGCAGATCAACGAGGGGCTGCCTCTGTATCTCACGGCGCGGATGGCGGCGCGTTATGACCTGGCTTCGATGACCGTCGGCATCTTGGGCATGGCCTTCAAAGGCGAGTCCGACGACAACCGATCGAGTCTCTCCTACAAGCTCAAGCGGATCCTCAAGGTCAGGGCGGCCGGCGTCTTGACGACGGATCCCTATGTCACCGTTGACGGGGACCTGTGGCCGCTCGAGGACGTGTTGGCCCGCTCGGATCTCATCGTCATCGGCGCACCACACCGGGTCTATGCCGACATCGACATTCCCCAGCCCATCGTGGACGTCTGGAACCTCCGAGGCGGAGGGGTGTGCATATGAAGCCGCGCGTGTCGATTGTCGTCCCCGCCTACAACGAAGGTGCCGCCATCGAGGAATTCCTCAGCCGGGTCCTCGAGGCCGTCGAGCTCCCCTGCGAGCTCCTGGTCGTGGTGGACACCCCCGAGGACACCACCCTTCCCTATGTCGAGAAGTATGCGCGGGGGGACGCCCGGGCCCGGGCTCTGCTCAACAAATTGGGTCCCGGGCCTGCGCACGCCATCCGCTCCGGGATCGCCGAGGCACTGGCCGACGTCGTCGTCGTGACCATGGCGGACGGCTCCGACGACCCCCGACAGGTCGATCAGCTGGTGCGACTGGTCGAGCGCGGAGTCGTGGTGGCGGCCGCCTCTCGGTACTCGCGGGGCGGCCAGCAGGTGGGCGGCCCCTTTCTGAAGGGCTCGCTCTCGCGACTTGCCGGGCTGTCGCTGGCGATGTTCGCCCGTGTCGGTACGCGCGACGCCACGAACTCGTTCAAGGCCTACGACGCGGCGTTCATCCGGGCTGTCGGCATCGACTCGGACGCCGGGTTCGAGATCGGGATCGAGTTGGTGGCCAAGGCCCGGCGAGCCCGGCTGCCGGTGGCCGAGCTGCCCACCATCTGGCTGGAACGCGATCAGGGCATGTCGAACTTCAAGCTCGCATCCTGGATTCCGCGCTACGTGCGGTGGTGGACGTTCGCCTTCGGCCCCCGTCTCCCTCTCGAAGACGTGCGCAAGGCCGCCAACCGCGGAAGGAAGTCATGAAGACTGTTCTCGTGACCGGTTCGGCCGGATTCATCGGCGGATACGTCGTCAAGGAACTGCTCGATCGGGGTCACCACGTCATAGGAGTCGACAACTACTCCAAGTACGGACCGGTCCGACGCTCGTACGACGACCGTGACGGATATCGGTTCGTGGAAGCCGACGCTCGAGATGTCGATCTCCTTTCGGACCTCCTGAGCGAGTGTGATCACTTCATCGCCGGGGCGGCCATGATCGGGGGCATCTCCTACTTCCACGCTTACCCCTACGACCTCCTGGCCACCAACGAGCGGATCATCGCCGCCTCGTGCGACGCAGCCATCAAAGCCCATCGGGCGGGCCGGCTCGAAAAGGTCACGTACCTGTCGTCCTCGATGGTGTTCGAGTCCACCGACAGGTGGCCCTCCTACGAAGGCCAAGAACGGCAGGTTCCCCCGCCGTTGTCGTCATATGGGTTCCAGAAGCTCGCTGTGGAGTACTTCGCCAAGGCTGCCTGGGACCAGTACCAAGTGCCCTACACCATCATCAGGCCGTTCAACTGTGTCGGCACGGGCGAAGGTCGGGCCCTCGGTGACGTCGAGGTGCTCTCGGGGAACGTCAAGTTGGCGATGAGCCACGTCGTCCCGGACCTCGTGCAGAAGGTGATCAAGGGCCAGGACCCCCTCCACATCCTCGGCGACGGGTCCCAGGTGCGGCACTACACCTATGGAGGCGACCTGGCTCGGGGGATCGCCATCGCCATGGAACACCCCGCCGCCCGCAACGAGGACTTCAACCTGTCGACCGACGTTTCGACATCGGTCCTCGAGCTCGCCGAGACCATCTGGCGCAAGATCCGGGGCGGCGACGTGCCCTTTCGCTACGTCTCGGACGAGCCCTTCGAACACGATGTCGGACGTCGGATCCCCTCGACGGAGAAGGCCAAGCAGGTCCTCGGGTTCGAAGCCACGTGGTCGCTGGATCAGATGCTCGACGAGGTCATCCCGTGGATCGAGAAAGCCATCGTCGACGGGGTCATCTAGGTCCGTGGCGCCCTCGGCGCGTCACACCTCGCCCCGGGTGGGCGACGGGCACAGAC
>Ga0187890_10001182_pt1 | contig 19004 bp, 18 predicted proteins | sample June2016WEW_21_1_FD_133005 | JGI IMG/M metagenome (GOLD analysis project Ga0187890, IMG submission 133005) | Peatland microbial communities from SPRUCE experiment site at the Marcell Experimental Forest, Minnesota, USA - June2016WEW_21_10 | ecosystem: Environmental > Terrestrial > Soil >... | reverse complement strand
TTGTCCATCTCCTGGCGGATGATGCCCATGATCTTCTGCGTAGTCCGATTGCCCAGGAAAAGAAACGAATAGATCCCAGCGCCGAGTTGACGAATGTATCCGGCGCGTACCAGCAGTTTGTGACTAGCGACCTCGGCGTCAGCCGGAGCCTCGCGAAGCGTAGGAATAAACAGTTCGGACCAACGGTGCATGATTATGTTTTCCAATCGAAAGAGAATCCTTGATTGTAAATGACGGGGATTGTAAACGATGGCGTTCGTGGAGGGACGGGCGTCTCGCCCGTCCAAACCGAGTCAAGACTCGGAGGGAACCGTCCGCGAGCAGAAATAACTTTTCCGTTTGTTACGCAAGCGCCGCTCTATATAACGCCACGAGTTTTCCCCACGCACGCTCCGCTTCAACCTTGTTATAGATCGGCGCGCCATCGCGCATGGGCATATCGGGCACGCACCATCCGTGCTGGGCTGGGTACACTTCGATTTCGGCTTGAACCATGACGGCGGCAAAGGCTGCCTTCAGCTTGTCCTTCGCATCGGGCTGTTTCGCGTCGTCATTCGAGGCGATTCCGAAATACATGCGAGCCTTGATCTTGGGCGCGAGCAGATGCGGACTATCTGGTTTATCGGTCACCAGGCCTCCACCGTGGAAGGACGCACCCGCGCCAATGCGATCGGACACCGTCGCAGCCGTCCTCATCACCAGCGCGCCGCCCATGCAGTAGCCTTGCGTTCCAATCTTCTTTGCCGTGTTCACTTCTTTTTGTGCGTCAAGGAAGGCAACGAACGCCGCCGCATCCTTTTCCGCATTGCCGGGAGCATTCACCGACGCCATCAGCGGCCGGAGTTTCGCCATGTCGTCGGGATTCTGGAAGTTGAACTTCGAAGCATCGGTGAAAGGAGCCTTGGCCACGCGATAAAACGGATTGGGCACCAACACCGAATATCCCCCAGACGCGATATTCCTACCAATGGTGCGCATCGATGGCCGTAAGCCGAACGCGTCGGTCCAGATCAGCACTCCGGGATAGGATCCGGTTTTAACCTGGGACGCAGGATTCGACTTGGGATAAATAAACGCGGCGTCGCAGGTTCCGTCCGGAGTCTTGATCTCGACGTCGGTTTCAACCAGCTCCATGCCAATCTCCGCGGAGGCAACCCGCGATGATGATACAGAAGCGGCAATGCCCGCGCCAACCAGCAAGGTGGTAAAGTCACGGCGTGTAATGTCTCGTGTCATGTCAACACGATGCGCGTCGTTCGTCGGCTGTTTTTTTTCGTCGTCGGTCATGGTTTTGGTCGTGGCTTTTCGTCAGACAGTTTAGCGCATTTCGTGACGCGGAATTTTCCGGCTCTTTACTTGCAACTGGATTTTTTGGCTATCAGACGCCGGTGAACAGCATTTTGCGGCAGACCATGCAGACTGACATCAAACGAACCTGACAATACTGAGCAGGCGGGCCGCGAGCGTTTTCACTCCCGCAATCCAACTCCGATTTTTTTCATCACAAACCATCTGTGTGCACCATCACAGACTTCCAATCTGCCATGCGCGACAATGAAATCTGATTAGGGCAGTGAAGCGGTGTGCCCGTCTCCCGAGACAGCATTCGAAGCCGCCGTAGTCCCATTTTGGGACGCCCTTTGACAACCAAGCGAAGCAGAATCAATGCTAAGTCATTGATTCTGGAAGAATTTACCCGCAAGTCCTTTAAACCCAAAGATTTTGCGGGAATTTCTTCCTAACCCCATGATTCCAAACGGCAGGGGGGAGGGGGGGTACCCCCTCAGTTGGCAATCTTTGCCAAGAAAAATCTTTACCAAGAAAATAAGTACGGATGCACAGGGAAAATCCCCATGAAAGAGTCCCTGCTGGCGGACACTCCGCATCGCCCATCCCTTCCAACTGGTTGATTTCACGCAGGATGGCTGAAATCAGCCACTCGTTTCTCCGCAACTTTTCTCCCCCATCCGAGTTCAAGTGAGTAGGCGCTTCAGAAGAAACAGAAAGCTGAAGGACCTCACGCTTCGGCGAATCAAAACCACGATTCGCTGAGCGAAATGAAAGGGAGGTTCACCATGAAATACCTGAGATATGTTGCACTGCTTGCTTTACTGGCCTTGCCGCTCGCGTACTCGCAGGCTGCGGTTAGGGTCGGAGTGGGGATTGGCGTTGGCGGCTATGCGGCTGGCCCGCCGGTCTGCGCTTACGGCTATTACCCGGACTATCCGTACGCTTGCGCGCCCTATGGCTACTACGGTCCGAGCTGGTTCGCGGGCGGCGTCTTCATCGGCGCAGGCCCCTGGTACCACGGCTGGGGACATCCATATTACGGGCGCGGCTACGGTCGCGGCTATGCGGGACATGCTTTTGCGGGACGTGGTTTTGCAGGGCATGGCTATGCGGGGCATGGCCCGGTGGCGGGGCGCGGCTTCGAAGCGCGCGGTTCGGTCGCAGGCAACCGAGGAGGTTTTCATGGAGGGTCCCGCGGCCGTCGCTAACAGCTCATCGGGTCACAGCTGATCGGGTCATCTGACCATCGGGTCATCTAACCATCGGGTCATCGGGTCATCGAAGTTCAAAGGCTTTTGACTTCAGATGAGCCGATGGCCCGATCACCCGATCGTCACAAAGAACTACACTGCCAGGCGCTTCAAAATTTCCCTGCCCAGCTTTTGCGCTTCAGCGAAGGACTTCTGGTATTCGACGAAGATCCGGTTCAGTTCGAGCGACTGGTCGGCAGTAAGGTTGTGGCGCAGCATCATGTCGCGTACATGGACGGGATTCGGCAGGGTTGCGTCTTCGACCAGTTCTTCAAGGGCGGTCGCGGGATTGTAGTGGTACATGGATTTCTATTGTATCGCTGCGGGAATGTCTCAGCCATCCGTTGTTTGAGAGTCAGCGGCCAGTTTTGGCGGCTAATGCCTGCAAACGAAGATCCAGGTTTTTCTTGTGATTGATCTGTCGCAGCACCGTCTCGATCGTGGTCGCCAGGCGATTGGAGTTCTTGTCGAGTTGCAGAGTGGATTTCTCGAAGTAGGCCGCCGCGCCTTCACTGAGGAGCTTTTCTTCGTTCCTCTGCGACAGGCTGGTGAGCACGATGACCGGAATGTCCCTGGTGGCAGGATTTGCCTTCAGGGCTCTTAGGACTTCCGTACCGCTGATCTTGGGGAGCATCATGTCAAGCAGGATGATGTCGGGCAGCTTGTCATTGGCGACCCGCAAGGCTTCTTCGCCGTCGGCGGCGGTGCTGACTTGGTACCCTGCTTTACACAGAGCGCACTCATTCGCCATTCGGAGAAACCTGCTGTCGTCAACCAAGAGCACTTTGGAGTTCACAGCCATGCGCAACCCTCTGGTGGGTTCATCGGCACAAACGGCGCAAAGCTTTAGGGCCGAGTAGCGCGGCCCCTGAAGGGGAGTTTCCTGAGGAAGTTGCGGCATCGCTAAAGCGATGCCCTAATACGAAACAAAAGGGCGGTTTGCGCCGCGGGCGGGTGAGGAAAAGCCCCTACGGCATTCAATTGTGAGGCGGACGGGCGAGGACGACCGTCGCTCCACTCTTTATCTTTATCTTTACGTTCCTTCCGACCAACTGGCCAGGTACTCTTCCTGCTCCGAGGTTAAGCGGTCGATCTTAATGCCGAGCGATTCCAGCTTCAGCTTGGCCACGCGTTTGTCGAGTTCCGCCGGAACCGTGTAAACCTTTTTTTCTAACGACGCATGGTTCTTCACCATGTACTCGCAGGAAAACGCCTGGTCGGCAAAACTCATATCCATCACCGAGGCGGGATGGCCTTCGGCGGCGGCCAGGTTGATGAGGCGGCCTTCCCCGAGCAGGTTGATGCGGCGCCCGTCTTTCATGGTGTACTCGTCGACGAAGGTGCGCGTGGTGCGCTTCGAGGAAGACAGCTTTTCGAGCGACGGAATGTCGATCTCGACGTTGAAGTGGCCCGAGTTCGAGATGATGGCGCCGTCTTTCATGAGTTCGAAGTGCTGCTTGGCGAGCACGTTCTTGTTGCCGGTGACGGTGCAGAAAACGTCGCCGATCTTGGCGGCCTCTTCCATGCTCATTACGCGGAATCCATCCATGACCGCTTCGAGCGCTTTGGTCGGATCGATTTCGGTGATGATGACTTCCGCTCCGGCGCCGCGTGCGCGCGAAGCGAGACCGCGTCCGCACCAGCCGTAACCAGCGACCACGAACTTCGACCCCGCCAGCAGGAAATTCGTGGCGCGGATGATGCCGTCAATGGTTGATTGCCCGGTGCCGTAACGATTGTCAAACAGATGCTTGGTGTCGGCGTCGTTGACAGCCACGATCGGATACCCGAGCACGCCTTCCTTTGCCATGGCGCGCAGGCGAATCACGCCGGTGGTCGTCTCTTCGGTTCCGCCAATCACGTTCCCCAATTCCGCCTTGCGCTTGGTGTGGAGCACGGTGACCAGGTCGGCGCCGTCGTCCATAGTCAACTGCGGCTTGTGATCGACGGCTGCCATGATATGCGAGTAGTAGGAATCGTTGTCCTCGCCTTTGATGGCGAAGACGGGAATGCTGTAGTCGCGCACCAGACTGGCGGCCACGTCGTCCTGGGTGGACAGCGGGTTCGATGCGCACAGAGCCACGTCGGCGCCGCCATCGCGCAGCGCGATCATTAAATTTGCGGTCTCGGCGGTCACGTGCAGGCAGGCCGAAACGCGGATGCCTTTAAGCGGCTGGTTCTTGATGAATTCTTTGCGGATGATCTGAAGAACCTTCATCGACTGATTCGCCCACTCGATGCGTTTCTTGCCCAGATCGGCCAGTTCAAACCCTTTAACGTCGCTGCTAATCGATGTCGTAGCCATTTCTCTCCTAATCCCCGGATGATGATGAGCGAAAAAGTCAGAAGTAAGAAGTCGGATTGCAGAAGTGAAAATCGTGCGGGGTTTTCAATCTGTATTCTGACTTCTGCAATTTTCTCTTGAACGGTCGAAAGTTCAGAACTCAGATCGCAGCTGATGGATTTACTTCTGCAATCTGACTTCTTACTTCTTACTTCCTCGCTCCGGCCGGTTCCCGCTTCAAGCCGGCGTCAGACGCCAGTTTCGCGGCCTTGTCGGTCGCTTCCCAGGTGAAATCCGGGTCGCTGCGGCCGAAGTGTCCATACGCCGCCGTCTTACGGTAAATCGGACGGCGCAAGTTGAGCGCCTCGATGATCTCGCGCGGCTTGAGCTTGAAGTTCGCCCGCACCAGACCCGGAATCAGATTGGCATTGACCTTCTCGGTTCCGAAAGTATCCACAAGGACGCTGACGGGATCAGCAACTCCGATGGCGTAGGCGAGTTGCACTTCGCAGCGATCGGCCAGGCCGGCGGCCACGATGTTCTTCGCGATGTAGCGCGCCATGTAGGCGGCCGAACGATCCACCTTGGTCGGATCCTTGCCGCTGAAGGCGCCGCCGCCGTGACGCCCCGTGCCACCGTAAGTGTCCACGATGATCTTGCGTCCGGTCAGACCGGAATCGCCCATGGGGCCGCCGATGACGAAGCGTCCGGTGGGATTGATGTGGTACTTGGTGTCCTCATCGAGCAGGTGAGCGGGGATTACGGTCTGGATGACGTGCTTCAAAATGTCGGCGCGCAGTTCGTCGTTGCCCACAGTTTCGGAATGCTGAGTGGAGACGACCACCGCATCCACGCGCTTCACTTTGTGCTGCGCGTCGTATTCCACCGTGACCTGCGATTTTCCATCGGGCCGCAGGTAGGGGCAGGTGCCATTCTTGCGAACTTCGGCAAGTTTCATGGTGAGTTTGTGGGCGAGTGAAATCGGAAGGGGCATCAATTCGGGGGTCTCGTTGCAGGCGAAGCCGAACATCATGCCCTGGTCGCCGGCGCCGCCGGTATCCACACCCATGGCGATGTCGCCGGACTGCTTGTTGATGCTCGAAATTACGGCGCAGGTGTTCGAGTCGAAGCCGTAGACCGCGTTGTCGTAGCCGATGGATTGCACCACGCCGCGGACGAGGCTTTGAAAATCTACATAGGCCTTGGTAGTGATCTCGCCGGCGATCACGACCAGTCCGGTGCAGGTCAGGGTTTCACAGGCGACGCGGCTGTTCGGATCTTCCCGAAGGCAGGCGTCGAGAATGGCATCGGAAATCTGGTCGGCGATCTTGTCCGGATGTCCCTCGGTTACGGATTCCGAGGTAAACAGAAAACGATTGGTTGCTGGCAAGCTGGTATCTCCTCAAGGTAACTTTGAGCCTTTATATCCGATAAGGGAGGCTTATGGAACCGCGGGCTCTTGACCGGGGTTTGGCTTAATCTCCTTCAAAACGGTATCAGAGATGACCTGTTAAACGCAACGGAATTGGCCAGTGACCAAGGGAGCTGACATTGAGTGGGAGCCAGGCGGCGTTGAACGGCGGAAGGCGGACCGTAAACGGAAGAAAAGAAAGAGGCAAAGTTAAGGCGTCGGGGGCGGTACCGGGGCAGTCGGCACTATTCCTTGAGGACCGAAAGTAATGGTCTTGACTTCCCCGTATTCTCCGCCGGCGTCGAGCTTCTTGCCGTTGAATCGAAAATCGACGCCGCCGGCGTTTCCGGCCTTGACGATGATTTCTTTGCGGCCTCGGATGGAGCGCTGGTCACCGGCGGCCAAAAGCTCGGACGGGACAGTTTTGCCGTCGGCGGTGATCGAGAGCCAGGATTCTTCGCGGACCTCGATAAGGACCGTAAATTCGCCTGGAGTTGCGGCCGGGGTGGCGCCCAACAGGTTCTTTGGTGCCAGATCCGGGGGTGTTTTGGGGGCGACAGATGAGGCCTTTCCGCTGGATGCGCCAGCCGGGGTGGGCGCGGGCTTGAGACCAGAACCGGGAGAACCAGAAACGGGAGAACCGGCAGCACCATTTTCGCTTGGTCCGACTGATAACTGGGTCGCCGCTGTGGTTGAAGCCGGCCGAACCGATTGTCTCGCTTCCTCGCGACGGCGATGGCTCCAAAGGGAGAGAGCGAGCGCGATTACCAGTAGAAGCGCGGCGAACAAGCCCCAGGGCAGGTGGCGAGCCGGGGAGTCGGCGCTCGCTTCCAGGCGGCGGACGTTCTCGGCATTTTCGCGCGCTCCGTCTTCGCGCGGTGCGATTTCCGTGGAAACGGGAGGGGCGTCGCCGGAAGCTTCGAGGTACTCGGCAACGGTCTGATCTTCATCGAGGCCAACGAAGCGGGAATAAGCGCGGACAAAGCCCTTGTTGAAGATGCCTCCCGGCAACTGATTGAACTTATCCTCCTCCAGTGCTTGCAGCATGCGAGCGCCGATCTTGGTGGAGCTGGAAATCTGCTCCAGAGTGATCTTGCGCTTCTCGCGCTCCAGTTTCAGTTTTTCGCCAAAGGACGGCAAACCAGTCTCCCGTTTTTGCTGGACGCGAACGAAATTCTACTCTGTCGAGCAGCAAGATCATAGAGGATTGCTGATGGTAATCTCTAACCTGGTAATTTGGAAGCGATCCTGCGTCCTGACCTGGGCTAAAATTGCCAAATTCTGCAGCTGCAGGTTGGCGGAATGGATACTGGTTACCTACGTTCGTTGCCGGAGCGGCGCGGCCAAACCTATAATTTTGTATCCATCCATCTTGGACGAGGAGTGCATGTCGGAGGCAGCGGGCACATCTCCAATTCGCCTGTCGCAAGAGCTGACCATCTTCCACGATGTCGCCAAGGCGCTGACATCCTCGCTCAACCTTGATTCCATCCTGCAGACCATCATGGAAAAAATGGCGGAATACTTCCGCCCGGACACCTGGTCGCTGCTGATGGTGGATGAGGAAAAGGATGAGCTCTATTTCGCCATCGCGGTGGGAGCGGCGGCTGAGGTTCTGTCGAAGGCGCGTTTGAAGGTGGGGGAGGGAATTGCCGGTTGGGTGGCCCAGCATGGGCAAGTGCTGATCGTGCCTGATGTGCAGAGTGATCCGCGATTCTCAGCGCGGCTGGACGAGATGACGCGGTTGCAGACCCGTTCGGTCATCTGCGTGCCGCTGCGCTCGAAACACCGCGTGCTGGGCGTGATCCAACTGATCAACGCCAACGTCGGCCTGACTGAGCAGGAGATGTTCTTTCTGCAGGCGTTGTGCGACTATGCCGCGATTTCGATTGAGAATGCGCGGTCGGTCGAGAAGATTCAGGAACTGACGATCACCGACGATTGCACCGGCCTGTTCAATGCGCGCCATCTGCACAAAACGCTTGAAACCGAGGTCTATCGCTCGGCACGCTTCGGCTACCAGTTCAGCGTGATCTTCATCGACCTCGACCACTTCAAGGCGGTCAACGACACGCATGGACATCTGGTGGGAAGCCGGCTGCTGGCCGAAGTCGGATACCTGATCAAAGCGCAGTTGCGGCTGATTGATTTCGCCTTCCGCTACGGTGGCGACGAGTTCGTGGTGCTGCTGCCGCAAACCAGCAAAGATCAGGCGGTGGTGGTGGCGAAACGTTTGCAGGATTCTTTGCGGGCGGGGATCTTCTGCAGCGAGCAGGATTTGAACCTGAGCGTGCGCGCCAGTATGGGGCTGGCGACTTTTCCGCACGATGCGCAGACGCCGCACGACATCATCCGCCAGGCCGACGAGATGATGTATGTGGTGAAGAACACGACCCGCGATAATATCGGAATTGCGTCGCGCGGGCTGATGGAGCCGTAGCCCGAACTACTTTTTCCCCGGCTACTGTTTTTCTCGCTTCTGCAGATCTGCGGGCTGGTCGGTTTTCGGCTGCGCTTCTGGCGGGTCCGGTTTCCACGCAAACGGGTTCGCGGGCGCGGACGGGTTCACGCCGAAGTCCCACACATAGAGGTTGATTCCTTCTTTTCCGAGCAACTCGGCCACGGCGTATTCTCCCGCTGCAAGAGTGTCGGTCGGGGTTAGCTTAACCCAACCCCCGGTCATGGCGGTGGCCGTGGTGTTTACGAAACGTTCGTCGGTCTTCATCTTTCCGGTGACCGCGATCTTGACTGCACCGGCCACGCGTTTGGGGCCTTTGACGTCGACGCGAATGATCTTGAAGCGCTCGATGGGTGCGAGCGGCGCAGGTTCGCCGGGGGCGGGCTGCACAGTAGCGGGCGCCCCCTCATTCGAGTCGATGTTGATGTAGAGGGAAGGCACGGCGGTGTGCGACTGAATCTTGGCGTGCGCTCCGGGGAGTTCAATCGTTTGCTTGACGCCGGCCAGCGGATTGATCGCCGCCCGCAGAATATTCGTCTTGGTGTTCTTCTCCACGTCGCCGCCCGATTGCTGCAATTCGGACAACTGCGGCTGATTCTCATAGGTATCGAGCAGGAAGATGCCGCCTTCGTCGGGGAGGCGCAGACCGGGCGCGACCTGCGGGGAACGGGCTTGCTCGGCTTTCCGTTCGGACTCCAGTGCCTTGTCGAGTTCGACCGCTTCGGGAGCGAGCGCGCCCTGCAGACGGCCTTGCTCAAACTTTTCGGTGGCGTCCCAGTCAATCATCGATTTCGGGACTTCCTCCCATTCGCCGCGCTCAGCGCTGAAATAGCGTACGCGCTCGCCGTGAACCTCATACTTGGTGACGGACTGGTAGGAGCCGTCTTTCAGGATGAGGCGGCGAGCCTGGGTCTGGGCGGGGCTCGCAACCGGCAGAACAATACAAAGCGCGGCTAAACCGAGAGCAGCAGCGAGGATAGCTCCGGCCTTGCGAATCGGAGATTTCATACCCGGGAACATTATCGCTCTTGGCGGTGTCACTTCAAAATTAGATGCGGGGAACATCGTGGGGTGTCCAATAGTGCTGTCCGGGGGGTCGTCATGAACCTGGGACAAAGTGCTGGAAGTTGCAGCCTGTCGGCCGCGTTACGGATCGCGGTATGTGTTGTCTCGGCCTCTGCTCTATCCAGTTGTCAACAAGCTGCGAGCCATCAATCTGCGAGCAATGATCTGCCGCATGAATTGCTCTACATCGTGGATTCCGATCGCGGCAGTTCTGATTCCCACGAGCGGTTGTTTGCCGTGGATCCCGAGCGCAAGGCGATCGTCAAGACCTACCCCACTGGCTCCCGTCCTGACATAGCGCTTTCACGCGACGGAACGCGGCTTTTTGTGGCCAGTGAATCGCGAGTGCCAGAAGGTCCAGAAGGAGCCGGGGCGGGAAGGCTGGATGTTGTCGATACCGCGACGGGCACGACTATGGCCTCCGTCGCCGACCCTTACCGCTGGGTTGCGATGGGGCCTTTGTATGGTTCCGAGATGGCGCTTTCCGCCGATGGCCATTGGTTGTACGTTTACAAGTTGATGCCAGGACCGGAGAACACCGTGTCCGAGTTTGTCGCGATATTCGATACCGCCTCGAACAAGTTCCTGCCCGACACGATCTCGCTACCTCAGTGTGGCGCGTCGCTCTTAGTACCTTGGCCGACCGGGCGGGCGCTGTCAGTCGCCTGCTTTGTTACCGAGGACTTGCGAACCATACAATTCAGCGATCAAGGCATCCCCGCAACGCAATTGCCGACGGTCGTCTCCATACCTCACGATTGGGGACGCACGCGTTTGGGAACCGTGTTTGTATCCGGGGAAAATGAATTGACCGTCTTGATGACGGACGGCAAGTACAGAAGGGTCAACGTCCAAACCGGGACCACTGTGCAGGAAGGCGAGATTAACTTTTCTCCGCCACTCACTCCCCCTGGTTGGCACCCGGAGATTCCGGGCGCCGAGCACGTACCTTCGTTGGGGCGCAGGGTTATCGGCTCGCGCGTACTGGAATCCCAAGGGAGGCTCTACGTTCCACTTCATAGATCTGATCTCTATATGCGTGCGGCCGACGCCATCGCAGTTCTCGACGCCAAGACGCTTCAGCAGGAGGGCTTCTTTGAACTCAAGAGCTCTTTCTTGCATCCCTCCTGGAATCTTTTCTCGGACGCTGCCGTTGGGAATGGCGGCAAGCGGCTCTACCTGCTGGCAATGGAGCGCAAGGGAGGAACGGTGCGGGTGCTGAGTCTGCCTGACGGCAAGGAAATCGACACCATCCAAGGACTTGGAACAACTCTTTCCATCGTGGTTCCTTCGCCTTCGGCGGCGCTCAGTTCCACGGGTCCTGCAGGTCTCCGAGTTCGTTGACGGCTTCGGCCACAATGGCCCGAGGCATGTCAAAGTGCTCTTCCACTGCGGCGACGAGTTGGTCGCGACTCGCTAGTGATCGAACCCTCGATTGGCTTCCGTGCGACTCGACCAGCGTCAAATTGTGGATCATTATGGTCCGGTTGGAATAAAATCGCGTCAGCAGCAGGCAGTTCAGAAAAGTTGCGTCCGGCCGAAAAGATCCGGCAATCACGTGGCGAAACTCCTCGATCCTCCTGGCCGCGGGCTTGGCTAAATAGCCGTGCTTCAGCTGCCCATCGCGATACATCTCCAAACGCGAGCGGCCAATGGCATCTTGCGGCCTGAGGATGTAACGGTCTCGTCCGAGTTCGACGATATAGTCGGTCGCAAGATCGCGAGGCAGAGGCGACAGGAGCGGCGCCCCGTAGCCGGCATCTACCAGGTATTCGCGCCCATCCACGTTCACCATGATTACGGCGTGCACGTCGGGAGTATTCATATCCGCCGCACACAGCTTTACGTCGTATCCGAGAGACGCCAGTAGCGAATAGAAGTGGAAATTGTTGGAGTAGCAAGTGCCGCCAAAGTGGTAGCGCTCGATGCCATCGAGGTAGAGCTGCAGCGGTGGCAGGTCCGCCAGGTCATGGTGCTTCCGGTTGTAGAGCTTGGAAATGTTTTCGAAAGGGACACGCGTGAGATGGGCGGCGACAAGCTCTCGAAGGGCCTCCGCTGTGGGCTCCCGCCGCGACACACCAAGCACGGCGAGGTATCGCGAGATGAGCTCAGGGGCGAGTGGCCGAGCGAGCATTAAAGTCTCCCCCGAGATTGTCAAAGCTGACCAGCAAAATGTCGAGCGCTGAATACGGGACTGATTGCTGGCGACTGAGAACTGATAGCTGAGAACTGTTTTTCCACATTCCCTTCCAGAAAAATCTCTGCCATAATTGATCGTGCACCCCAGCCTGCACAATTTTCCAAGACAAATTAAAGCGAGGAAGCGATGTCGGCCAAGTACATTTTTGTAACCGGCGGTGTGGTGTCTTCATTGGGCAAGGGTCTGGCGGCGGCCTCCATTGGATGCCTGCTCGAAAGCCGTGGCCTCAAAGTCAACCTGATGAAGTTCGATCCGTACCTCAACGTCGATCCGGGGACGATGTCGCCGTTTCAGCACGGCGAAGTTTTCGTGACCGACGACGGGGCGGAAACCGATCTCGACCTCGGGCACTACGAGCGCTTCACCCACGCCAAGCTTTCTCGCGATAACAACTGGACCACCGGGCGCCTCTACGAGCAGATCATCGCCAAAGAGCGGCGCGGCGATTACCTGGGCAAGACGGTGCAGGTGATTCCGCACGTCACGAATGAAATCAAGGCGGCGGCTAAAAAAGTGGCGCAGGACGTGGACGTGGCGCTGATCGAAATCGGCGGCACGGTAGGCGACATCGAATCGCTGCCGTTTATCGAAGCGATCCGCCAGATGCGGCAGGAACTGGGGCGGGATAACACGCTGTTCGTGCACGTGACGCTGGTGCCGTTTATCGCGGCGGCGCAGGAATTGAAGACCAAACCGACGCAGCACTCCGTCAAAGAGTTGCTCAGCGCCGGAATTCAGCCGGACATCCTGCTGTGCCGCACCGACCGTTTCCTGTCGAAAGAGATCAAGGCGAAGATTGCGCTGTTCTGCAACGTTGAAGAAGAAGCGGTGATTACGGCTAAGGACGTCGCGTCCATTTACGAAGTGCCGGTGGTTTTCGCGAATGAAGAAGTGGACACGCTGGTGCTACGCCGTCTGAAACTCGAGGCGAAGGATCGCGATCTTTCGAAGTGGAACGATCTGGTGCACCGCGTGTACAACCCGAAAGATGTGGTCAGGATCGGCATTGTCGGAAAGTACGTGGAGTATGAGGACAGCTATAAGTCGCTGAAAGAAGCGCTGGTGCACGGCGCGCTGGCGCACAACTTGAAGCTGGAAGTGAATTGGATTGAAGCCGAGGGCCTGGAGACTGCCGACAATAGCTATGAAGCGCAGTTGGAAGAATACGACGGATTGCTGGTGCCCGGCGGATTCGGCAAGCGGGGCATCGAAGGCATGTTGAAGGCGATCCAGTACGCGCGCGAAAAGCATGTGCCTTACTTCGGAATCTGTCTGGGTATGCAGACGGCTTGCATTGAATATGCGCGCAACGTCTGCGGATTGGCGGATGCCAATTCGAGTGAGTTCGATCCCGCGACTCCGCATCGCGTGATCTATAAGTTGCGGGAGTTGCGTGGCGTGGAAGAACTGGGCGGCACGATGCGGCTGGGCGCGTGGCCGTGCAAGATCGAGCCGGGAACGCTGGCGTACAAAGTGTATGGCCAGACTGAGATCAGCGAGCGGCACCGGCATCGTTACGAGTTCAATCGCGAGTACGAAGAGCCCATGGTGGCCGGGGGGCTCTGCATTTCAGGCTCGACTCCGGACGGTACTTATGTGGAGATGATCGAGATTCCGGGACATCCGTTCTTCATCGGATGCCAGTTTCATCCGGAATTCAAATCGAAGCCGCTGGAGCCGCATCCGCTGTTTAAGGCGTTCGTGGGCGCTTCGTACGAACACGGGCAGAAAAAGAAAGAGCAGAAAGACGCGGCCGAGGTGGGGATGTTCCTGCGGCCGGACAAAGTGGGACGGAGATAAACCATTGAGGCATTGAATCATTGAGACATTGGGTCATTAAATGCCTCAATGATTCAATGCCTCAATGATTCAATGACTTTATCTTTCCAAATCGATAACGTTCGCGTCGGTGCTGGCGATCTATTCCTCATTGCCGGGCCTTGTGTGATTGAGAGTGAAGAGCACGCCCTGCGCATGGCGGAGATCATCAAGGGAGTGGTGCGTTCGCTGAATTTTCCTTTCATCTTTAAGGCTTCGTACGACAAAGCGAACCGCACTTCGATCCGCAGCTATCGCGGGCCGGGGGTGAAGGAAGGCCTGCGGATTCTGAAGAAGGTGAAGGATGAAGTGCATATTCCGGTGCTGACCGATGTGCATCAGGCGTCTGACGTGGCTGCCGTCGCCGAGGTGGTGGACGTGCTGCAGATTCCGGCATTCCTCTGCCGGCAGACCGATCTGATCGTGGCGGCGGCGCTCAGCGGGCGTCCGGTGAACATCAAGAAGGGGCAGTTCGTTTCGCCCTGGGACATGCGGCACGCTGTGGCCAAATGCCGCGATGCCGGGAACAGCCAGGTGTTTGTGACCGAGCGTGGTTCGAGTTTCGGCTACAACAATCTGGTCGTGGACATGCGCTCGCTGGCCATCATGCGCAAGTTCGCGCCGGTGGTGTTTGACGCGACGCATTCGGTGCAGTTGCCCTCCGCTTCTCACGGCGATGACGATCAGCCCGCGGTGAGCGGAGGCCAGCCGGAGTTTATCCCGGTGTTGGCGCGCGCGGCAGTGGCGGCGGGCGTCGACGGCGTGTTCATGGAAGTCCACGACAATCCGAAAGAAGCGAAAAGCGACGGTGCGAACGCGCTCGACTCGCGAAACCTGCGCGGCGTGCTGAAAGAATTGCAGGCGGTGAAGAAGGCAATTGAGACGGCGCACAGCACGCCGTAGCGTCATCCGCGTCATTTCTGAATCTGCTAACATTTCCGCTTCATCTGAATCTCATCGCGTATGCATTGGTTGGCATCGATCTGCGGCATTGTTCTTATCTTCATCATCCTCATGGATGCGTTTGAGACCGTGGTTTTACCGCGGCGCATCAAACGGGCTTTTCGCATCACCGGTTGGTTCTACCGGAATACCTGGGGCGTCTGGACCAGAATTGGGCGGCACATCAAATCCCCGAACCGGCGCGAGGGCTTCCTGGCTTATTTTGGGCCGCTGTCGCTGATCCCGCTGATGGGTTTTTGGGCGCTCGGCCTGATTTTTGGATTCGCCTGCGTCCAGTACGGACTGGGCGAACATCTGACGCTGGCTAATGAAAAAATCACATTCGGGAAAGTGGTCTACCTGAGCGGTGAAACTTTTTTCACGCTGGGCTACGGGGATATCACGCCCAACAACGCTGCCGCCCGCGCCCTCGCCGTGATGGAAGCCGGCATGGGCTTCGCGTTCCTTGGAGTCGTGATCGGATATTTGCCGGTTATCTACAATTCGTTTGCCGCGCGCGAGACTGAGATTTCGCTGCTGGATGCGCGCGCCGGGTCGCCGCCGAGCGCCGCCGAGTTTCTGGGCCGGTTGGGTTGCTGTCCCGAGCAGACGGTGCTCGACGAAATTTTTCGCGACTGGGAGCGCTGGTGCGCCGAACTCCTGTCGAGTCACATTTCCTATCCCGCGCTGGTTTTCTTCCGGTCGCAGCATACGAATCAATCCTGGTTGAGCGCGGTGACGGTCATGCTCGATGTCACGTCGTTGGTCATGAATGGCGTGGACGGCATCCACCCGGACCAGGCGAAGCTCACGTTCGCCATGGCGCGGCACGCCGTCGTCGATCTAGCGCAGGTGGTGAAGGCGGAATACAGTCCACATGATGACGACCGGCTCACGGCAGAGGATCGAACCCGGCTGCGAACGGAACTGGCATGGCGCGGCGTAACGCTGAACGATAAGGCCGACGCGGCGGAGCGTTTGGCGGAGCTTCGGGCTGTCTACGAACCTTATCTGCACGCGCTCAGTCGCCGGCTTCTGATGACGCTGCCGCCGTGGATGCACAAGAATCGGATGAAAGATAACTGGCAGGGTGGACCGTGGGATCGCGCCATCCAGGCGCGAGCGCTGGAACACCCGGGGCACGCGGCCGACGATCACTTCTGATCGGACGATCGGGTGATCTGGCCATCGGCCGATCTGGCCTTCGCTCTTTACTTCCGCTGAATGGACTCTAAGTACTTGGTTACATTTTCCAGACGCACATTGCCCAAGTCCTGATCAAATTCGATCTGGTGGAAAATCGGTCCCCAAATCGGCATCTCCCTGGAGCCGTGTGCGGGGATGATATCGTCCGCGCCAAACATGATGATGGTGCGCACATGGATGGCAGGAAAAGCACCGCCATTGCGCTGCGAAAGTCTGGTCAAGTCGGGGAGTTCCCGCTTCAGTGCCTTGGATACCGGGCCATTGCCTTGCCCATCGAGTCCGTGGCAAGCCGCGCAAGAATTTCGAAAGATGCCGGCCCCGTCCACCGGACGGATGGGTGGTGGTTGTTGGTTCCGGGATTGTGCGGAGGCCGAGACTACCACTGAAACTAAGAAGAGCAGCAGCATCGGCACTCGTCGCTGCACGGTGGCCTCCGACGAAGAAGTGCTTGGGTAGAATGCGACTCGATCATACACCACGCCGCTTCCCTGGGATGGCCGGTGAGGGGAGTAACAGACCGGTGTGATGCCGTGCTGATCGGGCGATCGGGTCATCGGGCCATCGGGTCATGTGAGGCTGTTTGTGAAATGAGGATTTATCAATAGTAATAGGGTTGGAGTCCCTAGCGAACGTAGAGGAAGCCGCAAACGCCCACGATTATCGACACAAGGAACCCTACGGATACGGCCACGAGCATGACACGAAGGTCACTTCGTTCATAGGCACGCTTGTGTAATTTCCAGATTCCGTAAAGCCCAAGAAGATTATTAGAGAAGTGCCAATCCCACGGACTGATTTTCTGATTGCCGAAACGAGCGTGGTGTACTTGTTCTCGCATCCTCACTTGAATAAGCGAAATCGCGCCAAACAAGATAACCGCTACGACGAATGCGATTTCGTACAGTTGCATAATGGCTAATTCTAATCTTCATTCGGTAGATGTTGAAATCAAGGCGATTTCACCAATTGAGAATTGCTGGTGGAATAGCGGCGGCGCGGGGTTGAGATCACCCGATGACCCGATCACCCGATGCTCTGCTCCTTCTGCTAACATTCCTCCTTCATGAAACACGTCGGCGAAAATGTGGTGCGCATCGAGGCGGAGGCGTTGCGGGCGCTGGCGGACCGGCTGGCGGGGCCGATGGCCGCGGACTTCGACCGGGCGCTGGAACTGATGTTCGGTTGCCGCGGCCGGGTGGTCGTGACCGGGCTGGGGAAGAGCGGGCTGATTGCTCGGAAGATCGCGGCTACGTTAAGTTCGACCGGGTCGCCGGCGCTCTACCTGCATCCGGTGGAGGCGCTGCATGGCGATCTGGGGATGATCGTGCGCGGCGATGTCGTCCTGGCGCTTTCGGCCAGCGGCCAGACGGAAGAAATTCTGCAGTTGGTGGCGACGATCAAGCGGCTGCAGGTGCCGCTGATCAGCATGACTTGCGACGACATGGCAGAAAACCTAGCGGGCGGGGGCGCCCGCTCCACACGAGCTTCTACTCTCGCGGCTGCTGCTGATGTGGCTTTGGACTGTTCGATTTCTCAGGAAGCTTGCTCGCTGGGGCTTGCGCCTACGGCTTCCACCACGACCATGCTTGCACTGGGCGATGCGCTGGCGGTGGCGCTTTCGGAAAAACGCGGATTCAAGGAAGAAGATTTTGCCAACCTGCATCCTGGTGGAAAGCTGGGCAAACGGCTGGCGCGGGTCGAATCGTTGATGCACTCGGGAGAGGCGGTTCCGCGGGTGACGGCGCAGACGAAGATGCCGGACGTGATTTACGAAATGTCGCGCAAGAAGCTGGGAATGACGGCGGTGGTCGAGGGCGATCATCTGCTCGGCGATCGTCTGCTGGGAGTGATCAGCGATGGCGATCTGCGGCGGTTGCTGGAGCAGCGCGGCAAAGATGCGCTCGATTTGACGGCCGAGGATTGCATGACGCGATTGCCGAAAACCATCGGGCCTCAGGAGTTCGCAGCCACCGCGCTGGCGCGCATGGAAGAGATGAAGATTACTTCGCTCGTCGTTGTTGATGGGGAGCGGCAGTTGCTGGGGATCGTACACCTGCATGATCTGTGGGGCACCGAGATGGTGTAGCGGTGTTAGGCTCCTGAAGAGTGCGCGTGAGAACTGGATCGTCCCTCCATGGCGGACGAACGCCAAGGGAATTCGGCGCTCTGTCGGCAGCTGAAGCGCAGGAATACTACTCAACCATGTATGTCTTCCATCCTGACGGAGCCATGATGACCGAACTCAGACCGCCGTTCACGCTCGAAGCATTCGCATATTCTGGGGGGCCAATCTATCGCGAGCACTTCTCCGGGTTCGAGGAGGCCAAGGCGGAATGCGACAGGATGAATCGCCGTGACGAGTGGGTCGCGTGGCTGCTCGACGCCAGCGGCGCGACGGTTCGCGACCATGCCGCGCCAGAAGTCTTCAATGAAGCGCACCACGGTTTGGCTCACGAGTTCGCAGACTGAAGGTCTCGAAGCGCTTTCCAGGAAGACTGGAGGCGCAATCACCTTTCAAGAACATGGCGATCCCAATTGCCCAGGGTTGCCCCGGACTCGTATGTGCTTTGGCAAAACTCGAGTAGCGAAGCAGTGGGCGACTCCGCGTTGCGCACGTCTTCGTACATCAGGAGGAATTCGCCGAGCTGCTTCTCATAGTAGGCGGCATTTGGCCGGACAGGCGCTTCTTTGAATCCCTGCGGCTCGGGAACCGTGTAGGAATAAAAGGCCGCATCTTTGACATCGCCACCGCCAGGCCAGAAGCCAACGCTGCTCAATTCGTGGGAATACGCTTCTCGCGTCATCGCGTCCGCGCCGGGTCTCTCCGGAGCGCGGCGGCCTGAAAACCGGCTGACCGCAAGATCGAAGCTTCCCCAGAAAAAGTGCACCGGGCTGCATTTGCCAATGAATCCCGACCTGAATTGGCTGAAGACGGCGGCCACCGACAACAGAATCCGCCAGAAACTCTCAACCGCCGCAGGATCGTACGAGCGATGCATGTGATCCTGGTCGAAGGGAATGGGATTGGGGATTTCGACCGGCATTCGCCAAATCTTGACTTCGATCCCCGCGGATCGAAG
>Ga0187890_10001180_pt1 | contig 19014 bp, 16 predicted proteins | sample June2016WEW_21_1_FD_133005 | JGI IMG/M metagenome (GOLD analysis project Ga0187890, IMG submission 133005) | Peatland microbial communities from SPRUCE experiment site at the Marcell Experimental Forest, Minnesota, USA - June2016WEW_21_10 | ecosystem: Environmental > Terrestrial > Soil >... | reverse complement strand
CCATGCCGCTCAGCCAGCCGAACTCCCGAGGCTTGCGATAGGCCTTCATGAAGAAGACTGAGAACATGTGCACCAGGATGGCGAAGATGAACAAGTTGGCGGCCCATGCGTGCGCCGAGCGGATGAGCCAGCCAAAGTGCATGACGAAAGTGATCTGGCGGACCGATTCGAAGGCGTCCGCTCCGGGCCGGTAGTAGACCAGCAGCAGCACGCCCGTGAAGCACTGCACCAGGAAGAGGAAGAGCGTGATGCCGCCCCAGTAGTACCAGAAGGATTGGGAATGTACGGGGACGGTCTTGTGGCGCGCGAAGGCGGCCAGTTCACTTAGGCCCAGCCGCTCGTCCACCCAATCGTAAACGCGGCTTGTGACGGTCTTTGCAGTCATGCTTCTATCCTTCGTTTCCGTTCGAGCTATCCCACCCTTGCGACAAGAACAAGTACGTCGCAAGGATGGGGCACCCATTTCTTACGCTAATTGCTAGCGGCAGAGCCATCCTCCATCCACAACCAGAATGTGGCCGTTCACATAACTGCCTGCCTCGGATGCCAGAAACACCGCCGCGCCGGCGAGATCCGAAGGCAAGCCCCAACGCCCAGCGGGAATCCGGGCCAGAATTGCGGCGGAGCGCGCGGCGTCGGCCCGCAAAGCAGCGGTATTGTCGGTGGCCATATAGCCGGGAGCGATGGCGTTGACGTTCACGCCCTTGTCGGCCCATTCGTTGGCCAGCGCCTTGGTCAACTGCGCAACCGCGCCCTTGGCGGCGGCATAGCCGGGAACCAGAATGCCGCCCTGGAAGGCCAGCAAAGAGGCGGTGTTGATGATTTTTCCGTGGCCCTGCGCCAGCATCAATCTGCCCGCGTACTGGCTCAGAAACCACACGGCGTTGAGATTGGTGTTGATAACTGTGTTCCAGAACTCTTCGGAGTGTTCGGCGGCGGGAGCGCGGCGGATGGTGCCGGCGTTGTTCACAAGAATATCGATGGAGCCAAACGTCTCGACCGTATCGTCGACCAGCATGCGGGCGATCGCCTTGTCGCAAACGTCGCCCGACCGGCAGATGTACTTGACGCCGGTCTTCTCGACCTCCCCGATAGTCGAGTTCAACACCTGGCCGTAGTTATGCAGAGTTACATTGGCGCCGGCCTGCGCGAATGCGATAGCCATGCCGGCGCCCAGACCCTGTCCGGATCCGGTAACCAGCGCGTTCTTGCCCTTGAGACTGAATAGATCGAGGATTCCCATTGAATTGTTCCTTTGTTTCAGAGAACTTATACGTTCCGTTGTGAAATGCCTAACTCCGCGAAACTTCTACTCCGGCGTCGCCGGCAGTTACTTTGAAGACCTTGAGCGGCTTGGGCGGCGGGCCGCTTACGTTGGCGCCAGTATAGGCGTTGTAGACGCCGCCGTGGCAGGCGCAGTGGATGCGGTCGGCCTGGGGTTCATATTGCACCGTGCAGCCCAGATGCGTGCAGACCGCGGTCAGCGCCACCCAGCGTCCGTCGGCGTGGTGGATAAGCATGGCCGGGGCGGTGCCGAACTTGAACATCAGCACCGAGCCCATAGGCAGTTTTTGCGCGTCCTTGAGCGTAACCTCGGTGACCGCCGTGGCGGAAAGCGCCATCTCTTCCGGCGAGGCCAGATAGCGGTAAACGGGATAGGCAAGCGCGGCGGCGTAGCACAGTCCGGCCGCGCCTGCGGCAGCCAGAAAAGCACGGCGCGTCGCCTGCTCGCCGGGTTCTTCGACCATATTCGTTGCGAGATTCGACTTATCGCTCATGGCAATCTCGTCGCGGGGAGTTAGACCGCGGCCTCCATCGTTTTCTTTGCGCGCGCCACCACGGATACCAGCCATGCAACCACGCCCAGGCCCGCGACAAAGAGGACCAGGAAGAGTCCGACGACCCACCAGTTGGTGACCACGGCCCGGTTCCACACGTCGTAGCCCTTGCTTAACAAGGTCACGTCGCGCACTCCATCGCGACAGATGGTGAAGGTTATCTCGATGAGCACGGCAAGAAGCACGCCAGCCCAGCTAATCCAGGCGGCTGTGACCTTGCCGAACCCGGCATAGGCGCCGAGCAGAACGGCCACTGCCACCAGGGCCAGCCAGCCGTAGCCGGCATAACCGGCGAACCTATAGAGCGTATTGCCTATGTGGCCTGCAAGCCCAGCCTTGACGACGGCAGGCTGCACCCTGATCGCCCATAACCCGGCCGCCAGATAGACAAGGCCGAAGCCGGCCGCCACCTTGCCGCCCAGGCCGGCCACGAACTGCTTTTCATCCGCGGTGAAGGTCGAGCGGCCCGCCAGATAGAGCAGCCACAGCCCGCCGATGAACAGCCCGCCGGCCAGCATCGTCAGCCAGCGAGGTTCGAGGGTGGGGTCGCCAGTGGGCAGATAGGCGCCTGCCGCCGAGGCGGAATACATCTTGCGCCAGGCCTCGGGGCGCAGCATGAGCGTCATATTGGTGGAGAGCAGGCGGGCGATGAAGCCGGCCAGCAGCCACGCGCTCAGGCCCACCCACCAGGCCGATTTGCTCGCCTCAAGCCGCGCCGAGAACTGGTAGAGCAGCCAGTAGGCAAGCATGAGCAGGCCGATAATCGAAATCCAGTAGATGCCGATCAGCACGCTGCTGGTATAAAGCGCCCGGCCGTAGAGCACCTGGGAAAAGAGCAGCGGCGGCACGGCCAGGTTGATGACAAACGTCATGACAACAGTAAGCCGGCGGGCCAGCGCTCGCGCCGTGACCATTGAGGCCGGCGAGCCGCGGAAGAGACTGAGCAGAACCGCCAGCAGCAGTCCTCCCAGCAGCATTTCCACGGCCACAAAGTGCAGCGCCAGCGTAACGATATGCAGCAACTTCAGCAACCATATCGGGGCCGGCAAAGGGATTGGGTCTACAGCGGGAAAGAAATGCATGGCGCTCCTGGAAGCCCTTCGGAGTGACTCCGAGTATAGCCACTGCCCAGTGTAGCGGATGTGACACGCCTCACTTTTGTCGGAGGGCGGAGGAAATGACTAAGTCCAATGGGAGCAAGACGATAAAGCCGGGGAAGAAGACTGCGGCAGTTCACTTTTGTCCACGACAGCGCGTTCCGCCGGCTGACGCCGCGGATTGGCGGAAGTGAAGGTCGGTTCATGCCCAGAAGCCGCCGTTGACAAACAGGCCGGTTGGAGCGATCATTAAGCGAATAAAAGGCGAATCTTGCCATGCCCTCCGCCTCCGCCCTTCGCATCCAGATCGAGCACACCCTCGAACGCCGCTTTCCCGCCGCGCTCTCGCCAGTGCCGCACGCCATCCGCGAAACTGCGCCGACCGGCATTGCCGAGGTGGATCTTCTTCTCGGCGGCGGATTGCCCGTTGGCGCCATCAGTGAAGTGGCAGGACCGGAATCCTCCGGGCGCACGAGTCTGGCGCTCTCGTTCCTGGCAGGGCGAACGCGGGAGGGCCTGGTCTGCGCCTGGATCGATGCCGGCGACGCCTTGGATGCCGAGTCGGCAGCAGCCAGCGGGGTGAACCTCAAGCAGTTGCTGTGGGTTCGCTGCCGGAGCGTGGGTCCGATGGCTCGCGGTCAGGATCGCATCAAGCTCTCCTCCGCCAAGCCTTGGCCGCGCCTCGATCAGGCCCTGCGCGCCACCGATCTGCTGCTGCAGGCGGGTGGCTTTGCCGCCCTGGTGCTTGACCTTGGCGGTACGGCCCCGGAGCACGGCTTGAGGATTCCGCTGGCAACCTGGTTCCGCTTCCGCCAGGCGGCCGGCCGCGCGCGGTGTGCTCTGCTGGTGCTCGCGCGGGAGCCGCTGGCGCAATCCAGCGCGGCGGTGGTTCTGGAATGCGCGCCACTGCGAGGGTTGGCAGGCGGAGAGACCGTGCTGAGCGGCTTGAAGTATGAAGTACGGTCCGGTCGCGCCGCCGCGGCGGCTTTCACCCCGTCGATCGCCGGCCTGCGCAAGCCGCCCGCTTCAACCTGGTCGGCAACCGGCGCATGGGAGCGGGATATACGCGCATGAAAGAGGAACTCTACGCCTGTGCGTACGCAGCGGAGTTTCCCGCCCAGGCCTTGCTGCGCCTGCGCAAGGAGCTTGAATCGGGGCCGGTTGCCGTGCTAGAGGGCCGCGCACCTCAGGAAACGGTCTGCTCCCTCAACCGGCTGGCCCATCTGAGAGGCGTATCTCTGGGAATGACCCGCCTGGAAGCCGAGAGCATTCCCGGATTGCGCCTCCTCGCGCGCTCCATGGAGACGGAGACTGCGGCTCGCGCCGTCTTCCTGGAGTGCGCCGCGCATTTCTCTCCGCGGATCGAAGCCGCGAGCGAGGGAACAGCCTGCGCATTCGTCCTCGACATTGCCGGCACGAACCGCCTCTTCGGTCCGCCGGAGGCGTTAGCCCAGAGGCTGCGCGCTCGCCTGGGCACAGCCGGCTTTCGCGCCTCGGTGACCGTCAGCGCCAACTTCCATGCCGCACGCCTCAAGGCTGCTGGCCGCCGCGGCGACCGCGGAATCACCGTAATTCCCTCTGAGAAGGAAGCCGGTTTTTTGGCAAAACTTCCCATCTCGCTGCTCAGTCTCAACGAAGAACACGCAGAAATCTTCGCCATTTGGGGCATTCGCACCCTGGGTGAGCTGGCAGCGCTTCCAGAGAGCGACCTGGTCGCGCGCCTCGGGCCGCAGGCCGCAGCTTGGCGCGCTCTCGCCCGCGGCGCATTGCCCCACACCTTTCAGCCCATCGAGGCCGAGTTCTCTCTCCGGGAGTTCTGCGCCTTCGATACGCCTGTCGAGCAGATGGACTCGCTGCTCTTTATCGGCGCGCGCATGATCGATTGCCTGGTCGAGCGCGCTGCCGCGCGAACGCTTTCGCTGGCGTCGCTAGCCGTGCAGATGGAACTGGAGGGCGGGCTCACTTACCGGCGCGCAATTCGGCCCGCCCTGCCGACCGCCGACCGCAAGTTTCTGCTCAAGCTGCTGCAACTGGAGATCGCCGCGCATCCGCCGCAGGCCGCCGTGCTCTCACTCACCCTCGCCGCTGAGGCCGGCCAATCCAGCCAGGTGCAACTAGGGCTCTTCGCGCCGCAAACCCCCGAGCCTTCGCGCCTGGACGTAACCATCGCGCGCCTCAAGGCTATCGCCGGCGAAGATCGCGTCGGCTCGCCTGTGCTTGAAGATACGCATCGACCGGGCAGCTTTTGCATGGAGAGCTTCGCTGTCCCCAGCCAATCGACTTCGGCCAAATCTTCAGAGGCGATCTGCCCGCGGTTAGCGCTCCGGCGCATGAGGCCGCCTGTGCCCGTCCGCGTTCAGCTGAACGCGCTCCAGCCGGTTGCCATTCGCGATCGCGAGCGCAGCTTCAAGGTCGCGGCAGCCTACGGGCCGTGGAGAACCAGCGGCTGCTGGTGGTCTATCGGCGCTTGGAACGCTGAGGAGTGGGACGTGCTGGCCGAAACCTGCAGCGGTTCTTCCGTCGCCTGCCTGCTGGTTCGCGATTGCGCGCGGAACGAGTGGCGGCTGGAAGCCTACTATGACTGACGACCACCAATACATCGAGCTGCACGCCTCCAGCGCCTTCAGCTTTCTCGCCGCGGCATCGCAGCCTGAAGCGCTGATCGAGCGCGCGGCCCTACTCGAGATGCCCGCCATCGCCCTTGCCGACCGCAACGGACTCTACGGCGTGGCGCGCTTTCACACCACGGCGAAGGAATGCGGCGTCAAAGCGCACATCGGCGCGGAGATTGCGGTAAGTTCTTTTGGCGATCGGCTTGCTCCGCCGTCGTGGCTGCCGCATCAATATGCAGACGAGCCGCCGCGGATTCTACTGCTCTGCGCATCGCAAACCGGCTATCGAAATCTCTGCCAGCTCATCACGCGCTTCAAGATGCGCGAGCAGACAAAGGCCGAGGGCGCGGCCACGCTCGAAGATCTCGAAGAGTTCTCCGCCGGATTGATCTGCCTCACCGGCGGCGACGAAGGCCCGCTGGCCGCTGCGCTGGCGCGCGAAGGCGGCTCAAACCAAAGCAGTGAAGCCACGCGCAAGATTGCCGAACGGCTCACGGCAATCTATGGCCGCGGCAATCTCTACGTCGAACTTCAGCGCCACCGGCAACGCGAGGAAGAGTGCCGCAACCAGTCCTTGCTCGATCTCGCTTCCACTCTCCGGCTGCCTGTCGTTGCCGCCAACGGCGTTCGCTGCGCAACGGAGAAGGATCGCGAGATTCTCGACGTGCTCACCGCCATTCGCCACCACACTTCGCTCGATGGCGCAGGCCGCCTGCTCACTGCAAACGATGCGCGCTCTTTGCGCCCAGCCTGCGCTATGGCCGCGCTCTTCCGAGATATTCCCGAGGCCATCGCCAACACCCGCATCGTCAGCGACCGGCTCGACTTCACGCTCGACAATCTCGGCTATGAGTTCCCGCACTATCCCGTGCCCGAAGGCGAAACCATGGACAGCTTTCTGGAAAAGCGCGTCGAGGAAGGCGTGCGCAAGCGCTATGGATCGCCGGCCAAGCGGCATCTGCTCGACAAAGCGCGCGCGCAGGTCCGGCACGAACTCAAACTGATCGCCAAGCTGGGATTCGCCGGATACTTTCTCATCGTCTGGGACCTGATTCGCTACTGCCAAAATCACGGCATTCTCGTGCAAGGACGCGGCTCGGCGGCCAACTCCGCCGTCTGCTATGCGCTTGAAATCACCGCCGTCGATCCGGTGGGCATGGAGCTTCTCTTCGAGCGATTCCTCAGCGAAAACCGCGGCGAGTGGCCCGACATCGACCTTGACCTGCCCTCCGGCGAACAGCGCGAACAGGTCATTCAATATGTGTATGAACACTACGGCTCGCTGGGCGCGGCCATGACCGCCAACGTCATCACCTATCGCGGCCGTTCGGCGGCGCGCGAGGCCGGCAAGGCGCTGGGCTTCGACGAAGAGCAGATCGCGCGCCTCTCCGGACTCGTCGGTCATTGGGAGTGGCGCGGCAAGAACGACACCATGGCCAGCCACTTCGAGCAGGCGGGCTTCGACGCGCGCCAACCGCGCGTCGGCCGCTATCTCGAGCTCTGCCAGCGCATGAAAGATCTGCCGCGCCATCTCGGCCAGCACTCCGGAGGCATGGTCGTCTGCGCCGGAATGTTGAATCGCATCGTTCCCATCGAACGCGCCTCCATGCCCGAACGCACCGTGATCCAGTGGGACAAGGAAGACTGCGCCGGCCTCGGCCTTATCAAAGTCGATCTGCTCGGCCTGGGCATGATGGCGGTGCTCAAGGATTCCATCGAGATGGTACCGCGCTGCTACGAGAAAGAAATCGATCTTGCCGCATTGCCCGAGGATCCGCTGGTCTATGAAACGCTGTGCAAGGCCGACACCGTAGGCATGTTCCAGGTGGAGAGCCGCGCGCAGATGGCCTCCATTCCGCACAACGCTCCCGCGCGCTTCTACGATCTGGTTGTGCAAGTGGCCATCATCCGTCCCGGCCCCATCGTGGGCAAGATGATGCATCCGTATATGCGCCGCCGCCAGGGAAAAGAAGAAGTTACCTATCCTCATCCATCGCTTGAACCCGTGCTCAGGCGCACTCTCGGCGTTCCGCTCTTTCAGGAGCAGTTGCTACGAATGGCGATGACCGTAGCAAACTTCTCCGGCGCCGAGGCCGAAGAACTGCGCCGCGCCGTGGGCATGCGCCGCTCCATGCAGCGCATGAAGAACCTGGAAGGCCGCCTGCGCGACGGCATGACCCGCAACGGCATCGGTCCCGAGGCGCAAGACAACATTGTGCAGGGCATCAGCTCCTTCGCCATGTATGGATTTCCCGAGTCGCATGCAGCCAGCTTCGCGCTCATCGCCTATGCCTCAGCCTATCTCAAGGTTCACAACCTCGCGGCCTTCACCTGCGGTCTGCTCAACAACCAGCCCATGGGCTTCTACTCGCCCGCCGTGCTTATCAAAGACGCGCAACGCCACGGCCTGCGCGTGCGCCCCATCTGCGTGCTGCGGTCGGGGTGGCTCTGCGCTCTGGAAGAGGAACCGGATCACTCGCTCTCGCTGCGCATCGGTCTCAGCTACGTGAAGGGCCTGCGCAAGTCCTCGGCCGATGCGCTTATGGCCGCGCGCGGCCACAATGCGGCCTTCGCAACCGTGGACGAGCTGGCGCGGCAAGTGCCGGAGCTCAACCGCAAGGAACTGGTCGCGTTGGCCCGCGCCGGGGCGCTCAACTCGATAGAGAATGTGGACCATCGCCGCGATGCGCTCTGGCAAGTGGAGCAAGCCGGCCGCCCCGTCGGCCCTCTGCTGCGCCTCGCAGCGGATGCGCCCGCACAGGCGCCAAGGTTCACGCCCTTGCGGCAGATGACCGACGACGAGCGCCTGGCCGCCGACTATGCGGGAACCGGCATCACCACAGGCCCGCATCCCATGGCCTACGAACGCGAGGCCCTGCGCCGGCAGGGCATTCTTTCCGCACAGGAGCTTGAACGGAGTGGCAGCAATCGACGAGTCCGCATGGCCGGCCGCGTCATCTGCCGCCAGCGCCCAGGCACCGCCAAGGGTTTCGTCTTTCTCTCGCTCGAAGACGAAACGGGTATTGCCAACGTCATCCTCACGCCCGATATCTTCGAACAGAATCGCCTCATCGTCACGCGCAGCCGCTTTCTTCTGATCGAAGGAAAACTGCAAAATCAGGAGGGGGTGATCCACCTGAAGGCCGAGCGCATCGAGCCGCTACTCTGCGCCTTCAATCCGCGCTGAAAGAGGAAAAAGCAATCAACTGATGTAATTGGCGGCAGGTATGTAAAACGGGTTACCCCACCAGCTCCACGGCGCGGATCGTCTCCTTGCGCACCGTAAGCCGCTCCACCAGCTCCGTTCGCACCTCGTAGCCGCGTCCCGGCGTATCCGGAATGGCGATCTCGCCAGCCGAAGAAACCGCTATCTCCGGCTCCACGATATCCTCATGCCAGTAGCGCGCCGAAGCGGAGACATCGCCGGGCAACGCGAAGTTTTCCAGGGTCGACAGCGCGATATTATGCGACCGTCCCACGCCCGATTCCAGCATCCCCCCGCACCACACCGGAATGCCCCGCTCCTGGGCCGCATTGTGGACCGCGATGGCCTCGGAGAAGCCGCCCACGCGCCCCAGCTTGATATTGATAATCCGGCAGGACTCCATCTCGATGGCCGCCAGAGCGTCGCGCCGGTTGTGGATCGATTCGTCCAGGCAGATGGGGGTTTGCAATCGCTTTTGCAGCATCGAGTGGTAGTAGAAGTCGTCGTGCCACAGCGGCTGCTCGATCATCAGCAGGTCGAAGGCATCGAATGCGGTCAGGTGGTCGGCGTCCTTGAGCCTGTACGATGAGTTGGCGTCGCAACTGAGCGTGATGGCCGGCCACCGGCTCCGCACCCGCTCGAAGACCTCCACATCCCAGCCCGGCTTGCACTTGAGCTTGATGCGCTGATAGCCGGCCGCCAACTCCTTCTCGATCTGCGCCAGCAGCTCGGGGATCGAGGCTTGAATTCCCAGCGACACGCCGCACGGAATTACGTCGTGAACCCCGCCGATCAGCCGGGAGAGTGAAACTCCCTCGCGCTGCGCCTCAAGATCCCATATGGCATCTTCCAGCGTTGCCTTGGCCATGCGGTTGTGGCGCACCTGGCGAAAGATTCGCGGGCAATCCCCACCATGTTCCAGCGTCTCCGCAGCCAGCATCGGCCCCAGTTCCTGGGTGATCGCAGCCCAGGCGCTGTCGGTCGATTCCTCGGAAAAGAACGGCCGCTCACCCGCCGTGCACTCGCCCCAGCCGGTCAACCCTTCCGACTTGATCTCAGCCAGCAGAATCCTTCGCTTGCGGGTAATGCCAAAGCTGGTTTCAAACGGCCGCACCAGCGTCATGTGCAGTTCGCGCAGGATAATCGCATCGATTCTCATAAGCTTTTTGCGTTCCTCGGGAGATCAATCCAGTTCAGCCGGGGTGGGAAAGCCCAGCTCGAAGACTCCATTACCTTCCGCATCCAGAGAGAAGCCAAGCACGGCCAACCCCTGGGAAAACGCCTGTTGAAACTTCTTGCGGTTTTCCAACTGCACGGCCACGGCTCGTTCCCGGCCGCTCTCGGAGGCCTTCCATCGATGGATGGAGGCCGGAACCTGAATACGAACCTGAATTCGTTCCTCGATCGGTTGGGCAACTGCCGGGCGCTCGTCGAGAACTGCCTTCACTCTGGGCGAATCCAGCCGCCATTCCGCCAACAATCGATCCGTCGGCAACCCGCCCTGCAGTTGAGATGAGGATACACCATAGAAATTCACTCTGTAATCCCGCGCCGTCGCTCCCAGCTTGTGAATATTGAGAAATGCATTTTTGATCTCCAGCGGATCGAAGGTCCACTCGATCCGCTGTATGCCCCGCGCAAGCGCCTCCCGCCGCTGTTCGAGCTTGAGCCTCATGCCCAGGCCGCGATCGCGATACGCCGCCTTGACCGCCAGCATGTGGGAGTGCAGATAGGGCAGAGGCCCGCCCGCGCGGGCTTTCACACCCGGCAAGGACAGAGCAAAACCAACCAGCGACTCCGCGCTGCCGTTCGGCTGAGAGCCGGGAATCTCCGTATCGAACGCGCCGATCACCTGGCCGCCTATCTTCTGCGCCACCAGAAACGCTCTGCGGGGAATCACGTCGGCCTCGTCGTAGCCCCAGGTTTCCACCTGAAGCCGCACGCAGGCCGCCAGCTCTTCAAATCCCGCGCACGCCCGGATGACAATCATGACCGCGCCTCCAGCTCGGAATCCGGGGCGGTTGCCGCCAGCTTCCGCTTTGCCCGCTCCCATAGCTCTTCCAACTCCGCGGGTGAAAGCTCTTCCAGCGGCCGGGCCGACGACAGTTCCATCTCGCGGAAGCGCTCCCGAAAGCGCCGGTTGCAGCCGCGCAGCGCCATCTCCGCGTCCACATCCAGATGCCGGCCCAGGTTGACCGCGGTAAAGAGCAGATCGCCCAGCTCCGCTTCCACGGCCGGCTTGCGGGCCGGATCGTCCGATGCGGCTTCGGCCTCCAGTTCCGCCGTCTCCTCGGCCAGCTTGGGCAGCAGGTCGCGCCAGTGCGGCCAGTCGAAGCCGGACTTGCGTGCCTTGGCCCCCAGCTTGGCAGCTTCGGCCAGCGCCGGCAAGGCCCGCAGGACTGCATCCAGTCTCGACGCCGGGAGCCTCTGCGCCGAAGGCGCGTCTGCTGCATGCAATGCCGTCTCGGCTGCCTTGATCTCCTCCCAGTTGCGCAGCACCGCTGCCGGAGAACCCGCCACATCGGCGTCAACCTGCGCGCGGTTCCCCGCCGCCAGCGAGGCCTCCTCGCCAAAGACATGGGGATGGCGCCGCACCAGCTTGCGGTTCAGATGGTCCAGCACATCGGCAATGGTGAAATGCCCGTCGTTGGCCGCCATCTCCGCATAGAAGAGCACTTGCAGCAGCAGGTCGCCCAACTCCTCGGCGAGGTGCGGCCAGTCGCGGCGCTCGATGGCATCGAAGACTTCGTAGGTCTCTTCCAGCGTGTACTTGCGGATGGAATCGAAGGACTGCTCGCGGTCCCAGGGGCAGCCGCCGGGAGCGCGCAGCCGCGCCATGATCTCGACCGACTGCTCAAACAGCGCCGCTGCCCGCGCCGGATCGGTTGCGGCGGGCGCTGCGGAAGCGTGTGCGGGAGAGCTTTCCGGCGGAAGGTCCATGCCCCTCCAGTCTACCTTGGGGCACCAACCCAAAATGCTGGGTGGGAAATCTTGAACCTCAACCCGCCTTCGCTTCTCCAAAGCCGTATACTCGACTTCGCGCATGATTCGCATTCTTGGAACCGTCTTTGCGGGACTGCTGGGGCTGGCCTTCGGCAGCTTCCTGAACGTCTGCCTGAGCCGCTGGCCCGCGGGCAAGAGCATCGTACGCCCGCGCTCCCACTGCCGCAGTTGCAATCGCACGCTTGCCTGGTGGGAGAATGTGCCACTGGTGAGCTGGCTGGCTTTACGCGGCCGATGCCGCACCTGCCGCGCATGGATCGGCTGGCGGTATCCGCTGGTGGAGCTGGCGGTGGGGGGGCTGTGGGCAGTTCAAGCGTGGAGATTCCTGTCTTTGGCTCTCGATCCAGAACTCTATACGCATCATCTGCCATTGCGTGATATTTACGAAGCTCTTGGCGTCATGGTCGGCAATATGATTCTCTACTGGCTGCTAGTAGCTCTGGCGTACCTCGATGCAGAAAACCTATGGCTTCCCAATTCGATCACGCTACCCGGAACTGCACTCGGATTTGCCTGGATTAGTCTGGCCCCTGCTCTTCAGAAACTCGACCCTAGTTATTACCCAAAAATCACAACTGCATTTCAAATCGAAACGATTGTGATCGGTGAGTTAATTGGCATACTGGCCGCTGCCGGCCTCATCCTGCTCATCCGCTGGCTCTACTGGCTGATCCGCCGCCGCGAGGGCATCGGCCTGGGCGACGCCAAGCTGATGGCCATGCTGGCCGCCTGGCTCGGCCTGCCCGGAGCGCTGCTCGCCTTTGGCCTGGGCGTCCTGCTCGGAGCGCTGGTTGCCCTCGTTCTGCTGGCAATCCCGGCCGCTCGAACCGGCGCCAGCGGCTGGGCACTCAAGAAGCTGCCGCTGGGCACATTTCTTTGCGTGGGAGGAATCGTCAGCAGCCTTTGGGGGGAGCACATCATCGCCGCCTATCGCAACTGGGCTGGATTCTAGTCGCCTAACCACCTGCTCTTGTACCGAGTTGCCGTCCATGCGATTGTCCCGCGGGCGAAGGCATCGATCCGCAACCGCGGCGCGCAGCAATTTAGAATGATTCATGACCGATAGCCGCGGAACGGAGAACGCTTGAAGAAGAGACAATGGATCCTGGGTTTGGTCGTCCTGGTCGCGCTGGCCGCGCTGGGGGTTTACGCGCAGCACAAGCATCCTTTCCACTGGCACGCATTTGTGGAGCAGTTCAAGCTGGCCGACTGGCGCAGGATCGGCATTGCCTTCGGCTGCATCTACCTGGCCTACGTCTTTCGCGCTCTTCGCTGGGCCTTGCTGCTCAAGCCCAACAAGAAGGTAGCGCCGTTTTCGCTGCTGGGGACGCAGGTGATCGGCTTCACGGCGGTGGCGCTGATTGGCAGAATCGCGGACCTGGTGCGCCCCTATCTGGTGGCCAGGAAGACCGGTTTGGCGGTCAGCACCCAGATTGCCGTTTATATTGTCGAGCGGCTCTTCGACGCGGGCACAATGGGCCTATTCTTTTCCGCCGCCATTCTGATGGCCCCGACAGGCACGCTTCCGCATCCTGAGCTATTCAGGAAGTTCGGCTACTGGGGTCTGGCCGGGACTGTAGCTGGCGCGCTGTTTCTGGTTGCCGTGCGCCTGGCCGGGGGAGTCGTGGCTGCTTTTTTCGAGGGCGTCTTTGGGATGGCTTCGAAGCGCCTGGGTCATGCCGTGGGAGGAAAGATCCGCAGCTTCCGCGCCGGCCTGAACACGCTGCGCACGCCCGCCGATTTTGCCGTCACCCTGGCTCTTTCGCTCACCATGTGGGGGCTGATTACGCTGGCCTATGTGGAAGGGACCGAGGCCTTCGTCAGCGGCGCGCAACGGGCGTCGGTAACCCTGGCCAAGTGCATGGTGCTCATGGTTGGCGGCGGCGTGGCAAGTGTCGTTCAGTTGCCGGTACTGGGGTGGTTTACCCAGATCGCCGCGCTGGAAGAGATTCTGAGAAACCTCTTCAGCCTGTCGCCCGAGACCTCCACCGCCTGCGCCGCCACGCTGCTCCTGATTACCTTCCTGGGCATCGTCCCGGTGGGCTTGATCTGGGCGCACTTCGAGCATGTAAGCCTGCGCAAGGTGACCGTGGAAAGCGAGCGCGCGGGCGAGGCGCTAGCAGGTGAAGAAGCGGCCGGCCTAGACGAAGCGGTGTAACGCTTGCCGTTTTTAACGAATTGCGTTCAAAGGTCAAGCCGAGGGCTCCGGCGGCGTAACGCTCTCCTCCACCGGTAGCGCGGGCCTGGTATAGCGGATCGCGTTTGGCCCGACGGCCCCGCCGGTCATCAACATGCTCATGGCCTGCTCCATGTTGAGGTCGGTCTCGGTGACCATGCGAATGGGCATAATCTGCAGATAGGCCGAGGTCGGATTGATGGCGCAGGGCACCAGAACTGCGGCCAGCAGGTCGCCGGTGGTTTCGTCGGTGAGCGTGCGGGTCAGGAATCCGATGCTCTTCTGGCCTTCGATGGGAAAGTCGACCAGCACCACGCGCTGGCTGGACTCCTTCTTGACCATCATGCTGTCAAGAAGCTGGCGCACGGAACTGTAGATTTTGGCCACCACGGGCAGCCGGTCCAGCGCGGCTTCAAAGAGCTTGAATGCCTGGCGGCCCACCACCTGCGAGGTCACGCGGCCCACCACATAGAGCACAGCCAGCGTGAGGACTACGGCGAGCAGGGACTGCAACCACGGCTGGCCGAGCCAGTCCTCTGGAAATATGGCCGCCAGCAGCCATATCGCGGGCAAACCCGCCTTGGCCAGAACTCCCAAAAGGAAACTGAAGACCAGGTAAGTAACGAACAGCGGTCCGATGGTGATGATGCCGGCCAGGATGTTGCGCTGCAGGCTGCGCAGAGTACGGGCAAAGACTGGATTCACACGCTTCTCCTGGTTACGAGGATACGCGACCGCAGCCTGTTCAAGTTGTTCAAAATATTCAGAACGAACCGGCTCCAGCGGTGAAGCGTGAGCTGAAGAACCGGACCGAAGCGCGCCCTGATGTGGAAATCCACAATTGTGCGTAATTCCCCTATAGAATGCAGAAAGAGGGAAGGCATGAGCGATGCAGCGGGCTTTAGCGCGAGTGGAATGAATGACCCAGGCCGCCGGGTAACGAACCGGGACGAACCGCGTCTGCGCGTGGTTGGATCCCCGCTTCCGGCCGGACTCCCGGGCCCATCCTCTCGGCCGCCGGTACTGGGCGATGAGCGGCGTCTAAGGACTGCCCCTCCTCCTCCGCGCGCGTTGGTCAACATGGCTCCCGCGAGGGAGCAGGCCTCCGGCTTGCAGCGCGCTGCCAACGCATTGCGCGCGGCGCTGCCGCTCGTCCAGCGGATTCTGCCCCTGCTGGACGGAAACATCGGCACCGCCGTATCGAATGTTCTTGCCCCGTACCCGCAAATGCACCAGCTCCCTCCGCCGGTAGACCTTGAGCCCCTCGAGGACGGCCTCGCCGAACTCCAAATGCAGCATCGGGCTCTGCGCAATCAGTTTCTGGAGCAGAATGCTTCGCTGAAGCGCGTCGAAGATCAGTTGGAGGCAGTGCGCGAAACCGCCGAACGCAATTCGCGGGAGCAGGAGGAACTCCTCGACGATCTGAAAACTGTCCGTAGAAGGGTCAATCGGTTTGCGATACCGGCTTTGGGGCTGCTGGCTCTCTCCGTTCTCCTGAACGTGCTCCTGTATCTCCACATGCGGCACATTCTGCCCTGATCCCCGCAGGGTCAATGCGCGGGCATTCGCTTTCCGGCCTCGGGCCGCCGGCAATGCGCCGTTGCTTGGCTGAAATCGTTTCAGTCGCAGCTTTCGCGCGAATTCGGGCCACATTTCAAACTGAGTTGTCTTTTCAGAAAGAAACACTTATTTGTACCGTCAATAGCTTTGTTGCTTGCATGAACACGGACTTGATGGATTCCGCCGCCTCTTCTGGACTTCGTGAGTTGGGTGATTGCCAGCAGTAATTCAAGGGGATTACCATTCAGCTCAGAGTAATCAGGGTTTTGTTGCCTCGGGTTCCTTCATAAGCCACTATGCAGTTTTTCCCAAGTTCACAGAGCTTTACCAACGAGCGGCGCTCACCGGCCCGCGCAATCGGAGTGTCTGGTCATGGCATGGTATGCCTACTGCATCGGTGAAAGACAAGCATTTCCCGCAATAGCCCGCCATCGCAAGCCTGTTCCGATGGAATCGCTGCTCGGAGTGAGCGGCAACCAGGTCTTTGTTTATCCCGCCAGCGACCTCGCCGTGGTGGTCAGCGAGCACAACCCCGCGGAACCCCTGAACCAGAAATCCGGCGTGGACCATGCCCGGGTCGTGGCCGACTGCTTCCACCGCTCCACGGTGCTGCCCTTCCGTTTCGGAACCATCTTCAACGACGACGAAAGCCTGCGCAAGTCCATCCGCTCCAACCAGCGCCAGTTTCTGGGCAACATCGACAAGCTGCGGGGCAAGACCGAGATGCACCTGAAGGTTCTGGTGGACGACTGCTGCGGGCGGGCAATCCAGAAGCATCTGCAGGCCGGAGGAGCGGCACGGGGTTATCTGACCGGCCTGCGCGAGAATGCCTCCAGGACGCGAGACCGGCAGACGCGCGCGCGCGCCGTGAGCTTCCAGATGCACCGGCTCTTCCTGCCTCTGGACGAGGAGGTGAGCTGCCGGCTCACCGAAAGCGGGAAGATGGTGCTGGACATCGCCCACCTGATCGACCGCAAATGCGTGGAACGCTATCTGAGCAAGTTCGCCACCACCAGCGCCATGCTGCGGGAGTGCCAGATGCAGCTCTCGGGCCCCTGGCCACCCTACCACTTCGTACACCGCCTCACCCGCCCCGGCCATCCGCAGCCAGCGGCCGCTTCATCGGCCCCAGCCGCCGCGCCCATTGAGCCGCAGGCGGCGCATATGCCGGAACCGCTTCCGGCGATGGCATAGCAACCGGCGCACCGCCCGCAAGCAGAAGCCCCGGCCATGGCCGGGGCTTCTGCTTTCCGTGCGTCGTACATTGACCTCAGGGCACGCCCGCGCTCTTGCGCCGTCTAAGCACGAAGGACTTGCGGCGGTCCTTGCTGGCGCGGTCAATCTTCTTCCAGAAGCCTGCAAAGTAGTCGACGGCGGAGATGGAGGAGACCAGCACCGTGAAGTACATGGCGGCGATGGCGATCCAGTTGACCGGAATGACCAGCACGCCGAACTTCCACTGGTCCCAGTGGTGGGCCAGAATCGCTGAAACCACAGCGACGATCTGGGTGACCGTCTTCAGCTTGCCCAGGTCGCTGGCCTCGATGGTGAAGCCTTCCGACGATGCGATCGAGCGCAGGCCGCTGATGAGGAACTCGCGCCCGATGATGACCACCGCAATCCAAACCTTGACCACCCGCGGGTTGTAGGCCACCAGGGCAACGATCGCGCTGGTTACCATGATCTTGTCGGCGATGGGGTCCAGCAACATGCCCATGGTGGTGATCTGCGAGCGCTTGCGGGCCAGGTAGCCGTCCAGGCCGTCGGTAATCGAGGCCAGAACGAAGAGCACCGAGGCCAGAATCTCCTGCTCCCCGTGCAGCCCCCGCCACGGAAAGTGCGTCGACAGGATCCACAGCAGCAGCGGGATCATGACGATCCGGCTCATCGTGATGGAGTTGGGCAGATTCATGCGGGTTGCGCGACGCCGGCAGAAGCGCCAAAGGCTCAGCTACATTATTGCACCGGTAAATGAGGCTGCCTCTTGCGCGCCGTCGGGCTCTCTGTGCGAACGCTCAATGGGCAAGGATGGTCTCGCTGCCCAGGATGCGATAGAGAGTGGAGCGGCTGATGCACAGTTGGCGGGCGGCGCGCAGCTTGTTGCCGCGGTTCAGGCCGAGGACGTATTGGACGTGATGTCGGATCATCATGTCGAGAGAGAGGTTTTCGGTCCGGCTGGGGGGCTGGAAATCGGGCGGCGTCTCTTGGCCGGAGGGCAGGGCCAGGTCGTCGGCCCGGATTACGCCATTGACGGCTTCGAGCAACGCCGTTTCCAGTACCGAGGCCAGCTCGCGCACGTTTCCCGGCCAGTTGTGCTGGAGAAGCCGGGCCAGGGCGCCAGGCCCCAGCATGACGGGGCGCTGCTGGTAGCGGTTGCAGATGCGGTCGAGCAGGGACTGGGCGAGCGGGGCAATATCTTCGCGGCGCTGGCGCAAGGGGGGAATCGCGAAGCGGACGGCGGAGAGCCGGAAGGCCAGGTCGGGCAGCATGAGTCCCTGGCTGACCATCTGGCGCAACGGGGTCTGCGAGGAGGCCAGCACGACGGCGCGCCCCGGCGGCCGGTCCTGGAGGGCCTTGAGCACGCCCAGCAGCAGCCCCTGGCCGGGAGGAGCCAGCAAATCCACTCGATCAAGATAGATAAATCCGCTGAGCGTGGCCGGATCGGCGTCGGCGACCAGCCATTCACGGGCATCGCGCCTCTGGAAGCTGGATCCAGCCAGCGGCGAGCGGCTGAAGAGATAGCGGGCCAGGGTATGCTTTCCGGTGCCGTGCTCGCCCTCGATGGCGGCCACCTGCAGATGGGGCGCGGCCATCTCCGCCTGCGTGAGCAGCTTTCGCCATGCCGCGCTCACGCCCACAATCGGGGTCGCGATTGCGGGGTCCACTTCCACAAGCGTCAGTCCGGAGACTGGGGGCTGAGGCTGGAATTGAGCGGCGCTCTGCATGGATCTCAACGTGCCTCGCCTCCCTGGCCCTGACCGGAAGTAACGGGCCAACAGAGGTCTTATCGGCGCTGCCCCAGGAAACATGAATCGGAGAGGCGGGGAATCCCTTCGCCCCGAGGCGCACCACAGCCTCGGAATTTGCGTGGGCTTGGCTCGGTTCTAGCGAAAGCGCTTGGAGGGTTCGTCGGAGAAGATCTCGCCGTCGCGGATATGGATGACGCGATGGGCGTACTCGGCGATATCCGGCTCGTGGGTCACCACCACGATGGTGTTGCCGTTGGCGTGCAAGGTGTCGAAGAGCGCCATGATCTCCAGGCCGGTCTTGGAATCCAGATTGCCGGTGGGCTCGTCGGCCAGGATGATCGAGGGCCGGTTGACCAGCGCCCGGGCGATGGCCACACGCTGGCGCTGGCCGCCGGAAAGCTCGTTCGGCTTGTGATACATGCGCGATTCCAGGCCGACATCGGCGAGCGCTTCCTTGGCGCGCGCCAGCCGAGCCGCAGCGGGCGTGCCGTTATAGATCAGCGGCAACTCCACGTTATGCAGCGAAGTGGCCCTGGCCAGCAAGTTGAAGGTCT
>Ga0187890_10001178_pt1 | contig 19033 bp, 18 predicted proteins | sample June2016WEW_21_1_FD_133005 | JGI IMG/M metagenome (GOLD analysis project Ga0187890, IMG submission 133005) | Peatland microbial communities from SPRUCE experiment site at the Marcell Experimental Forest, Minnesota, USA - June2016WEW_21_10 | ecosystem: Environmental > Terrestrial > Soil >... | reverse complement strand
GGGCAAGCCCCGTCTCTACGGTGGCATTTTCAGCAGCGGCCTCGGCAACTTGGAGCTTTTCGGCGGGTGGGGGATTGAAAATGCGGTTGGCTAGCGATCCGAGGGGGGCCTGGAGTGGCGGCAGGATCTGCTGCCGTGGGCGGCCACTGCTGGCGTTGCCGCTCGGATCCAGCGAGTTGATTTCAGACTCGATCTGCGAGCGGAATTCATTGGAAGCACGCCGGAACTCGTTGAGGAAGCGCGCGACCTGGCGGCCAATCTCCGGCATTTTCTTGGGGCCGAAAAGGATCAGCACCAGAAGAAACAGGAAGATCATCTCGCCAGAGAAGCCGAAATTCATAGCCCTATCATAATGCGGGACGTGGGAAACGGGAAACTCGCGCAGTTGGGACTCCACGCCGACGAGGCCTGCGAAGGACTTGCTTTTTCGCCGAGGCTGGGAAACAGCAGGTCCTTCGCTTCGCTCAGGATGACAAATCCAACTAGGTGGCTATCGTCCTCCGAAGGTGTAGCCGATGGAGCCGCCGAAGCGGGTGACGTACCAGGAACTGTAGTCCGTGTTGTTGTTGACCAGGTAAATGCGTGCCTCGGGGCGGATGAAGAAGCCGCCCTTGGGATAAAACTTGATGCCGGCGCCGAAGTCCCCGTCGAAGTGGTTACTGGACTGGTAATTAGAGCAACTATAGGGGCCGCAGGTGGTTCCCGTATAGAAGCGGGTGCTCAGCGCGCCGATGCCGCCGACAAGTTCCAGATAGGTGTGGCTTGCGAGTTTGGGCGAGTAGACGGCATTGAAGTTATAAAGAAGGGGACGAAAATTGAAACCGGAGCCGAGGTAATTATCGGCTTGGGATGCTCTCCAGTAGACTTCGGTCCCGATACCAAGATGGTGCCAGAAGATCACGTCGCCGCTAAAACCGGGATAGGCGCCGCCGGTGAGCGACGGGCCCGTCAAGTTGGCCGAGGGCGCGGTCAGCGTGCTGACGCCGAAAGCCAAGTCGACTTTCTGAGCTTGCGCGAAATTCGAGAACGCCGCCAGGGCAGCGCAGGCAAACGTCATGAGAACGGCAACACGTAGTGTCTGTTTCAATCGAAACCTCCAATGAAATAGTTAGTTTGAAGACTTAGATGCAGGCTGGAGGTGCGACGCTGCCGGGTGGAAGGGAGATTTACAAGAATTTACGGCGGCCGGAAGACCATGGACTGACGGGTATTATCGGAACGCTGGTTTGATTCACGAAAATGCGTGCCTGCATATAGGGGCGAATGTTGGGCGAATGTTCTTGACTTAGCCGAGAGCTTGCGGGCGGATCAGTAAGCCAGCAGGATGCGCAGGTCGCGAAGATTATTTCCGGTGGGTCCGGTGATGATGGCGTCGCCTAGCGCGTCGAAAAGAGGATAGGCGTTGAAGCCGGAGAGCGCGTGCTGTACGGCTTCGGCGCCACCAGCGCGGGTTTTTACTCGATCTTTTATTCGATCTTTTACTCGATTGAGGGTGCTGCCATCGACTACGGCGCCGGCGGCCGGACTGTTGCCGTCGATGCCGTCGGTGCCGGCGCTCAGCACGGTGATGTCGTGTCCCGATATTGGTTCGGCGCAGGCGAGGGCGAACTGCTGGTTGCGTCCGCCGATGCCGCCGTTGCGGACGGTCACGGTCACCTCGCCGCCGGAGATCAAACAGACGCGCGATACGGTGCGGCGCAGTTCGTGCAGTCGGTTGAGCAAGTAGGTCGCGGCTTTGTCATAGGGCCAGTCGTCGCAGGAGTTATCGACTTCGACGGCGAAACCGGCGCGGGTGGCGGCTATGGCGGCTTCATCGATGGCCACTTTGTTTGAGAGCACGGTCCACCAGCGCGCGCGGACGAACGCGGGGTCGTCGGATTTGGGCGTCTCGTCGAGAGCGTGCTGTTGGAAGAGATTGGCAACGGGGGCAGGGAATTGATCGACGAGGTTGTATTGGGCGGCGATGCGCTCGCAGTCGTGGATGGAAGTGGAATCGGGCATGGTGGGGCCGGAGGCGAGCGCGTCGGGCGTTTCGTCGGGCACGTCGGAGACAAGAATCGAGACCTGCTGGGCGGGATAAGCGGCCTGAGCGAGGCGTCCGCCCTTGACAGCGGAGAGATGCTTGCGGATGGCGTTGATCTCGGCGATGGGCGCGCCCGAATTCACAAGCGCGCGGTAGGTGGAGATGAGATCGGGCAGAGAAATTTCGTCGTTTTCCGAAGTGGAGACGGTTTTTTCAACGATGGAGGAGCCACCGCCGGAGATCATGAAGATGACGAGCGCAGTGGAGTCGAGAGCGCTCAGCGAGTTGAGGATGGCGTTGGCGGCGCGGATGGATTCGGCGGTGGGGGTGGGATGTCCGCCGCGAAAATAGCGGAAGCCGTGCACCTGGCTGGCGGGCTCGACCGACGATGCGACGATGCCTGCTCCGAAACTGCTGCTGCCGAGTTGGGCTTCGAGGGCGGCGGCCATGGTGTGCGCGGCCTTGCCGATGGAGACGACGAAGACGCGATGGTAAGCATCGAGATCGTGGAGGTCTTCGCCGATGCGCAGGACGCGGCGCTCGCAGTGCACGTTGCGGGCGAAAGCGCTTTCGATGGAGGCGTTCTTGAGCGCGGCGGCGAAAATTTCGCGCGCCGTTTCGCGCATGCGCGCAAACTGCTGCGAGCGTTCTGGAGCGATCTCCTCCATGTTGAACGATTATAGAGAACAGCAATATAATCGTGCGCCATGCCAGCGAAAACTAAAGTCGCCGACAAGAAGCGGGAGTTTGAGCTTGCCTTTCAGGGTCTGCGGAAGATTCTGAAGCCCTACGAAGCGAAGCTGCGAGTGGTCAAAGACGGGCCGGGCGGTTACATGAGCGAATCGAAGTCGATTCGTTATCAGGGAAAACCGCTGATGTTCGCATCTATCGCGAGCAAAAGCTACGTCGCGTTTCATCTCTTTCCGGTGTACATGTTTCCGGATCTGCTGAAAGGAATTTCTCCGGAACTGAAAAAGCGCATGCAGGGCAAGACGTGCTGGAATTTCAAAAAGGCCGAGGAAGCGCTGTTCGAGGAACTGGGAGGAATCGTGAAAGCGAGCTTCCAGCGGTTCGCGGAACTCGGGGAGCGCGACCTGAGCCGGGAGGATGGCCAAGCGCTGTGGGGCAAGAAGAAGAATTCGTAATTTGTGATTTGTAATTTCACAATCGTGAGCTTCAAAATTACAAATTACAAATTGCCAATTACAAATTTGTAGTCTCTTTCACCCAAGTTTCAATCGCTTCCCGCATTTCGCGCAGGCGGCCTTCAAAAAAATGATCTCCGGCTTCGATGCGAACCAGTTTCTTGGGGTCGGCGAAGGTGTTGACGAGGGCTTCGAGTTTGCCGGCGGGAGCGAACTGATCGCGCGACCCGCTGACGAAAAGTTTGGGCTTCGTGGACTCGCGCAGGAATTCGAAATCGTAGACGCGGTCGTCCATACGATCTGCGAACCGGACAGCGGGCAGGCCGAGGGCGATGAGCGTATGAACTCGGTCGTCATCATAGGCGGCGCGCAATCCAACAACGGCTCCGAAAGAAAAGCCGGCGAAAATTATGGGGAGCGTGAATTCGCGTTCGAGCCAATCGAGCGCGGCGCGCACGTCTTCGACCTCGCCGATGCCGCCGGCGTGCTCGCCTTCGCTCAGGCCAGTGCCGCGGAAGTTAAAGCGGAGCACGGGAAATCCGAAGCTGTTGAGCGCTTTCATGGTGTGGAAGACGACTTTGTTGTGCAACGTTCCACCGTAGAGCGGATGCGGATGGCAGACGACGGCGGCATGCGTCGCGTTGGGCGATCCGGCGTTGAGGAGAGCTTCGAGGCGTCCGGCGGGGCCGGCGAGGAAGAGCGAGCGGATACTGGAGTTCTCCAGGAGCACGGAATCAGAGTACAACAGTTGTTAGCGACTCAGCCCTAAGATCTCCTGTAGAGACGCGGCTTGCCGCGTCTCCTGCCGCGGAGTGAGACGGGGCAAGCCCCGTCTCTACATTAATCACTATCCAGCAATCACCATCCACTGTTACGCTTTTGCTGCATGGACCTGTTTGCCCTCACCCGCCGGCTTGTCGATATTGAATCCATCACTCCGAATGAAAGTGCGGTGGGAGATTTTCTTTGCGACGAACTGCGGCGGCGCGGGTTGGACGCTCGGAAAATGCCGGTCGAAGGTGCGCGCGCGAACGTGGTGGCTACCTGGCCGGGGCATGCTCAGCCGGAGATTGTTTTCTCCACCCACATGGATACGGTGCCGCCGTTCATTGCGTCGTCCGAAGATGCCGGGTGCATTTACGGGCGCGGCTCGTGCGACGCGAAGGGAATTATTGCGGCCGAGATTCTGGCGGCGGAGAAGCTGCGCGGGGCGGGCGTTTTCGTTGGGCTGCTGTTTCTGGTTGGGGAGGAGCGGGACTCGATTGGCGCGAAAGTGGCCAACCAGCAGCCGATCGGAGCGCGCTTCATGATTAACGGCGAACCGACGGAGAATAAGCTGGCGCTGGCGAGCAAGGGAGCGCTGCACGTGGAACTGGTGGCGCGCGGAAAGATGGCGCACTCGGCGTATCCGGAACTGGGCGAGTCGGCGATCGACAAGCTGGTGGAAGCACTGCACCGGTTGCACGCCATGAAGCTTCCGGAAGATGCCGAGGTGGGCCCTTGCACGAAGAACGTCGGATCGATTCAGGGTGGACGCGCGCCAAATGTGATTTCCGATTTTGCCAGGGCTGATCTTTTCTATCGACTGGTGGGTCCGACGAACGCATTGCGCCGCGAGATTACGGAGGCGGTCGGCGAACTCGCCGAGGTTCGCTTCACCCGCGAGACTCCGTTCCTGCGGCTGCGCACGCTGGAGGGTCTGCCGACTATGGTCGCGGCTTTCACAACCGATGTCCCATCGCTTACGAACTGGGGCGAGCCGCTGCTGCTGGGACCGGGCTCGATTCACGTGGCGCACACCGAGGGCGAGTTTGTAGAGAAAGCGCAGCTGCGGGAAGCGGTGGAGATTTATTGTTCGATGGCGAAGAAACTCAGTTCTTAGCTATTGGCCATTAGCTCTCGGCTTTTGGCTTGGTTTACATCGCAGAGATCCCATTCTTGCCCGCTCGCGATAGACTCTCCTGATGGACACCGGCTCGCGTAATTCCCTCGCTCGCGCGTCTTCTTCGTATTTGCGCTCGGCTATGCATCAGCCTATTCAGTGGCATGAGTTTGGGGAGGAGGCTTTTGCGGCGGCCCGCGCGGCCAACAAGCCTGTGCTTTTGGATATTGGGGCGGTCTGGTGTCACTGGTGTCATGTGATGGATCGCGAGTCTTATGACGATGCCGAGGTGGCGGCGATTGTTAACGAGCATTACATCGCGGTGAAGGTGGATCGGGACGAGCGTCCGGACATTGACAGCCGGTACCAGGTGGCGGTGAGTGCGCTCACTGGGCAGGGCGGGTGGCCGCTTACGGCGTTTCTTACTCCCGACGGCAAACCGTTTTATGGAGGGACGTATTTCCCTCCGGCAGACGGTTATGGGCGGCCCAGTTTCAAGCGCGTGCTGCTCTCGATTGCTCAGGCATATCGCGACAAGCATGGCGAGGTGCTGGAGCAGGCGCAGATGGTCGAGAGCGCGATCTCGCGGACGGAATCTTTTTCGGCGGGCGGCGGGAAGGTATCCGCGACGGTGATTGACGCGATTGCGGAATCGGCGCGGAAGATGTTTGACGAGGTCAACGGCGGATTTGGTGCTGCGCCCAAGTTTCCGCATCCGGCGGCGCTCGATCTGGTGATGGATCAGTACGTCCGAACGAAAGATGAAGAACTGCACACGATTTTCGTCCACACGCTGGAGAAAATGGCGCGCGGCGGCGTCTATGACCAGTTGGCGGGCGGCTTCCATCGCTACTCGGTCGACGAGCGCTGGATCGTGCCGCACTTCGAGAAGATGTGCTACGACAACTCGGAGCTGCTGAAGAACTACGTGCACGCTTATCAGGCGACGGGGGATGAGTTCTTCGCGGGGGTGGCGCGCGACATTATTCGCTGGATGGACGAATGGCTCAGCGACCGCGCGCATGGCGGCTTCTACGCTTCGCAGGACGCCGATTATTCGATGGACGATGACGGCGATTATTTCACCTGGACGCTCGGGGAAACGAAAGCGGCGCTGACGGAGGATGAAGCTGCGGTGGCGGCGCTCTACTACGACATTCAGGAAGCCGGGGACATGCATCACAATCCGGCGAAGAATGTGCTTTACATTCGGAGTTCGGTGGAGGAAATTGCGCGGCGGTTGAACATTCCGGAAGAGCGGGCGCGCACGCTGCTGGCCGCGGCTAAGAAGAAGATGTATGCGGCGCGTTTGCTGCGTCCAACGCCGTATGTGGACAAGACGGTTTACGCGGGCTGGAACGCGATGTGCGTTTCGGCTTATCTGGAAGCGGCCAAGGTGCTCGACCTCGGGGAAGCGCGCCACTTTGCTTTGCGGTCGCTCGATCGGCTGCTCTCCGAGGGATGGAATGCGGAGCACGGGATGAAGCATGTGATTGCTTACTCGGAGGCCTTCTCGGATGCTCGGGCGGAGCGGCGCGAAGTCGCCGGCGTTGGTCATGGTGTTGGTCCTGGCATTGGTCATGGCGTGGTTCCTGGCGGGCTCGATGACTATGCTTTCGCGGTGATTGCTTGTCTTGACGCTTACGAGGCGACGGCAGACCTGAGCTACTTCCGATTTGCGCGGTCGATCGGGGATGCGATGGTGGCGGGGTTCTTCGATCCCGTAGCGGGGGGATTTTTTGATACGCGCGTTGGGGCGAGTGAAGAAGCGCCGCTCGGCATTCTGGGGACACGGCGGAAGCCGTTTCAGGATTCGCCGACTCCGGCGGGAAATTCGGCGGCGGCGATCGCGCTGCTGCGTCTGCATGGTTACGCGAACGATGCATCGGATAACGGCGCGTCGTATCGCGAGAAGGCCGAGCAGACGCTGGAAGTCTACGCCGGGGTCGCGGGACAACACGGCATTTTTGCTGCGACGTACGGGCTGGCGGTGGTCCACTTCATCCAGCCGCACACGCAAGTGGTGGTGATTGGGAAAGATGACGCGGCCGTGGAACTGTATCGGGCTGCCGTGCGGCCGCTGGGCTTGAGCACGGCGGTTCTGCGATTGGATGCGGATAAGGCGGTTGCGCAGAACCTGCCTCCGGCTTTGGCGGAGACGATTCCGAATCTTCCCCAGTTCGGCGGGGGACGGGCGTTGAATGGACGGGCAGTAAATGGACGATCGTTGAATGGACGATCGTTGGACGGACGATCATTTGCGGTGGTGTGCTCAGGGTTCGCATGCCAGCCGCCGATTTTCGGTGCAGAGGAACTGGCGCGGACGTTGGCGTCGCAGTAGCGTTCCGGTTGCCGACTATCTACGCGGTGAGTCGGATACCGACAACACCTGCCTGATCGAGAGCGGAAATCCGCTGACGGGGTTATCACCAGACGTGTGGTACCAACCGGTAACGCACCCTCTGGAGATATTCCTTGTAGCCTTCCAGATTGCGTGCCAACAGCTTCTCCTCGCCAAAGATGCGCACCACGAGCAGCCCGAGCATGGCGAGGCCCAAGAGAAGGCCGGAAATGGAGCCCCGGAGCAACGCGCCACCAAAGAACACTAGACTTGCCCCAAGATACATGGGGTGGCGAACAAAGCCGTAGACGCCCGTGTCAATGACATGCTGGCCGCGCTCGGTCTGAATACGCACCAGCTGCGACGCAAAGGTGTTATCGGTGAACGCGCGGAAGAAGGGAAAACTACCCCCGAGGAGCAGGATGCCTCCGCATATTTCGCACCACAGCGGCAGGCGGGGTGTCCAACCGAAGCGCACATCCAGCGCCGGCACAACGATCCAAGCCAGGCCACACACTTTTATCCCGATGAGGATAGCCAAATCGGAGCGCGACTCGCCGCCGCTGCCGGGCATGCGCATGCGCTCGGCTAACAGCGCAGGGTCCCTGGAGCGAAGCCACAAGAGGTTGAAGGCAAAGAAGGATACCCACCAGACAACGAAGATCCAGCCCTCCACCCAGCGCCAATCGCCCGACAGCCATAGCACTAACCCGAGAAAGACAACGGCGACAGCCGCCAACAGGAGCCCGGCGATGATCGGCGTGGGGCGCATCGGAAGCCGAAAACATCATACTGCCGAGACGTGCTTGCCTTCTACTGTCGGAGCGGATTGCCGCGTTGAGTTTGACCGGACCGCAAGACTCCTGCGGGGATTACGGGCTACCCGGAAGGAATTCAGTCTTAAAGTTAGTACCTATGGCCGAACCCAGTCTTCAACTGGGACCGCGGCTACGACCTGAAGTGCGGCTCCAACCGCGCCGATATCCCTAATAGAATTGCGGGCACGCGACAGACATTGCGCGACAGACATTGCGCGGCACACATTGCGCAACACACACCTTGTGCAGTGCGGTGCCGTGCTGCCCTTCTGGTTCCTGAAGTTACCTGCCTTGACTGCCGATGAAACTAGAAGGCGGAGTGTCTGGTCATGCCTTCTGACTTCCTCGATAACCCGAAGCTGTTCCGGCATTTGGTGGAAGAACTGCCGGTGGGGATTTACATCGTGGACCGGGACGGGCGGATCCGATTTTGGAACCATGGCGCGGAACAGCTGACCGGACATCTGTCGCACGAAGTGGTGGGACATGTCTTCGAAGATGTGGTGAGAGCCTGCGACCGGCGGGGCAACAGCTTGAGCGGCGAGCGCTGCCCGGTGACCATGACCCTCAGCCAGCGGCAGCCGCAGCGCTGCACGGCTTTCTACCTGCACAAGAATGGGCACCGCACATCGGTGAGGATCCGCACGCGGCCGATTCTGGAATACGGCGATGCGATAGGGGGCGCGAGCGTTCTCTTCGAGGAAGCATTTGTGTATCGGGAGGAATTGTCGGGGCCGCCAATGTATGGATGTCTGGACGCGACTACAGGAGTGCCTTCGCGCCGTCTCACGCGAGCCGTGCTGAATGAATGCATGGCGGGTATGGAGGAATCGCATATCGGATTCGGGTTGCTGCGGATACGGGTGCTGGGGCTGGAGGAGTTTCGCTCTAAACATGGTCCGCAGTCGATTGTGCCATTTCTGCACACCACGGCGCAGACGTTGCGCAACAGCCTGGATGCGGAAAACTTTCTGGGATGCTGGGGAGAACACGAGTTTCTGGTGGTGCTGCCCTCGGCGAGTCCGATGATGGTGGCCATGACGGCTGAAATCTTATTGAACCTGCTGAGCCATTCGGAGGTTTCGTGGTGGGGCGACCGCTTCCTGGTTGAGGCAGAGGTGACCTACACGGTGGCCACCGCGGGCAGCGACCTGGATTCGCTTTTGCGAGAAATGAAGCCTGCGCGCTCGAAGGGTGCAGCGAAGGCGGTAGCGGTGGGTGTGGCCAACGTTTCTGGACGCTTGCGAGGATGATGCTCAATGTTTGCGATCATTGGGATCGTGGTGGTTTTCGGCTGCATCGTGGCGGCCTACCTGATGGAGCATGGCAAGCTGCTGGTGCTGATGCAGCCGGCGGAGCTGCTCATCATCGGCGGGGCGGCGGTGGGCACAGTGCTGGTGGCAAATCCGGTCTACGTTCTGAAACAGATGATGGGCGGGCTGCTGGGAGCATTTGGGTCATCGAAGTACACCACTCAGCGCTACACCGATTCTTTGAAGATGATGTATGAACTGCTGCAAAAGGCGCGCAAGGAAGGCCTGGTAGCGCTGGAAACGGACATCGAGGAACCGGACAAGAGTCCGCTGTTTACCAAGTACGCAGATTTCGTGAAGAACCATCATGCCGTGGCTTTTGTCTGCGACACGATGCGAATGGCAGTGAGCGGCGGGGTGGAAGTATTCGATCTGGATCAGATGCTGGAGGCGGACATGGAAGTCCATCATCACGGGGCCAGTGAGCCGGTGACGGCGTTGGCGACGATGGCGGACTCGCTGCCCGGGCTGGGCATTGTGGCGTGTGTGCTGGGGGTAGTGGTCACCATGGGCGCGCTGGGCGGACCTCCGGAAGAAATCGGGAAAAAAGTAGCAGCGGCGTTGGTGGGGACCTTTCTGGGCATTCTGCTGTGCTACGGGCTGGTAGGACCGCTGTCGGCGCGCATGAGCAAAACGGTGGACGAGGAGCACGCGTTCCTGATGGTATTGCGTGTGACTATGATTGCTTTTCTGAAAGGTGTTGCCCCGATCATGGCGGTTGAAATTGGTCGGCGAACGGTGCCCGGGCATGTGCGTCCTTCGTTTCAAGCGGTGGAAGAGGCTTGCCGGGGCGCGAAAGCCGAAGCGGCGGCGGCAGCGGCCGGAGGGGATGCCGGTGCTGGTGCCGATGCTGGCGCTGCGGCTGCCCCCGCGGGATAAACAGCGTCATGCCGACACCACCCATCATCATCAAGAAAAAAGTCAGCCATGGCGGTCATCACGGCGGCGCCTGGAAGGTCGCCTATGCGGACTTCGTCACGGCCATGATGGCACTGTTCATCGTGTTGTGGTTGATGAGCAGCAGCACCAAGGAAACCAAGGCGGCGATTGCCGGTTACTTCAAAGATCCCAGCGGAACCGCGAACAAGCTCGGAACCACGCTGGCCGGAACGGGCGAGAACTTTCAACTGACCAAACAGAACATGGCGCAGCTCAAAGAGAAATTGCAAAAAACCATCCAGAACATCAACGACCTCGATAAGCTGAAAAAAAATATCGAGATGACAGTGACTGCGGAAGGCCTGCGCATCGAGCTGCTGGAATCGGAGAAAGGAACGTTCTTCGACAGCGGAAGTGCCAAGCTCAACCAGAGTGGTCAGGAACTGCTGACGCTGCTGGCAGCGGAACTGGAAAAAGTTCCCAACCATGTTTCGATCGAGGGACACACCGACGCCAAACCTTATACTGGCAAGAGCAGCTACAGCAACTGGGAACTCTCGGCCGACCGGGCGAATGCGGCGCGGCGACTGATGCAACAGCCAGGGGGACTGCGCCCCGATCAGGTCACGCAGGTGCGGGGCTTTGCGGACCAGCGTCTGCGCGACGTAAAGGATCCGCTGGATCCGGCGAATCGGCGCATTTCAATCATCGTGCAATACATCAATAGCACCCCCGACGAAGCGGAAACTCCCGTGGAAGGTGCGAAAGAATCGGGAGACGGAAAACCGTCAGCAGCGGGCGCGATGGCAGAATCTGAAACCACGGGCAAAAAAGACGGGAAGTAAAAAAAAGAGGCTGGCCAGAAAGGCCAGCCGGAAAATTGCTTTTTTTCCTGATCCAAATAGTCAAAGCATCTTGCCTACGTGGTCTTGTCGATCGTTGCAACTACTCGTCGCAACTTGCTCTGTTGCACGGTATCGGTCCATCGTGAGGGGTAACTCTCGGGACCGCAGCATATGCAAACGTGCCTAGCAAACCTACCAACAGCAGTAAAGCCCTGAGTGAACGTTTCATAATTGACTTCTCCTTAGGGTCCGCCGAAAGCTCGGCTTAAAACTGTAAGCTTCCGGCGTCGCAAATTATACACACCCCTGCAACTTTCTGATTAATAGGAGGTTAATTCAAGGCGCCAGACGAGGCCAGAAGTTGACCGGCGCGCCGAAAATTGACGAGGCCGTCCAGCAGGCATCAGGAACGGTGTTTACGCTAGTTTCCTAAGGTAATGGTTTGAATAGAATGGCTTAGGTTCAGGCTTTGAGAGCGGGATTGCGGGACGCCCAAAAATCCTCTTGACAAGGTTTTTGCACAGGGCTGTTTTTTGGCGATAGCGAGGCTATGGTTGGTTCTTGGAACCAGCCGCCGCGGAGTTGGCTCGGGGCGGATTCCCGGGGCGGTTGAGCGGGATATGAACTTCCGCAGCCTCCAGATTCGAGTTTCGCGAAAATGCGCGCTCCACCATGCCTTCGAACATCGGGATCAGCGAATCGGAAGGCATGGGGTGTTGAATATCCGCCAAGCCCTGTTCCCACCGCTGGGTCTGCAAATGGTTGACGGCGGCCTCCCGTACGGCCATGCGCGAGAGCGAATAGCCGATCCAAACAAAAATGGCTAAGTTGTAAGTTGCCATGTTGATCAGGTTGAGATTCCCGAGCGTGACAAATCCGCCCGAGTGCAACGCATACAGCATCAATTCCACACCGGCGAAGAGCCCAAAACCGAGAGAGATCCCAAAACTGATCTGCTTTCGAGACACTCCCAGAAAGCGCGAAAACAAGAGCAGGAAAAGAATGAGGCCCAGTTGCACGATGCGGACCGAGCGCTGCAGGGCGGTCAGGACGTGCCACAGCAGATTCCGGTCGAAAGAATTCGCAAAGGCGACGACCACCGAAACCAGCAGCATCACCACCCCCGCCCACTTGAACAGCAGTGTGCCCAGGTCTTTCAGAGTGTGATAGGGGCGGAACACGTCGAGAAAAATCTCATGGATAACCTTGAAACCGAGAACCGCGTTGATCGCCTCGCCCAGCCAGAAAAGCCCGAAATACAGGTTGTGATTGCCGGTGAACCAAAGCGGAAAGATAACAACAAAAATCGCAACCTGCACCAGAAGGAACGAGAAAAACACGGGAAACTGCTTGTGCAACTTCCGACGCCACAGGATCACCGCGACCACCGATTGCAGGATCGGTTGCGCGCACCACAAATAAAGGACGACGGTATGACTGTGCCAGGTCATGGGGCATTTGGGGGGAAAGCGCGACCCAACCGTAACGGCCTCGCTTCGGCCCTGCTCTACATCCTCAGGCAGGCAGCCCTTCGGGGTCAACCCACTTAGGTAACCTTAGTAACCATTACCCTCTGGCCAGAGAGTCTTCACAGCCTGCGGAAACGGCGATATTCGGCATCCAGTCCCGTGGCTGAAGCGATGCCCTGATACGAAACCAGAGTTTTTCCGCATTCGGTTCAGCCAACCAGGGGTAAGGGCGGGCCAGCCCTATCCGGCGTCGGGCGTGGAATGGAGGTAAGCGCGCATCATGCGCACTTCATCGTCTTTTTCGTCGAGGTCGTGCAGCAGGACGTCGCGTAAGGAAACGACGCCTTTCAGTTCACGTCCTGCGCAAACCAGCAAATGCCGGAAACCATGCCGTTTCATCAGGGTCATGCAGGTCTCGAGCTGATCGTTAGCCGCGACGGTCAGAGGATCTTCGGTCATGACCTCGCCGACGGTGATGCGGGCGGGATCCTTGCCGCCGACCACCACGCGGCTCATCAGGTCGCGCTCGGAGAAAATGCCGGTCAGTTGGCCATCTTGCAGAACCGGTACGGCGCCGATGTTGTGCTCCACCATCATGCTGGCGACCTCGAGCACGGTCTGGTGGGCCTCGGCGGTTATGGTGACTTGATTCCTGAGCAGATCACAGATCAACATTTGTACCTCCTGTGGACTTATGCCCGAAAACGACGTGCCCGGCGACCCCGTCAGGCTCGTCTTGAACGAAGGAAGCAAAAAAGTCTTACGTCTGGACCTCGGCGGAGTATATGTCGAAAATCGGCGGGGAGGAAGAAAAAAATGAAGTATGTGTGGCGTCCCTACACCCGTTACGCGCTGCGGCCCGCGTCCAACGATATGACGTAGGATCTGGCGGCCAAACCAGCGGGCAATTCGGCGGCGTCGCGGGCGGTAACGATCAGGTTGTAATCTTCACTGGCGCGAAGACGGCTGAACACCGGGGTCGCCTCCTGCGGCTCGACTAGCGCCAGGTATCGCAGGAAGGTGAAGACGTCTTCGGTGGGCTCCAACCCCGGCGCGACGAAGGAGACTTCGACATCTTCGTGGTGAAAGTGCCATCCCAGAGAAGCCGCCAGGCGCACCGCTCGCTCATACACCACGGGGGGCAGGACGCCGGGAGCGGGGTTGTCAAACACGATGCGGAGCTTGCGTTCATCTTCGCGGCTGAACTCGCGCACTTTGAGCGCGCCGGTGCGGGCCGTGGCTTTCCAGTCCACGTGGCGGGCGGAGTCGTCGGGCATGTACTCGCGGATGAGGTAAAGATCGTAGCCGCGGCCGCGCACAAAAGTTTCGAACTCGCCGGTGACCATGGGAAGAACTTCGCGGAACTGTTCGGTGGGCTCGACAACGGGATAAACGATGACTTCGCGGGCCAGGTTAATGCGCCGGGTTTTCATGAGGAAGGCGAAAGGAAAGCGCGTGGCCAAGCCGAAGTTTTTTTCGGAGTAACGGCCGCGGGCTGGGAAGCTGATCTCCAGGTCGGCGCGGAGCTCCTGTCCGGGAGCGAGAAAAGGAAAATAAACGGATTCTTCGAGGATCGGCTTTGCTGCTTCCTCGCGCACGCGGCGCAGGCTGCGGTCGGGCAGATGGAACCACTGGTTTTGGGGTGCGCGGTTGCGGGGCCAGCCGAAGGTCGAGGCTTCCCATCGCCAGTGAGTGTTGGATTTGGCTTTACGCTTGGCGGGAACCACGCGCACGGAAAAGGAGGGCAGCCACGAACTGGCGTTGCGCAAGAGCAGGCGCGCCACCATGGGACGCGCGGCAAAAACGTGCTCGGGCAAGTGGACATCGAGCGTGAGGCTGCGGAGGACCAGTGCCGAGGCGATGCCGGAAACCAGAATGGCAGAGAGCAGCGCGGCGACGACAACGTAAAGCAGATTGTTCCCAGTGTTGATGGCGGCGATTCCGATCACAACGCTGATCAGGATGTAGATCAGGCCAGCGCGCGTGACGTCGTAGTCCATGGCTTCGCGGACACGCGATGCGACGACCCGCCGCGCCAGGTAGGGCACAGTGGTCAGGCCGACAAAGGTGGCGAGCAGCAATGCCGCCGACGCCAGAATGATGGTTCCCCAGATGTTGCCCGCCTCGCGCGCTACCGTGGAAAACAGCGCCGCCGCGAAAGCCAGCATCAGGCCCACGATGGCCAGCAGGAATCGCACCCAGACCTGCGAAAGTCCCAGCCGCGGAAAGCGGGGAGCAGTTGCGGGTTGCGGGTTCGTTTGCGTGCGTTCGAGAATCACGGGCTCTCCGTACCGGGCGATGCTTCTGTCAGCATATGACGGCGGCGGGGCAAGTGGAAGTGACGGAAGATACTTTTGAGCGGAAATATTTGAGCGGAAAATACTTGACCGGAAATTCGACCGAAGACAGGGTTCAATCATTTTCCGACGACGGGTGCCCGCGATATCTCCACCATAGAAACAGGATCAGGGCTGCGGCAACAATCAAAACGGCGATATTGAAGCGATGGATGGTTCGCAGCAGGCTGCGCCAATTTTGGCCGAAGAGATATCCAGCGCTGGCGATGCAGGTGACCCAGACGGCTGCACCCAGGAAGTTGAAGAGAGTAAAAGCACGCCAGCGCATGCGCAGCGCACCGGCCAGCGGTCCGGCAAAAACGCGCATGCCGAAGACGAAGCGGGCAAAGAAAATGGCGGGGGCGCCGTAGCGGGCAAACATATTCTCGCCGCGTTTCAGCGCGGCTGGCGGAATCCGCAAAAAGCTTTGATAGCGATCGAGCAGGGGACGCCCGCCATATTGGCCCAAGGCATAGCCCAGGTTGCCGCCGAGCGTGGCGGCACAGGTGGCAACCACGATGATCCACCCGAGATGGAGCTGGTGTTCGGAATAGGCCAGAAAACTAGCCAGCAAGAGCGTGATCTCGCCAGGAACGGGAATGCCGGCGCTCTCCGACAGCAATGCCAGAGCCACGGCCCAGTAGCCGTAGTCGGCGACAAATGCGCGCAGCCAGTGAAACGTTGCGGGGTGCATGAATTCAAGATCAGTATGAATCAGTACCCAGTACCCAGTACCCAGTCAACCCCGCTCTTCTGACAACTGGGTACTGGGTACTGGATACTGGGTACTGTTTCCAGTGAGGAATTCGACGAGCGTGCGGTTGAAGTCCTCGGGCGCTTCCTCGTAGGGCATGTGTCCGACTCCCTGAAACGCCACCAGGCGGGCATCGCGAAAATTCTGCCGCAGCGGCTCGGCCGACTGAAAATGAACGGCGCGGTCTTTCGTTCCCCAGATGAGGAGGGTGGGGTAATCGCGAATCTTGGGGAGCGCTCTTTCCAGTTCCGCGAGATCTGTTGTCCAATTGCTTACGATGCGCGCAGCATGACGGAAGGCGTGATTCTTGAGTACGGGTATGCGGTAGCCGTCGAGCGAATCGGAAGGAATTTTTGCTCCGTCGCCGAACAGGCGTCGCAGCCACAGGTGGTCGAGCGAACGCCAGCGCTCGATCGTGTTGCGGAAGAGCATGGAACCGAAAGCGCTGCCCAAAAAGGGCGCGAGCCGCTTGCCATGCGGCGACCATGGATTGACGGGCGCCACGAGGATCAGCCGGTGCAAGCGCGAATCGCTTCGCTCCGCGCGTCCTTCCGCAAGAACCGCTGCCACCATGATGGCGACGCCTCCGCCGTGGGAAGTACCCAGCAAATCGAAATCCGTAATGCCGAGCGCATCCACGAACTGCAGGACGCGCTCGGCGGTGGCGCGGACGGTGCAGTCCATGCCCTCATTAGCAGGCGACAACCCAGCGCCCAAATTATCGATGGCATAAACGGTTGCATAAGGCGCGAGCGCGGGGATGGTAAATCTCCAGGAAAAGGAATATCCCATCAGCCCATGAATCAGGATGAGCGCCGGGCCTGATCCGGCCTTGAGATAGCGCATGCGTCCGTCGGGGAGTTCGAGCCAGTGCTCTTCAATTGCAGTTTCATTTACCGCAGGGCCCGCGCTTATATTGCGCTCGCCGGCCGGGATGAATTTTTCTTCGGGATGTTGCGTTTCGATAGGCAACGAAATCCTCGCAGAGAGAGTCTTACTAAGTGATATCGCCTCTAACGCTTTGCGGGGAGCTGAAGTCTGGCTCCCCTTTTTTGCTGTGAATCGACGCTCTTCCTTTCCTGTAGAGATGCGGCTTGCCGCGTCTCGCCCTTGCTGCGCTGCCGGAGACGGGGCAAGCCCCGTCTCTACAGGTGGAGGATCCGCGCGCTTAGAGCGGTGCAGCAACCTCTGAAGCCGCGCTCTGCGCTTTCTTCCGCTTCTTGCCCAGCAGTTTCTTCAGCACTCGGATGCCTTTATCTACGTGCTTTTCTTCCAGCAGGAAGGGCGGCAGGAAGCGCAGGACCGTGTCCTGGGTCGCGTTGAAGAGCACGCCCTCCGCCAGACCCTGCTCCACCAATGGACGCGCGGGAATCTCGAGCACGAGGCCTTGAATCAATCCGCGGCCGCGCGCTTCGCGGGTCGCGGCGTACTTGCCGACCAGTTCCTGGAGTTGTTGATGCAGGTATCCGCCAACCTTCACGACGTTTTCGAGCAGGTGCTCTTCTTCAATGATCGCAAGATACTCGAGCGCGACGCGGCACGCCAGCGGACCGCCGCCGAAAGTAGTGCCGTGTTGTCCGGGCGAAATTGCGGAGGCGAAGTGTTGGTTCGACAGGAACGCGCCGAGCGGCAATCCCGCGGCGATGGGCTTGGCGATGGTGACGATGTCGGGGACTATGCCGGGAGATATGCCAAAGCTCTGGAAGGCGAAGATCTTGCCGGTGCGGCCGAGGCCGCACTGAATCTCATCGAAGATAAGCGCGGCTTGATGCTGATCGGCAAGCGCCCGGCAGGCGCGCAGGAAGTCTTCGGAACACTCGAGAATTCCGCCTTCGCCAAAGATCGGCTCCAGCGCGATGGCGCAAGTGTTGACATTGACGGCGGCGCGCAGCGCGTCGACGTTGTTCTGCTCAACAAAGGTCACGTCTCCGAGCAGCGGCTCAAAACCTTTGCGGTACCTGTCCTGGCCGGTCAGGGACATGGCGCCAAACGTTCGGCCGTGAAAGGAACCCTGCAGCGCCACCAGTTGCGACTTGGCCTCGCCGCCCGCCTTGTGTCCGGCGAGACGCGCCAGCTTGATGGCGCCTTCCATGGCCTCGGCGCCGCTGTTCGAGAAAAAGGCGCGATCGAAACCTGAAAGCTGGCAAAGGCGCTCGGCCAGTTGTCCCTGGTATTCGTTGTAATAGAGATTCGAAAGGTGAATGACGCGGGCCGCCTGCTCACGGATGGCCTTCACGATGCGCGGATGAGCATGCCCGAGCGCGTTCACGCCTAACCCGGCCACGAAGTCAAGGTACTTCTTGCCTTCGAAGTCGTAGAGGAAAACTCCTTTGCCGCGCTCAAAGCCCACGGGATAGCGGTTGTAGGTGGGGAGAAGAAAGCGCTTTTCAAGATCGACGATCTGATCGAGGCGAGTCATGGGTTTAATTGTAGAACGAACAAGGGTGGACGGGCCGCGTAGCACCCACTCGTTCACAAAGAACGCGAATGAGTGGGGCACCCGCTGTGTACCTTCAGTCTTCGGCGGGGGCCTTCGGAGTGCCTCGGGGATTTTCTGGATCCAAGCCGGCTGCGGTCATAATGGCGCGTCCTAGTTCTTCGGGAGAAACGACAAATCCTTCAGCCGGCGCCTGGCCACTGGCCTCCTCCGCGGCGGTGGGCGCGACGAAGCGATAGCCCCTTCCGACTACGGTCTGCAGGTACTTCGGCTCATCGGCATCGTCCGCCATAGCGCGGCGGATTTTGCGGATGGCGGTATTGATTCCCTGCTCGACATCGACGAACACATCCTTGCTCCACAACTCGCTGGAGATCTGCTCGCGCGTGACCAGTTGTCCCCGCTTTTCGACCAGGAACATGAGCAACTGCAGCGGCAGGCCCTCGAGCCGAACCGGGCTGCCACGGCGGCAGAGCTGAAAACGGCCATAGTCGAGCTCGAAATCGTCGAAACGAACCTTCTTCTCCGGCAATGAACAACTCCTGCGCGACTTATTCTTCTTCTTTGCCGCTAGCCGCGGCAAGCCGCGTCTGTCGGATGATTAGCTCTCGTGGACTTTCAGGAATTCTGTTCTGTTGGAACGGCCGTGTCAAGCGCGCCTTTGTGAATTTCTTCAGATCAATTCAGACGGCTTCAGACTGGCTCCATGGACGTTCCGAGGAATCAGGCGCATGATCACACTCACTTGCGGGATTTGCTCACCGCTCCTAAGCAAGTCGAAGCTAAGCGAG
>Ga0187890_10001175_pt1 | contig 19046 bp, 19 predicted proteins | sample June2016WEW_21_1_FD_133005 | JGI IMG/M metagenome (GOLD analysis project Ga0187890, IMG submission 133005) | Peatland microbial communities from SPRUCE experiment site at the Marcell Experimental Forest, Minnesota, USA - June2016WEW_21_10 | ecosystem: Environmental > Terrestrial > Soil >... | reverse complement strand
TGCATGCTCGCCGGCCACAGCGGCGGCGAGCGAGAGTAATGGCTCGGCTTGCACTTTTCATCTTACACCCATACCGTACTCTATAAAACACTTTCCTTTGACCGCGCGAGTTTCCACGCGGGCCTGCGTTTATTGGTTACTTCGACGGAGCGGGCTGACACATCGATTGCAATTTGCCATTCAGTGACTCCGCATAGACCGTGACTGCGCCTTTTGCGTCCCACCAAACGAATTGCTGCGCAGTGTACCGCGCCCCGGATCCAGAGATCACGTTCGAGAAGATCACCGGGTTGCCGTTAATGGGCACTATAGCCAGACTGTTGCCGCCTCCGTTGATATACTCGACCGCAAACGAACCCGTCGGCAGGCCGAACTTTGCCGCCTGCGCGTCGCACCGGTACTGCACCATCTTTCGTGAAATGGATGCATTCCGCGGCAGATGAATCGTGATGTCTTCCGCCGATGCGGCGCTTGCGAGAGCAAGTACGCAGGGAACAATTGCCAGATACGCGTTTCTCATAAGTGCTAAGTCTCCTTCGATAAGTGCCATTCGTGGGGTAGCAATGCAAGCGCCCCCCCGGGCCGCTTGAAAAGGAACCGGTTCGCAGCTCTTCGCGCCATCGGGAGATTCGGGAATTTTCGAAACATCGTGGACTGGCAGCGGGCATTCAGTCCGGCGGCGTCGGTTCCCTCGCCTGGCGGGTTAGGATCCGCCGTATTTTGGAAATTTCGAAAATTTTCGAGCGGCCGGGAATGCGACGCCGCGCGAACTCCTGCAAAACAAGCAATTTGGCCATGGCTGATCCGTTGCACTCTCTCCGCATCGAGCGACGGGCACCAGATGCGTCGCGCGAAGAAACTGGGGGAACTCATGAAAAGAACAAACGCAGCACTCAGTCTGGCCAGCCTCTCGCTCCTGACGCTGATGTTCGGCAGCGGTGCATTCGCGGACCAGCCGCCCGACAATGTGCAGGGTAGCTGGACCATCTACTCCACCAACGTCGAAGACGGTCAGACGGTCGTCAAGCACATGCAAATCGCGCAGTACGGCAACCGGATCACGGGATACTTCGAGGGTCCTGTGCAGTCCGGACCGATTCAAGGAGAGGTGAATGGTCATCACATCCGCTTCAGTACGGTAACCCGAACCGAGCTTAAGTTCGAGGGACAGATCTATGGCGACAACATATCCGGGCAGTATGGAATCAAGGGTAAACGCGCGCCATGGCAGGCGGCGCGCGCGGCTGGAACGACCGCGGCGCCGGTTCCGCCAGCTACTGGCATCGTATATCAGACGCAGCCGGTGTTAGCGCCTCCGGCCCCCGTGCCGACTCGGACTGCCGCTGCCGCGCCTGTGCCGGGCAATGACAGCCCGGTGCCAGCTCCGCTGTCCCCGGAGCAACTCAACGCCCTGGTCGCGCCAATCGCACTGTATCCGGATGCACTGGTGGCGCAGGTGCTGGCGGGAGCCACATTTCCGGAGCAAGTGTCGGCTGCCGACGAGTGGCTTCATCAAAACTCCACTCTCACGGGCTCGGGCCTCGCGCAGGCAGTCGACCAGCAAACGTGGGATGCGAGCGTGAAGGCACTGACGCAGTTTCCATCGGTTCTCGATAGTCTGGCGAATAACCTCGCCTGGACGTCGAGCCTGGGTCAGGCGTTCCACTTCCAGCAGGCCGACGTGATGGCGGCCGTACAAGCGATGCGCGCGAGAGCGAAGGCAGCAGGTACGCTCCAGACTTCGTCGCAGATCATTGTCACTCAACCCGCCACGAACACGATCGTGATCCAGCCGGCAAATCCGCAAGTTGTCTATGTCCCGCAGTACAATCCGGCGATCGTGTTCGGTGCGCCGCTGGTTGTGCCGCTCTACCGGCCGCGCGTGGTGTTTGCGACTGCATCGGTAACATTCGGCACAGGCATTTCCATCGGAGCGTTTTCCGGAGGTGGGGTTGTAGTTGCCGGCGGGGTGGTTGGCGGGGGTTTCGGCTGGGGCTTTCACGCCTGGAACTGCAATTGGGCCGGCGGTGGCGGTGGCAGCACGATTATCTACAATCACAACACTTACATCACCAACAACAGCTGGAAGAGCAACAGCTACCGCAGCAACACGACCAGCAACTATAACGGCTACCACCCCTGGAGCGGCGGAGTGGCCGGAACTCAAAATCACGCGTCTTACGGTCCGAACGGCGGCTTTCATCCCGACGCCAACTATCATCCCGGCGCCGATACTCACTACGGTCCGAACGGCGCCTATCATCCCAATGAGTATTTCGGTCCCAATGGCGCGGTGCACCACGACGTCCCGGGCACTGGTCCAGCGAAAATGCCGAACGGCGGAGACAACGGAAATCACGGCCTGATTGGCGGAAATGGTGGTGTTCAACGCGCCGGTGGGAACGCGCCAGCCCAGAATAACGGCGGCGGTCAACTCTTGTCGCAGAGCCGTAACAACACACAGGACCGTGCCGGCATGGAGCAGAACCGGTCTCGTTTCAGCGGGGATGGAGCCAAGAACCGTTTTGAAAGTAACCGTGGTCGGGCCAGCATGGCCAGCGCTCGCCCCCAACGGGCGCCCGCGATGCGCGCGGAGCGTCATCCGTCGGGTGGCGAACGCCGTCGCTGATTGGCTTCGTCATCGTTGTGAACTCATCAGAAATCAGAGATTTTAAAGGAGATTGAACATGGAATCGAATGCAAACAAGACCGTGAACTGGAAGACAGCCTCTCTTGTTGTCGGATTGACTTTTGCAGCCCTCGCCATCATATTTGCGCGGCTGGAAACGAAGAACGCAGCTTTTGCCCAGGGGTCTTCGACGACGTTTCAGTCGCCATCTGCGGCCGGGGCCGCGGTGGCGCAGGCGGCCGGCCGCGGTGACGGACCGGCCCTCGCCAGGATTCTGGGTCCTCAAGTTACGGCTCTTCTGAGCACCGGGGACAAAAAGGCAGATAAAGATGCGATGGACTCCTTTGTTTCCAAGTACAACAAGATGAATCGTTGGGTTGATATGACCGACGGGAGTCGCGTGCTTTATATCGGGGCGGACAACTTTGCCTTCCCGGTGCCACTAGCGAAAAATCCCTCGGGCCGTTGGTATTTCGATGCGGTCGCCGGAGCTCAGGAAATCAGGACGCGCGACATCGGGCGAAATGAACTGCTGACGATCGACGCCTGCGCGGCCATCATCAACGCGCAGGAGAGCTACTTCGCGAACGCAGGCTCTTTGAATGGATTCGCGCAGCGCATCATCAGCACCTCGGACAAACAAGACGGACTGTATTGGCCTGCGACCGAAATCACGCAGCCCAGCCCGCTTGCAAACCTGGATAAGCTTTCGAGGAATTCAATCGGTTCGAATCTGTCGAAGGACCCTCTGATTCTCGACGGGTATGCGTTGCGGATACTGACCGCTCAAGGTGACGCGGCGCCAGGCGGGGCGCGGAGCTATATCGTAGACGGAAAGATGAGCGACGGCTTCGCCGTCATGGACAAGCCGGTCAAGTAAGGAGAAACGGGCATCGTCACCTTTATAGCCGGCCGTGATGGCGCGGTTTACGAACGGGATCTGGGTCCCGACACGGTCAAGATCGCGGCATCCATTCTGGAATTCAATCCGACGGAGGATTGGTCGCGGGTGGAGTGAGATAGGCCGGGAGAGCAACTGGCTGCGCCTCAGCTTGTTCTCCCGGCATTGTATCTATACCTCATGTCGCGCAGATTTGAACCGTCGCGCGCATCGCTCACAGACTGAGTTGGACTGGGCTCACGCCTGGTATGCAACAACGACTACACCTACTTGCAGCAGAGTCAATCCGGCCGCTGCCGGCCTTCCAACCGAGGATCTGACCTCAGTCTCAAGCCTTCCTGTCAACTGGATTGGTGACACTCCGGAGCGGATGACGATGGTTAACTACGACCCGGACGGAGAATCAGCTTATCTTGGCGCACCGGTGCGTCTTCAACGCAGCTGACCACTCCGATCAGAACCCTCCAGGAGTTGCCCAAGCACACCGCCTGGTTGGATAACGCGATCAATTCCCGTGGAAGTGAACGGTGACGGCGTGGTGGATAGCCGCGACACGGCGATGATTGTGGCCGAAATCGGCGCAGTAACTCCTGGAGGTTTTGCCACGCTGTAGGGATTTGCTGCGGATCAATGTTGTTCAGCGGGAAGAACGCACCCGATAGGCGGAAGTCGCGCACGCTACCTGCCGACGTGTTTCGGGCGGAGCTGATCCTCGCGCTTGTCGATGGCTGGACGCGGGCGCAGATCGCCGCCGCTTTGCGGACGACGAAGAAGACGAATCGCTATCTGGAAATCACGATTCGAGGAAAGAGGAAAGTGGAATCGCCGGTTTGGAGCCCAGGCATAGGGAAGTCGAGCCAGCGCCGCGACAGGGGTGGTACAGGCCAGGGTCGCGCGTCGTGTACAGCAGAAGCGGGCGGATGGCAATACGAACTGGTCTTGTCGAAAGCTGGCGGCCAACCCAGGGATGAGCTACGCGACCGTTCAGCGCATTCTCGCGCAGGCAAAGCTGCAGCCGCATCGTCTGGACCGTTAGATGGCGAGCAACGATCCGGATTTTGGAAGGACGGCCGCTGGCATCATCGGCGTGTACATGGATCCGCCACATCATCCAGCGCCCTTCTGCGTGGACGACAAGACGGCCATTCAAGCTCCCGAATCTCCTGGTTCCAGCTCTGCCGTTTTTCCCGGCAGGGCAAGCGGCACGGATTTGAATACCACCCCGACACCACGTTGTCGCTGTATGCCGCTCTGGACGTGAAAACCGGCACGGTTGTGGGCCACGCGCCGCCACACCGGAGCCGGCTTGATCGAATTTCTGACCGATATCGTAGGCAAGGCCAGATGGGCGAAAGAAATCCACATCGTTCTCGATAACCTCTCGGGGCGCAAGACGCAGGCAGTTCAGGACTTTCTCGAACGACACCCGAAAGTCCGCTTCCACTTCACTCCGACATACTCTTCGTGGCTCAATCAGGTGGAACTGTGGTTAGCCAAAATCCAAGGCGATGTGATCGATCGCGGCGTTTTTACTTCCGTCTCTGACTTGTCGCGGAAGCTTCGAAAATATATCCGCGCCTACGCTAAATCAGCCAGGCCTTTTCGCTGGACCTATACCGATCCCCAACGCTGGATCAAGGTATACTAATGAATGAGACATCCCGCTAGTCGGGTCACCGGTGGGTCATGAAGCCGGACTTCACCGGAGAGCATGAAACTGGCATCGTTAAGCAGGATCAGAGCCGGGATCAAGCACCTGAAAACCAGGGTCAGAGACTCAGCGCCAAGGCATAGCGCCGGTGTCCAACAAAAGCCCTGGTTGCCTCTGAAGCAACGGGTGGTTGCATTCGGAGTCCCCCAAGGGCTAACTTGCTCAACTTATCTTTCAACTAACCGGGCCCGTCAGCTACGAAGAAGGAATGTTCCTGGATGCGCTGCCGACAGGGCAGCTCTGGCGAGCTACGATTGGTTGGCGATCGCGAAGCTCAACGCCGCCGAAGTCGTGGGCATAACAATGTCGCTTACACATGTCACGACGGTGCCGGCAGGCGGATAATAGAGGCCCGATTTGAGAAGGTAGCCCAACGAGCCTATGAAGTTTTGTGCAAACCCTAGGTTGTTCGGGTCGGAAAATGCTTGCGGCGCCAAAAGAGCAAACATAATGCCGAGCACGGATGTTGTTAAGCCATAATAGCTTAAGATGCCGGCACTGGCTTTGCTGAAAGCAATGCTGTTTTCAGGGTCTTCCTGCTCGTCGAGGAACGCGGCCACAGCAGACACGATCATCGGGAAGGAGCCGAGGACGAACCAAATAGCCTGCAGGGCCGCATTGACTGACCAATCGGTCCCAAAAGCCGCTCCAAAAACCCAGCCGGCTGCACCGAAGGCAGTATCGAACCACGCGACAAAGCCGCTGGCCTTGGCGGAGGTCGCGTCGCTGAACGCGTCAATTGCGCCCCCAATTGTCGCCAGCGCGATTTTCCATTGGGCCAGTTCCGTTGTATTACTATCACCGAGTTTGGATGCTGATGAACTGACCTTCCTCATGATGGCGACCGGGACTGCGACTATCCAGGAGACCAGGTCTAAAAACGACATCGGCCCACCGAAAATCGCATTCCATATGTCAGACAGAACCGGGATATGAATTTCACCCGTGATGCCGTCGAAAATAAGGTCGATGAAATTAGCCATGACCTTCAGGAAGGTTTCAATCACCAGATCGAGGGCTTGTAGCGACAAAACAGCCACGTCCCCCGCTGCGTCGAGCAGGAGGTTGAAAATGGCTCCGAACGACTGCTCAATGAATGCCGTCGGATCCGTCAGTAACTTACTGAATGCGGCCGTGAAGGCGTTGAACCCGGTCTGGAGCTGCGAGCTGATGGCACTGATATCGGAAGTAACGTCCTGACTGAGCTGATTCCACAGATCGGAGAGACTGGGGCCATTGGATGTCGAAACCGAACCGCCGGCGGCCGTCCCGCCCCCGATGTTGCTCTTGAATTTGGACAACATCATGTTCGACTGGCTGTAGGAACCGCCAGTGAAAAAGGTCTTCGGGTCGTTGTTGTTCGTGTTCGCCTGCATTAACGACTGAGTTGTCGCCGTTCCGAGCTTCGTTTGCAGGGACTGAATCGCACTCTTGATATCCCCCTCCGCTGTTTGGAAGGCTTTATGAATATCGCTGGTGACTGCGGTCACTCGAGTGGCGATCCAACTCTGGGCTGTTCCATTCGGTCCGAGGAACGCCGTGATCCAGCCTTGGAACTGTTCCTTAGCCGCCTTGATCGCCTCCCAATCGAAGAGATAGCTGAGCCACTCGACGGCCTTCTCGATATCTCCGAGGACGGACTTGAAAAGGGCGCCGAGGACCGCCACGGCATCTTCAAAGGTAGCGACCGCAAGGTTGTAGACCTTGCCTGCTGCCGTTTCAATGTAGTGCGCGGCCGATTGGAGATCATCGGCGATGGTGACGGTTATTTTCGTGATCGCGTCTATGCCGTGAGTGACGTCACTCACGAGGTCGGAGAAAAATCCACCGAGCAGACCGGTGGATAAGGGGGGCTGCTGCCAGGGGCCGATATTGAGCCCGGCGCCCGGAGTGATGGTCGCGGTAAAATTGCTGGCCGTGCCACCCGCGAAAGGGCGAGTGGATGACCCGACCGCCTGCTGGTACAGCAGATTGGTCGTCGTGGCCGGATAGGCAATGTAAGTATTCGAATCCATTAGGTTCAAAAGGCGCCTGCGGCCCCCGCGGCGTCCAGCCTTGATTTGAGCCGCAGCCTGGTGCGCTCTCATGGCTGCGTCATTCTTCGCCTGAACGGCCGTCGAGCTCGATGAGATGCCGGCTCCGATCACATTGTTGATTGCCGTTTGGAGTTGCGCGGGGTCGACGCCGCTCGGAAGCACAGGTTGGCCGCTATACGTCTTTGCTGAGGACATCGTCCCTGCATTCGCCGAGTGCAGGTCTGAGCTTGTCTGATGATCGGGATAGATGACGATGGCTTCCTGGCGATCCATGAAACTACCCCACAGATACAGCGCCGGGCTGGAAACGTCATCCGCTGGTGAAACGATGTCGAGTTCGCCGGCCTCGTCTGTCAATAACCACCCGGCGTTGCCATTGTTGTCGATGTTGTAGCTGACGCCGCCGCTCGTGATCGTGACTGCCCCTGAGGCCCAAACCTTTACGCTCTTGTATACCCGGGGGTTTTTATTCGGGTCTACCAACTGCAGCCGTGTGCGATAAACAGGAGAATCCGGCTGCGGGCCGGCAACGTAGTTATCGGCCATCAGAACGCTTTCACAAGCGAAGCCATTGATCTGCGTTGCCAGGTCAACGCCCGCTATTTCAAAAAGGGGTGTCTGGGTGCCGGATCCGGCGGCACCATACACAACTATGCACAAGCCGTTCTCTACGCCGACGATCTGCGTATAGGGGCTGCCCGTCTGATATTTGAGGAAATCTACTCCCTGACTATCCAGTCGGATGGCGTAAACTAACCCTCCGCTTTGGTCGCAAACGTAGGCGACGCCATCCTCAACGTATATGTTTCCATCTGTGAGATCCCCGCTCAATGTGGTTTCCCAGGCGATTTGCCCCGTAGTTATGCTGCGGGCTGTGAAATTGCCGTTGGAATCGGCGTAATATAGATAGCCGCCGTACGCGGCGACCCGGGATGCGGGACGGAAATAAGCGATCGGACCCTGCGATCCGTCTGCTGCATTGTAAGCAACGACCAGTTTGCTAAACGTCACATAGACGAACTGCCCGTCACAGGAGGAGAGAGCGCCCAGGGGCGCGCCAAATGAGGCTGCCGGACTCATCTGCCAGGCGACGCTTGCGCCTTGGCTGCTGACACGCATTTGCGTCACTTGCGTTTGGGTGAATAGGTAGACTCGCCCGCCACCTCCATCCATGAGATAAGCGCCTGCGGCGCTCTGAACATTTGTCGGCGTCTGCCAGACGACCGGAGCCATGTCGGTATTGACGGAGGAGATGTTGACTGCGATCAAGTCACCCGAAGTCCCCAGATAAAGCACTAGCCCGTTCCACGGAAGAAGGTTACTGATCACTCTCTCAGGCCCTTGCAGTGGTGAGGCAACTCCGAACGCGCGCGAATCTACGCCCCAGATCGCGCCATCGGAGCCCGGTGCCAGAATGATTGGACCAGAACCCACTGCCTGCCCTAAGGTGGCGTCATCAACCTGCGTATCGATTTGGTTCTGAACTCCTGAATGAATGTCCATGGTGAGAATCGCACCCGCGTCGCCGTTGGAAGAGCCGGGATGAACCAGCGTGGCGATGCCGCGATAGTAAGTCGGCAGCCATCCGTTCGAAGCCTGTACGTTCAACTGGGTGCTCCACATGACTTCCGGCGAGTCGCTGTCCGCCACCCTCGCCAGCGGCGCCGCCGCGGATTTGCTGCGAGTCATCAAGAGTCCTGCGCCGAGTCCACCCGCAAGGGTCTGAAGCAGCCCTCGTCGGGTCATGCCGCTGCGGCGAACGTCTTTCGTGGGGTTAAAGTTTGCGTTATTCATTTCTGCACCTTTTCAATCGTTTGACTTACGGTTATGTCTGGAGCGGCCGCTGTTGTGCCTGATGCGGATTCAGTCGTCGGCACGCGAACTGAATCTTTCCGTTCAACGAGCCACGGACAGTCTGCATGAGCCTTTGGCGTCCCACCACGTGCGTTGCTGTGCGGTGTAGCAAACCGCGGTGGCGGCGGCCGCGCCTCGGTGAAAGCAGGGTATTGCCGGAAATCGGCACGGCAACTAAGCTATTGCCACCAGCGTTGATGTACTCAACCGAAAAGATGCCAAGCGGGACGCCAATTGAAGTTCCATTCGCGCCGCATTGATAACGGACAGTCTGACGGGAGATAGAAGGAGTATTCGGCAGTCGAATCGTCAGATCCGCGCCGCAAGCTGCCCTGGAACAGGCGAGCAGTGCCAGCACCGCGCTCTCTTTTGCTTTTGCGATAAGAACTGGGTTGACCATGCCTCGGATGAAAGCAGGATTTGTGCCGAGCAGGGCGTGATCACTAGCCGAGTGTGACCCTCGCCCTGAAGGCGAAAGGCATATTGAAAAGAAGGGGCTTGGAAGCCGACGCGGAGATGTCGATAAAGATTTCGGGAAAGGACCAGGCGCCGTTTCTGCGCCGAACCTTGACCAACCCAATCGGAAATTCCCGGGTTATCGTGAAATCAACATGCGAGACCGCCCGGCTAAGATGCGCCGGACGCTGTTTCCGGGCCCGCTGATCTGCATCGCGCGGACTTTTACCGTTTTACCGGACGGCAGATCGTCGATTGACGATATCGTCCGGGGTGACGGCAGTCGTGTAGCCAGAAGGATCTGCATCGAGGATCTCGCGCCGTAAATAGGCCAAGGGGTCGCAGTGTGCGGTTTCGACTTTCGAACTCAACCCCGCACGCGGTGGCTTTGCTCCGGGCTATATCAATTCGAGGGATGCGTTGGGCCCATTCGTCTTGAGGATCTGCGACCGTCTCGGGTTAGCGGTTCAACGGTTTTCGAGGCAGCCGCATTCGACTACTCCGCCACCTCTCCCCGCGACGAGCTAGGTTAGCTGGGTCTATGTCAAAAAATGTAAGAACCCACTGAACCTTAAGATGCTTGTTTTCTTTGTGCCATTCGCCATTCTGCTGGCATCTTTTGATGCTAATTACACCCAAATCAACTCATGCATCCGTAAGTTATTGATTCGTTTGGCTCCCCAAGACGTACACAGATCCGAACAGGCGCTTGGAGAATCCCGGTTGGCGCAAATCTCTACGCTGTTAACCCGAGCGGAAGTTATTGAAGACAAAGACTATTGAGGTTTGCAATGTACGAATGTTCCGGCCCTCGACCAATTCGGCCAGGATAGTCGCGCCCCTATCCCTTCCTCGTTCGGCCCGGCGCGTGCTGCTATTCCCGTGACCTACTTCTTGCCCCACTGCATGGGGTGAAGCCCTCAACCCCCGAAGACAAGGAAACCCTGCGATGACCACAACAACAGTGAAAGATCCCGTGTGCGGTATGGAAGTCGAAGCGCCACCAGCCCACGAAGTGAGTACAAAGGACAGGGTAGCGCGGGGAGGGTCGTGGTCCCAGACAGGGATTCCGGCGCAACAGGCGCGCCCCTATCGCAGAGAGTGTTCGCCGACCCACTGGGGGTGTTCTGGGGGTAGGGCGAGGGTTATGAATGGGGAAATTTGAGTAAGGACGGGTAATTCGCGATTCCATCGGCAGCCTCAGATCCGACGCGCAAACGGCGACGCGTCAAAGGTATGCGTTGAAAATACGGGATTGTTTTGGCTCCTCAGGTAGGATTCGGACCTACAACCCTTCGGTTAATATCCGACATCCCAGCAACCCCGAGTTGGGGGAGTCTGCGGCAGTGCTTGTAGGCTCCCCAACCATGTCTGGACTTGGCAGAGAAGGGGTTGGCCGGAAATGCGCTCGGGCAGATCCCGCCCGTGACGCAAAGGGCCATGTCGATCTTTATCGTTCAAGCGACCGCGACTTTCGGCGCAGTTCTTTGCTGATTCTTTCCTTTCTGGTGGCGAAATCTCTATCCGCCTCCACTTCGCAGAGGGCTTTCTGGTATCTTCCCAACCATCCTTCCCATCCGTCATCCGTGGGATGAAGACCTTGTCGCCGGAGTTCGTCAACTTTTCCCCTAAGGTGGGGGCGGTTGGTCAGCATTGCCTCCGAACGTCCCAAGTCATCAATCTCTATCCTCAGTCTTTCATTCGTCGATACCCTCCGCAATCGAATGAACGAATTCGTCTTTAGCCCGCCAAGGCTGCGGCACTCCTGCATTTCCTCCGTGTACGGGATATACAACACCCTCGCGGATGTGGCCTCCAACATCAGGAAGTTCCTTCCGGAATGCTCATCCTCGCCATGTCCGAGTACCCGGCCTTCGACCGACGCAAGTTGGCGCCAGTTTACAACTTCGGCCGACAGGCGCTTGTCCGAAACCAATTCCCCATGCGCGGCGAGGGTCTTTTGCCGGTCGCCTGCCCGTTGCATGGCGCGCAGGGCCTGGGCCATATCGGATCGAAGAAGCCACGAGCCCTGGCCCGTGGTTTCTGCCAGCCCCATTCGTGCCAATGCGATCAATCGTGCTGATATGTGATGTGTCCGTGCGCACGCCCTCCCGTATTCCTGAGCGAGCATGAGGCCGTACTCGCTGACTCTTGCATTTCTGATAATGACTCGGTCCAGCGAAGTGAATCGCGCTTCATTGATCTCCCGGCGTTCCGCGTCGGTGGCGTCGAGTGTCGTCCGGAATCCCATTTGTCGAGTGCAAAACTCTTCTGCAATCTCGCGAACGCCACGTTTCACATAATCACGGCTAAACCGCAGCGTCTTCCCGTCCGCAGTTACACCCCTCATGGCGATATGAACGTGCGGGTGCTCGGTATTACGATGCACAGCTGCCACCCACTCAAGCGGGGTGTTGACATCCTCCTGAACGCGAAGCATCACATCCCGGGTTAACCGCTTCAGGTCGGCACGCTCGCCAAACTCCGGAGAGATGATGAACTTCCAAAGCAGTTCATCTTTGCTTGCCTGCCAAGTTTGCAAGCGGGCTGAGATGTCAACGTTGGCCTCCCGCCCATTGAATCCGGTCTCACCGCCGGCGGCGCTCTCACGTTCCAAATAGCGTCCGTGTGCGCGCCACTGCCCGCGGGTCCTGTTCTTCAAATACGTAATTCGCACCGCACATCGCTGCCGGTGCGGCACAGTACGCTTGCCACCCAAAGAGCCCTGACGACTTATTCCTCGACTCTGCCGTGCATAATGCAGCAGCATTCTGAATCCGGGTGTCCAGCCTCCGCCCCCGCCGTTGGTTCGAGAAACCTTTGGTTTTTCGGGGCGCAGCCGGAACTCCCGGTCTTCATCACTCATCGACATTTGCCACCAATTCCTGCATTGCCGAAAGAGATTCGTTCGCCATCGCGTATCCGGCGTTCTTCATCAACCGCGCATAACGATCGCGCGCCAAGGCGACCGAAGTTGCCCTTGCCTCGCTTGGTGGTTCCGGCACACAAGTCAGGACGGTTTTGGTCAGCCCGTCGAGAAGCGCAAAAAGCGCCTGCTGGCCGCGAAGCACGCGGCGCAATTCTTTGGCGAGCCGGTCGAAGCTGGCAGCGGTCTGCTCTTCCATCCCCGCCACTTCGCTACGTGATTTCATTTCATGGTCAATGGCAGCGCGGATGAAGTCACTCGTCGTCCGAAAGCCGCGCTCTTGTGCCGCCTTCTGCATCCGTTGGTCCAGTTCGGAGTGGATTCGAACCGCTCGTTTAGGCATTTGGAAATGTCCTCCACAGATAACGGCTCAGAAAGGACTTTTTGGACAAAAAAGCCGCCAGGATTGCCGTCGGACGTTCGGGCGACACCGCCGGTGTTTTGTCCCCCACCGGAAAATCCTTCCACCACTGCTCGTTAGGGCAAGAATCCAAAATCGTCGTCCGACAACCCTTTATGTTCCACTACCGGTTTTTTGCTGCCGATGGCCGGGTTTGGGTTGTCTCTCGGCACCTCGAGCGCGGTAGGAAGGACGGAAAATACCGAACGGAACCGAATATGGCTGAATTTTACCGAACAAAATTCGGCTTTGTTCGGGTTGAATTGGGTAGACTAGATGCGTTCCCGGGAATAGGCTTTGGATCTACATATCAACAAGTTGCTGGAGGAGATCCCGGAAAAGCCGCCTCGGTCCAAACTGGAACCTCACACGGACGTGATCGGCGCTTTGCGACGAAAGCGCCTAACCTACCGCGAGATTGCGCAGTTCTTCCAGGACCACTTGGCGATCACGGTTGCTCCCAGTACAATCCATGACTTTGTCCGCGTCCGCCGGAGGCGGGGGAAACGAAACGAGGTTTCAACCGGAGAGCAGTCGTCCACCAGGCCAAGCCGTGTTTCAGTACCGCCATTGAAGAACACTCCGGTGAATGATGATGTACAGCAAAGAATCGCCGCGTTGAAGCAACGAACCCCCGCCGAAGCACCGCAGCCGGTGTTCTCGTACGAGGAAGACGAGCCTCTTAAATTGCGGCGAAACCCGGCATCAACCAAGGTCGACTGAAAAAGTCGCCGCCTCAGCTGTTTTCTTTTTAATCGACAGATTTGTCCAAAACCGGCTTCCTGAGCCCTTATATGTATGGGCGCGAAATTCCCCGTGTCGGATGTTCGAATTGTTCGCGGCCAACCCCAGTCAAGTGAGGGACAGAGCGTACAGCGAGGAGGTGGAATGGTGTCAGAGCAGACCGAACAAACGCCAGCAGACAGCCCGCAGGTTCGCAAACGGGTTGTGTTCACCAAGGGCGGGAAAGGAGGCGTTGGAAAAACCGGCTTCATGATTCATCTGGCGGAATGGTTTATCGCCAACGACATCCCGTTCACACTTCTCGATCTCGATACTGAGAACAAGTCGCGCGGCAGCCTGAAGCACTACTTCACCGGGTTCGCCCGGAAGATCAACATCCACACGGAGGCTGGCCTCGACGCCTTCATCGATTGCCTCGCCGAAGGTACTCCGGTTGTCCTGGCCGACATGGGGGCGGGATCGGGTCAGGTGGCGCTCAACTGGTTTGAGACGATGTACCCGGACCTGGCTGAACAGGGGATATTGTTCACTGCGATCGGAGTTGTCACCTCCGACCCGGCCAGCGTGGAGAGCGTGTTGGCATGGGCCGCCCGGCTGCAGAACCGGGTGGATTACGTGATCGTGGAGAACGCCACGAGCCCGCAGGCGGACTTCTCCTACTGGCGGGACGGCGACCAGTGCATCCGCTTTCGAGAGGTATTTCGGCCAGTAGTACTTTCCATGGAATACCGGCTGGCGGATCTTGAGAACGCATCGCGCCAACATGGCGCCACCCTGGCTCAGGTCGCCGAGCGCAAGGCGAATGTGGCGGAGTTGCTGAAAGCTTCCTTTGTAATCCGGGCACAGAGCTACCGTCGACGGTTGTTTCTGGAGTTCGAAAAAGCGAAGGGGTTCTTCCTGCCGTGAAACCACCGACGGTAACTCCAATTCGGGAAACCGGCGCGGCAACGGTAGCAGCATCAGGTCCGTTGGCGAACAACGAACGAGATCTGCAATGGATTGACGAGGTGGCGGCCCTCCTTCCCGAGGAGTCGCGCCTCGGTTGGTACAGGAACGTTCGCCCGTGGCTACGCATGCTCCCGCCGGACGACGAGGTCGCGCACCTAGCGTATTCGATGGGATATCTCGCGCTGCTCACTCGCAGCACGCCTGAGCTAATCGCCGCAGAGAGGGCAAAGCTGGCCGCGCTGTCTCGCAGTCTCATCGGGGAGATAACTGCGACAGCAAAAGCGACCGCCGCCTATCACGAGAAGCTCAGCGACAGGTTGAACGCATTGCCGGGCGAAATCACGAAGGGCCTCAGCCCAGCCACCCTGGCCACCGAGATCGCGGATGGCGTAAAGGAACAATTTCTGCAGTCCGGAATATCGGAGGCGGGGCGGCAACTCAAAGAACAAGGAGACCGGCTCCGACAGGTGGTATCGGGCCAGAATCACGCACTCGGCGAATTCCGACAGCAAATGAAGGATTCCCAAAGTCACGTCACGTGGGTGCTGAACATCGTCACCGCAGCCGCGGATTCCGCAAAGAAATCAATCGACCTCTGGAACGATGAGATGCGCCGTGTGCAGTGGATCTACCTGAGCCTTGTGTTGTTGATTGGTGTGATTCTCGGAGCCCTGTTCTATTGGTGGGTAAGCGCACCTCCGGAGTCGGCTGCGCCACGGCCGACGCAAGAAAATAGGCAAGCGTCGCAGGCAGCCGCGGTTTCAGGAAGGTCAAACGGGCATGCCCCGAAATGACGGCGATCCCGCGCTCGTAGGCGTTGCGGGAGGGAAGAATTCGAATCCCGGTAGCGCGATGTCTGCAAACACGCGTCTGGAAAACATTGAGAAGCCCGTTGACGTGAAGATGGCGGCCGAGTTCCTCGGCGTCAGCACCTCGCTCGTTTATGCTTATGTTGAGCGGAAGCAGATTCCCCATTTTCGGATGATGGGCCGCGCGATCCGATTTCGACTGTCGGAATTGGATTCGTGGCGACAGCAATTTTACGTCAATGGAGGGATCAATGGGTAAACGAGGACGACCGCCGAAGCTCGGCGGAGCGTTATACAAACGAGCGAATTCGGAATTTTGGCAGGTCCGCTACAAGGACCAGAAGGGAGACGAAATACGAGAGTCCGCGGGCACAACGGATCGTCAGGTGGCCGAAAGATTTCTGCGCGATCGGCTCGACGCCAGGGACGAGGGAAGCCTCACGACTCTTCTAAGCAGCAAACAACTCACGTTCAATCAATGGGCCGACTGGTTCATGGAACGGCGATCGAAGCCGCCCTTTCGGAGCGAGGGCAATCACCAGCAGAACGTCAATGCTCTGAAGTTTCTCAGACCGGTTTTTGGAGAACTCGCGCTTTCCGAAATCACCGCCGATGCAATCGAGAAGCATCTGGGGGATCGGCTTCAGTCCGGGCGGAGAATCCATACGAAGTTCGGACTGCAGTTGCGTGGAAAGATCAAGCCGGCAACTGCCCATCAGGAGTTCAGGATCCTGTCGCACATCCTGAACGTTGCGGTCAGGCAGAAGCGGCTCGCCGCCAACCCATGTCTGGCGGTGGAATTCCCTGTTTCAGTAAAGAAGTCCACCCGGAAGCCGCACTACATGTCGGGGACCGAACAGGCGAAGATCGAACTGGTAGCGCCCGGCTATGTGAGGAATATCGTAGTCATCATTTCCGAACTGGGCCTGCGCTACAAGAAGGAACTGCTCTCCATGAAGAAAGAGCAGGTCGATCTCGAAAACGGATTGGTGCATATTGCGGAGTCGAAGACGGCGAACGGGATTGGCGACATGCCGCTGACCCAGGTTGCCCGAGAGGCGTTCGAGCGTCAGATGGGCGAGGCGGAGGGAAGCGAGTATCTGTTCCCCAGCCCGAAGCCCACGGCGCAGAAGCCGTACATGACCAATCTGCGCAAAGTCTGGGCGGCGACGCTGAAGAAAGCCGGGGTTCGGTACTTCGCCCCGTACGAGCTTCGGCACACGTTCGCAACCCGGCTGAGCGCGGGCGGCGTCGCCGATCATATGGTGACGCAGATGTTGAGACAGGGCGATGCGGAAGTATTCAAGCTGTACAGTCAGGCAAAACTCGGAATGATGCGCGAGGCGCTTACCAAGCTGGACCGGCAGGCGAACGAGCGGGGAATTTCGAGCACACAGGTGGCGCGTTGATTCTTTTTATGCACATTTTTGAGCACACTCCCTCCTCGGGAGAGGGTCCGAAGAAGGGAGGTTTACTGACTGTAAAAGGGATATTTGGTCGGGCTGCCGGGATTTGAACCCGGGACCTCTTGCACCCCAAGCAAGCGCGCTAGCCAGGCTGCGCCACAGCCCGAATATCTCAGTTTACACGCTGCGCCCGTTTAATTGACACGCACAGCGCGCGGCCCGGGTGGCGCTCCTTCTTACTCCGCCGGAACCGGCTCGTTTGACACCGGCGCGTTCTCAAGCACAAATCGATACCCGATCCGCGGCTCTGTCGTGATAAACGTCGGCTTCGGACCCGGCGGCTCGATCTTCTTCCGCAGTTGATTGATGAAAACCCGCAGATACTCGATCTGATCACCGTACTCCGGCCCCCAGATCGCCTGCAGCAGACGCCGGTGCGGCACGGGTTTATTGGCCTGTGATGCCAGATACCGCAGAATATCGAACTCGGTCGGTGTCAGTCGCACCGGGCCGCTGTGCGCGGTGACTTTTCGCAGATCGAAATCGATCTCGAGATTCGGGGCGGAAATGTGCTTGGGCGTCGTGTCCGTCGCGAATCCCGTGCGGCGCAGCGCGGCACGTATGCGCGCCATCAGTTCATCGGTGCTGAATGGCTTCGACACGAAATCGTCCGCGCCCGCATCGAGCGCTTCGACTTTATCCTTGTCCGAATCGCGCACCGAAACGATGATGATCGGCATGTCCCAGCCGTTCCGGATCGCGCGGCAGGTCTCAAGGCCCCCCATACCGGGCATGTTCATGTCCAGCAGAATCAGGTCAACGGTGCGCTCGCGCAGCAGTTCCAGCGCCTCTTCCCCGCTCTGCAGATCGATAACGTTCGCCCCTTGAGAGACGAGCGTCGCGCGCAGTACGCGGCGAATCTGCGGCTCGTCGTCAATGAGCAATATAGTGCGGTTCTCTATCACTTTGTCTCCCCGCGGCCGTCCCGGTGGCTTCGATCGGAAGCTGCAGCCGGAATGCCGGACCCGTTGGCTCTGCATCGAGCCAGATTTTCCCCTTGTGGGCTTCCACAATTGCCTTCGCAATCGCCAGCCCGAGCCCCGTTCCCTCGACCTTGTGGCGATCTTTACTGCCTCGATAAAATCTATCAAATAACCGGTCGCGTTCGTCTTCCGGGATTGCGCCGCCCTCGTTCCACACTGTCAGAACAACGCTCGATCCCGAAACGACGCCGGAAATTCCGATCGGCGCACCCGGCTTCGAATACTTCCAGGCATTGTCGACTAACTGGCCAAGCATCTGCTCAAAAAGGAAACTGTCGCCAGTCACCGGCGGGAAGTCTTCTGGTATATCAATGATAAACTCGCGCCGTCCCAAATAGCGCGACATCCTGGCCGCCACGCTGCGCACAATCTGCGGGATCATGCACTCCTCGACCATCGGGTGCGCGCGCCGCGCCTCCAGTTTTGCCAGATCGAGCGATTCGCGGATCAGCCGGTCCAGCCGGTCCGCTTCCTCATCGATCACGACCACCAGATCGCGTTCCTGATCCGGCGGCATCGGCCCCGCATGCCGAAGCATGGAGGATGCTGCCTTGATCGAAGTGAGCGGCGTCCGGAAATCATGCGCCAGCGCGTTCAGCACCGTATTGCGGAGCTCTTCGCCGCGCCGGATCACCTCCACATGCGCCCGCTCCTCGGCGCCGCGGGCGCGTTCGAGGACAAGCCGGATCATGCTGGCAACCGTGTTCCTGACCTCCTCGGAAGGCTGCACGCCGTGCAGCTCAAGAATGTCCGCCGTGTAATCGGTGCCGAGCGGAATAATCGAGATCTCGCCTGCCGCGGCGGTTACACCGCACTGGAAAGCATGCGGTGCCCCCGCCACGCGCAGCACCGCGCCCTTCAGATGAAACAGTTCAACGACTTTTCTGACTGCGTCCTCGGCCGCATCCGCCAGCGTGTTCGCGGAAAGCAGGACCCGGCCCAGCTGATTCAGGCGCTCCATCTCTTCGCGCCGCGCAATCGCCTCCTGCGCTCTCTGCTGCGCGCGCACCGCAAGCCGGCTGCCGATAAAGGCTGTCAGCGCCATGGCGACGAATCCGAAGGCGCCCTGAATGGCCGTACTGAAGCGTACGGCTCGCAGGTGCTCAATGAAGTAGAAGCTGAAGACCAGGCTGGCCGCGGTGGACGAGAGCAGCGCCAGAATCCAGTCGCCGTATGTGGCAAT
>Ga0187890_10001173_pt1 | contig 19056 bp, 15 predicted proteins | sample June2016WEW_21_1_FD_133005 | JGI IMG/M metagenome (GOLD analysis project Ga0187890, IMG submission 133005) | Peatland microbial communities from SPRUCE experiment site at the Marcell Experimental Forest, Minnesota, USA - June2016WEW_21_10 | ecosystem: Environmental > Terrestrial > Soil >... | reverse complement strand
CGAATGGCCGAAGTCGGTGAGGATTCTTTCTTCGATTCTCTTCGACAAGGAGAGCGGGGATCCCTTACCCGTCTTGAACACCACGTTTCCGCTTTGGATGTAGGTCTTTACCTGCTCGAGACCCATCGCTTCGAGGGACGCTCGAAGCTGATCCATCTTTATGCTTTTGTGACCGCCGACGTTGATTCCGCGCAGCATAGAAATGTAGATCGGCATAGGGTTCCAAGTCTTCGCTTACGAGTCTTCCCTTAAAAATCTTTTTCCCTTACAAATTTCTTTACTTATAAATCTAAGGATACGAGATTTTACCGAGGACCGCCGCGCGCTTCGCTCCCGTCGCCGAAGGAACATTTGAAGGGCGCCGGTGCCACGTCTCGTGCGCCAGAAGGGCAAAGGCCACGGCCTCTTTCGCAGTCGAGGGCACGCCAAATTCGTCGGAGAAGCGCAGCCGCAATCCGAGCGGCGCGAGCTCGCTGGCTAACATCGACACGAGCGTGGAGTTCTTGGCTCCGCCGCCGGATAGAATCATTTCCTGAACCGCCGACTTCCGCGTGGAGTGTGAGCTCTGTGGCGCATATCGCAGCACGGCATCCGCAATCGAGTTCGCGGTCAGCGCGGTAGCCGTAGCGACTACATCTTGCTTCCGGGAACGTCCGCAGCTCCGCAGAAATTCGCTGACAAACTCTCGGCCGAAGTCTTCGCGGCCCGCGGTCTTGGGCGGATTTCTCTTGAAGAAGTTTCGTTGCAGGAATTTCTTGATGACGTTATCCAGCACCTTTCCGGAAGCGGCGATCCTACCGCCGCGGTCGAACGGTTGGCCGAACAATTTCTCGGTGACCGCGTCGATCACCATGTTGCCGGGGCCGGTATCGAACGCGACTACATCGTTTGCAGACGCGCCGGCAGGGATCGCGGTGAGGTTGGCGATGCCGCCGACGTTTTGCACGATTCTTCCAATGTGAGGGTCGCGGAACAGCATGTAGTCGAGAAAAGGAACGAGCGGCGCGCCCTTGCCGCCGGCTGCCATGTCGGCCGGACGAAAATCCGAGACCACCGGCACGCCCACTCTCGCTGCGACGATCGCGGCCTCGCCCGTCTGCCAGGTCGCGGCGAGGTTGCGTCCGAGAAAACGCTGGGGCTCGCTTTGATGATAGAGCGTTTGTCCGTGGCAGCCGACCAGATTCACTTTTATGTGGAACTGGCGCTGGGCGGCCAGTACAGCGTCGGAATAAAGTTCGCCCAGCAGGAAATTCAGCCGAGCCAGATCGGCCACACTGGCTCGCGACGCATTCATCGCGGCCAACACCGCTGCGCGAACCTTCTTTGGATAAGAGTATTCGGCGTGCCCAAGCAATTCGAAATTCGAGCGTGCGCGGCTCATGCGTGGGCGGCTTGAGCGTGCGCCGATGCGCACCAGCGCCACATTGATCCCATCGGCAGACGTCCCGCTCATCACCCCGGCCACGATCATTTCTTTCTTCATCATGTCCGCGGCCGCCGCGCCTTCTCCTCGCGATCATCCTCCGTCTGATCTTCTTCCGCTCGGACAAGAGCTTCCAGACGCACTTGCTCGCTGAATTCCCACAGCCTGCGCGAGAGTTTCACAATCGTTGCTGCGGAGGGAAGTTTCGTTTTGCGCAATGTTTTGGCCGACTTCTTCTTGAAGGCCAGCACGCGCCGCACCGATTCCGCCACGCGCTTGGCGAAGCGTGGATCGCGCTCTGTCGTTGCCATCAACTCGTCGTAAGCTTCTGCAATGTAGTCCTCGCGATGGCAGATCAGGCACAAATCTCCACCGGCTCGAACGAACTCAACGGCGGCCTTGCCCACTGGAGCCGCCGACAAAACTCCGCCCATTTCCAGATCATCCGATACGATCAGGTTGCGGTAGCCGATGCGTTTGCGCAGGATGTCTGTGATCCAAACTTTCGAAAGCGACGCGGGAGTCTTATCTTTCGTGACCAGTGGATAGGCCGCGTGCGAAATCATTACGAGCGGCATTTGCGCGCAGAGCATGCGGTAAGGGAGCAGATCTTCGGTCCAAAGCTTCTTTAGCGGCTTCTTGATTACCGGCAGCTCGTGATGACTGTCGAGCGTGCCTTCGCCGAGGCCAGGAAAGTGTTTGCCGCATCCCAGAACGCTTGAAGCGCGCAGCCCGGCGAGAAATTCGCGAGCATAGGCAACCGTTTGGCCCGGGTTCGCCGAAACCACTCGCGAACTCATCACACTGTGCGATGCGTCAAATGCCAGATCGAGCACGGGAGCGAAGTCAACGTTGAATCCCAAGGCGCGGCAGTTTTCTGCAATCGCCTGCCCATGTTTGCGGAAAAGTTTGCGGTCGCCGGTAGCGAACACTTCCGCTGCGGAAGGCGCGGGACCGAACACGTCGCGGAAGCGGTCGACGCGTCCGCCTTCGAGATCCACGCAGGTGAACAGCGGCGTGGAAACGCACTTCTGGCAATTCCGCAGTAGTTGCCAGGTTTGCTCGGCGGTCTTTATATTCCGCGCGAACAGGATCACTCCCGCCGGCTGTAGCCGCGTGAGCAGGGAATTGAGGTGTGGCGTCATCTTCGTGCCGTCGAAGCCGACGATCAAGAGTTGGCCCAGGCTGCCGAGTGCGGGGACTGTTTTGTTACGAAGCATTTCTTAATGTGTACGGCTTCAGAAGCCTTGGTTTGCCATGCTAAATACGCCACGGCTCAACTATGAACCGGTTGATAAACCACAGACCTACCAAACTCAGTAGATACCACCAAAGTGTTCCCAAGATTCCGAAACAGATCATAGGATGACCCGTGCGAAACGTCATCCACAGGAGTATGGCCGAGAGTGGGAAATCAATGTAGGAAAGGTAGAGCAGTCCCGCTGTTAGTTTGGAAAAGGCAATCCCTGCCGAAGCACAGAGGTGCAAGGATGGCAGCAAATAAATCCAAGCTGAGTGATGTTTTTGAATTTGGAGCTCCACATTTGTCATTGTCGATCCCTGTCATACTTCCTTTTTCAACTCCGCCAGCAAGTTTAGCGCTTCCAGGGGCGTGAGCCGATTCAAGTCTACTTCGCGCAACTTCTCCAGCACCGGTTGGGACAGCGGCGTGAAGATGGTCAACTGCGTGGGAGGAGGCGTGGCTCCGGGCGAAAGATGCTCCGTCAGCTCGCGCTCCGCCGATTCATGCTCGGCCAGCACCTCGCGCGCCCGCGCGATCACTTCATTGGGCAGGCCTGCCAGCTTGGCGACTTCGATGCCGTAGCTGCGGTCGGCCGCGCCCGGCTCAACTTTTCGCAGGAAAACGATTCCGCCGCCGGTTTCTTTCACCGAGACATGATAGTTTTTCACTCCCGAAAGCTGCTCGGCCAATTCCGTCAGCTCGAAATAATGCGTGGCGAATAAAGTCTTGGCATGCACGCGGGCGTGCAGATATTCGATTGCGGCCCAGGCAATCGCCAGGCCGTCGTAGGTCGAAGTGCCGCGGCCGACTTCATCCAGCAGGATGAGCGAGCGATCGGTCGCAGTATGCAGGATCGCGGCCGTCTCGGTCATCTCTACCATGAAGGTGGAGCGCCCGCGGGCCAGATTGTCGCTGGCGCCGATGCGCGTGAAGACGCGGTCCACCACGCTGAGACGCGCCGAACGAGCCGGAACAAACGAGCCCATCTGCGCAAGGATGACGATCAGCGCCGTCTGCCTCAGGTAGGTCGATTTGCCGCCCATGTTCGGCCCGGTCAGCAAAAGAATTGTGTGCGTGGATGCGTTCAGGTAAAGATCGTTGGGCACAAAGCGCTCGCTGCCGCCAGCCAGTTCCTGTTGCTCGATCACGGGATGGCGGCCTTCGACGATTTCGAGATCACCGGCGTCGCCGCGCGGCTTGGGGTGCGGCGCAGCCTTGTCGGTTGAAGCAATGAAATTCGGCCGGCAGTAATTCCGCAGAGCCGCGATGTTGGCCAGCGAACCCAGGACATCCAACTCCGCCAGAGCCAGCGCCGTCTGCCGGATTCGCTTCGCCTCGGATGCAATCGCGGTGCGCAACTCGGTGAACAGACGCCGCTCGATCTCGACAATCTTTTCCTGCGCATCGAGAATTTTGGCTTCGTATTCCTTCAACTCGGGCGTGGTGAAGCGCTCCGCACCGACCAGAGTTTGCTTGCGTTCATAATCCTGGGGGACAAGGTGCAGGTTCGGTTTCGAAACCTCGAGGTAGTAGCCGAAGATGGAGTTGAACTTGACCTTGAGCGATGCAATGCCGGTTCGCCCACGTTCGCGCTGCTCGATCTGAGCCAGCACCTGCTTGCTGTTGCGGGAAAGTTCGCGCAGTTCGTCCAGGTCGCGGTCTACGCCCGGGGCGATCACGCCGCCATCGGCGAAGCTCAGCGGCGGTTCCGGCACAATCGTCCGCTCAATGCGTTCGCGCAGATCGCCTAGCTCGTCGAGCGATGTGTGTAGAGTGGTCAGCCGCTCCGCCGCTAACCTTCCAAGCGCAGCCTTGATCGCTGGAATCTTGCCTAGCGACGCCGCCAGAGCCAGCACGTCCCGCGGATTCGCGGTCTCCAGCGTGACGCGACTCAAAAGGCGTTCCAGGTCGAGCACGCCATCGAGTGCGCGCCGCAATTCCTCGCGCGCGATGGTGTGCTTCACACCCGCTTCCACCGCATCCAGGCGCGCATTGATCTCGGCCAGATCGAGTGACGGTCGCAGCAACCACGCTCGCAGCAGCCGTTTGCCCATGGGCGTGACCGCGGCGTCGATGGAGCGAAACAAGGTGACGCCCGCATCCGTCCCGGCAAACAGCGGCTCAATCAGCTCCAGATTGCGGACCGTAACCGCGTCGAGAACCAGACAATTCTGGCGCTCGTACCATCCGATGCGGTCGACGTGGTCGAGCGATCCGCGCTGGGTCGAGCGCACATAATAGAGAATCGCCCCGGCGGCGGCCGCCGCGGCCGTGCGTCCGGCCAGCCCAAAACCTTCCAAAGATAAAACTCCGAAGTGATTCTCCAGCAGCGGAATCGCATGGTCGGGAGAGAAAATCCAGTCATCGAGCGGAGTTTCGGCGCAGGCGGCTGCAAGCGCCCGAGGTGGAGATGTCGGAGTCGACTTTGGCGCGGCTGCAAGCGGTGTTTCGCTCGCCCGGCCGGGCAAAGCTCCGCTGGCATCGAACAACGGCGCCGCCGACCCATACAGCAACTCTTTCGGCCGCAATTGTTCCAGCTCTTCCTGCACCCGCCGCAGAGCGGTCTCTCCGGAAAATTCCGTGGCGCGAAACTCTCCAGTGGAAAGATCCAGCGCGGCAAATCCCACATGCTCTCCCACCTGCGCGAGTGCGGCCAGGAAATTGTTTTCCTCCGACCCCAGCAACGAATCCGCCGCCGTCCCGGGAGTGACCACCCGCGTCACTTCGCGACGAACCAGCTTCGCGCCGATCTGCTTCCTGGCCAGGCGCGCATCTTCCATTTGCTCGCAAATGGCTACTTTGAAACCTTTACGGATGAGCTTCCCAATGTAGCCTTCCGCCGCGTGGTGGGGCACTCCGCACATGGGCACCGCGATGCCTTTCTCTTTGTTGCGGGAAGTGAGCGTGATCTGCAGCTCCTTCGACGCCACGATGGCATCCTCGAAGAAAAGCTCATAAAAGTCTCCCAGGCGAAAAAACAGCAGGGCAGTGGGATGATCTTTCTTGACGGCGGCATATTGCCGCATTAGCGGAGTGGACGGCTCGGTCATTATTTCGGTCGGAAAGCGGGCTTGGCGCGGATTATAACAAAGCCCTCATTCTCGCCCCATGGTGCCTGCGTCATAGCACGATTCAGAAATGGCAGTTGACGCAGCTTCTCCCACAATGTTTACCTAATACATGGAACTCCGCAAAGATCCCATCACCCGTTCCTGGGTCATGACGGGAGATGACCCGGCCGAAAGCTCCCCACGCCCTGAAACTGCCTGCCTTTTTTGCCCGGATTCCGTCCAGTTGCTGCAGGTCATCTCCGCAACCCCCAGTACGAGCGCCTGGTCGGCGCGCTCGGTGGTGCATCCCACGCCGCTGTATCACATTGAAGGCGAGCCCGGGCGCCGCGGCGACGGCATTTACGACCGCATGAGCTCGGTTGGCGCTCATGAAGTTCTGGTCGAGAATCCCAGGCATGACCGCCAGCTCTGGAATGCCAGCGACGATGAGATCGGACAATTCCTGCGTCTCGCCGCCGAGCGCATCATGGACCTCAAGCACGACGCGCGCGTCAAATACGTCAGTCTCTACAAGGACTACGGGCCCAGCGCCGGCCAGGAATTCAGCCATCCCACTTCGCAGCTCACCGCAACGATGTTCGTGCCGCGGCGTGTGCTTTACGAATTGCGGGCGGGGCGTGAGTATTTTGTCGCCAAGGAGCGCTGCGTCTTCTGCGACATTCTCGCGCAGGAGGAGCGTCAGGCTTCGCGCGTGATCGAGGCCCGCGGCGATTATGTCGCGCTCGGGCCTTATGCTCCGCGCGTGCCTTACGAAACCTGGATCATGCCCCGCAACCACGAGGCCTCGTTCGAGCGCACGGGATTGTCGAAGCCGGGGTTGCGGATCAATCTTGCCGCACTGCTGCGCCGCACCTTGCAGAGAATCCTCACCGTCACGGAAGGTTTCCATCTGGTGCTGCACACCTCGCCCAACAGCTTGCATCCTTCCAAAACTCTCGGCTATTGGAAGACGATTGACGACGACTACCACTGGCACATCGAGATCATGCCCGTCGTCGCGGCCAAGGCGCGTTCCTACACCTTTAAGGAGGTTTATTACTCGCCGGTCAGTTCCGAGACCGCGGTCAAACAGTTGCGCGAGGCCAAGATTGACGGCTGAGGAGAAGTTCAGCACCAGACCTGGCTCGGAGGCTCTTCCTTGAAATATTTCTTTTGCTTTGTATTTCTTCTTACTACGGCACTCGCGCAGGCTCAATCCGCAACGCGGTTCACTCCGTCGCCGGAGAAACAGAAAGTCCTCTGGCAAAAACTCGAATCCTCCATCCACGATGTCGATCAGCACCTTGATGGCGTGATGGGCGTCGCCATCGAAGACCTCAAAACCGGCGACCAGTTCTTCCTTCACGAAAATGAAGTGTTTGCTCAGGCCAGTTCAATTAAGATTGCAATTCTCGCCGATCTGTATCTCCAGGCGCAGCAAGGCAAGCTCAAGCTCGCCGACTTCTATACCGTGCAGGCTTCCGATCTCGTCCCCGACAGCGACATCATGGGAGGACTCACTCCCGGCGTCACCCGCCTCACACTGCGCGATCTTGCCACGATGATGGTCGCGGTCAGTGACAACTCCGCCACCAATGTGCTGATCGACCGCGTCGGCATGGAGAACGTCAATGCCATGCTTGATTCGCTCGGACTCGCGCACACTCTCCTGCGCCGCAAGATGATGGACCTCGACGCCGCGAAGCAAGGCCGGGAAAACGTTTCGACTCCGCGCGAAATGATGACGCTGCTCGAATCCATCTACCGTGGGAAGCTGCTCAACAAGGCATCGGCCGACGATTTTTTCAAGGTCCTGAGCACGAACAAGGATTCGTGGATTCCCCGCGACTTACCCACTGACGTTAAGATCGCCAACAAGCCGGGAGCGCTCGAAGGTGTGCGCAATGACTCCGGCATCGTCTTCGTCGAAGGCCGCCCTTATGTAATTTGCGTGATGACGGCGTTCCTGTCCAACGAACGCGATGGCGAACAAGCGATCAGTAAGATTTCACTCGACGCCTGGCGCATGTTCGATCGTCTCAGTCGCGCCTCGGAGTACGGCCGAGTCGTTTCCCCGGGAAACGGCAGCAGATAAGCAGTCCCAATATCTGGGCGGGACGGGATCCTTCCGAGTCCACTCATTGCGCATTAAGAACGATCTTGCTCTCGAAGGCGAACTTTAGTGCGTATGTAATAGTTTTGTCGCAATGTAATAGTTTCGTAATGTGTATCCGAGATCACCGCGAAAATCTCCGTTGAGACGGTACGCTCCATACATCAATCATTATGGAAACTCATCCCAACGGAAGTAACGCTCGCGTGCTGTTGAGTTCGGTCTTCGGGCCGTATGCGCAGGACGATGAATTCGGCAGCCGCTCCATCAATCCGATGGAGCTGTATCACAACCAGGTCACCCGCGCGCAAGGCAGCTTCTCGCTGCGCATGTTTCATCGCTCCTGGGGCATCATGATGATCCAGGCAAACATTTCCGCGCCGTGCAGCGTGCTGGATTTTCCCACGCGCGAAGCCTTCGCCCGTGAGCTAAGCACAAACCACTATGACATCGTGGGGATCTCTTCGATTATCGTGAATGTTATGAAGGTCCGGGAGATGTGCCGCATGGTGCGGGAACTGTCTCCGGATTCGGTGATCGTGGTGGGCGGACACGTAGCGGCCGTGCCGGACCTGGAAACGATGATCGACGCCGACCACATCGTACGCGGGGAAGGTATTTCCTGGATGCGACGGTACCTGGGAGAAGACGAGCACGCACCGATTCACCATCCCGCGATTGTTTCCGGTCTGCAGACCCGCATCATGGGAGTGCGTCTGCCGCAGCGCAAGGGCGGGACGGCCGCGACCATTATTCCTTCGGTGGGCTGCCCCATGGGATGCAATTTCTGTACGACCTCCGCTTTCTTTGGAGGCAAAGGAAAGTTCGTCAACTTCTACGAGACCGGCGATGAACTGTTTGCTGTGATGTGCGGGATCGAAGCTGAGCTCAAAGTACATTCCTTCTTTGTGATGGATGAAAACTTCCTGCTACACCGCACGCGCGCCATGCGTTTGCTGGAGCTTATGAAGCAGGGCGGCAAGAGCTGGGAGCTTTCGGTGTTCGCTTCGGCGAATGCGATTCGAAAATACACCATGCTGGAACTGGTCGAACTCGGTATTTCCTGGGTGTGGATGGGATTGGAATCTCCCAAGTCCAGCTATGCGAAGCTGCAAGGTGAGGACATCGGGCAACTGACGCGGGAGTTGCGCGAACACGGCATACGAGTGCAGGGCTCGACCATCATCGGACTCGAGCACCACACGCCAGATAACATCGCCGAGGAAATCGAATCGGCAGTCAGCTACCAGACCGACTTCCATCAGTTCATGCTCTACACGCCGGTGCCGGGCACGCCGCTTTACCAGGAAATGGCCGATCAGGGCCGGCTGCTGGCGGATGTGGACTTCGCCGACGTCCATGGGCAATACAAGTTCAATTTCCAGCACGGCGCGATCTCCCGCGAGGATTCAAAGAGATTTCTGGATTGGGCGTTCTGGCGCGACTTCGAGCGAAACGGCCCGAGTCTCTATCGGCTGTGCCAGACCATGCTCCTGGGATGGCAACGCTACAAGAACGATCCCGACCCCCGCATCCGCGAGCGCTTTACGCGGCAAGTGAAAAAGAGCATTGGCGTTTACAACGCCGCGCTTTGGGTGATGGAACGCGAATTCAAGCCAGTGAATTCCGGCGTGAGTGAGCAGATCCACGAACTGCGCCGCGAAGTCGAGAAGGAATTTCCGGTCATGGCCCGGCTCACAGCGGCCGTTCTGGGTCCTATCTTGTTGTGGTCCACGCGCCGAGAGGAGAAGCGGCTGGCCGCAGGACAGACCTACGAGCCCCCCACTTTTCTCGAGCGTTGCAATTGGGCCCCAGCTTTGTAGCTGTGGATTGCATCGAGGTGTGCAGGAGTGTGCTCGCGCTCTATTTATCATGCTCCCACCACTTTGGCGGTTGGGAGCGGATTCCGCGCCCGCAAGAGTTGCTCCGCTGCCTTGGCCTCGACCGGCTGGGAGAACAGGTGTCCCTGCCCAAGTTCACAACCTAGCTGACGGAGTTGGTCGAGTTGCTTGGCGGATTCAATGCCCTCCGCAATTACTTTCAATTTCAACTTATGCGCCAGCAGGATAATCAGCTCCACCAGGTCACGGGCAGCGCGGTCGACCAGCATTCCGCCCACCAGGGAGCGGCCGATCTTCAATGCTTGCACCTCGAGTAGCCGGAGCCCGCTCAAAGACGAAATCCCCGTCCCGAAACCATCGAGGACGACCCCAACGCGCAATTGCTTAAGCTGCGAGAGGACGTTTGCAGACAGCTTGGCATCGGCAGTCGCCACGCTCTCCGTCATCTCCAGGTGCAGGCGTGAGGGGTCAAGCCCGGTTTCTCGCAGAGTCGCTTCCAGGCCGGTGACGAAGCGCGGATCGGCCAACTGCTTGGCGGAAATGTTCACGTTTATGTTCACCGCCTCCATCGCGGGAATCGCAACGTCCCAGGCCCGCAATTGCTTGCAAGCCTCCAGAATGACCCACTGGCCAGTGGTGACCAGCAGTCCCGCGTCTTCCGCCGCTGCCAGGAACTTGTTCGCAGAAATCAAGCCCTGCTCGGGATGCTGCCAGCGAAGCAGCGCTTCCAACCCCGTAATCTGCCTAGTCTCCAGCTGCACGATGGGCTGGTAGAACACGCGGAACTGGTGTTTCTCGAGCGCCTCGCGCAACTCGGCTTCCAACTTCAGGCGGTTGACGGCGTGGGCGTGCATGGCTTCGTCACAGACCTCACAGCGGGATCCCCCCATGGCTTTGGCCCGGCGCATCGCGACGTCGGCATCCTGCAGAACATCTTCCGCCCGCCTGTGCGTGATCGCGCTCAAAGCGATTCCCACACTTGCCGAAGTGCGTACCTCGCGTCCTTCTAGCAGGAGAGGCTCGGCCACGGCGGAGAGGATTCGCATCGCGACTCGCATTGCGCGGCTTGGGCTAGTGACTTCTTCCAGCAGAATGGTGAATTCGTCGCCGCCCATCCGGGACAGAACGGCGTCCATCGCAGGCAGTTCGTCCTGGACCCGAGAGATCGTGTCGTCGTGGCGCAAGCAGGCCTCCAGGCGCTGGCCAATATTGACGAGCACCTGATCGCCGGCCGCTGGCCCCATGGTGTCGTTGAACACCTTGAAGCCGTCCAGATCGACGAACAAGACGGCGTATTGGCGCTCCGGGCTGCGCTGCGCGCGAGCATACAAGTGCCGCAGACGATCCAGGAAGAGACGCCGGTTCGGCAGACCAGTCAGAGCATCATGAGACGAGTTGTGCTCCAGTTGCTCTTCCGCCCGTTTGCGCTCGGTGATGTCACGATTGACAATGACAAGCTTGGCGACATCACCCTTCTCGTCCCGGATGGTGCTGGCGAGCGACTCCAGAACCCGCCAGCTGCCGTCTTTGTGGCGAATGCGGTACTCCAGTCTTTTCCCGATGCCCGTGCTGCGCGCCTCTCGTGCCGCTTCCAGCACCTTAAAGCGATCATCAAGGTGGATCTGCTCGAACGCAGAGGTTTCGCCGAGTTCCGCCGCGGAATAACCCAAAACTCGTTTGTACGCGGGACTGTTGTAGAGCCGGCGTCCCTTCACGTCGACCAACGCGATCATGTCGGCCGCGTTTTCGGTGACGATCTGAAACAGCTCTTCGCGTTGCTTCGACAGGCTACGGGCCCGGTACATGCGGACCTGCTGGTAGACCACCAAGATGGCCAGTGCGCCGAGAGCTATCCAATTCCATTGCGGCATCATTTGTTGCGAAGGCTCGTCTTCACAGAAGATATCGGCAATTCCGGGCGGGAAATTTAGCCTCCCGATGGCTTTGTCCGAACCTTGGTACGGCGTCCCGGCCGCTCGCCATCAACCGGGTATCAGCTTCCTGGCGATGTGGTCCGACCTGGAACGAAGACAAACCACTCACAACCGTTCATAATGTCGGCATGTCTCCGGAGAAGACCGTACGCCGCCTGAAGACCTATGCTGGTGCTCAGGGATATGTCTACCAGTATTACTTCGTCGGTGAGCGAGCAGCGCTGGCAGACGACGCCGAGGCGCCAGCCACGGAATTCGTCTTCGACGTGACTTCCGATCGCAAGGTGACCTATGCGGTGAGTGTCTTTCTGCCGGAAAAATCGCTGGCGGCCTGGACTAAGGCTCACAATCGTCCGCTCACTGACGCGGAACAGTACGCCGCCGCCAAACTCCGCCTGTTCCGTGCTTTCGACGAACTGGAAGACGTGAAGGCCCAGGGCCGCCGCGTGGTGATTGACGCCGCTGGGCTCGAAGAAGCGCTCGCGAGCCTGGGCGTGGAATAGGGCAGTGTGATCCAGATCACATCTACTCGTGACGCTTGCCGTTTCTCTGTTGCCCGTTCTCTGTGCAGAATATAATGCGTGGAAAGGGATGGGGTTCCTGGGGTTGAACAAGTCTCGACGAGCGCAGTGTTTGGCCTCGCGTGACTTGCATTAAACTCAGCAGACTCTGATACTTACCTAGCCTATGGCATTGCTTTGGTTGCGCTTCGCGCTGGCTTGTTACTTCATCGGTTTGACCTACGCCTTCTTTGCGCTCACCCGCACCAGCGATCTTTTCAGCCGCATCGCGCTGCATGCCGCCAGCCTGGGGATGGTGTTCCACTTCGTCTCGCTGGTCGAGCTATTCCTCTCCGGCCACGTGGTCTGGGCCTCGGTGCACAACGGAGAGTCGCTGCTGGCCTTCTTTTCGATGACGTTTTTCATGATCATCTACGCCATCTATCAGACCACCTCGCCCGGCGTGGTCGTCTTCCCGATTGTGTTTTTTCTGACCTTTGTCGCGGCTTTGGACCAGCAACCCGTGCTGCTGACCTCTTTCGTGCAGCACAAAGGATGGCTGATTGCGCACATCATCCTGATCTTCACCGGATATGCCGCGCTCGTGCTAAGCTTCGGCGCCAGCCTGCTTTACCTGCTGCAGGAGCGTCGCCTGAAAGCCAAGAAGCCCAGCAGCCTGATTTCGTTCTTGCCCGCGCTCGAAGTGATTGACCAGATCGGCTACCGCTCTCTGTTGCTCGGTTTCCCTTTTATGACGCTCGGTCTGATTACCGGCTCGATCGTGGCTATGTCGACCTATGGGCACATCGATTTTTCCGATCCGAAGATTCTGCTGTCGATTTTGATGTGGGCCGTGTACATGGTCATGGTCGTGACGCGCTGGAATTCGGGATGGCGTGGCCGCCGTGCCGCGGTGCTCGCCACGTTTGCCTTCGTCGCCGCCATCGTGGCCTGGGCGGCCAACTATTTCTCCACCATTCACAGGTTTGCCGCCTCATGAGATACCAGCTCATCGGCGTGAATCACAAGAGCGCTCCACTCGAAGTGCGGGAGCGGTTGGCGATCCCGGAATCGAAGCTGCCGGATTGCTGCCGCGATCTCACCGCGCATCCCGGCGTCGAGGAGGGCATGATTATTTCCACCTGCAATCGCGTGGAAATGATTACTCACACCAGCAACGGCTCGGCGGACCTGCGGGGCTTTCTGCATGAGCATTTTCACCTTACCGCCGCCGAACTGGATGCGCATCTGTATGAGTTCCGCGAGAAAGAGGCGGTGCGGCACATCTTCCGTGTAGCTTCGAGCCTGGACTCGATGGTGGTCGGTGAAGCGCAGATTCTCGGCCAGGTGAAAGAGGCTTATGCCACCGCCCGCGCCGTGGGCTCGGTTCGAGGACAGCTCGATCAGCTCTTCACCCGCGCCTTTGCCGTGGCCAAGCGCGTGCGCAGCGAGACCGCGGTGGGATCGTCTTCGGTTTCCATTGCTTCGGTCGCGGTGGAGCTGGCCAAGAAGATTTTCGGTTCTCTGCAGGGCAAAAACGTTTTTATCGTTGGCGCCGGCAAGATGAGCGAACTCGCCGCGCGGCACCTGATGGCCCACGGCTGCGCTTCGATCTTTGTCGCCAACCGTACCTACGAGCGCGCCATCGGACTGGCGCAGAGGTTCAACGGTCAGGCCATCAAGTTTGAAGATCTTTACAATTCCTGCGACAAGGCCGATATCGTCATCACGTCAACCGGCGCGCCCCACGCCATTTTCCGCCGCGAACACGGCGAGCAGTTCCTGGCGCGCCGCAAGAACAAGCCGATGTTCTTCATCGACATTGCCGTGCCGCGCGACGTTTCGCCGGAGATGGCTAAGCTTGATGGCATCTTCGCCTATGACATCGACGACCTGCAGCAGGCTGTCAGCAGTCACGTTGCCGACCGCCGTAAGGAGGCCCAACTCGCCGAAGCGATCATTACCAGCGAAGTCGAGCGCTTTGAAGCGCGGCTACACACGCTCGACGTGGTGCCAACGATTGTGTCGTTGCAGGATCATTTGGAAACCATTCGCCAGGCCGAAATCGACCGCGTACGCGGCCGCATGGGACATTTGACGCCGGAACAGGAAATGGCGGTCGAGGCGCTGACCCGCGGGATCATCAATAAAGTGATGCACACACCGATCACCACGCTGAAGACGGCTGCCCGGGAGGCCGAGGCAACGACCGTGATTGATGTGGTGCGGAGGTTGTTTAATTTGCACGACAAAGAAAAAGGACCGGCATCGCAGGCGAATGGGGGATCATCGAACGAGGAGGCTGCAAGACGCTGATGTCGAACGGACGTTTATCGCGCAACGACTTGCTGGAGTTTCCGGTGCACTTCCTTACGGCCGCCATTGGCGGTACCGTTCTTTCGGCATTGGCGATGATCGGAGTCGGGCTTGCTGTTTCCCCTTTTAGGATCCGCCTACCTGATTTCGGCCCCTTCAATCCGCTTCTATGGCTCGTCGGAGTGCTTTTTGGGTTTTTGATAAATCGATCTCGTCGGCATCGCTCCGCGTGTTTCGTAGGAGTGCTGGGGCTAGCCCTTTTATTCCTTTTTATGCTCTGGGAGGTTTCAGCGATAAAGCGTTCCCCTGGCTACAGCAGGCGTATAGGTGGGCACTATTGGCAATACGAGTACGATCACATGCTTTCCCCTCACAACAAAAATGCCGATGGCGAAGAGTACCTGGGCAAGCTTCTCTTTACCACACCTGCCCTGAGTTCGGTCGCATATTCGATCGGAGCCGTGCTTGCTCTTAGATATTCCGCCGCGAAGTGCGCACCCAAGGACGACCTTCAAAAGTTTGACACAACCACCCATGCCTAAACTCCGCATCGGTTCCCGCGGCTCTCAACTCGCTCTCTGGCAAGCCAACCACATCTCCGCGCTGCTGCGTGCGCGCGGGCACGAAGTTGAGATCGAAATCATCCATACCACCGGCGACAAGATCACCGACGTTGCCCTCGCCATGGTCGGCACCAAGGGTATGTTCACCAAAGAGATTGAGGAAGCGCTCGCTGCCGGCCGCGTCGATCTTGCCGTGCATTCGTTGAAAGACCTGCCCACCGAACTTCCCCCGGGATTCGAAATCGCCGCCATCACGGAACGCCAAGACCCGCGCGACGCGTTCTGCTCGCGGCGCTATGCGAAAGTCGAAGACTTGCCGCAAGGCGCGCGCGTGGGCACGTCCAGCCTGCGGCGCCAGGCGCAACTCAAGGCTATCCGGCCCGATCTCGACATTCACCCCCTGCGAGGCAACGTCGATACGCGCCTGCGCAAACTTGAACAAGGGGAATACGACGCCATCATTCTGGCCGCATCCGGACTGAAGCGCTTGGGCAAAACCGAACTGATTAAGCAGATCATTCCTGCCGAGATCATGTGTCCCGCGGCAGGGCAGGGAGCGCTCGGCATCGAAATTCGCTTAGGCGACTCGGGCACGCGCCAGCATCTTGAATTTTTGAACGACCCAGCCGCCCGCGCTGCCACTACCTGCGAGCGTGCTCTGCTCAACCGCCTGGGCGGAGGCTGCCAGGTTCCCATCGGCGCCTTCGCAGAAATGAAAGACGGCAAGCTGCATCTCGAAGCCATCGTCGCCGACCCCGACGGCTCAAAGCTTCTCCGCGAATCGCGTGACGGCGATCTCAACGATCCCGAACAACTCGGCAACGCCGTGGGCGAGACGTTGCTCGGCCGTGGCGGGGATAAAATCCTCGAAGCTGTCTACGGTCGCGGCCTGGCCGTCCTGCCGCAACCATGAGGGCGGGTTAAGATTCCAGCATGAAGAGCGGCAGCGTTCTCCTGCAACTTCTCGGCGGCACCAAGAGTTCTCATGCTCTACGCCGCTGGATCAACTTCTGGCCGCCGTTTCTCGGGGCGGGCATTCGCGTCAAGCGCATCGCGCCCGACATGAAAGCGGTCGATGTCGAGATGAGGCTGCGGTTCTGGAACGCCAACTACGTGGGCACCCACTTCGGCGGATCGCTGTTTGCCATGACCGATGCGTTCTATATGCTCATGCTGATGGCGAACCTGGGCCGCGACTACATTGTCTGGGACAAAGCCGCGTCGATCCGCTACCGAAAACCGGGGAAGGGAACGGTGCGGGCGGAGTTTCGCCTGTCCGATAGCCAAATCGACGACATTCGCGAGAAACTGAAGACGCTGCCGAAGTACGAGCCGGTCTTTTCGGTGGAAGTAAAGGATGATGCAGGAGTTGTGGTGGCCCAGATCGAGAAGGTTCTGCACGTGCGAAAGAAATGACTGCAGGGTGTGAGGGCTTTTCGTTCTGCGGATTGCTCGATAGATCATGGTTCTGTGCATCATAGGAGATCTGAAACATGTACATTCCTGAATTCAACCGGGTTCGCGACCACGCGGACACAATCTCCTTCGTCCAGGCAAATCCATTTGCCATTCTGGTTTCCGCGGCGGACAGTGGTCCCTTCGCCACTCATATCCCCATCCTCGCGCGGGTGGTTGACAATCAGATGGTGCTGCACGGACACCTCGCTAAGGCAAATCCGCACTGTAGTCTTCTGCAAAGCGATCAAGAGTCCCTGGCCATATTTCATGGGCCTCACGCCTATATTTCCCCCAGACTGTACGAGAGCCGGGAGAGCGTGCCCACTTGGAACTATGCTGCCGTGCATGTGTACGGCCACACTCGCACGGTTACCGACACTGAACACCTTTTGGCAGAGACACGCGACATCATCCACGCCTTCGATCCGTCTTACTACGAGCAATGGAATAGTCTCAGCGACAAGTTTCGCCATGGGATGTTGAAACACATTGTCGGCTTTGAGATGGTCGCCAGCCGAATCGAGGCCAAGTTCAAGATCAGTCAGAACCGCAGCAAGGCGGACCAGGCCGAGATCATCAAATCTCTGGCACAGAGTCCGGACTCAGCCGCCGCCGGAATCGCTGCACTGATGGAGAAGCAAGGTCTGGGGGTCTGATTGCGGAGCATGAACCGTCGCGCGCAAATCGCAAAGTTGCCTCGGCTTCCGCTGGCCGGGGTTCGCGTGCTGGTAGGCCGGGCACGGCATCAGGCCGGTGCGCTTTCCGGCGAACTGCGCAAGCTGGGCGCGACGGTGATCGAGATTCCGTTTATTGAAATCCGCAAGCCGCGCAGCTTCCAGGCTTTGGATTCGGCGCTGCGGAATCTTGACCGCTATGATTGGCTGATCCTGACCAGCGTGAACGGAGTGGAGGCGATGTGGGAGCGGCTGGCCAAGCTGCGCCTGACGAAAGCAAATCTCGAGCAGTTGCACATTGCGGCCATTGGCCCTGCGACGAAGAAGGCGATCGAGCAGCGCGGCGGCAAAGTGGAGGTTGTTCCCAAAGAGTATGTCGCCGAGTCTGTGGTGCGCAGTCTGCGGCGGCGGGTGAACGGGAAGCGCGTGCTGCTGGTGCGTGCCAAAGTTGCCCGTGACGTGATTCCGCGGGAACTGCGCAAAGCGGGCGCGCATGTGGATGTGGTGGAAGCTTACGAAACCGTGGTGCCGCTGTCTTCGCGCACGCGATTGCGCGGCGCGCTCGCGAATCCGCAGCGGTCACCGCATGTGGTGACGTTTACAAGTTCCTCGACCGTACGAAACTTTGTGGCCCTGCTCGGCTCACGCAAGGGGCGCGTCAAGGGGATACGGCTTGCTTCGATTGGGCCCGTTACTTCTTCGACTTTGCGCGAACTCGGCCTGCCGGTGGACATCGCGGCCAAAGAATTCACCATCCCGGGATTGGTGGAAGCCATTACCGCAGCAATGAGCTTGACCAGGAACTAACTATTCCGTCAGCGAGCAACTGCAGTCCGCTGGAGGAACGTGCGCCAGTAGGAAGTCGGCAACGCGCTGATAGGCGTCGATCTGATTCTCCACGCGCGCAAAGCCGTGGCCTTCGTTTTCGTAGATCTTATAATCCACCGTTCCGCCACGCTTCTTAATCGCGTCCACCACCTGCTGCGTTTCTGATTTCGGGCAGCGCGGATCGTGTCCTCCGGCGAGCAACAGCAACGGCGCTTTGATCTGGTCGATAAAGTTGATGGGCGAGCGGTCTTCGTAGAGCGCCTTGTTCTTCACCACGTCGCCCATGGTTGCGAGATCGGACTGCTGCAGCACCGGATCTTCGTTTTCAATCTCAGTGAACCAATTTACAAACGGCACGATGGGTACGCCCGCCGCCCAGACGTCGGGCGCCTTCGTCACCGACATCATGCTGAGATATCCGCCGTAGCTTCCGCCCATGACGGCGATCTTCTTGGGATCGAGATGGCCGGTCTGCTTGATCCAGTCGACTCCGGCGAGCACGTCCTGCAAATCGCCGCCACCCATGTCGAACAGATTCGCCTGCTGGAATTCTTTGCCGTATCCCGTCGAGCCGCGATAGTTAGGAGCGAGCACCATGTAGCCTTGATTGGCCGCGTATTGCACGAAGCGGTTGAACGAATTCATGCTCTGTGCTGTGGGGCCGCCGTGAATGTAAACGATGGCCGCGTTCTGCCCGTTGCGCGCCATGTTGAAGGGCACGTACAGAAACGCGGAGATCGTCCACTTGCCGTCGCGGCTGGGGTAGTGCACGAGGTAAGGCTCGACCATATCTTCCGAGCGCACGCCGCCGACGAGCGAATGCGTGACCTGATGCGACTTCCCGGTCGCCAGCGTATACACCCAGAGATCGCCGGGTGCGGTAGGGCCGTTGTGGTAATAGAGAAGGCGCGAACCGTCTTTGGTGAAGGCGGAGTGGCCGCCGGCAGGCTCGTTCACGCCCTTCGGGATGGGCAGAGCGGTGGACTTGCCGGTTGCGAGATCGTGCAGGTAGATATTTTCATTGCCGTCGACGTTGGCGCTGAAGGTGATGTGCTTGCCGTCGGGCGAGAATTCGCCGCCGCGGATTTCCCATTTATCGTGCGTGAGCCATTT